>NNBU01000535.1_pt1 | contig 120397 bp, 90 predicted proteins | sample 1173781 | NCBI WGS metagenome assembly NNBU01 (sample SAMN07173937, study PRJNA388173) | plant metagenome | biome: Plant school; feature: Soil; material: Symbiotic tissue of Blasia pusilla L.; isolation source: symbiotic tissue sample KVJ2 | host: Blasia pusilla | place: Norway: Troms, Kvaloya...
GTATACAGGAGGTCATCGAGGGTGCGTTGCGGGCCGCAGGCCTGATGAAATGAGGCCATCGGCGACGCAAACATCCCCGGCAGTCCTCGATTGGAATTCGCAGCGTCGTGAAGGCTGCCTGCCCTCTTAATTGCAATGTTCCCGGAACTTCCTGGCCTCCATGTGGTTCCAGAGCATAACTTCCTGCGAGATCTGCCGCCGACTGGCCGCAGTCGTCCGCGATTGAAAGATAAGTCCATGACGAGATTTTCTGCCTGGTCGATAGCGGCTGCTTCGGCGCTCGTCCTCGCCTCCGGTGGCTTTGCCCATGCCGATGAAACAGCCTTCCTGAAGTCGATGGCCGGGAACTGGAGTGGCAAAGGCACCGTCAAGGTGCGGGCCAATTCTCCGACAATCAATGTAACCTGCCGCTTTACCTCAGACACGACACCCCAATCGCTCTCGCTTGATGGGAAATGCACGAGCCTTGCGATCTTCTCGCGTGTCATCAGCGCTGATCTGAAAACCACAGGATCACAATACGCTGGCTCCTATGTCGGAGCTGGCACCGGCACTGCCGGATTGGGCGGAAAGCGCGCCGGAGACACCATAAATCTTGGCATTACCTGGGCGAAAGAGGTCAATGGCGATCGGCGTGCACAGATGACGATTGAAAAGGTCGGCGATACGGGCATGCGCCTGACAACGGTCGATAAGGATCCCAAGACAGGAAAATCGATCGTAACCAGCCGTATCGATCTGCGTCGTACATGAGCACTTCTGTCGTGTCGGGGTTCGTCGTTTGGCCTGCCTGCGACCTCTGACATTTCGTCGGTCTCTACCTTTTGGAGACCGACTTTGATCTAGGCTTTGCACTGGGCGTCCTACAGGTATTTGAGATGTGCTGCCCGTCTCCTTGTCGAGCAGGGTCGGAACCGCCGCAATTGCGGTTGAGCCAAGCCTTTTATTACCTGCGTCTGGCCATTGAACTGGAAACTTCCACCCGAATTACCGTTGAACGCCATGCAAAGATATTTCTTTCACATTCGCGAGCAAAACGAACTGGAGCTTGATGTTGAAGGCGTCGAATTTGCAGACGACGCCGCCGCTCATAGAGCTGCTATATCTGCTGCAAAGGAAATGGTTGTTGAGGCTGTCGTTGGCGATGCAGAGATAGATGGCCGCCAACTCGAGGTCATTTCTGCAGGAGGTGACCTTGTGGCGGTGGTCTCACTTCAGTCCGTCATCAAAATCTAATTGTGGCGGCGGCGTCAGCCCTATGCGGGCGAATGCGTTCGAGTGCCCTCTATGAAATACCATGGCACCAACCTTGGACTGCCGGACTGCCGGGAGATTGGGAGCCAGGTCAATCCCAATACGGCGGATTGCCGAAGGCACTCTTCAAATGATCGGCCATGGCGCGCAGCTTAGCGGGTGGCTGGCGCCCCTGGGGATGGGCCATGAAGATGAATTCCGGTTCCGGCTTATGATCGACCTGAACTTCGTCAAGCAAACCATCGCGAATGGCGGGGCCTGCGATGAATGCTGGTAAGAGCGCCAGACCGAGGCCTGCAATGGCGGCGTCGCGCATCATATCGCCGTTGTTGATGGCCAGTCCAAGCTTAGCGCGGACGATCACGTTGCCGGTTTCCGTCTGAAACCTCCAGTCGGCGACACCACGATTTGTGTAAAAAATGCCCTTGTGGTGCTCCAGATCCTGCAGCGTGAGCGGGGTTCCGAAACGCGAAAGGTAGTCAGACGACGCCGTCAATATGCGACGGCTGGACGCCAGTTTCCAGGCAATCAACCGCGATTCTGATATGGGGCCATGGCGAATGACTGCGTCATAGCCATCGGCTGCAGGATCGACCCTCCGGTCATCGATATCCAGCGTCAGTTCAAGCTTCGGATACTGAGCGAGAAACGGATAAAGGGCGGGGCCAAGGTGCATGCGGCCAAAGGTGACAGGGGCTGCGATGCGGAGCGGCCCGGCAATTTCGCCGCGGCGCTCCGAAATCTCTTCTGCAGCCTCTTCCATTTCTTGGGTGATGCGGCGTGCGCGCGCGAGAAAGGCCTGCCCGTTCTCGGTCAAGGTGAGCTTTCGAGTCGTCCTCTGCAACAGCATCCCACCCAGCGCTTTTTCCAGTTCGGCAAGTCGCTCACTGACGACGGACTTTGATAGCCTCAGCCGTCTGGCCGCCTCGCTGATGGAGCCGCTTTCCACGACTGCCACAAAGGTCACTATACCTTCCGTTCGCATCAGCATCGTTCGGCATCTCCGGATTCCAGTTCCAATATCTGCCGACTAATCCGAACAATGACAAGATGCCATCTTCTGTCCATCGAATGGAGCGGCGGGGTGCCGCTCCCGAATGGAGATCAGGTTATGACACGGCTGAACAAGAAAGTTGCCATCGTCACCGGCGCGAGTTCGGGCATTGGCAGGGCTACGGCAAAGCTTTTTGCTGCGGAGGGTGCACAGGTTATCGTCGGTGCCCGCCGACAGGCGGAACTCGATAGCCTCGTTGCCGAAATCGAGGCTGCTGGCGGCGAAGCGATTGCGGTTGCCGGAGATGTGCGGGCGGAAGATTATCATCAGCGTCTGGTGGCGACGGCAATCGGGCGCTACGGTAAACTCGACATTGCCTTCAACAATGCCGGTACCCTTGGTGAAGCCGGACCCACGACAGCCGTTTCAGAGCATGGTTTTGCCGACACGCTGGCGATCAATCTGACGGCGTCGTTCCTTGCGGCCAAGCACCAGGCGGCCGCGATGGAACAGAACGGCGCAGGCTCGATGATCTTCACCTCGACCTTTGTCGGATACAGCTATTCCTTCCCCGGCGTCGCGGCATATTCTGCCAGCAAGTCCGGCCTTATTGGCCTGACGCAGGCGCTGGCTGCCGAGTTCGGTTCCAAGAACATTCGGGTCAACGCCATTCTGCCGGGTGCAGTCGATACGGACATGTATCGGGAGATGAATGACACGCCTGAAAAACAGGCATTCATCACGGCTCTGCATGCGCTGAAACGGGTTGCGACAGCCGAGGAAATTGCCCGCTCTGTTCTCTATCTTGCGTCCGATGACGCCAGCTTCGTCACCGGCACAGCATCTCTGGTGGATGGTGGGACATCGATCACAAGGACATAAAGCCCTCGATGTCCGAGCGGGCGATGCTCCTGTCCGCTTGGACGTCTGGCTGTCGCTGCAGATCAGCGTGACGACAAAGATATGCCGCTGCTCGCCATCCCAGGCTTGAACCGCAGCACCGCCAAGAGACCCGCAGCGATGCAGCCAACCAAAAGAATGACCTGGCAGGCGAGGATCGTGGGCTCGTTGCCAAGCGGCGCCAGGGCATGCAAAGGTCCGATTTTCTGAAACGACTGGATGATCAGCACCAGGGTGTTGAAGAACACCAGAAGCGCTACACCCGCCGCATAGGTCGGCCGCCAGATGCCCGCCAATCTTGCCCGGTAGCGCGCGTAAAGGGTCACCAGAAGAATGCCGGTACACAGGGTGCCGACATTGATGGCCGGTGTCACGCTATTGAAGGGAAACATGAATCCAGTGAAAAGCGTGATCGCGATCGTCGCCAGGAACCACTTCGCAAAGACGCGTTCGCTAGCGTTTGCGATCAACCGATGGAGGAGACCGACGCCAGCAACGATCGCAAGAAGGCTGATGAACACATGGAAAAGGGTCAGTGGCAGAATTGCAGACATGGCAATCTCCGAAAACGTCGTGCCTCAATTGCTCTCGGGTAGTCACGGGTGAATAGACGCGAAGACGATCTCGCCAAAGCCGGGTACGGTCGCTTCCCGTGCCCAATCCCTTTGCAGTTCGCAAGCGAGCTGGATCCAGCTGATCGGCTTGGCCCCTGCTTGAATGATCCGATCAAGGCCTGCGTCATGCGCTGCCTGTGAGGTTCCCGCAACGGCATCCACAACGGGATAGACCTCAAATCCCTCCTTGAGCGCGTCCAAAGCGGGAAACACCAGACATACCTCGGTCCAGAGCGCCACCATGATCAGCTTGCGACGTCCGGTCGCACGTACTGCATCCGCAAATTCCACGTCTTCCCAGGCATTGATCGATGTCCGGTCGACGGGAACGATGTCGGCCAGAGCCTCGGTCAGCTGATGAATGGTGGGCTGGTTCCGGCCGGTCTTCACGTTCACCGTCGAAAGAACGATCGGCAGACCATAGAGCTTTGCGGTTCTTGCGACCGACACCACGTTGGCGACGAGTTGGCGGCGCTCCATGGTCACGATCGAAGCGACCTGCACCGGCTGGAAATCGATGATGACAAGCGCTGCATTTTCCGGCGTCAGCATATGGTCTTTCACGGGATCGCGGATGGTGGCAGGCGAGGTCATGGGCAAACCTTTCTGTGGAAGGGATGTGTCAGGGCATGCGGGCAGGCGAATGCCCAAACATCAGTCCAAGATGGCGCTGACAGGATCTTACTTCTGGCCATCGATAAACTTCTCGATGACGTCGACGGTCGCTTCCGGCTGTTCCTCCATCAGCCAGTGACCCGAACCCGCGATCACCGCGCCTTGAATTTTGGACGCAGCAGGTTGCATGACGGTTGCCATCATCGTGCCGAACGACTTCTCGCCACCGACTGCCAGTATGGGCATGGTCAGCTTTTCCCCCTTGGCAAGCCAGGCGCGGTTGTCGATGGCGTCCTGATCGAAAGCGGCAAATTGGGCGAAGCCCGAATGCATGGCGCCAGGACGAGCATATAGGGCCGCATAGTGATTTCTTGAGGCTTCATCGAACCGTGTCGGATCAGCGGAAAATTCGTTCCAGAACCGATCGAGATAGATCCGTTCGCGGCCCGCGACGAGCCTCTCCATGTCCGGGCCGCCGAAGCGAAAATGCCAGAGCAGCGGGTTCTTGAGCACCTCTTCCCAGGGGCCAACCCCCGGGACTGGCGCATCCATCAGCGTGAAACTCGTGACACGCCTGGGATCCTGCGTCGCGAGTGCAAAGCCCACCATGTTGCCGATGTCATGAGTGACAAGATCGAATTGCTCGACGTCGAGCGCATCAAGAACTGCGGAAATATCATGCCCCTGATTTACTTTCTCAAATCCGCCCTCGGGGTGGGACGAAAGACCCATGCCGCGCAAATCTGGAACGATAACCGTATGCCCGGCGGAAAGACGCGCGGCCAAGGGGGCCCACATGTCTCCAGTTTCGCCATATCCGTGCAGAAGAACGACTGCTAGCCCACGACCTCCCACGCGGACATAGAGCTCCGCGTCTTTCACCTTGATCATCTTCGTTTCAAAGCCTTTAGGGAAAGGCTGAACATCTGCGAAGGCCGAGCTGGCAAAAAGCGTGGCACCGATGGCAACTGTGGAAAGCAATTTCATGGGTCAACTCCTGGCAGCAAGATTGTCGCGCGCGATTTGACTCGCCGCGATTGGCAAGACACCGCAGTCCGAAGCGGTTCATCTTCGGGATGTAGTTGCATCTTGACGGTGCCGGAGGTTGAAGTCCTTATGGCGATCTTAAAACTTCTGAAAAGCAAACCTAAGGGCAGAGCGGCGTAAACCGATGGAGACGGACGTTCTGAGTTTTGGTCGTTATGCCGTTGACCGGGAGCGTCGTTGTCTGATCAGTGGGCATGACGTCATTTCCCTTGGCGGACGGGCTTTCGATGTGCTTGTTGCCCTGGTTGAAGCCAAAGGCGCCATTGTCACAAAGGATGCCTTGATCGACCGCGTCTGGGAGGCGCGCTTTGTCAACGATAATGCCATCGAAGCCCAGATCCATGCGTTAAGGCGCTCCCTCGGCAGCGATCGGAACCTGATCAAGACCGTGGCCGGCAAAGGTTACTGTCTCGTGGACGCGGAAGCCTCGCGGGGACCGCCGCCAACGAACCTGAAATCCGACTTGTCCAGCCTCGTTGCCAGGGATGATCTGAAGAAAGAAATCTGCGCGTCTCTCAGTCAGCATCGGCTCGTTACGCTTATTGGGCCAGGAGGCATCGGAAAATCCCGGCTTTCTCGGGTGGCTGCATCGGCCTTGTGCGACGGGTTTCCAGACGGGATCTGGATGGTCGAACTGGCACCGGTCGATAACGAGAGGTTTGTCTGCACAGCGATTGCCGGTGCTCTGGACATCAATACCAGCGATCTGGGCGACCTTCGCTCTCTTGTGCAGGCACTGTCTGGCAAGACGTGCCTCCTATTGCTCGACAATTGTGAGCATCTGCTGGATGCGGTGGCGGGAACAGCGCTTGATCTGCTGTCTGGATGTCCTGGTGTGCGAATTCTTGCGACAAGCAGGGAGGCGTTGCAAATCGATGGTGAGCGCATCATTCGCATACCGGCGTTGAAGCTTCCGCGGAATGACGACCCTGTACACGACATCCTCACATCGCCGGCGGTACAGCTTTTCATGCAACGCTTCGTCACCGGAAGTGGCTCATTGGCACTTGAAAGGGATCTACCTCACCTGGTTGAGATCTGCCGGCAGGTCGACGGCATTCCGCTGGCTATCGAAATGGCAGCGGCAGCCGCGCGAACGCTCGGCGTGAAGGAAGTTCTGCACGAACTTTGCAGATCTCTATCTATTCTCGGCGTTTCCCGCCGTTCGGTAGAGCCCAGGCAACGGACGATGGAAGCTACGATTGAGTGGAGCTATCGACTGCTAACACTTCCGGAACAGATGGTCTTCAGGTCGCTCGGTCTGTTGCCGGGCGGGTTTTCGACCGAGGCAGCCGTGGCAATCGCGGCCGTACCGAGGGCCAAGCTCGTAAACATACTGTCCTCATTGGTGTCTAAATCCCTGCTGACTGCCGCCACAACGGACCAAGGCACTCTTTTCCATCAGCTCGAGCCCATGCGTCAGTATGCCCTCGCGCGTCTCGATGAGGCTGGTGAGTATGCCTCCGTTGCTGCCCGGCACGCCGGCCTCATGCTCAGTGTCTTTCAACGCGCCGACGCCGAGGTTGAAAAGCTCCCGACGGCGGAATGGATCGAGCGATACAAGTCTTACCTGCCGGGTCTCCGGCAGGCTCTGAAATGGTCCTTTGGGGAGGGCAATGACGCTGGGACGGGCGTCCGATTGGTCGTTGCCGCCGAACCGCTCTGGCTGCATTTGTCGTTGGTCAGAGAACTTCTGGATTTCATCGAGGCCGCAGCTTCGCATGTCCAGCATGATCCGGATCTTTCTCCGTATGCCATGAAGCTGAAGGTTGCGCGCGGCTGTGCGTTACTCTACGTCACCGGTTCGACAGAAACGACCCGTGAGGCGCTTGCGCATGGTTTGGTGGAGTCGAGGCGTCTGGGCGATGGTGTTGCGCAGATCAGATCCCTCTGGGCGCTGGCTGTGGTCAGCGTCAATGCCGGGTTGAATGAGAGCGCTGTCAGCTATGCGGCAGAATTGTCAAGAATTGCAAATTTCTCAGGCAGTGTCACGGACAGGCTGATTGCCAGCCGGGCGCGCGGCGCCGTTCATCATGTGGTTGGCAAACAGGATTTGGCGCAAGCGGAGCTGGAAGAATTCTTCAGAAGCTATCAAGAACCGGTCAGCAATTCGCCGACCAGCCGCTACCATTTTGATCAGCAGGTTGCTGGCCTGGCTTTTTATGCCCGCGTTCTCTGGCTGCGAAATAACACCGGTCGCGCGCTTGATGTTGCCAGACAGGCGCTGGAGCGCGCTGTCGAACTCGACCACACCTATTCGATTTGCCACGCGCTGGCTCAGGCGTCGATCCCGTTGGCTCTCGACCAGGGGCATCATGAGGCCGCCGCGCTCTACATACACGAGCTCGCTGACGTATCGAAGGCGAACAGTTTGTCGGTCTGGATGAACTGGTCGCAAGCCTATCAGGCGTGCCTTGACATCAGGACCGGATCGCTGAAATCAGGCATCAGCCGGCTAGAGTCTATTCTGGCGCAGAACAGCTCTGTCCCCTTTTCCATGTACCACTGTGGCTTGATGAGCGAGCTTGCCTTGGGGCACCTCGCTGAGGAAGACTACACGGCAAGTTTGGCAACCCTTGAGGCCGCCATCGCGCGCGCGGCGCGGACAACGGAACTTTGGTGCCTGCCAGAGCTCCTGCGTTTGAAGGGAATCGCCTTGTCGAGGCGCAGTGTCAAAGGCGCGTCGGAAGCTGCTGCTGCATGGGAGGAGGCCCGGAGCCTCTCTGCACAACAGGGAGCTGTTCTCTGGCAGGAGCGGCTGCAAGCAGCTCTTTAGACGATTGTCGGCGTGACCCCGCCATCGACGCGAAGCGCTGCACCATTCGTTGCTGAAGCGAGCGGGCTTGCGAGATAGGCCACGAGGCTGGCGATCTCCTCTGGGTGAATGAGCCTTTGCAGCAGTGAGCTTGGACGATGATTTTGAAAGAAGCCCGCCTCCAGTTCGTCAACAGTCGCATTCGGGTCGCTGGAAAGACCGCGCAGGAAATCGAAAATGCCGTCTGACCGGGTCGGACCAGGCAATACGGAATTGACTGTGACGCCTGTCCCCTTTGTCGTGGTGGCCAGACCACGGGCGACGGCAAGCTGTGCCGTCTTTGTCATGCCGTAATGGACCATTTCACCAGGTGTCATCAGACCCGACTCGCTGGAGATGAAGATGACGCGACCCCAGTTCCGTTCGAGCATTCCCGGCGTATAGGCGCGCGACAGCCTGACGCCGCTCATCACATTCACTTCGAACATATGTCGCCATTCGGCATCGCTGATATCCAGGAACGACTTGGGTTCGTAGATGCCGAGATTGTTCACTAGTACATCGACATGCGGGACAGTGGCCACCAACGCGGCCGCACCGGCCTCGGTCGCCGGATCAGCGAGCACGCCGTGCACTCTAGCCCCCCCGGATGCCCCGATATCAGCAATCGCCGAATCGAGTTTTTCCTTCGAACGTCCCGGAATCGTGACCAGCGCACCTTCCTTGGAAAGCGTTCGGGCAATTTCGAGTCCGATGCCGCCAGTGGCGCCCGTCACTAGGACGGTCTTTCCTTCAAGTTTTAGGTCCATGCTGTTTCATCCAGTTTCTATTGGGATGATCGAGGGCCTTCGGTAGTCGATATCAAATTACCGGGTGAGTCTGGCCATCGACCCGCAGAAATCCTGCCTAGTGTGGTGGAGAAAGTCCTGAGGCCTGGCTGAAATATTCCTGAAAAATCCGAGATGGATGACCTTTCAATGGGATCGGAGCAGGTTTGGCGCCGGTCCTGTTGGTCTCTGCAGCCGATCTGCATCGTGAAATCGGAAAACGGCAGAGACTGCAGCCAGACGTTTGGAGATTTTTGAAAGGTCGATGTTTCTTATCGGCAGCATCGCGCATGTAGCGCGCAAACGAGGAAGGAGAGCACCTGGGGCACTGCCTGATCCTGGCGCTGTCACACGCAGCCGCGTGCAACAGGATGCGCAGACCTTCAGTGCGGATGCCAAAGTCAGGTCGTCGGCCTGTTGCGCCGCCAGACTGGGTTCCGACATGGTCGCAGGCGCCCTATACATCCTCTTTCAGAAGGTCGAAGGCTTGCACGCCCTCGCGGTTGTTCGGACGGTCATAAATGGCCGGGTTTTCCAACGTATGTTTGGCATCCTGATAGCCAGCCTTCCAGTGATCCAGCATGGAGAGGCGTGAGAATTCGTAGTCCTTCGAGTGCCCCTCGTGCCTTTGCGTCCGATAGATCATGTGGACGACGCTATAGACCTTCTGGTCCGCCACCTGCGCCAGCAGCTTCACATCTTCGCTCTCCTGCAGTTCTGCGGGCAGGGTCGCGAGCAGATTGGAGAGCGCGCCGCGAATACGCTGGAGACGCTTGAAGTGATCGGTTTCAGAGCGGGTGCGGCTCGAATATTGGATTTCCTTCTGACGCGTCGCGACCTCGAACAGATTTGCGGGCAGTTCGCCGCGGGCGCTCCACAGGTCGACCTGAAAAGCCAGCGTATCCTGGCGAATGCCGGCCGTTTCAACGACCCATTGCAATGGCGTGTTCGAAATCAGGCCGCCGTCCCAGTAATAGTCGCCGTCGATCTCGATGGCGCCGAGGCCGGGCGGTAATGCGCCACTGGCCATGACATGCTCCGGACCGATGTGGTGGCGCGTATTGTCGAAAAAGGTGAAGTTCCCGGTCCTGACATTCACGGCGCCTACCGAAAAACGCATGTCGCCGTGGTTGATGCGGTCGAAATCGACCAGCCGCTCCAGCGTGGATTTGAGCCGGCTCGCATCGTAGAAACTGGTCGCGTCGCGCTCTCCATGCGCATGCAAGAATGGCGCGGGGAAGCGGGGCGTGAAGAAGTTTGCCGCGCCGAAGGCGAGGGTGCAATTGGCGCTGATCACATTGTGAATCCTGCGGGCCAGGTCGCCCCTCGGGGTCAGCATCTCATTTTCCGCGGCCCAGTCGAGCAGGGGATTGGCCGTGATCGTGTCCCAGAAGGCCCTTAGCTTTTCGACGCGCTGTTCCGGCGGGTTGCCGGCAATCAATGCCGCATTGGCGGCGCCGATGGAGATGCCCGCCACCCAGTCGATCGGCAGGCGGGCCTCGGCCATCGCTTCATAGATCCCGGCCTGATAGAAGCCAAGCGCGCCGCCGCCCTGCAGCACCAGCGCGATGCATTCGAAGGGTGGGCGGCCCGGTGACGCGGCGCCCTGGGTTTTCATCGGATCTCCTGACATCATTGCATGTACCAGCCGTGGCTGACGACGATGGACTGGCCGGTCAACGCGTTGCTTTCGAAACCGGCGAAAAACAGCGCCGCTTCGGCGACGTCCTGCGCAGTGGTGAATTCGCCATCCACCGTGTCCTTCAGCATGATGGTCCGGATGACCTCCTCCTCGGTGATCCCGAGGGTTCTTGCCTGTTCGGGAATTTGCTTGTCGACGAGCGGCGTGCGCACGAAGCCGGGGCAGATGACGTTGGCGCGCACCTTGTGCTTTGCCCCTTCCTTCGCCACCACCTTGGCGAGGCCAGACAGCCCGTGCTTGGCGGTGACATAAGGCGCCTTGAGCAGGGACGCTTCCTTGGAATGCACCGATCCCATGTAGATGATGCTGCCGCCCTGGCCCCGACGATACATGTGCCGGAGCGCTGCCCGGGTCGTCAGGAAGGCGCCGTCGAGGTGGATCGCCAGCATCTGCTTCCACTTGGCGAAATCATACGCATCAATCGGCGCGACGATCTGGATACCGGCGTTGCTGACCAGAATATCCAACTGGCCGAACTGGGCGACGGTCGCGTCCACACCTGCGTCCACTTGTGTTTCGCTGGTGACGTCCATGCCGATGCCGATCGCGGTGCCCTTTCCGTGGCGCGCGTTGATTTCCTCTGCGGCGGCGTGGGCGGCGTCGACATTCAGGTCGGCGATGGCGACCTTCGCGCCGGCGCCGGCAAAAGTGAATGCGATTTCCTTGCCGATACCGCTGGCGGCACCGGTGACCATGGCGATTTTACGGGCGAGTTTCATAGATGCTCCTGGTTTGCGATATAATCGTAGATGACCTCGCCGAGGCCGAGGGTCAGATCGGCACGGAAGTGCGAAGCGGACAGGATCTCCAGCACCGGCAGGTCATTGACCGGTGCCAGCGCGTGGCTGTCGAGTTTCAGGCTGCAGGGGCCGGTATAGGCCCATTTGAGATCGATATCCTCGAGTCGATATTCCACCAGCTCACAGATGCGCGGGGTGCCATCGACATGCGGGATGATCTTCAGCAGGAAGTTCGGCGCGGTGAGTGACGCCAGAACGGGGCCATCTTCGAGCCGCGCATATTTGTACCCCATGGTGGCCGTGGCGACACGCACCGACCCGTAATCCAGTGTCGCGACGATGCAGTCTGTTTCGATCGACAGGCGGGGGCTGGCGAGCTTCTTCGGAAAACCCCAGAGTTCGCGCCCACCGGCAATCGGCGGATCGTCATTCAGGAACATGCAGTGGGTGTAGGCACCCTTTCTGCCCTGAAAGGAGACGGGGATGACCTGGCCGCTTTCCGTGTAATCACCGAAGCCGGTCGAATCCGGCATGCGGATGAATTCGTATTTGACCACCGGATTGTCGCGGTCGATCTCCAGCGGTTCCGGCACCAGCCGGCGCAGAATGTCGGGATCGGTGCGGTAGGCGATGATCAGGTATTCCCGGTTGAAGAACCGGTAAGGCCCGCGCGGAAATGCCGGGCTGGTGAGGGGCATGGCGAAAGCGTGTTTCAGTATGTCTGCTTCATTCATCTTTATCTTCGGCTCCAGGTGGACCGCAACTCGGGTGCGCGAAAGAGCGCCGGCATACAGGCTTTGCCGTCCTTGCCCATCGCACTGTCTCCTTCGGATCCGCGACGTGGGCGAGGGACGCCGATCCGTCGCGAGGCGAAATCTGAGGGTGCACGGGTGTTGTGTAGCGGCCCCGGCTGTGCTGCCGGAAGTGAGACGGCGTGAGGCTCACTGTGAGCGGCTGTGTGACGCGGCGCGGCGAGTGAAAGCGACAAGGGAAGTCAGTCTCTGCGCAGGCGCAGGATCACCGTCGATGCCGCGCAGCGGGTCGTCGTTTTTTCGGATCTGGGAATCGGAAGCGGTGGTCAGCCGTCTTGGCGCGACATGTCGCCCCCGCGACTCATGCTCGGCATGGGGCGCTCGCGGTCTTCATGGATGACCCGTTCGGCCGCACCGGTCAGATCCTCGTATTGGCCGTTGCCGAGGCTCCAGAGGAAGGCGAGGAGGGCGACCGCACTGAGGATAATTGCCAGCGGCACGAGAAACAAAGCGTCAGCCACGCGGTTTGTCCTTCCCAGGTGCGGCCGCCAGTCTCAACGCATTCAAGGCCACGATCAGGGAGGAGGAGGACATCGCGGCTGCGGCCAGCAGCGGCGTGAGCAGGCCCGCCACCGCCACCGGCACGGCCATTGCGTTATAGGCCACGGACAACACGAAATTCTGCCGGATCAGACCGGCACCTCTCACTGCGATCCGATGCGCGAAGGGAATGGCGGCGAGGCTTTCGTGAAGGAAGATCAGATCGGCGGCGGTTCGGCCGACATCGGACGCGGACGCCGGCGCAATGGACACATGCGCGCTCGCCAGCGCTGCGGCATCGTTCAGCCCGTCGCCGACCATCAGCACCGTGCGCCCCTGTCGCTTCAACTCTTCCAGGCGCCTGACCTTGGCCGCCGGTGAAGCTTCCGCCGTGTAGGCGAGGCCCAGACGTCCGGCCAGTTCCGCTACGGTCGATGCCCGATCGCCCGACAAGAGTTCGACGGCCAGTCCGCGCGCCTTGAGGTCCGCGATCGCATCTGCCGCGCCTTCGCGCAGACGGTCACGGAAACGGAAGGCGACGAGCGGCTGCCCGTTGCGGCTGAGCATGACGTTGACGTCGCTGGCGATGGGGCGCGACGGCGTTGCCCAGCCGGGGCGGCCGAGGCGGAAGACCGTGCCGTCGATCCGCGCTTCGAGGCCGGACCCGGCCTGCTCGGTCAGGCATTCCGCACTCACCCGAACGGGTTGAGGACAGGCGGTGGCGATGGCGCGCGAATAGGGGTGACTGGAATGCGCCGCTATGCCGGCGGCGATCGGCAATGCGCTTTCCTCCTCCTGTTGCGCTGCCTGTGACCAGACGAGTTCCGGAACGCCCGTCGTCAGCGTGCCGGTCTTGTCGAACACCACGGTGTCGATGTCGCGCAAGCGCTCCAGGGAGCTGCCGTCCTTGATGAGGATGCCGCAGCGGAACAGTCGTCCGGCGGCCACCACCTGTACCATGGGCACGGCAAGGCCGAGCGCGCAGGGGCAGGTGATGATCAGGACGGCAATGGCGGTGGTGAGGGCCCGATGCAGATCGGCGCCGAGGGCAAGCCAGCCGACGAGCGTCAGGGCCGCAGCCGTGTGGACCACGGGCGCGTAGAGCCCCGCCGCTCGGTCGGCGATCCTCCGGTAGAGACCTCGTCCCTGTTCCGCCGCCTCCATCATCCGGGTCATTTCGGCCAGGAACGACTGGCTGGAGGGCCGCAGCGCTTCGAGGGCGAGCGGCGCGGCGAGATTAAGGATGCCGGCCTGCAATTCGTCCCCGACCGAGGCGGTGACGGGGGCGCTCTCGCCGGTCACGAGTGCACGGTCCACGTCTGACGTGCCTTCGATGACGCGGGCATCGACGGGCACACGTTGGCCGGCGGCCACCGCCAGCACCATGCCGGGCATCACTTCCGACAGGGCGATATCGCGCCGGCTTCTGTCCTGCCCAATCACGGTGGCGCTCGGCGATGCCAGGCGCACGATGCCGGAGACGGCGCTGCGTGCCCGCGCCCGCATCATGTGATCCAGCGTGCGGCCGATCAGCAGGAAGAAGAGCAGCGAGACGGCGGCATCGAAATAGGCATGCGGACCGTGCCATGCGGTTTCCCACAGGCTGAGGGCAAAGGTCAGCACGACGCCGATCGATATCGGCACGTCCATGTTGGTGCGGCCATGGCGGAGCGCCGCCCAGGCGGACCGGTAGAAGACCTGGCCGGAATAGAGGACGACCGGCAGGGCGATCAGCCCCGAGAGCAGGTGAAAATACTGCCGTGTCTCGGGGTCGGCCCCGGACCACACGGCCAAGGAGAGCAGCATGATGTTGCTGGACGCGAAGGCGGCAACCGCAAGGGCCCGCAGCAGGGCGGTGAGATCCGCGTCATGGTGTGGGTCGGAGAGTCCGGCGGCATGGGCGGGAAAACCGATCCGGTCCAGCGCCTCGATCACGGCCGGCGGATGACCGGTGTCTGTCCACTCGACAGTGACCCGCTTCGTCGAGAGGTTTGCGCGCGCCTCGGTTACGCCGGGCAAGGTTGCAAGTGCCGTTTCCACCCGGCGCATGCAGGCGCCGCAGTGCATGGACGGGACCACCAGTTCTGCTCGATTGAGCGATCCCGGCCCTACCACACGGCGACTGATGAACGTCAGATCGTGCGCCCGCTCTGCGGATATGCCGGTGTTATCGAAGCTTAGCGACATGGTACGATCCTCAAGAGCGCGCTCAGGCGAGCAGCCGCAGCGCCCGATAGCTGTGCCAGGCACCGTGTCCGAGCACGGGAAAGATGATGATCAGCGGCACCAGGGCGAGCGCCGCACTCAACACGAAGAGCGCGGTGACGATGGCCGCCCATGCCAGCATGACCCTGAGATTGTGCCAGACCAGCACCACGCTCGTGCCCATCGCGGTCAAGGCGTCGGTATGCTCCTGCAGCAGGATGGGAAGCGACAGCGCGCCGATGGCGAAGGACAGGGCGGCAAACAGGCCGCCGACGGCGCTGCCGACGACCAGCATGGCCCAGCCGGTCGGGGTGAAGACAAGCATGGGGAGGAGATTGTCGAGACCGGGAAAGGGCAAGAGTCCGAAGAAGAGCGCATAGAGGATGACGGCGGCCCGCAGCCACACCATCATCAGCAGACAAAGCAGCGCCCCGGCGAAGACGACCTGATAGCCCGAGGCCGGCCGGACGAAGATCATGTCGACGAACCGCACGGGCATGCCGAGCGTCAGGCGCGCGCTTTTCTCGTAAAGTCCCATGGCGAGCACCGGGCCGACCACCATCATGCCCGACAGCGCCGGAAACAGGATGTAGTCGGCCCCGTGGGCGATCAGCGACCAGAGGGCTGAGACCAGCACGATCCACACGAACAGGCCGTAGCAGAGGCTGAGCTGTGGGCGGTTCATCGCGTCGCGCCAGCCGTCGCGCAGCCAGCGAAAGGCATCGGTGGCCGGCAGGTTGCGCGCAAAGCGATCTTGCCTTGGCTCGGCCGGCAGGATTTCCGGAAGGGCATCGTTCACAGGTCGCTCCGCAGGGGTTGGGACGGCATGGGCGGGTTGCAGGAAAACGTGGCCGCCGCGAAGGGCTCGCTGTTTTGGCGTTCGCCGATCCGCCGGTGCGGCACACAGTCCGGTTGCGAGGCGATCGCGACGTAAACAAGATGCGCATTGGCGCCGCAGAGCAGTGCGATCAGCACCGCGGTGAAAATCCAGGCGGCGCGTTGGCCTGCCGCTTTCTCTCGAGCACTCATGGCTTCTGCGTCCTGATGTCGGCCAGATAGGCGGCGAGCAGCTTGATGTTGCGCGCGCCGAGACGGTTCTCCCATGTGGGCATGTGCCCCTGCCGGCCGTACCACACGGTCTCGAAGATCGTCTGCAGGTCGCTGCCATAGAGCCAGGTCGTGTCCGTCAGGTTGGGCACGCCGAGATCTGCATTGCCGCGGGCATCCTCGCCATGGCAGGTCGAACATTGCGTGGCGAAGATCTCTGCGCCGTCCGGATGCGCAAGGTTTGCCGCGGCCATCCCGCCGCCGAGGTCGTGAACATAGGTGATGACCGCATCGATCTCGCGGCGGCCGAGGATGCCGTCCTGGCCGAAGGCCGGCATCTGCGCGGCGCGGCTGTCCGGATGGGCGGAATTGACGCCGACGCGGATGGTTTCCTGTATGGCTTCCGGGCTGTCGCCCCAGTTCAACGCGCCCGTGGCGAGATTGGGAAAGCCGGCATTTCCCTGCGCATTGATGCCGTGGCAGGCGGCGCAGTTTTGGCCGAACAGCAGTCTGCCGGTCTCGCGTATCTCCTGCATCACGGCCTCGTTGGCCTTAAGGGTGGCGAAGTCCAGCCGATCCAGCGCATCATGCCACAGGGCTCGTTCGGCGGTGGCGCGGGCGAGATCCCGATGGACGACCTTGCGCTCGTCATAGCCGAGCAAGCCCTTCGTATAGGTGGTGCCGAGCGGCAGGGCCGGCATCAGCAGCCAGTAGATCAGCCCGAAGGCGGTGGTGAGGCTCAGGAACACGTAGACGATGCGCGGCACCGGCGTGTTGAGTTCCTTGATACCGTTCCACTGATGGCCGGTGGTTTGATAACCGGTGACGGGATCGCGTTCGCCTAGCGCCATGGCCGGTCCTCCCGGTTGAGGATCGCGGTGGAGGCGTCGCGGAACTCCTTCTGGCGCGATGGCCAGAACGCGTAGGCGACGACGACCAGCGACAGGATCACAAGATAAATCAGACCGAAGGTCTTGGCGGTCCAGACCAGCGTTTCGTGTGAGAGGTCCATTGTCACTCCAGCTCCTTGGCAAGAGGATCCCGGCTGGCGACGTCCGTCAGCCGGCCGAGAATCTGCAGATAAGCCACCAGGGCATCCATCTCGGTCAGTCGCCCGGGCATGCCGTCGAAGGCGCGGTTGGTCGTGGCCTCGCCATAACGTGCGATCAGATCCTTGACCTGGCCGGTGTCGGGATTGGCCTGCGCATAGGCGTCGTCGGCGGCATGGCGGATCATTTCCGGTGTGTAGGGAACGCCGACGGCGTGCTGGGCGGCCAGTTGGTCGGACAAGTCGTCGGTGCGCAGATTGTTGTCCATCAACCAGCCATAGGCCGGCATGATCGAGACGGGCACGACCTCGCGGGGGTTGAGAAGGTGTCGCACATGCCATTCGTCGGAATATTTGCCGCCGAGGCGGGCAATGTCCGGTCCGGTGCGTTTGGAACCCCAAAGCATCGGATGATCGTATTTCGATTCCACCGCCAGGCTGTAGGGACCGTAGCGCTCCACCTCGTCGCGCAGCGTGCGGATCATCTGCGAATGGCAGGCATAGCAGCCCTCGCGCATGTAGATGTTGCGACCGGCCAGTTCCAGCGGCGTATAGACCCGCATATCCGGTGCGGCTTCGACGGTCTGGTCGATGGTGAAGAGAGGCGCAATCTCGACGAAGCCGCCGATGCTTGCCGCTGCGATGATGGCAAGCGTCATGCCGATCGCCCGCCGCTCCAGCCTGTAGTGCAGTTTGAACATGGCCTACTCCGCCGGTTCTTTGACCGCGCCGTCCAGCCGGTCGCGGAGCGGTTGAAGTGAGGCCGTGTCCGTCGCCGGTGCGGCAAAGCGGATCGTGAGATAGAGGTTGAGACAGCCCGCCAGAGCGCCGAGCAGGAACAGCAGGCCGCCGATGGCGCGCGCGATATAGTAGGGCCGCATGGCCACGACGGAATCGACGAAGGTGTAGGCCAGATTGCCGTTTTCGGTGTAGGTGCGCCACATCAGCCCCTGGATGATGCCGGCATTCCAGAGCGCGAACACGTAGATCGCCGTTCCCGAGAGCGCGAGCCAGAAGTGCAGTTCAACGAGTGCAGGTGAGTACATGCGCTCGCGCTTCCAAAGCCATGGGATCGAGGCATAGAGGGCGCCGAAGGTGATCATGGCCACCCAGCCGAGCGTGCCGGCATGCACATGGCCGACCGTCCAGTCCGTGTAATGGGAGAGCGCATTGACGGAGCGGATCGCCATGAACGATCCCTCGAAGGTGGTCAGCCCATAAAAGACGGAGGCGATCATCATGAAGCGCAGCGTCGCGTCGTCGCGCACCTTGTGCCAGGCGCCGTTCAGGGTCAGCAGCGCATTGGCCGCCGATCCCCAGGAGGGCACCAGAAGAACCAGCGAGAAGGTCATGCCGAGCGTCTGCACCCATTGCGGCAGAGCCGTGTGGTGCAGGTGGTGCGAGCCCACCCACATGTACATGAAGGTGATGCCCCAAAAGCTGATGATCGACATCCGGTAGGAGAAGATCGGTCTGCCAGCGCGGATCGGCAGGTAGTAATACATCATGCCGAGAAAGCCGGAGGTGAGAAAGAATGCCACGGCATTGTGGCCGTACCACCATTCCGTCAGTGCATCCTGCACGCCGGAAAACAGGGAATGGCTCTTGGCGCTCAGAAAGGAAACCGGCACGGCGAGGTTGTTGACGATATGCAGCATCGCCACGACCAGGATGAATGCCATGTAATACCAGTTGGCCACATAGATATGTTGCTCCTCGCGGCGCGCCAGCGTGCGCATGTACAGGATAAAATAGACGATCCAGACGATCAGCAGCCACAGATCGGCATACCATTCCGGTTCTGCATATTCCTTGGACTGGGTAATGCCGAGCATGTAGCCAGTGACGGCGAGAATGCAGAACAGATTGTAGCCGAGGAGCACGAACCAGGGGCTCAGTTGGTCCGGCAGACGCACGCGGCAGGTGCGCTGCATTACATAGAATGAGGTGGTGATCAGCCCGTTGCCGCCGAAACCGAAGATCACACCCGTGGTGTGGACGGGGCGTATGCGGCCGAAGCTCGACCACGCGCTGCTCGTCGTCCAGGTCGGCTCGACCATCAACCAGGCCACCCAGTCGCCGATGAACATGGCGAACGCAGCCCAAACGAAGGTCAGTATGACGCCGACTTTGCTTGGATCGTCATAATAGGTGTTGAACCGCTCGTCGGATGGCTCAGGATCATAAAGATCTCCCATGACCAGAAAGGCCAAGGCAAGCGCCAGACCCATGATGAGGGCGCCATGCAAGGCGATCGGATCGTCGTGTCCGGCCGCGGCAAGACACAGCCCGACTAGCACCATCGCGAGCAGGATAAGCAGGGCGCTCCGGCGCTCGCCTGTGGTCAAGTTGGAGATCACGTTCAAGTCCTTCCGCCGGGCCGAAACTATCGCCGTTCATGCCGCACCTCGCCGAGCCGGCCGTCCGCGATGACCGCTCGTCCGGGTACACTGGCCCGGCCAATGCCGTCGGCTCGACTATTGCTCGTATTATCGGTCCCGACGGACATGGCCGTCGGGCTTGCATAACTGCCTGCGGCGTTGAGAACCGCAGGCAGTCTCGTCCTTGTCCCGTTGCGCGAAACAGCCATGGGGCGGTGGGGCTTCGGATGTTTCACGCCGGGTCCGGCATGAACGCAGAACATGCGAGGGCGGACGGGCACTTCCTAGCGAAAGGCTCACGGTGTCGGAAGTGAGTTCACTCCGGCTTACTGTAAGTTGAGGTGAGCGCGGATCAGGCGGAGAGGGCGCTGACAGGACTTGCCTCGCCGGTCAGCACCCTGAACCGGTCGAGATTGCGGATCGCATCGAACCGCCGATCCATGCGCACCCACACCGTCGAAAGTTCGCGATGCTGAAGGGCAAGATCGAGATAACGAATGCTCGCGTCGTTGTCGCCGACAGAGCAGGCGAGGGTGGAATGGGCGAAATAGCTGGCCTTCGGGTTCCCGGTCTTCAGCAGGGTGTTTGCCCGTCCGGGAGATCCGAGCCATGCCTCCAGTTCCGCATTGGCAAAGACGAGCAGCGGATGCGTCATCATCATGTTGCCGAGCGGCTGAACACAGTGTCTGGCAAACTCCGTATTGCCGGAAAAGTGCGCGCCGAGCGCCACATAGAACAAGGCTTCCATCGGCGCGGTGCGAAGCGTGACAGCGGATGCCGCTTCGGAGAGTTTGGAGAAATTTCGCGATTGGAAACGGCTTAATGCCTCGGCGATATCCTGTTGCTGCGAGAAGGGTTCGATCCGTCTCGCTTCGTTGAAGAGTCGCTCGGATTCATCCTCCCGGCCGCGCGCGGCGAGGTAAGTGCCGAAAACGCGTGCAGTTCTGGCATGGTAGCCGTAGGTCATCGCGGCATCGAAACTTGTCTCTGCTGCGGCCCAGTCTCGCTCCAGCCATGCCTGGACCGCACCCAGAGCCGTCAAGGCTTCTGCGGATTGCGGATCGATCTCCAGCGCTTTTTCGACCGCAGGACGTGCGAAGGAACGCGCAGTGTCCGCATCGACCATCCCGATGCGGAACATATCGCAATAGCAATCGGCAATGCCGGAATGGCCCCGCGCATAGTCGTCCGTATTTTCAGCAATCTTCGAGAAGATGGCGAGGGACTCGCGCAGACTTTCCGGCACCTGCAGATCGAGCAGTTGGCGCGCCCTGTACAACTGACCGTGGGCGTGGACAGCCGCAGGCCCGGGCTTCAGGAGGCGTGCACGCAGTTTGGATGTATCAAACCTGTGGCGGCTGACAAACGTGGTTGCAATACGTTCCGGCAGATCGGCGCGTTGATCGACGGAGCCTTCGAACCGATCGGAGGTGACGACCACGCCGCGAGGATCAGACACTTCGATTGTGACGCGGATGATATCCGCGTTTTCGCGCACCGTGCCCTGGACGACCGCATCGACCCCCAGTTCAGCCGCCAGGTCTCTCACAGACGGCTGCTTATCCTTATAGGCGAAGGTTGTTGCGCGCGACAAAATGTTCATTCCAGGTTCGGAACCGAAGGCAAAGATCAACTCGTCCGTGATGACATCGGCGAATTCCTGGGTCGCCTCGTCACGAGACACCGGACGAAAGGGCAGGATGGCAATGACCGCGCCAGGCCCATTCCGAAATATGTCCCTGTCTGAATCCTGATTTTCGGGTGAAGCATCGCCCTTAGCGGATTTGATGACAAAAGCCGGGACATAGGTACCCGTGGGTATCACGATGCTAATCGGATCCGACTGTCCGTAGAGGCGGCTGTGTTCTTCCAGCTTCTTGCGCAGCCGTCTTGCTTCCACGCGAACGGTCGAATCGATACGCGGATCATAAGGGGGCTCGCGCTCATAAACGGCGTTGCCGATGACTGCCTCTCTGAGATCCGTTGCTCGCCCGTTTAGAGTTTCCTCCACGACGTAACTGAGCAATTCGATCAGGCGCTCGGAACCGGAAAATGCCGGGCTTTTGCGCAGCACGCTCATCTGCTCCCGTATGGCCGAAGCTGGAAGGTCGGTCGTCATGAAATACTCGATCGATCAGAGGTTTAGGTGCGAAGCCTGCGCAAAATTCCGTGTCATCCGGTGCGCAGCATCGAGCAGTTTTCCCAAAGTGCGCCCCAATCAAATGACGTGAGTTCCGGCGAACTCACGAATAGCTAACTTCCGTTAATGCAATTAAATATTACTTTTGCGCCAACTTCAACATCAGGTGGTGCAACACGGCAGGACCATCCTACCGGACAGGGTGCATCCGAAACGGATCACATTCATTGGCTTTGTGTGGCCAGAAACCTCCATTTCAGCAGCGCCCTAGCGTCTTTCCCGGTGATCGGCAGCTCGCTTAAACGGTGACCGTCCATACTTGTCGGCGGAGTATTCTGTCGCCAGTCTCCTGGCCATTTTCTTGGTGACGAACAATCATCCAAGCATTCTCTGAAAGGCGTTAAATTATGGCAAGTAAACTCGGCGCAACACTCGGCGTTGCAAGCATCGCAGGTCTTGCCGGGCTGTTGTGGGTGGCTACCCGTCCACCGGAGCTTATCGTGCAGGGAGAGGTCTCTGCGGACCGCGTCGACATCAGCCCGCGCGTCTCCGGCCGTGTCGCAGCATTGAATGCCGTTGTCGGTGATACGGTCAAGCAGGGTGCCGTCATTGCGCAGCTTGAAAGTCCGCAGCTCGTTGCAGCCATGCTGGAAACGCAAGCGTCGCTGGCCGTGGCACGAGCGGATCTGGATCGTGTGACCAGCACGCGTCCTGAAGTCATTCAGGCTCACAAGGCCCAAGTGCGCGCGGCCGATGCGGACGTGGTCCTCTCCCTTTCCGACAAGGAGCGCCAGACCAAGCTTGCGGAAACCAATGCGGCTTCGCAGGCACGGCTTGAGCAGTCCAGCCGCAACCTGGAGTCCGCCCTGCGTGCACGAGATGCGGCGCAAGCCAATCTCGATCTGGCGGTTGCCGGTGCCAGCAAGGAAGAACGGGCTCTGGCCAGGACGAAGGTTGAACAGGCCGAAGCAATGCTGAACCAGCAGCAGACCGACGTGAACGAACTGACGCTTGTTGCTCCCATAGACGGTCAAGTGACCACGCGGATCGCCGAACTGGGTGAGAATTTCAGCGCCGGTGCCCCGCTTTATTCGATCGTCGACATTGCCCATCCCTGGTTTACCTTCAACCTGCGTGAGGATCTGCTCAAAGGTCTGAAGGTCGGGGACAGCCTGACCGTTATCGTGCCGGCGCTCAAGAATGCGACGGTGCGCACTCGGGTAACGGTGATCAACGCCCAAGGTCAATATGCGACATGGCGTGCCACCCGTGCCACAGGTGATTTCGATCTGCGGACATTCGAGGTGCGCGCCCAGCCGGTGGAGGCAGTGGACGGGTTGCGGCCGGGCATGAGCGCCATCCTCTCCTGGCCCCGACAGGAGCAATGACATGCGTGGAGCAGCCAGTCTGCGGCCCGGTCTCCTGCTTGTCTCGGCGCGGGAACTCGGACAGTTTCGCAAATATCCCGCCCTGTTGATGCTGACGGTCGCACTGCCTCTCTTTCTGATGGGCATCCTGGCTGCTGTGTTCAGCCAAGGCCTTGCGACCCGACTCCCGATTGCTGTTCTCAACCTGGATGGCGGCGATCTCTCCCGCACGATCATCCGCACTGTCGACGCCACGCCGGACACGGCGGTTACCCTGACTGTCAGCAATCTGGCCGAGGGCCGACGCCTTATCCTGTCCGGCCGGGTGCACGGCCTGCTGATGATCCCCGCCAATCTCGAGCGTGACGTCTTCGCCGGCCGGCGTCCCGAAGTCGTGTTCTTCTACAACACGCAAATGATGACCCCCGGACTTCTGACACTGCGCGGCGTCAATGCCGCTTTGGCCGCTGTCGAGGGCGGCATCCGGCTCTCTCTGCGCACGGTGCGCGGCCAACCCGTCGAAGTCGCGCAGGCCTCACTGTCGCCCATCCGTGTCCAGATCAATCCTCTGTTCAACCCGACGCTCAATTACAGCCATTTTTTGCTGGCGGCGCTTCTGCCTGCCGTGCTGCAAATCATTGTGGCTACGTCGACAGCCTATGTCGTGGGGCGTGATACGGAAATCCGCCATCGGCTGCGCGTGCTGCGCCGCCTGGGCGGCGGGCTGTGGCCTGCGATGCTCGGTAAGCTTATGCCTTACACGCTGCTATTCCTGTTTGTCTTGGGCATCGCGGACCTCGTTCTCTTTGTCTGGTTCAAGATGCCGCTGCGAGGCGACCGGATGCTGCTGCTTTTGGCAGGCACGCTTTTCATTCTGGCAAACCAACTTTTTGGCGCGCTTCTGGCGGCCATGCTCCGCTCAACGGCCGCCGCAATCAGTATTGCATCGCTGGTCACGGCGCCGGCATTCGGTTTCATGGGCATCGGATTTCCGCGGTTCGGCATGACGCCCTTTGCCTTCTACTGGGGAGAGGCGTTGCCGGGCACCTGGTATTTGACGGCTCGGATCGACCAGACGCTGCGCGGCACGCCAGTGGATCTCTCGCTGCGGCCGCTGGCGGTCCTGCTGCTGATGGTCGTGCTTCTTGCCACATTGACTGCCGTCTGCCTGCAACGCCCTGCCAAACGTCAGACGGCGGACGGTCGCTTGGAGAACGTATCGTGAGCCCTGTGCTGTTCATATGCCGGATAGAACTAAAGCGGATCCTCACGCTACGGCCCGTCTTCTCGGTCATGATCTTGGCCATCGTGATCTATGCCGTCTTCTATCCACAGCCTTACCGCACCGAAGCTCTTCGGAACGTGCCGATCGCGCTCGTCGACCTGGACGGCAGCGACAGCAGCCGCACATTTGCCCGCAGGCTCGACGCCTCCGCTGATGTGGCCATCGTCGCAGCATTGCCCGATGTGACGACTGCGCAGCGCGAGGTCTTTGCGCGAAGTCTCCATGGTATTCTGGTCATTCCGAAATTTTTCGAGCATGACCTTTTGCACGGTCGGCCAGCACCTCTCGCGCTCTATGCCGACGCCAGCTATTTCCTCCTCTACAGCCGGGTTTCCGGTGCTGTCACGGCGCTTGCAAGGACTATGGGGGCTGAGATCGAAGCGAAACGCCTCGTGGCGGCGCATATTGATCCTGCAATCGCGCAGGCCGCCACGGACCCGATGCCGCTGACGGCGATTGCGCTCTTCAATCCGCAGGGCGGCTATGCGACCTACATTCTGCCGGCAGCCTTCGTGCTGTTGCTGCAGCAAACGCTTCTGATTGGCGTGAGCCTGCTCGGCACCTATCCGAACGCCTGGGAGCAGGGCGTGCGTGACAGAAAGATTGGCGCCTTCGACCGGGTCATCGGCCGCCTGTTGGCCTATCTGATGGTTCAGACTCTCACTTTCTCCTTCTACCTCATTGTCGTGCCTTATCTGTACGGAATTCCGCGTCTGGGCTCCATCGCGCCGATGGCCGCTGTTGCCTTTCCCTTCATCATGGCGGTGAGCGGCCTGGGGATGCTGATCGCCCGGGTGCTGCGTAATCCGGTGCTCGTGCAGTTGGTGGCCGCGGGCCTTGGCATGCCGTTTATCTTTCTGGCAGGCTTTGCCTGGCCTGCCGACGCCATGCCGGAGGTGTTGAAAAAGGCAGCTCTCGCCATCCCCAGCACGAGCGCCATCAATGCTCTGGTCAATCTGGGGCAATTGGGCGCAAGCCTGCAGGATGTGGGTTCGCATATGCTGACGCTGACAGGTCTTGGCGTTCTCTATTGCGGGCTGGCGGTCGTGCTCGAAGCAAAGGCGTGTGCGGACGCGGAGATGGGCTGATGTGACCTGGTCCGATCGGCATCTGGGACCCTTATTGTTCCAATATGACAAGCTCGCTCCAGTGCCGGTCGTGCAATCTCGGGCCGGGCGATCGCGACAGCAACACATCATCGCTTGTCGTCCTATTTCGTTGTCCCCTTAAAGGAAGGTGTGCCCTCTGATTGATCTTGTAAACAATGCCTTGATCCAGCTCGTGGGCATATGCCTCCTGTTCACCGTGACGAACTGGGTCCTTTTCCAGAACAGTAAGGTGCTGCGGCTCCTGAGCATGTTTCTCCTGTTCATTCTGCTCAGCGTTCTCCTGTTCGCTCACGGCAGCACGCCGTTCGAAAAGGTCATGGCGGGGCCGATGACGTTCACAATTGTCGCGCTGTCGGTCGCCAAGGCTGCATGGTGGTTCGTCGGTTCCGCCTGCCTTGTCGGCTTGGTTCGGATTTTTCTGATCTTCGAGCGCAAGCCGCGGGAAGCACGCCTTCTTCAGGATCTGGTCGTTGCCGTCATCTATGTCGGCGCCTTTCTGGCCGTCATCTCCTATGTGCTCAGCGTACCGGTCGGCACCCTTGTTGCAACCTCCGGCGCGTTCGCCATCGTGCTCGGTCTGGCACTTCAGAGCACGCTGAGCGACGTCTTTTCTGGGATCGCGCTTAACCTCGGACGACCCTATTCCGTCGGGGACTGGATCGTGGTGGACGAAGGTGCGGAGGGCCGTGTTGTGGAAACGAACTGGCGCGCCACCCATCTGGTCAACGGCGCGAATGATTTGATCACGATCCCAAACAGCAGTCTTGCGAAGGCCAGGCTCGTCAACCGCAGCAGTCCCGATGTCAGTCACGGTGCCTCGGTCAGGCTGCGGTTTGCCATCCTGACGACACCGGCTGCAGCCGTCGACCTCATGGAAACCGCTTTGAAAGGGGCCAACTCAATTCTCGGGGTGCCGGCTCCGTCGGTGAAGATTTGCGGTGTTGACGCGCAGGGGATCGAACTCGAACTGAGCTTCCGGATTGCAAGCCTGGCCGATAGCGTGAGGGCCAACAACGAGGTCTTCGATCTCGCCTTTCGTCATGCGAAAGCCCAAGGTGTCCGGTTGGCGGATGCGGCTGTCTCGGTTCCGGCCGTGGCCAAGGCAGATACCACGTCGGACGTTCGCGACCCCGGCACCGCATGGCGGTTGCTCAATGCCATTCCATTTCTTGCCTCGCTGACTGAGGATGAGAAGGAAGCGCTGAGTGCGGCGATGACACGTCGCACGTTTCGCAAGGGCGACCTTATCGCTCGTCAGGGTGATGTTTTGAAAGCCATCCTGATCCTGCGCTCCGGTATCGCCTCGATCGACTGTGACGGCACCGAACTGATACGGCTTTCTCCAGGTGACTGGCTCGGCGAAGGCGGCTTGCTCACCGGAAGCGAAGAGGCGGGAAACATCACTGCCCTGACCCCGTTGGTCGCCTATGAAATTGGTCACGAGACGATCGCTGCCCTGCTCAAGGATCGGCCTGCGATAGCCGACGAGGTCAGTGCCATTCTGTCCCGCCGCCTTTTCGATGAGAAGAGACGGCTTGCTCCTCAGGATGGCATCAAGCCGACCATTTCGCTGGCGGCCAAGATACGGCACATCTTCAATGTCGAGGACTACTAACCTGTGCAATTCAGAGCTGTTTCAGCCCGCACCGTCCTCATCGACCAGGGAAGAACCTGCAGCGACGTTGGCCGTTCAGCGATCCCACGCTACATGGCACTAGAAACCATCGCCACGATGGTCTGATGAACCGCTCATCAGCCTGAGCGCCGCGAGCGAATCCATCTCGTCACCCGGAAAGCGGGCCGTGCTGCTCTGCGTTTCGCGGATAAGGGCTGAGGGGAGAACGCTCGAGGAAAAGTACAGATCGCCCCGCCGGACGAAGCCCGCGGGGCGCATTCCCCTTCAAGACAACGCGACGGTAAAATTTGCCTCGGTCTTCGACGTGATCTCTTCGAGGGAGACGCCGTCGGCCAATTCGATCAGTGTCAGTTTTGGCGCTCCCTGGCGGGCGACGGTGAACACACCCAGGTCTGTGATGACCAGATCGGCCACGCGGCGGCCGGTGAGCGGCAGGCTGCATTCCTTCAACAGCTTGGATTCACCCTTGGCCTCGTGCTCCATGACAACGACCACCCGCTTGACGCCGGCGACAAGATCCATCGCGCCGCCCATTCCCTTCACCATCTTTCCGGGGATCATCCAGTTGGCGAGATCGCCACTTTCCGACACCTGCATGGCGCCGAGGATGGACAGGTCGATATGACCGCCCCGGATCATCGCAAAGCTATCGGCCGACGAGAAATAGCTCGTCTTCGGCAATTGGGTGATCGTCTGCTTTCCCGCGTTGATGAGGTCGGCATCTTCTTCGCCCTCAAACGGGAATGCTCCCATGCCGAGCATGCCGTTTTCGCTCTGCAGGGTCACTTCCATGGTATCGGGAATGTAATTGGCCACCAATGTCGGGATGCCAATCCCCAGGTTGACGTAGGAACCGTCCTGCAGTTCGCGCGCAGCCCGGGCTGCCATTTGTTCGCGTGTCCAAGCCATATCAGGCAACCTCCCCCGTCGTTCTCGTTCTGACCGTACGCTGCTCGATCCGCTTTTCATGATCGGGGACATGCACGATCTTCTTCACAAAAATTCCAGGCGTGTGGATCATGTCCGGATCGATATCCCCGACAGGCACGAGATGCTCGACCTCGGCCACCGTCAGGCGGGCTGCGGTCGCCATCATCGGATTGAAGTTGCGCGCGGTCTTGCGGTAGACAAGGTTGCCTTCGCTATCGCCCTGATAGGCGTGAACGAGCGCGACATCGGCAAACAGGCCTGTCTCCATGACGTAGTCATCGTCGCCGAAGCGGCGGACTTCCTTGCCTTCGGCGATGATCGTCCCGACACCGGTCTTGGTGTAGAAGGCCGGAATGCCGGCTCCGCCAGCCCGGATGCGCTCGGCCAGCGTGCCCTGCGGATTGAATTCGATTTCGATGCTCCCCGACAGATATTGCGCCGCGAAAAGCTTGTTTTCTCCGACATAGGACGAAATCATTTTTCGGATCTGCCGGGTTTCCAGCAATATGCCGAGGCCATAGCCGTCGACGCCCGCATTGTTCGAGATCACGGTGAGATCCTTCGCGCCCGACAGTCGAACAGCGTCGATCAGGCTGGTCGGAATTCCACAAAGGCCGAAGCCGCCTGACATGATCGTCATGCCGTCGGTCAGTTCACCGGCCAGCGCCTCCGTCGCGGTTGACGTCACTTTTCTCATTCTGTCCTCCATCATCTCGTCTCTGAGGTCGCAGGTTCGAGGTCAAGACGAGGTTAAGCCTTGAAATGCGCGGCAGGATAGCCGTATTTATACGGCATTTGGTCGCGAGGTTCACATGAGGGAAAAAGCTGCTGCTCCGCAGTTTCCACTGACGGAAATTCCCGTGCCGATGGTCTATGCCACACATCGCATTATTCGGGATTGCAACGAGGAATTCGCCAGCCTGTTTGGCTATTCCCGTTCCGAGTTGGTCGACAATAGCTTTGCCCGTCTCTACCCCAAACACGCGGATTTTGTCACAACGGGGCGCATGTGGAAGGCTCACCTGCCGAGCGGGAACGTCTACCATGACGAGCGCATCATGACCGCAAGCAATGGTCGGCGCTTCTGGTGCCAAGTTCACGGCCGCTCGCGTCATCCATCGGACCCCTTTGCGCAGGCACTCTACTGTTTTTTACCTATCGCCCGTCCCGTGGCAAAGGAGCGGCTGAACCTGACGGACCGCCAAAGGCAGATCATCGCGCTGGTCGCTCAGGGCAAGACGAACAAGATGATCGCTGACGAACTCGGTCTCTCGGCCAGAACCGTCGAATCGCACCGCGCCCGTTTGATGAAAGCCACCGGCCTCAGAAACGGCGCCGAACTGGTCGCCCGTTTTGCAAGTGACTGAGCGGGATGGTCGCTCGTTGCATGCGATCAACCGGTAGCGCAGTCGGGGTGCGAGGTTCGCGCCTGGCGCACTGCCGCCTTTGCAGCCGCGATACTGCCGGTGCTGTCGGCATTGGTCGGACCTCCGCGCGGGTGCGGTGCCATCCTGCCCTCTCGCGAGGATCTTCACTGCGGCCTTCAAGCCGGATGGTCTGGTGCTGACGTAAATCTTGTGGCCGGTATTGCGCGAACAGGATTGCATTCAGCCTATCGGCTGAGATGTTTGACCGGTCTGCGATGTTGACGGAACACGTTTGCCTCAGCACGGTGAAGAGCGGCCGCTGGCAGGCGGACCGATGCGCTCATATCTTCGAGGTTTTGCCTTGCCCATGCCAAACGATGCTTCCTCTCCCGGTCCTGTCGAAGTCGATATCTGGACCTGGTCACTGGACCAGGCCTTCGACGGGGAGAGCGAAGCGCAGGTCCTGCTCAGTGAAGATGAGCGGCTTCGGGGGGAGCGTTTTCTGAGGGCCGCCGACCGCAGGCGCCATGTCTTCGGACGGGCCGGTCTGCGCCTCGTGCTTGCCGGCTATCTGGACATGCCTGCTCGGACAGTTCGATTTTCCTACAATGCCTGGGGCAAGCCGGGGCTCACACCAGCGGATGGCGAAAGCCTGCATTTCAATCTCAGCCACAGCGCGGGGGAGGCTGTGCTCGCCGTCTCACGGGACGCCGAAATGGGCGTCGATATCGAGGAAGTGCGACCGATCGAGGAAGACGTCGCTCGCCATTTCTTTTCCGCTGCGGAATATGCCGACCTCGTAGCCCTGCCGGTGAATGACCGCGAGCACGCCTTCTATCGCTGCTGGACCCGCAAGGAAGCTTTCGTCAAGGCGCATGGGGCGGGCCTTTCGGTTCCGCTGGACAGCTTCGATGTCTCGATTCACGAGATTGCGGGGCAAGATCTGATGTTACGCCTCGACCCGACAATCGGCTCGCTGTCCGACTGGGGTCTGGTCAATCTCGACGTCAGGCATGGCTTTTGCGGAGCGCTTGCCGTCCAATCGACCGGGCGCGATGTGAAGGTTTGCTATCGAAACAGGTTGGCCTGGTCCGCAAACATGGCGTCGATGATGTAGCGTCCGCCAGCAGCATCAAAGTGGTGGCAGGCAACGATACCCGGAGCGAAATCCGGTTCGATGCTGCGCACGCAACGCTCGCGATAGGTCTGCAGATCGAGCTGTTCGATTTCCATGATGTTCAGGCCGTAGCCGTAGATGCCATGTTCGTTGCGCTGGGACGGTCGGTAGAGTCTGCCGCCATGCTCGAAGGGACGGCCGCCATTGCGCGCCTCGGTACTGCCCACCACCACAGGATTGCCGTGATGGGGTTTGACGGATTTCAGGTCGGGACCATCGACTTCGAAGAGATGCAGCTCGCTGCAATGATCTTCATAGGCATGGAACTCCGACAGATTGGTGAACAGCCACCACTTTCCACCGAAGGGGACGAGCGCCGAATCCGCAGAGGACTGGCCCTCAAGTGCCGTCGCGTGAAGCTCCCAGCCGAGCGGGAAGACCACAGACCGCCACACTTCCAGCCGGTGTGCCTGGTGGGTCTCGGGGATCATGAAAATCTCGCCGTTGTGGCGAAAGACGAAGGGATAGGACAGGTGGTGCGCCGCCGTGAGCGCGATCCCCAATGGCTCAAGCCTGTCGCCTTGGAGCCGTCCCACCGCGATGTGTGCCTTGGAATCGCGGGGCGTGTAAGCCTCGTAAAACACGAACATTTGCCCGTCATGCTCGAAGAGGAACGGATCGGCACGCAGTTCTTCGTCTTCCGGCTTCAATAGAATTGCCGTTTGCGGGTCGAAATCCGCCGGCTGTCCATTGCCGACGAAGAGCGCCCAGGCTGGGGCCGCGACGCCGAACCTCGCTGCAACGGCCTGGCGTGTCCGCCCCAAAAGACTGCGTCCGAGGGCTCCGGCATAGGACAGCAGTTGCCTGCCGCTGGGCGCTTGCGCGCCTTGCGCTGGCGTCGCCAATGGCGGCACGGTGAGCGTCCGCGTATCAGCCAGCTTGCGCAATTCACGCATGACCAGTGTCACCGCCCGTTCCTTGATGAAATCTCTGTTTCGCACAGCGCTGAACTTCGTGTTGAAGGCCGCAGTGGCGAGTGTCCCGCCTGCCTGCTCCGCGCGGTGAACCTCGATGCGCAGCTCGGTTGCCGGCGTGCCCGCCATCACTTCCTGATAACCGAACCAATCCGCTTTTGCCGTGGCCTCGTTGAGAAACGAGAAGTGCCATGAGCCGAACGGAAGGTTGGAGAAGGCATCCGGGGGAATGGACAAGGGGGAGAGCGCGAGGACCAGGTCCAGTTCGCCCAGAGTGTGGTGATCGGCCTTGTCTTCATAGGGTTTCCACGGCAGGTCGGCGAACTGCCGGCTCTTCGGATGGTAGCGTAGCTGGCGCCCCAGAGCGGATCGTTCCAGCGATGCCGCCATCCGGAAGACGACCGAGGCCGTGTCCGGCTTTGGTGGGCAGACGAGAACGGTGGGAAGCCTGAACCGATCATCGGCCAGGATCCGGTCGATCAGGGCGAGCTGCCAGTTTTCCAGACCCTCCCGTCGATCGACCAACAGACCTATGCGCAGGGGGGCTGACGGGGGCCTGCGTGACGTCTGTCCGATCTGGGTGGCCGATCTGTCCACCTCAGGGCTTCCCCGTCGCCAGCCGCTCTTCGATGGCGCCGGCCAGGCAGTTCATTCCAGCCACACTCAGCGAATCTTCGTGCCATCCCTCCAGATCGATCAAGGATGCCTGGCCGGCGACGGTCTCGCCCCAACCGAACCGCAACTTGCGTGCCCGTGCCGGGCTGGCCTCGCTACGAAAGAGCATCAGGTCACCGACCGGTTGAGCCTTGAAGTTTCTGGCCGTGCGAACAAGGAAATCGGTCACGCGGACGTTGGCCGATTCCTCCGCGCTTGCCACTGCGGGGCCGAGCGTTCCCGCAAAGGCCTTTGTCAGGCGGAACTCCTTGAGGAAGGTGATCGTCTTCATTCGCCCAGTCAGCAGTTTGCGGGTGAAATATGTGGCGCGCTTGATCCGTCGCTCCCAGTTCCAAAAGAACCGGCGTAGCCAAGGCTGTGAGCGGAAATAGCCGGGTGCCCAGGCGTCAATCGCCGCCGTAAAGGCGACATCGATCCCCGACTGGCGCAACTGGCGTGAGACTTCCAGCGCCAGGATGCCATTCACGCATAGTCCCATGATCCCGACCGGTCCGGCATCGGGGCGGATGTCCATCGCCCGGATCGCAGCTGCGGCCACATCTTCGAGAGACGCCTCGTCTTCGGTTTCGGCGCTTGTGGCGCCGAACATGTTGACGTTGTGGATCGAGATCGAATCGCTGAGGCGGTTTGCCAATTGGTAGTAAAGGAACGGATGGTTGATCGTATAGACCGTGCACGGCCCCGTCCCGTGCTTGTAGCTGTTGCATTCCCAGGCGGGAACAGCCTTTCTCGAGATTTCCGGCAGGCCGGTGGCCTCCGGCGTCGTCGGGCCGAACAAGGCTTCGGCGAAACCCTTGAGGGTCGGTTCCTTGAACAGCAAGGTCAGCTCCGGCTTGATGCCAAAGCGATCTCTGACCGCCGACAGCATGCGCAATGCCAGAAGCGAGTGTCCACCGAGCGCGAAAAAATCGCCCTCCGGCCCTACCTTTTCGACATCAAGGATCGTCGCCCAGATTTCCCCGAGCAGCGCCATCCGTTTGGCAGGCGACAGATCGGCCGGGTTCGCCGATTCTGACGACACCGGCTGGTTTGGTGTGGCGGCGTGTCCGTTGGACATCGCAGCTCCGTTGGTCACGTGGCCCGTGGCCGCTGCGATCGTCGGGAGTTTTGCGGTATGCGTCGGTGCAAGCGGTTGAGCGGGGCTGCTGAGGGCCTGCTCATATAGGTCCTGCCACAGCTGCAGGATGCGTTCGATGGTCGCTCTGTCAAACAGATCGGTGTTGTATTCGATCGACATGCGCCAGCCGGATGGGCGTCCGACCATGCCGAAGCTGATGTCATAGACGACGCCCGGTGACTGGGACGCCGCGCTGATCAGCTCGAAGTCGCCGTAGCGGCGGTCTTCCATGAACGCCTTCGACAGGTTGAAGTTGACGGAGATCAGAGGGTTGCGCGAGGGATCGCGCACCGGGTTGATGAACTCGACCAGCTTGTTGAAGGGCATGCGCTGGTGGTTGACTGCTGCAGAAACAGTCTGGTTTGCCGATCGCAGGTGATCGTCGAAGCTCATTTCCGGCCGGACCGGTACGTGCAGCACCATATTGTTGATGAAGACGCCGATCATCGGTTCGAGATCGGAATGTTCGCGCCCGGCGATCTGGGTTCCGAACAGAATATCCTGCGCCCCGGTTACCCGATGAAGCACGGCGCTGACGATCGCGACGCCATAGGCGAAGAGCGAGACCTTGTGTTCGCGGGCGGCCGTCTCGATGCGTTCGCCGAATTCGACAGGCTTGGCCGCAGAGATGATGTTGCCGTTCGTTGTCTTGATCGCCGGCCGTGGATGGTCGCTCGGCACCTCGAAATAGGGCGCGCCCTTCAGGGTCTCCTTCCAGAAGCCGCGCTCGGCTTCGAAGCCGTAGCTCGACAGATATTCCTGCTGCCACAGGGCGAAGTCGCCGTATTGCAGGGAAAGGTCGGGCAGGTTCGGGGTACGTCCGGCCTCGATCGCGGATGCAATCTCACCCAGTTCACGTCCAAGGACACGGATCGACCAGCCGTCGAAGCAGGTCTGGTGCGCCGTGATCAGCAGAAAGGCGCGGTTGTTCTCAACCATCAGCAAGGTGACGCGAAAAAGACCTCCACGCGTGAGATCGAAGGGCGCCGAGGCCGTTTCCTCGCCGATTGACAGGATCCGCTGTTCCCGCTGCTCTGCCGGCATGCTTCTCAGATCGATCTCGGAGAGTTTGAAGTCGACAGTCTCAAGGACCTGCTGGAAGGGACTGCCCTGCCGTTCGACGAAGCGCGTGCGCAGGATTTCGTGACGCTGGATGATCTTGCGAAATGCCGCCTCGATCGTCGAGGCTTTGAACGATCCCCGGATTTCCCAGCGCACCGCAACGTTCAGGGCGGGATTTCCCGGCTGCAACTGATCGAGAACCCAGCACCTGAGCTGGGTCTGCGTGCAGGGGAACTCACCGATGACCTTGGGAGCAGCCGCCGATGACGAGGCCTGGTTTTCGTGTTGGTTCATGACAGGACCTCCATCCGGCGTCGCGCGCCGTTGCGGAAACTGGACAGCGACGGGATCTGATACACGCCCTCGGCCGGAGACGTTTCCCTCGCTGCCTCTTCGGCATAAGCAGCGAGTTCCGCGATCGACGGATAGCGCAGGAGATGCTTGGCTTCGAGCGGCAGGTCCGCATCCAGCATGCGCGCCGCGATCCGGAAGATCATCAGCGAGTCCGCACCCAGCGCGTAGAGGTTGTCTTCGACACCGAGCGGATCGATATCGAGAACGCCCTTCCAGATCGTCATCAGCTTCTCTTCCATTGGCGTGCGGGGCGCGGTTTTCGGGGTAACAGCCTCCGTTTCGCCGCGACGGAGTTCCCGCGTCTCCAAGGCCTTCCGGTCGAGCTTGCCGTTTCTCGTCTGCGGCAACTCCGTCTCCTGCGACCAGACGGCCGGCACCATATAGGCTGGCAGATGTGCGCGGACAGCGTTTGCCAGTTGCAAGACGTCGGCCGCCGGGCTGCCGGCGTCGGCGACGAAGTAACAGGCGAGCACGAGATCACCGCGGCCGTTCCTGGCACCGACGACCGCGCATTGGCGAATGCCTTCGACCTGCGACACAGCCGCTTCGATATCGCCGAGCTCAATGCGGAAGCCGCGCAACTTGACCTGGTTGTCCCGGCGACCGAGCAGTTGAAGCGATCCGTCGCTCAGCCGACGCCCCAGATCTCCGGTCTTGTAGAGGCGCTGTGCGCGCCCCGTTCCGATGTCGAGGGAAAGGAAGGCCGCATCGGTCAGATCGGGCCGATCGAAATAGCCCTGGGCAAGGCCGTCGCCGCCGATGAAGAGTTCACCGGTAATGCCGAGAGGTGCCAGTCGTCCGTCCTGGCCGAGGATATGAAGCTGCGTGTTTGCGATCGGTTGACCGATCGTGATCGGCGCATCCGCGTCCGTGATGCATGCGACCGACGACCAGACCGTGGTTTCGGTCGGCCCATACATGTTCCACAGGGAGCCTTGCATCGCAGCAAGGGTCCGGGCGAGAGCCTTGGGCAGTGCTTCACCGCCGCACAGCTTCTTCAAGGGTCTGTTGCCGTCAAGGCCGGCTTCGACCAGCATCTGCCAGAGGGTCGGGGTCGCCTGCAGCACCGTCGCCTTCGTCTCGGCGAGCAGCCGAACGAGCGCGAAGCCATCTTCGACCTCCGACCGGTCGGCGATCACGACGCTGCCGCCGGTGATCAGGGGCAGGTAAAGTTCGAGGCCGGCGATATCGAAGGAGATCGTGGTCACGGCGACGATGACGTCGTCGGCGGTAAATCCCGGTTCCTTCGCCATGCTCACCAGGAAATTCGTCAAGGCCCGATGAGAGATCGAGACCCCTTTCGGTGTGCCGGTCGAGCCCGATGTGAAGATCACATAGGCTGTGGAATCCGTGTCGACCGGCAGTGTCTCGAGGGCTTTTTCGGAGCAGGCGGCGATGGTGTCGGCTTGTTCATCCAGGCGAATGGTCACTATACCATCGCCAGCCAGGGCCGCTGCCGTGTCATGGTTGCAGACGAGCGCCGCAGGCCTTGCTGCGGCGAGTGTCTGCCGAAGGCGGCTCTCCGGGTGGGCACGGTCGAGCGGCACATAGGCATGGCCGGCCTTCATGATGCCGATCAGCGCGACCAGCATGTCGAGCGAGCGATCGACCAGCAATGCGATCCGTTCACCCTGACCTGGAACGACTTCCTGGAGGTGGCGGGCAAAGCGGTTGGTCTGGGCTTCGAGTTCGCCATAGGTGATCGCTTTGCCGCCATGGCGCGCGGCAATGGCGTCCGGCGTGGATTGCGCCCTTTGTGTTATCAGCGAGAAGGCGAATTCATCCTGCGGATAGTCCGAGGCGCTCTGGTTCAGATCCTCGGCCAGCCATTTGATCTCGGCGCCCGAGAGGAGCGGCAGAGCGGTTACCGGCCGGCTGATGTCGTCAGCCAGTGCGGTGATCAGCGTCACGAGGTGGCCAATCCAGCGCTCGACCGTGCTGCGATCTAGAACGTCACCGTTGTAGTCCACGTCGATCCGGATCCCGTCCTTGCTCTCGATCATGTTGAGGAACATGTCGAAATTGGCGAAGGACTTCGGGTTCGGAACGATCTTGGCGTCCAGTCCCTCGAACTCGGCATTGGCTGCGATGCGTTCGAGATTGAACTGAATGCCGGTCAGCGGCAAGCGACGCGGATCGCGCTTGACCCCGAGTGTTTTCACCAGTGTCCCATAGGTATAGTCCTGATGCTCGAAGGCTTTGAGGACCAGTTGCTGGGTGCTCTTCAGATGATCCTCGAAGGACGCTGCAAGGTCTACGGTCTGACGAACGGGCAGCAGGTTGACGCAGTGCCCGACGAGGATCTGATCGTCAAGAAGGCTCTGGCCTGCCGAGGGGACGGCGATGACGAGGTCGTTCTGGCCGGAAAGGCGCGCAAGCGTCACCTGAAGCGCGGCCAGCATGGTCGAGAACAGGGTCGCGCCGGTCCGGGCTCCCCGCTTCTTGACAGCCGAAGTCACCTCCGGCGGCACAGTCACCGTGCAGGTGCCTCCGGCAAAACTGCGCCGGTCGGGATAGGGGCGGTCGAAGGGCATGTCGGGCAGTTCCGGCAACTCCTTGTACTGCTCGTGCCAGTATTTTGCGGTCGCCGTCCCGACATCTGCGCTCGGGGCATGGTTCTGCGCGTAGTCGGCGAAGGACATCGCCGGCTCAAGCGTCAATTGTGCCGCTTTGAGCGCTGCAGAATACGTCTCGGCCAGTTCGTTGATGATGACATTCAGCGACCAGCCGTCGCAGACGATATGGTGGGCCGTGAAGACAAAGACGTGATGGTTCGCGTCAAGCGTCACCAGAGAGGCGCGGGCCAAGGGGCCCACGACGAGGTCGAACGGCGTCCGGGCGTCCGTTTCGATCAGGCGATCGAGTTCAGCTTCGGGTGAGACTTCCGCCGACAAGTCCAGAACCTCGACTGGAAGCTTGAAATCGGGAATGAAGCGGAAGCGCTCACCATTCCGCTCGAAGCGGATGTGCAGCGCGTCGTGGCGCGCCACCACAGCATCGATGGCCGTGAGGAAGGCGGTGCGATCCAGCGACCCCTTCAGGTCGAGAGACAGGGATTCATTGAACGAGCAGGAGGCTTCATCACCCGCTTGCGCTGCCATCCAGACTTCCGATTGGGCTTCCGCGAGCGCGGCGCCATCCAGACGTGCCATCTTGTGCAGGGTTGGTTTCGGCTCTCGGGCCGGGGTCGTGCCAGCAAGCTCGCTTGTCCCCTTCGGAGCAAAGATGCCGGCGCATTGGAGGGCGTCGATGCCATCCCGGAAGGCTCTGGCAATCGTCTTGAAGTCCTCTTCGGTGTGGGCCGTCGTCAGGAAGCAGGGATACCCGTCCTGAATGTGGATGCCGTTCATCCGGAGATAGGGATAGAGCAGGCCGCCGAGCGGGTCCTGACTGCTGAAGTCCGTGACGAACCAGCTTTTATAACCCCGCAGACATGGCGCAATGCCACGCTTGGCAAGCTCGCCATTGATCTCCTCGACCAGAGACTCGGTCCTTCGTACGACGCGGTCATAAAGCGCAGCGCCGTCGCCTTTGATGTGGTGAAGGACGGAGCGGGCTGCAGCCAGGACAACCGGGTGGCGAACGAATGTGCCGGCGAAGAAGGTTGGGACGACATTGGGAACGGATTCGTCTCCATAGCTCCAGTAGCCTCCATCCAGCGCATCCATGAAGTGGCTGTTGCCGGCCAGCACACCGATCGGCATGCCGCCGCCCACCACCTTGCCATAGGTGGCCATGTCGCCCTGAATGCCCCAGATCGCCTGCATGCCGCCGGGATCGACGCGGAACCCGGTGACGACCTCGTCGAACACCAGGGCACACTCGGCGGCCGTGGTGATCTTGCGCAATTCCACAACGAAATCGCGGGGGCGCAGTTCAGGGTGACGGCTCTGGATCGGCTCGATGATGACGGCGGCCAGATCTTCGGCATTTGCCCGGATCCAGTCCAGGCTTTCGGGTGCACCGTAAGGAAGCACGATCATGTTGCTGACCGACGCGGTCGGAATCCCGGAGGCAATCGGCAGCGCGATCGGTTCCTTGGCCCGCGCGCGGCCCTTGACCAAAACTTCGTCGAACTGTCCGTGATAGTCGTTTGCGAAGACCGCGATGCGGTCGCGCCCGGTGACAGCACGGGCGAGACGCATGGCCGCCATGACGGCTTCCGACCCGGTGTTGCAGAAGGTCACGCGTTCATGGCCCGTCATGGCGCAGAAGAGTTCTGCGACTTCGCCCGCCAGAGGTGTTTGCGGACCGATCGCAAAACCGTCGTCCATCTGAGCTTTCATCGCCTCCACGACGAAGTCGGGCGCATGGCCGAAGGCGGTCTGGCCGAAACCGTTGACGAGGTCGATGTATTCGTGGCCGTCGACATCCCAGACGCGGGCGCCCTTCGAGCGATCGCAAACGACGGGGAAGACCATCTCTTTCCATTCGGCGCGAAAGCCGGAGGCGGTACGAGGATCGGCCAGGCGGGCGCGATGCGTCTGGGTGAATTCCTTGGAGAGGCGATTGCGGTTGGAATAGGCGAGCACCAGATCCCGGATGAAGGCTTCCTTTTCCGGTGTCAGGTCGGACTTTGCCTTCGTTCCGGTCTGTTGATAGTGGCGGTAGCGCTCGCCGCCGATTTCCTCGCCGCCGACATTGTCCGGCGTCGCGGGCGCCGCGCTGGGTGCCGGCCCAGTTGATGCGGCGACCGGTGCCGAAGGGGGCAGGACGGCCTCCGGGGCTGTGGTCGCTGCGGCGGGAACCGATCCCCCGCCCTGCAAAAGCTGAAACTGCTGGGAAAACAGGTTCTGCGCCAACGAAAGCTGCGATTGCAGCAAGGCTTCCAGGCCAGCGCCGGCCGCCATGGCGGGGACGCCCGGGGCGGCCATGGGAAGCGTGACTGACGGCGGGGTGAACGGTGGCTGTGCGACCGGGGATGCCGGCTGGGCGGTCACCGGTGAGGGTGCTGCAGCGGAGGGTGGCGTGATGGCAACGTCGACCTTCGCCGGCGCGGCCGGCAGCGTTTCATCGAGATACCGCGCAAGCGCTGCAACCGACGGGATATTGCCGAGGAGTTCGCGGAACGAGATCTTCAAGCCGTATTGCTTGTCGATCTTCTGCGCGAACTGGCCGATGAAGAGGGAATCGAAGCCCAGTTCCAGGAACGTGTCGTTGACATTGCCGGCATCGATCGGCTCACCCGACATTTCGCTCAAAAGCGTGATCAGCGCCGTTTCCAGCTCTGGCCTACGATCGGCGACCGTGATGGTGCTGATGGCGTTCATGGTTTCCACCTCACTTCTTGCGAAAGGCTCGCTCTTGATGATTTCCGATTCTGCAACGCGTTCAGGCAGTGCAGCTCGTTTCCGTCGTGCGGACGGAGGCGCGTCAATCCAGTGTCTTTGCCGCTGGAACGGATAGGTCGGCAGCGGGACCGCCCTTCGGGGTTCACCCGACAGATCCGGCCAGGGAAGGTCACTTCCGGCCATCCACAGCCGGGCATGCGCCTCGGTGACCACATGCCGTGCAGCAGATGCTTTGTCATGCTCCGGCAGCGACTGAACAATCGCCGGAAGGTGGTCGCGCCCGATGGTCTGCGCCGCGAAGGCGGACAGGGTGCGGCCGGGACCGACCTCGAGAAGAATCGGATTCTGGTTCTTGCACAGCGTGACCAGACCATCCGAGAAGCGAACGGGCTCGCGGCAATGGCGGGACCAATAGTCCGGAGACGAACCCTGAATGTCATTCTGCCAGTCGCCGGTTACACAGGACACGTAAGGGATCGTGGCCTGGCCGTATGTCACCTTCGACGCCACGTCACGCAACGCGTCTATGCATGGCTCCATCATCGCGGAGTGGAAGGCGTGCGAGGTATGCAGGCGGCTGAATGCAACGCCCGCCTTCTCCAGAGCGAAACACAAGGCTTCGATGTCCTCGAGGGGGCCTGAGGCGACGCAGAGTTTGGGCGCATTGATCGCCGCAATCTCCGCGCTCCCTGTGAGATAGCGTTCCAGCACGTCCGGTGCCGCGCGCACGGACAGCATGGCGCCCCGCGGCTGATCCTGCATCAATTGGCCGCGCGTCGCGACAAGGGTCAGGGCATCCTCGAAGGAGATCACATTCGCAAGCGTCGCCGCCACGAACTCACCGACGCTGTGGCCGATCATCGCTGTCGGCCTCAGGCCGCGGCTGATCCACAATTGGGCCAAGGCATATTCAACGAGATAGAGACAAGGCTGCGCGATCCGCGTTTCCCGCTGTTCGGCAGCCATGACACTGCTGACGGAACCGGCATGGCAGATGTATTCCTTGAGATCGATGCCGAAGCTGATCTTCAGGAGCTCCGTGCCACGATCGATCCAGCGGGCAAATTCCGGCTCTGCCTCATAAAGCGCAGCCCCCATGCCAACATACTGCGATCCCTGGCCCGGGAACATGAAGACGACCGGGGGAGGGCTGTCTTCTGCGATTGCCGTCACAAGGCTGTCGCGCCTCAAGCCCTCGATCGCTTCGCCAATCGTTGCGGCAGAAACGGCCGTTCTCGTCTTGAAGGCATGGCGACCCTCCTGGAGCGTCCTGGCAACGGCCTGCAGCGACAGGCCAGGGTTCTGCTCAAGGTGATTTGCGAGATTGCGTCGCATCGCAGCAAGCGCCGGCTCGGAGCGCGCCGACAGCGGCACGATCAGCGGCCCTTCGGACGGCTCGCGCGGTTCGGCGCGCTTGGGGGCTTCCTCCAAAACAACGTGGATATTGGTTCCGCCAACGCCGAAGGCGCTCACACCCGCGCGGCGCGGGGTGGAGCCGGAAAACCAGTCCGATGTCTGGCGGGGAATATAGAAGCGCGTGCTGTCGAGATCGATCTGCGGGTTCGGGGTCTTGTAGTTCGGCATTGCCGGGATTTTGCGGTGATGCAAAGCGAGGGCCGTCTTGATCAGTCCGGCCACGCCAGCGGCGGCATCGAGATGCCCGATCGAGCCCTTCAGAGATCCCAGTGCGCATGTCTCCGCCAGCTGCTGCCCGGTGGAAAAGGCATCCTTCAAGCCTGAGAACTCGATCGGATCGCCAAGCGGCGTCGCGGTTCCGTGGCATTCGACATAGCTGATCGTGGACGGCTCGATGCCCGCGTGGGCGATGGCGGCGCTGATCGCGTCGGCCTGGCCTTCCGCACTCGGCGCGGTAAAGCCGATCTTGTCGGAGCCATCGTTGTTGACGCCATAGCCGCGGATGACCGCATAGACGAGGTCTCCATCGGCAATGGCGTCTTCCAGGCGCTTGAGGACAACCACGCCTGCTCCGCTGCCGAACACCGTGCCCGACGCCTCGGCATCGAAGGGCCGGCAGATGCCGTCGCGGGAAACCATCCCGCCTTCCTGATAGATATAGCCACGCTTCTGCGGAATGGTGACCGAGACGCCGCCGGCCAAAGCCATGTCACAGCTATAGGTCAGCAGGTTCTGACATGCTTGGGAAACGGCGAGGAGCGAGGTAGAGCAGGCCGATTGCACCGTGAAGGCCGGGCCGCGCAGGTTGAACTTGTAAGCAATCCGGGTGGAGAGAGCGTCGCCGATCGAGCCGATCAGCTGGTTGTAGCAGCCGATCTGGTAGTTCGATGTCACTTCCTCGACTGCGGCCCGGTCGGCGAGCACATTGTTGAGGAGGTAGGTCGGCATAGAGCAACCGGCGAAAACCCCGACCAGGCCGGGGCTCTTATACGGATCGTAGCCGGCGCTTTCGAGCGCTTCCCAGCAGATTTCCAGGAAAAGCCGATGCTGGGGATCCGTCAGTGCCGCATCCCGGGCAAACATCCCGAAGAATTCCGCATCGAACATGTCGGCATCGTCGAGATGCGGGCGACAGGCGACGTAGTCGGGTGATGCGCGTTCTTCGTCGGTGAAGGAGTCTTCAATCTCGTCCGCGGCGAAAATCCGAAAGGCGTTGCCTCCGCGTTCGATCAGATCCCAGAATGCGTCGATATTGGCCGCACCCGGGAACCGTCCCGACATCCCGACAATTGCGATGCCGCCAGCAAGATCAGCGCTGTCTCCCGCATCGTTCTCGGTGCTGAAGCCATTGGGCCGGATCTCTGAGGTCATGGGGTGCTCCGGCGAAACTGAGACATCGTCTTGCGCTGCATCGCGGCCCGCTGATCGGCGGCGGCTGACCGGGATGGCGCCTGTTCGCGACCGTCGAGGAAACGGGCCATGTCACGCACCGTCGTATGCTTGAACAGGGCCAGCACTTCGCAACGCTGACTGAGGGCGAGCTCGAGGCCTGCGTGTATCCTCATCAACTGGAGCGAGGTGCCCCCCAGGTCGAAGAAGTTGCGATCGACCGGAACGACCTCCAGGCCCAATGCTTCGCCCCAGAGCCTTGCCAGGACTTCTTCGCTGCGGCTTCTGGCGGCCGCCGGTTGTGCGTCCTCGACCGGCGGCAGCGGCAGACGTGCCCGGTCGATCTTTCCGGCATGGGTCAAGGGGAATTCCGCCAGCACGAGCGCCGTGCTCGGTATCATGTAGGCCGGCAGCGTGTTGCGCAGTCGCTCCATGACCGACGGGACCAGATTGGTATTGGTCAGGTCCTGCACGTCGCGTGGGCGAAGATAGGCGAGAATCCGTTTGACGCCGCCGGTCTCCCGGCATTCGACGACGGCTTCTGCAAGCCGGGGATGACGGCGCAGAGCCGTCTCGATTTCTTCTAGTTCGATGCGCTTGCCGTTGATCTTGACCTGCCGGTCGCGGCGACCCCGAAAATGGAAGGTGCCGTTTTCCTCCATGATTGCGAGATCGCCGGTCAGGTAGCAGCGGGTCGGCCCGTCCTCCATGTCGATGGTGACAAAGCGGTCGTTCGTCAGATCTGGCCGGTTGAAATATCCGAGTGCCAGCCCGTCGCCGGCGATTGCAATCTGGCCTTCGGCTCCGGCCGGTAGCACCTGGTGATCATCATCGAGCAGGAAAACGTCGGTGTGGGCGATCGGTTTGCCGATCGGCAATTCGGCTGCGGAGAAATCCGGTGGCACGGTGAATGTGGTTGCGATGCAAGCTGCTTCCGTTGGACCATAGACATTCGTCAGGATGCAGTCGGGATGTGCCGCGACGAAGCGCTTCACATGCGGTGCAGACGCAACCTCGCCGCCGAAGATCGCCTGACGCAGGCTGGGCATCGGCTCATTTGCGTGGTCTGCGAAGATATTGAAGAGCCCGGTCGTGAAGTTCACGAAGGTGATGTCGTGGATCCTGATCAGATCCCTCATGTCGGTCAGCGAGAAATTCGCCTTTGCCATGATGACCAAGGTTGCGCCATTCAGCAGGGCACCCCAGACATCCACCGTCGATGCGTCAAAGGAAATGGTGGTCGAATGGAGCACCATGTCATCCGGTCGGAATTCGATAAAGTTCTGGTCCAGGACGAGGCGCGTGATCCCCCTGTGCGGCACAGCTACGCCTTTCGGGCGACCGGTGGAGCCTGAGGTGTACATGACGTAAGCGAGATCTCCGCCGTCCAGTCGCGGCAACCGCGATGCGTCCCCGGGACCGAGGCTCCGCAAAACCGTGGCAAGATCCACCACGCGGCCGGTCGAGCCTCCGACCGCTGTCAGATCGGAGACATCATCGCCTCCCATCGTGAAAATGACCTTCGGGCGGCATTCTTCTACGACGTATTGCAGGTGATCGCGCGGATATGCAGGATCCAGGGGAAGGTATCCCGCGCCCGCCTTCAGGATTGCAAGCTTGGCAACGACGGTCGCCAGCGCTCTTGGCACAAACAGGCAAACGACGTCGCCCTTGCCCACGCCGCAGGACAGCAGATAGGCGGCCAGACCGTCGGACAGTCGATCAAGCTCGCGGTATGTCAGGGACTCGGCGTCGCAAATGATCGCAATCTTTTCTGGTGTCGAGGTCGCATGCTGGCGGACAATTTCCGGCACGCTTTGGTTCTTCCGGTAGCGCGTTGGCCGGTGCACGGTATCAGCGCCTGTCTGCATCGTGCTCCCGCCTTGTTGTTTCACTCCACTCATATGCTGTCCCGCTCCGATCGCTTGCCTCAGCCGGATGCTCAAGTTCGGAGCGGCTGCACGAGTGTGAGCCCCGACCGCAATGCATTCCCCGGGCAACAGAATCTCACGTGAGCGTGAAATGAAAATCTGGTCATTGGGGTGAAATGAGGCGGTACCCTAGTCCTCACCTAATCCGTTTGGCCAGTTAACCCGTCTGACCGGCGGCGCAGGCCGCCTGACCGGTGCAAGGGCAGGGGGCTGTGGAAAAGGGGGATAAGTCCTCACGCGGTGCCGCTGCAATTCGTCGCACTGGTAACCGATAGAGCTTTCCCCGAACCAACCGGAGCCGCCGCGCGGTTTTGTTTGCAACTGTCGAGCTCATGGCAAGAAGGAGTAGAACGGGTGTAATGATCTACCTCAAAAGAAGTAAGATTTGGCGAATGTCTATCATTTTTGGAGGGGGCGTGTTGTAGAGATTGTCATATTAGCGGTATAGATTAGACCTGACTACCTCCCGGCGACTTAGACCGGTTCTGGTGTGAATAGATCGGTTCATCACGATTAGGAGATTCCTCCCGGAGCAAAATCTGGCCTGGCCAGTTAACCTAAGAAGAAAACCATACTGGTAGAATCTGTAATGATATGGGTTACGGCCTTAAGTAATTGTGTTAGGAATTCCTTAATTCGTGCTGCACGGACAAACAGGTGAATGATGCGACTGGGTGACCATCCGAGCCTAAACCAGATCGTGACGTCGGAGTATCGTCCGCACGCCCCGCGCCAGATGCGGGCTGGTGTTCGCCATCAACCCGCCGGCACCACAATCTTCGACAATGAGGGAAATGCATCGCGCGTCTTGTTCATCGAGCGCGGCTGGATCATTGCCAGCAAGACAATGTCGAATGGTACTCGCATTGTGACCGACTTTTTCTTGCGGGGGGATGTCCTATCCTCTGCCTCGACTGCAATGTCGCATGAAACGATCCAGACGGTATCCGACGTCAGCTATTATGAGCTTCAGGGGCAGACGTCCGGTGCCGGCGGTGACGGCACGTCGCAAGTGCCGCTGATCATGACGATTGAACTGATGAAGCGCCACGCACGCATTGCCGAGCGTCTCGCCAGCATCGGGCGGCGCGACGCTTTCGAGCGGACCGGTCACCTGCTTCTGGAACTTGCGATCCGCGCCGGCAATTCGTCTCGTCCCGAGCTGGACGGTTTCGAATGTCCGCTCAAACAGGCTGAAATTGGCGATGCTCTCGGTCTGTCGACCGTTCATGTCAATCGTGTGCTCAAGGAAATGCGACTGGGCGGGCTGCTGTCGTTCCGCAACGGCATCGTCGAGTTCCTTAATCGGCGAAAACTGATGGAACTGGTTGATTTTGATCCCAGCTACTTGATGGGTGGCAGTTCCGGCAAGACCGACCTCTAGAAAATCAGTTCTCCTGGTCGAGGCTACGATGTGTTCGATCGGAATGTCGTCGCTCGCCTAATCCCTATCCGGCTACCCCACTTTTCATCGACCATAAATGGGAGAATTACGGCTTCTTTGGTAGTGACTTAACTCAGGTTAATGCAAACTTAATAGAACCGTGAAAACTTACTCCTACAAAATAATCATAATTCAGTTCTGACAGTGAACGTCCCTGTTCTGGGGCGAGGGGATTCTTTTTCTTCGCGGCACCACGTGTGCCCGAAGACCAAATTGAGAGGTTTGAAATGAGTGCTTATGCGTCGACCTCAACCAAAATCAATAAAGTGACAAAGGCCGATATTGACTACTTCAGCTCGTTGACCACCAGCCAGGGGATCGAGGCAAAGTCAGGCGAGTATATTCTCATTCTCGACAGCCGCGTGCTTGATCGCGAATGTCTGTCTCGCAGTCTCTCGAGCTATGATGCAAGCATAAAGATTGCTGCGGTCGGCTCCGTGGAAGAATGGCGCAAGCGCCAGTTTTCAACCGATCCGTCGGCAATTCTGCTGGTCCTGACCGCCAGCAAAACCAATGGGAATATCGGCTGCGAGAAGATCGCCGAAGTCACGGCTGCCTTCAAGCAGAGCCCGGTCATCGTCATTGCCGAGTCGGATGACCTCGGCGACATCCTGAAGGCCATCGATTGCGGCGCACGCGGTTATATCCCAACCAGCGTGAACATCAGCGTGGCAGCGGAAGCAATCTCGCTCGCCCGCGCGGGCGGGGTTTTCATTCCTGCCAGCAGTCTTCTCGCAAACCGCGAGGCGCTGAATTCGGTGGTCAAGGGATCCAGTTATCTGCACGAAGGCTTCACGCCGCGCGAAGTCGAGGTCGCCGAAGCCTTGCGCCGCGGGAAGGCCAATAAAATCATCGCCTATGAAATGAACCTGTGCGAAAGCACGGTCAAAGTGCATATCCGCAACATCATGAAGAAGCTGAACGTCACCAACCGTACCCAGGTGGCCTTCAAATTGAAATAACGGGCGGCCTCTAGGGGCGCCCCTCTGGCACAAGCGGTCCGTTTGCGGTGCTCTGTCGCAGGAGCCATCCCTGACTATATCCGGGATGGCTCCGCTCCTTTTTCCAACATCGGTCATTGCTCCGGCGGACTCAAAATTCCTCAGAACACAAGCTTCAGCACCAGGGGATGATCGCTCACTTTGAGTTCGATCTCCGCCGTGTCCTGGAATGTTGCGACCGGTGCGATACCGGTGGTGGCGTCATAGAGCTCGGCATGTTTGACACTGTTTTGCAATCTGACCTTGACGGTGTTCTCGCCCACCAGGGCTTCTCCCCAGACGACCAACTGGAATGACCCGTCACTGTGCTGCAATAGCAGATCATGCACCGTTTCAGGCCGTGGAATGATCTCGTAATCGAGGCTGTCAGCAGTATCACGGCGCGCGCCATCGGCGAGGATCCGCGTCAGATTGTGGAGATAATCGGCTGCAAGCCGTGGGGTGAAGTCGGGCCGAAAGAAGCCGAAGGTCTGGTTTCCCTGTTCGTCCGTTCGATCGCGTAAAATGTAGACCGAGGTGTAGCTGTAACCCCTGACGAATTGCGAAAGATAGAGGTTTACCAGGTTCACGCCCTGCAGCTTTTCGTCGACCGCGCCACCAATGGCGACGCCTGTCTCGGTCGTCACGCGTGGGAGATCTGCCAGTGCTTCTTCCGAGTAGCCCCGATATCGGTTGGCCCAGGTTCTTCCGAAATTTCCATAAAGGCCGTCGACCGACGAGGCACTCGTCGGGTCAGCGGCATCCCACGTCTTGTTGTTGGCTGGATGCGGAGCGTTTGGATGATAGATGTAGTTGTGAACGTTTGCATAGTCGGCGAAGCGGGTGCCGTCAGGCATCAAGGTGCCAGCGTCCTCCGGAATCTCCAGGAATTGGAGGCCGACATTGTCTGTCTGAGCTCCCGGCTCCGAGATCGACCAAACCGGGTAGGTCTTCAACAAGGGATCGTTCTTGACCCTTCGATAGAGATCGGCGTGAAGTTCGGCCACGGGCAACCACGAATAGCGACCACCACCTTCCCTGCCTTTGTATTTGACAGGCCAGTTGTTCGGTTCATTGTTGCCCTCGAAAGCAAGAAGTGCGTCCGCCCCCGCCAGAATGCGTCCGGTCGACAGCAGCCGATCGATGTCGCCGCTGCCGCTGACCAGACCCCAGCTGATCTTGACGCCGGCCTCGCGATGAAGTCGCAGGAACGTGTCGATCGTCAGGGGGCCTTCTTCGCTCAATCCTTCAATGCCGCCACGAAGCCAGCGGAAACCCCCATACTGGAGCATTTCCAGCGTTTTTTCATAGGGCTGTCCGCGGTCCTGGAAGGTCGAAACGACCCCGATACTATCGAGGAAAGCGGCTGTCGGCCGTGCGAGAATTTGCTCCGCCGCAGCGGGTCTTGTCGCCATCAGAGCCACTGCAAACATGACGCTTGAGAGGCCCGCGACCGCACCCAGGCGACCTGCCAAACTGTTCTTCGGTTTCGGCACCCGTAATCTCCCTACTCCGACTTCCTCCGCAGGCTGAGCGCCTGCGCCTACACGGGCTTGGTGCTCCGCCGGTCGACGTCATACGCGGGGCCACCGCAAGACAAGGATGACGCTTATCTGCCATTCTGTCCGGTGGACTGCCGCGCGCCAATCGTCCTTCTGCTTTGTATCATGCCATGCTGAACGCAGAAAATACGCTAGTCGGCTGGAAGTCGAGTGCGGACCATACCCCAATCGTTTCCGGAGGGGCGTCATTCGGGGGACAGCTCTCAAAAACATCCAAAACTCGATATCCAGACCAGGGGTATCAGCCAGATGGGTGATACCAGAGGTATTCCGACTACGAATGCGGTCTAGACATCGTCAGAAAGAACGAGCCATTCCCGGGAGCCCAACGCTCTATGGCAACTATCTCGACCTGACATGCCGTGATAGTCCAGACCCATGGATTGGGTCCTGAATTGATTTCAGATCCCGTGCGCAGGTGCTTCTGCGACATGAACTTGAGCGGTTTCACTGCCATTCAATCGCGGTGGTCCATTCCTGCGCCAGGCAAGCTCGATGTCTGTCGATCGTCTGCACCTTTGTGTCTGGGTCTCAGAGGTGGGCATAACGGAGAGTATGGTGGATGGGTGTTGAACCTATCGGTATCCTGACAATTGTGATCGGTCTGCTCTGCCTTTTGCGAGGAAGCGGTCCGACGATCATTGGCTTTTCCATTTTTCCTGTGCTTGGCGGGGCCGCAGCACTGTATTTTGGTTCGACGGGCATCCAGCCCGGCCATCTCTTTCTCGGTTTCCTGATGCTGTCGGCTCTCTGGCTGCATGGAAATCCGGTCTATACGGTCGACCGTGCCTTTCGCTCGCAGCCGTTCATCTGGCTGCTGCTGCTCGTCGCGTATGGTGTGTTGTCCGGCTATTTTGCACCCCGTCTGCTGCAGGGAACGATGGATATCGTTCCGATCGGAGCACAGGTTTCGGCCATCAGCAATGGCACCACTCCACTCGGACCTGTCAGCGGCAACTTCACACAGTCCGTTTATATGGTCGCGGATCTCCTCACCTTCATCCTCATCCTGGCCATCGCCTCCAAGCCGGAGGGCTTTCGGCACGTGGCGATCGGGCTGATGGGCTACGGTGCGGCAAATGTCTTTTTCGGTATCGCGGATCTGGTCAGCCCGGGAACCCCTATCAACGATCTCTTCGCCTATATCCGCAACTCCACGTACACGTTTCACGCCGACGAGGCGGTTGCGGGCCTGCGTCGGATCATCGGTTCCTGGCCCGAGGCGTCCGCCTTTGCCGGCGCCAGCATGGCCGTGGTGGGCTATTGTGGGACATTGTTCATCTGCGGCCGGTACAGCAAACTCAGCGGTCTGCTTTTCTTCCTCTCCTGCATTCTGATCGTCCGTTCGACGTCGTCGAGCGGTATCGCGGGCCTGCCGATCTGTCTCGCGATCCTCTACGCCACCAGCATGCTGCGCTGCAGCGGTTCCAGCGGAACCCTCGCCAGCCGCCTGGTCGTCGTCGCATTTCCCATCGTCGCGCTTCTCTTTGCCTTCCTGCTTATCCTCCATGGCGATGTGTACCAGCGCGTCTACGACTTCATCGACGTCACCATCCTCAGCAAGCCGACCTCACTGTCCGCGATCGAAAGAGCCAGCTGGAATTCCTATGGAATTTCAAATTTTTTCCAGTCTTACGGCTTTGGCGTCGGGCTGGGCACAACGCGGACATCATCCTTTGCGGTCGCCCTCCTATCGAATGTCGGTGTCCCGGGCGGGTTGTTCTTCCTGCTCTTCGTGGTGACTGCGCTGCTCTGGCAACGCGGCACTCCGCGCAGCTACGAGTCCGATGTCGGGCTTGCTGCCCGCAACGGATGCCTCTGCCTGATCGTCGGCGCCCTTATTTCCGGGTCCACCGTGGATCTCGGCCTGACTTTCTTTGTCATGGCCGGGCTGCGTAGCGCAATTCCGCGCGATATCAGGCTGCCGGCACCCCTGCCTGCCTGATCGTGCGGTACGCTTGGATGTGACCGGCGGCGGACAACGCTTGTCCGATGCTGCAGGCTGAAATTGTTCCCACGTACAAATGCCTGACGCTYGCTGTCGTCTTCGCCTTTTCGGCGGAATATCAACCTTCCCTCTACCTCTATCGGCCTATCGGCTGCCTCCCAGGATCAATTGCTTCCGCACTGTTTGAAGGGCAGCTTGTTGTTCTCGAGAGGATCAGGAATGTCGTTGTATTCAGACAATTTTACCCAACATGAAGTCCAGCTCCTGGCGCCGCCAAGGGTCGTGCGACGGGGTCTCAAGCGTGCGTTCGACATTGTCTTCTCACTGCTGGCGCTCTTGTTCCTTTTGCCGGCACTGATTGTCATCTCCGTGACGCTGCAGCTTGTTGACGGTGGTCCGATCATCTACCGGCATCGGAGGATCGGCAGGGGCGGACGCTCCTTCTCCTGTCTGAAGTTTCGCACCATGTGGAAAGAGTCCGACAAGATCCTCCAGGATCTGCTGGAGGCCGATCCCGAGCGACGACGAGAATGGCAGGATTACAGGAAGCTGAAGGATGATCCTCGAATCCACTGGGTCGGCAAACTTCTTCGGGTCACCAGTCTGGACGAGCTGCCGCAGCTTCTGAATATCCTGGCGGGTGACATGAGTATTGTCGGGCCGAGGCCGATCGTCGCCGACGAGCTCGAACTCTACGGTCCGAACGTTCACTTCTATCTCGCCATGACACCCGGGTTGACGGGGTTATGGCAGGTCTCGCGCTGTGCCGAAACCTCATATGCGGAACGTGTTCAGTTCGATGTCGATTATTACAACTGCTGTTCGATGCGCAAAGACATCGCGATCATCGTGAAGACGATTGGTGTCGTGCTGTTCGCTCAAAACGATCTCTGAACGAGGCTCTCAAAATGCCCAATAGGCGACGGCCAACCAGAAGCTCAGGCAGAAGATGAGGACGAGCCATCTAATTTGGAGTTTCAAAGCCATCTCGCTCATAGAAAAGCCTCTCGTTAGCATTGTGCCTTTGGCACCCGTGACGGCCATGACCAGAAGCCCTCGAACCGTCATGAATCGCCTGAAGGCGAGTACACCGGAGAATGGTTTACAAAGACTGAAGCCTTCCCCAACGGATGTCGCCATGAGAGGGAAGCCGAACAGAATCCCACACCTCGTATCGTAAAAGACGAATAAGGCAGGAATGCCAATGGCAGACTTACTCGCTAAAGCTTGTGTGTTGCTTTCCCGAGGCGAACTGCCGAGGTGGTGGAGGCGTGTTGGCCAGACCGTTGTCGGTGACGCGATGTGGACCTTCATGGCCAAGGTGGTGATGCAGATCAGCCAGCTTGCAACCTTCATCATTGCCGCACGGATCTTGACCTCTGACGAGTTCGGCCTGTTTTCCTATGTCGGTGCCCTGATCGCTCTGGCCGTTGTCGTTGCCGAGGGGGGGTGGCGCGAATTCGTGATGAAGACCACGCACGAAGACGACCGAGTCAATCAGATCGCCACCGTGTCCCTGGTCGCCGGCATGGCGACAAGCGTTGTCGGGATGTGCGCTGCGGTCATCCTCGACACGCAGTTCGGAATGAGAAACGAGGCGTGGCTCGTCGTCATGTTCAGTCTCTGGCTTTTGCCGACACCGTTTTCTTCGGTCTGCGAAGGCATGCTTATTGCGGATGCACGGCTGAAAGAGCTGAGCATTATCCGCATTTTCGGCGAAATCGGAGCAACGGTGGTTGCCATTTACGGACTGTTCCACGGCTGGAACATCTATGCCTTGGCGGCCGGAAAGCTGATCAGCCAGACGATCGGCCTAGTGGCGTCGCTGATGGTCCTGAACTGGCTCCCGGTGCTTAAGGTCAGGGTGACATTCCTCCGAGAACTGTTCGAATTTTCCAAGCACATCACCTCTAATCGTGCCCTTGTGCTCATTCGCTCCTATTCGGGCACGCTGGTTGTGGGCAGCGTTCTCGGACTGGCCGACGCCGGCTATTATCGCGCTGCAGAGCGCATCGTCTCGGCCTTCTCGGATATTGTCGGCGAACCGGCGCGGCAGATCGCCTGGAGCACGCTGCGCAAAATTGCGATCACGGATGCTGCGGATCCGGAGACGGTTTCACTCGCGCTCGGCCGAAAAGCCACCACGTTCGTAATCTTGCTGATGGCCGTCTCGACGCCGATCTATATCGGTCTCGCCCTGATGTCGGGCACGCTCATCCAGGTGGTGCTCGGTGCCGGTTGGGCGCCGGCCGCGATCCTCGTCAGTTTGTTGTCGATCAAGCAGATCCTTCTTGTTCCGGGTTACGTCACAGAGCCCTTGCTGTCCCTCTCAGGAGCGATCCGGAAAGTCCCCGGGGCGATCCTGGTCAACAGCGTTGTTTCGGTCGGGCTGATCCTCGTCTTCGCCCCCTTCGGCGTCATTGCCGCCGCTGCCGGGCAGTTGATCGCCGCGGTCTTTTCGTTCCTCGTCTCCGGATGGTTGCAGAGCCGGTATGGTGCCGTGACCTGGACCACGGTCCTCAGAGGCTGCGCCCTGCCTCTTCTGGGATCCATTGCGATGGCCGTCAGCGTTGTTCTTCTGGGGCGCGTCGGGACGCATTCGATCGAGGGAGGGCTGACGCTCAACGTCGTGCAGATGCTGGCGGGTTGCCTCATCTACGGCCTGACGCTCGGCCTGCTCTACAAGATATCAGGCAGACTTCTGTCCGCCGAAACAGCAAAGTGAGGTGACCCCTTGACCATGACGCCAACCGGATATGACAGAATTCACGGCGGAAAAGGCTCGCTGAAGACAATTGCGCGCAGGATTTTCCGTGCCGTCGAGGCGGGGTTCGACCACTCTCTTGGTCCGGTGAAGGTGCTGCGCGGCAGGCTGCGCTACCTGTCGCCGCTGCCAAGGCGGTTCACCGGGGCATACTCCTCCTTCGATGAGGCGATCGCGGCAGCGAACAGCGCCGGCCGGCTGGCAGGCTACAATCATCGGGAGATCGCGCCGGTATCCTTTGCCGAGATGTGCAAGGTCGCACCCTGGGACTATCCGGTGCTCTTCTGGCTGGCCCGCTTGCGTCATGAGAGCGAAGGCCTGCTGGACGCTGGCGGACACATGGGGACAAAATTCCGAGCATTCCGTGGGCTTCTGGACCTGGATGAAGGCTTTCCCTGGGTCATCTATGAGTTGCCGGAAATTGCCGAAGCAGGCCGGGAGCGCGCGCGACAAGACGGGTTGCTGCAGCTTCAGTTCCTCCATGACCTATCGACCGCACCCGCCTTGCCGATATTCCTGGGCTCCGGTTTGATGCAATATCTCGATCGTCCGCTCTCTGTCCTTCTCCAGGAGCTTCCCCAGTTGCCCCGGCATCTGCTGCTGAATAAGGTTGCATTCAGAAGAGGCGGCAGACCTGTCGTGACGCTGGAGCGCATCGGGCGCGCCTATGTGCCCTATCAGATGCGCGATGAAACGGCATTCGTGCAGGATCTTGAAAGACTGGGTTACGAGCAGGTGGATCGTTGGTCCATTCCGGCGCTGTCGCATGTGATCGATACACATCCGGAACTCGGGTCAAGCGAGAGTGCAGGCTTCTATTTCCGATTGGCGGGCGAGGGGAGATAAGCCCGCCGTCCCGTTCGGACCGGTCAGTCGTAAAACACGCGCTGGTCCGTCCAGGTCATTCAGCCGCGTTTATTCTGCCACGTCAGCGTGCCATCGATAGACCGGAAGCGGCCCGCCACCTAATCCATGCTACGAATGTTGCAGGGGGATAGCTGCCCGGTGATCAGGTCCCTGATGGCCAGAACATTGCCCTTCAGTCGACCCTTGCGATCAACCCAGGGTTCGGGTCGCCACACCTTGGCGAGGTTGGAGCCGATGTTGCGCGCCATCTGCCCGCAGGCCCGACGCCAGGTCAAGGTCTGTTTCCTGACGAGATACACCGGATTGGCGATCTGGGAGTAGCCCAAGCGCAGGCCGGACATTCGTCCTGTCTTGGTCCCGAGATGGACACCACGCAACTGCGGAGAGGCAACGACACGGCCGAAGCGAGAGACGGCTCGGCTGAAGTCGACATCCTCAAGCCAACCGTAGAAGGGAAGCTCTTCGTCGAAACGCAACCGGCAGATCTGAACGGTCGACATGCGTACGGCCATGTTGCAGCCATAGCCACTGTATGTCTCGTGTACGGTCAGTTCCTGACCCGACTGGGGCGTAACGCCGAGGAGCGCCAGGGCGTCGTCGATGGCGATGCCAGGGCCGGTTGCCCCGTCGGCAAGCACCATTCCTGTGGTCATATCGACATCGGGATTGCGCAGGAAGAGGCGTTCCAATTCCGCGATATAGGTTGGAGCGAGGAGGAAATCGTCGTCCAGAAAAAGGATGACGTCGGCATTCGGGACCGCATCGATAATGGCATTGCGTTGCCGGCACAGGCCACGCTCAGACTTCAGGAACTGAACGGGAAAAGGCAGGCCCGTCAATTGCTTCATGTCGACATCGTCGGATGCCGGTGCGCAGATGACCAACTGATCCGGAGCCCGCGTCTGGCGCCCCAGATGCGGAACGACAGACGAAATGATATCCCGGCGGCCTGAACTCGGGATGCCGATGATGATGGTGAGCCCCGGCTGTAGCTTGGTGCTTGTGCCCGGTGACAGCGGCTTGGGCCTCATCGTTTCCACGTTCATCGCAGAAGGCCCCCCGTCAGAGAAGGACGGCGGATTGTGCCTGTGTTGCTGCGGTTTGAGATCACGCCGAGCAGGGAAATCCGGGAGTGCCCGAAGGACTTGAGAGCCTCTGACAAGCGCTCGATGGTCAGTTTCCGGCTGTTACCGATGACCAGCACGATGCCGTCAACGTAGGAGCATATGGCCCGCGTGTCGGCCGACTCTTCGAAAGCGGACATATCGACGATAATCACCTTGTATTGGGTCCTCAGTTTCGCAAGCGCCTCCTTCAAGACTGACAGATGGCCGTAGCGATAAGGAGAGAGGGCCATTCGGCGGGTCTGCTCCGCAGTCAGCAAGGTCACCGGTATAGTCGCCTCCTCGGAGCCATAGTCGCCATCGTGATCGATCACGACTTTTTCCGGATAGCGATGCGCGCGAGGAAGGCGCGAGACGGTGTTGCCTTCGGACGGTTCCCCCAGCATGGAGGACGCAATCGGCTTGATCGCAAAGTCAGGCGCTGCGTTGTATGCCAGACGTGTCAATCTCGCCGAAATGAAATCGGCATCGACCAGCAGGACCGATTGATCCTCGTGCTGATAGAGCTGGGCCAGGTTCGTGGCGATCGTCGTCTTGCCCTCGCCGCTCCCCACCGAGGTCACACCGATGACGACTGAACCGTCGGTCGGCATCAAGGCATCGATCGAGTTCTTCACTCCTCTTAGCGCTTCCGAAAACGGAGAGTACGGCATATCGAGAATGGCTCGCAGAGGCAGGACGGATGCCGGCAGGCCTTCCGGGTCATCCGTTTTTCCGCTCTCGGGCCGGTAGATCGGCACATGCCCCAGGGATGCAAGCCCGAGCTCTCGTTGAAGGCGTTCGCCGGCGCCGGCACGCCTGTCCAGCCAATGACGGCTGATCGCGGCCAGCATGCCGAAGGAGAGGCCCAAGATCATCGAGAAGGGCAGAAGGACAGACGGTTTTGGCCAGACACGGTCCAGCGGTTCCGTGGCGGCGGTCACGATGCGCGCCTTGCCGAGCGGGAAGGACTGGGTCTGGAATGCGCCGACAAATTGCTGAAGGATGCTTTCGTAGAGCTGCCGATAGGTGTTGGCGCGGCTCTCGATTTCGGCGAGCTCGACGCGGGCGATATTCTTGTCGGCACCTTGGCGGTTGGCCTCGGTAAATTGTTGGACTGCCAGCGCTTCTCGGCCTTTTGCGATTTCGAGGTTCGACCGGTACAGCGCTTCGACTTGCCGCAATTCATCGACGATGTTGGACTGGATGCGGTCAATTTCGGCGGTTGTCGCAACGATGGCCGGGTTTCCGACGTCGTAGCGCTCCTTCAGACCCGCCAGTCGTGTTTCGGCCAGGCGCATCTCTTCGCGCAGTTTGGAGATTTGTGCGTTGTCGGCGATTTCCGGCAAGTTGGCATCGGCCGACTTGCTGGCGATCATGTTCGTCAGCGTCGTCAGCTTTGCCGAGGCATCGGCGGTCGCCGCGCGGGCCGCGAGCATCTGGCTGCTGACCTCGGCGAGCTGCTGCTGATCCAGCGTCGTGGCGTTTGCCATGGCTGTGATGTCGTGCTCGTTGCGGTAGTTTTCAGCGGCAAGGGCTGCTTCCCGTGCCTGACGGCCGACTTCGATCAGCCGGGTTTCCAGCCATTGTGCACCCTGCTTGGCCGCGGCCGCGCGATCGTTCATGCCATTGCGGATATAGGCTTCCGCCAAGGCGTTAGCCGTCCGCGCCGCCTTCTTGGGATCGCCCGAACGGTAACCGATTTCCAGCACGTAGGATTGGCCAACACGGCGCGCAGTCACGCGGGAGAGGAAGCCGTTCATGGTTCGCCGCATCCGCTCTTCATCGGCCTGCGGCGTCTCGTCAGACGGATTGTCGCCAGAGATGAAGTTCAAGGCAGACGACAGATTGTGCCTTATGGTACCGTACCACGACGAGGCGTTGACGATTTCTGGGTCATTCAGGAGACCAAGGTTGCGAATAACGTCATCGGCGATGGCCTCCGACTTTACGATCTCCACCTGGCTTGCGATTTCTGCCGCTTCGATGATCACGGTGCCGGTGTTGGCGTCCTGGGACAGGATGCGGCTCTGCTCCGGATCGATGACAAGGCGGGCAGACGCTTCAAAGCTCGATGGCGTCTTGGCGATGTAGATGACGCCGAGCACTAGGCCAATGGCTGTCGACAAGGCGATCAGCGGCATATTGCTTCGAAGGAAGTTGAAATGGTCGCGCAAGGAAAACGTCTCCGAGCGCAACGCCTCTCTCTGTTCGGTTCTCGCAATGCCAGCCATCGTTGCAAGCTCGTGGGGTGCCATGGGCTCTGTTCCTTTCTGAGGTCTTACGACCCAACGATCACTGCGTAGGTTGCGGTACGATCGGGGACCGGGAGGGGTCGCCAACGGTGGAGGAGATGTCGTAGCGAACGTCGAGCACGTCGCCTGGGGCAAGCTCGGCTGTTTCCGTCAACTGCACGGATGTGCCATCTCCGCCCTGCCGAGTGACCCAGTATTCGAGCGGCTGAATGCTCGCCGATACCCGTGCCGCATCTCGGGTGACTGCGGCGCCCGCCGCCTGCAGAAGCGCGATCACGGTGTTGCGCTTGAGTTTCGTGTCTTCGAACTCGGCGACGACTTCCTGCAGCTCCCGTCCGGCTTCCGTGCGTTGCTGGCCTTTCAGCGCGATCGCATCCCGTTCGGTCTCGCTCAGCTTTTGCTTGGCCCGCATGGCGGCGATCACGAGATCCAACTTGCCGCTGCTCAGATCCGCCACCACGCGTTCCAGCGCCGTTTCTCTTGACTTCGCAAGGGTGCCGGAATCGACGAGCGAGGAGATGCTCGCCAGTTCGTCCTGGGCGATCTTGATCTGGCGATCCTGGACCGCCTCCTTCTCATTCAGCACGTTGATTTCGTTCTGGAGCTGCTCCTGCAGTTCGGAAAGCGAGGTCAGCTGCCGTTTCAACGCTTCGGCCCGCGCAACGAAGAGGTCAGTCTCGCTCTCGACGAAGACCTTTCCGGCACTTCCTTCACGGGCATTCAGGAGCTCTGGCGCGAAGTCGATTTTCTGGCGGTCTGCCAGCTCGGCCTCAAGGCGTGCTCGCCTGGCCGTCAACTGTTTCAGCTTCAGTTCGTAACTGTTCAGTTCACCGGCATAGCGCAGCTGTTCGAGCTCGCCCGATCCATTGGCATCATTTCGTTTTTGGCGTCCGCCGGCCATGGCGACGGCCTGGGCCACCGTCAGCCCCGGGCGATATTCGAGCTCACCGGCTCGCTCCACAGCGCCCGATACATAGAACATCGGGTAGCGCACGATCTCGACCGAGGCTGTGGGCGGCTCCGCCAAACCTGTCTTGTCTTTCAGGAGCACGCCGATCTTCCGGGCCGTCTCTGTCGCTGTTTCATTTTGGACGGAGAACTCGCCGAGAAGGGGGATCGCGATCGTACCGGTCGAGGACACCACGTATTCGCCATTGAGTGGAGTCCACTCCTTGTAGTCTCCTGTCGAGGCGATCCATTCGACAATGGTGATCTTCACCTTGGTGAGCGGCATCAACGGTACGTCCGCGGCAGCCTGACCTGAGACGGGCAGACACAGCGTGCCGGCGATGGCGAGCCACGAAAACTTCGATAGGAGCTTCTTCGGCTTCGCTGGCGTGTCTGTCTTGCGTCTTGGCATAGTGTGGCCCTCTGATTGTCGTGCCTCCGCCGGCTGGACACCGATCTCCTAGCGCTGGCAATTCGTCCTCCATCATCGCGCGACACCGTTCTGAGTAAATTCTCTCCCGCTGGTCTCGACCTAGTCACTTTTGGTAGCAGCGGCTAAGCACCCACCTCTAATGGAGGAGGCACACGGTGTAGCTCGGTCGCAAGATGCCTCCTTCGGTCGCTTGAGTGGCGCCTTCGAGTCGGTGTGGGCCGGGACCGGTTCCCGCCGCGCCTTGTCCGCCAGTCTGGTGCGTTTGCTGGTGAGATGCGTCCGGACGTCGCATTCGGACAGGCAGAGATGATTGGCATCGTGCGCCGACACTCCCCCGCATCCCGATCGACCGGCCCCTTGATACCCTTCGTAAGGGGGAGCAGAAATTACCACTTTCTGATGAACTCATGCCGTCAACGCGGACTATCACGGTGGCAAGACGATCAATACATTACCATTACACGGCGAGAGGGGCCTTTGACTTGTCGTCTGCTGTGCCTGCTATTGTTTTGGGGAAGAATAGCACGAATGGGCCGGCGGATTGTATCCTGGTAATTCCAATACGTGGTCTGTGACTTCAGCGTTCCTTGCCGTTCATAGCAAAGCTGGGATGCATGGAGATGGGGGCGACCACGGCGGACGCAGAAACGCGTGGGTCGCAGCATGCGGCGCTTGGTTGGGGAGACACAGGTCAGGGCCATTTGCAGCAGCGGACTTTGCGCATGCTGCATCGTGATGCCGGGGTAGGGGCGACAGGTGATGGACGGACTGGCGGACGCTTACAGAACAGACGGACTACCGCGCCGCGTGGTGGTCATCAGTGATCTCTCGGAGCCGAGGGATGGGCCTTCCGTTGTTGCCATCCGAAACGCCCGTACACTCGCCGATCGAGGGGCCACCGTTGAGTATTTCTGCGGTGATTTCGGAGCAAACGAGGAACTCCGGCGCGTGGGCATCGCTGTTCATGCCATGGGCGCCAAGGAGCTTCGCAGCAGTTCCGTCGCGGTGGCCGCCTTGAGGGGGCTTTACAATATTCCTGCCGCACGCCGACTGAAGGCGCTCATTCGCGCCAAAGACACGCCGCAGACCCTTTATCATATTCACAATTGGTCGAAGATTCTCTCACCCTCCATCTTCGGTGCCCTTCGACCGGTGATGGATCGCGTTATTCTGACCGCACATGACTACTTTCTCGCCTGCCCGAATGGCGGGTATTTCGACTTTCAGCGTGGAATGCCATGCTCGGTGGAGCCGCTTTCGCTTTCCTGCCTGGGGAGCAATTGTGATCGTAGGTCTCGCCTTGAGAAAGCGTGGCGAATAGCCAGAGACATCGAGCGACGGCTTCTTTTGAATCTGTGGGGGTCGCGGGCGACGGTCCTCGCGGTGCATGAAGGCATGGTGCCGTTGCTCGAAAAGGGTGGTATTCCCGCGCACCGCATCGAAATCCTCTGGAATCCCGTTCAATCCTGGTCGGCCGAGCGCGTGCAAGCAGAAGCCAACCGCGAATTTCTCTACGTCGGACGCCTCGATCACGACAAGGGCGTGCTGCTTTTGGCCCAGGCGGCCAAGCAAGCGAACGTACCCATGACCTTTGTCGGCGAGGGGAGCCTGGCTTCGGAAATCACCAAGATCTATCCTGCCGCAAAGCTTACCGGGTTCAAGGATCCAGCGGGCTTGAAGGAAATCGCTGACGAGTCCCGTTGTCTCGTGGTGCCGACGCGGTCGCGGGAAACCTTCTCCCTTGTCGCCTACGAGGCGTTCACATCGGGAATCCCTGTCATCATCAGTGATTTTGCCGCCACGCGCGACGAGATTGTTCAACGGAGCGTCGGGCTGTCCTGCAATCCCTACGACACCAATGCCCTTGCCCGGATGATGGCGGAACTGGCGACGGATGAGAGCCGGATCTCCGAGATGAGTAAAAACGGTTTCGAGAGCAAAGCAAAACTTGCGGTGTCTGTTCCGGACTGGGAATATCGCCTCCTCAACATATACCGTCAGCAACTGCAGAAGGCCGGGGTTACCCAGCGATCACCTGTGCGCAAGGGGGCCGGTGCGGTCGCATCCACCCGATTTACCGGCTGAGCCAAATTTACAGGACGACGCTCGGTCTGGGCGTAAATGCGAGCGAAGCTTTAATTGTCGTCGGGGATCCGGGTTGGTTCGTTGCCAACCCAGTCTCAGTTTTGGCGCGTCACCAGAATTAGAGGCCAGACAGTGGTGGCGTTCTTGGAGGCGCAGTGCGGCGCTTGCCTGTCGCTTCGAAGGCGCAAGCGAGCGTGAGCAGGGTTGTGTCATCATAGGCCCGGCCCGCGAAGGTCAGGCCGACGGGCATGCCAATATCACTCATGGTTCCCATCGGCACGGTGACAGTGGGAATGCCCAGATGCCTGATCACGAGATTGCCGTTAGCGACCCAGACCCCGTTGCGCCAGCCCAATTCGGCCGAGACAGGGTTCACATCCATGTCGGCCGGGCCGATATCGGCGACGGCGGGAAAGACCACCGCATCAAGGCTGAGGCTGTCCATCCATTGTTCGAGGTCGATACGCCGGGTTTCTTCGAGCCCGCGTGCGCCTTCGGCGATGTGCGGAATATCCGTGAAGCGTTGAACGGGATGATCGCGCACTTGTGCCGGGTAGTCCGGGAGAAAATCGTCGAAGCCTGTGTACCGGTCGGGCAAGGCACCGTCCGGATGGGGGAAGATATGTTTGCCGTCGACATCCGTCAGCGTTGACAGCGCGGGATCGCCATTCGCCGCCAGAAAATCGTCCCAGGCCCAGGCTGAGAGATCCAGGATCTCGCGGTGGAGATATTCGCGGCTGACAAGGCCGCGCGACAGGATCGAGGGTGCGCCGGGGCGGTCTGCCTCATAATTGGTGACGACGGGGAAATCCACCTCGACCACAATCGCCCCTGCGGTTTCCAATTCCTGTCTGGCCTGTTGCCAAAGGTCGACGATCGAGGCGCGGGTCTGGATGGGCATTCCCGTCGAGCCGCCGATGCCGCCCATCGGGTTCGAGCCTGCCGCAGGGTCGGCATTGATGTACATGCGCGGCACGCCGAAGCGCTTGCCGGCAAGTGTCTTTCGCGCCTCCGATGTGTCGGCCGGCGCGAGGGACGGATAAGATGCCGGCCTCACCCGGGATGCGGCAGGAAGAGCGATCCAGGGCTGGGCGCGCCAGAAATCTCCTCGGGTCTCAGCGTCGTCGGCGACAATCACATCAAGCAGATCCAACATGTCTGCCATGCTGCGCGTGTGGGGCACCACGACATCCATGGTCGGCACCAGAGGCCAGTTGCCGCGTACCGATATGACACCACGCGAGGGCGTATAGGCGCAAAGCGCGTTGTTGGAGGCGGGAGCCCGGCCACTCGACCACGTTTCCTCGCCCAGACCAAAGGCTCCAAAAGAGGCCGCCGTGGCGGTTCCCGAACCGTTCGACGAGCCGGAACCGAAGGCACTGGTCAGCCAATCGGCTTTGTAAGGGCTTTCGGCCCGGCCATAGACGCCGCGCTGCATGCCGCCATTGGCCATCGGGGGCATGTTGGTGAGGCCAAGGCAGATCGCGCCAGCGCTGCGCAGGCGCTCGATCGTGAAGGCATCCCGTTGTGCCACGAGATGCTCGAAGGCCGGACTGCCGGCGGCAGCCGTCAATCCTTTGACCAGATAGCTGTCCTTGGCCGTGTAGGGAATGCCGTCGAGCGGCGACAGCAGGGTCCCGTGGGTCCGCCGTTCGTCGGAGGCTTGCGCTTCGGCCAGCGCCTTCGGGTTCATGACCACCATGGCGTTCAGGGCCGTCTTCGTGTCGGCCGCATCATAGGCTGCAATCCGGTCGAGATAGGCCTGCACGAGATCGACAGCGGTGGCCTTGCCGGTTTCAAGCGCTGCTCTGAGGTCGGCAATCGATTTTTCGAAGACTTCGTAGCCGGCCATGATCAGGTCCGGGGCCTCAGCGAAGGCTGCTGCTGGGTGATGCAGTGAATGCCGCCGCCGCGGGCGAAGATGGCGCGGGAGTCGACGGTCACCACACGTCGGCCGGGATAGGTCTGTTCCAGCATTTCACGGGCGGCGGTATCCGCCTTTTCGTCGCCAAAGCCGCAAGCGACGACGCCGTCATTGACCACGAGATGATTGACATAGCTGTAGTCGACAAAGCCGTCGTCGTCGCTAATTTGCTCGGGCGCGTCGAGATCGAAGATCGTCCATGGACGGCCTGTGGCATCGGTCGTACCGGCGAGGAAAGTCCGCAACTCCTGCATGACAGCGTGATCCGGGTGATCGGGGTTGGGCTGGCGATGGACGAGCAGCACGCCAGGGGCGGCAATGGTGGCAACGATGTCGACGTGGCCCGATGTGCCGAAGGCTTCGTAGTCGCGGGTCAGGCCGCGTGGCAGCCAGATTGCCTTGGTGGCGCCGATCGTGCGGGCCAGTTCGGCTTCCACACGGTCCTTGTCGGCATGGCGATTGCGGCGCGGGTCGAGTTGGACGGTTTCCGTCACCAGGACAGTGCCCTCTCCATCGACATGAATACCGCCACCCTCGTTAACCAGAAGGCTTGAGACCAATTCGGCACCGCAATGGTTTGCAATCAGCCGTGCGATGTTCGCCGAATGCTTCCATTCTGCCCAGCCGTGGTCACCCCAGCCGTTGAAGATCCAGTCGACTGCGCCCAGCACGGTCGGCCGCTCATCGTCGAGCACGAAGGTTGGGCCGAAGTCGCGCATCCAGAATTCGTCGAGCGGCATTTCGATCTGTTCGATATGGCTGCCGAGCATTCGCCGTGCCCGGTCGCGCTCGGAGGGATCGACCACCATGGTGACGGGTTCGAACTCGGCGACGCTGTGGGCAACCGCCGTCCAGGCTTCATAACCGGTCTGTTGCCAGCTTTCGCCTTCACCGAGAGTCGTGCCGGCGCGCGGAAATGCCATCCAGGTCCGGTCATGGCGTGCGGTTTCAGACGGCATGCGCCAGGTCATCGGTCGGTCTCTCCGGGATAGCGGGCTTCTGAGCCTCGCAGTGGTGACGGTTGCAATCGGGCAAAACCCGGCTGGATCAACTCCAGCCGGGTCTTGTTTGGCGCATTTTGTCGAAGGGGTCCAGATCCGGTTCAGGATCTGTTTGTACCAGTGTCGAGCTGTGCGCTTTTCGTATGGTGCTTCCGCATCAACCGTTGCAGCAGATCGTCGACGAAGGTGAATATGACCGGGATGACGATGAGGCTGAGGAAGGTGGAGGTGATGAGGCCACCAATCACGACGATCGCCATCGGTTGGCGGAAACTCGAATCGCCGCCTGCGAGGCTCAGCGCTGCGGGCAGCATGCCGCATCCCATTGCGATGGTGGTCATGATGATCGGTCGGGCGCGCTTGTGGCAGGCGTCGACGAGAGCATCGAAACGGGACATGCCGGCCCGTCTGGACATGATCGCGTATTCGACCAGCAGGATGGAGTTCTTGGTCACGACACCCATCAGCATTAGAAGGCCGATCACCGCCGGCATCGAGAAACTGGTATCGGTGAGCACCAGTGGCAGCAGGGCGCCACCGAGCGAGAGCGGCAAGGCCATGAGAATGGTCAAGGGCTGCATGAAGTCGTGGAACAGCAGAACCAGAACCGCATAGATGCAAAAGACGCCGATTGCCATCGCGATGCCAAAGCTCTGGAACAGCTCCGAACTGCGCTGCAATTCACCTTGCTCCACGGCTCTGACGCCCTGGGGGAGGTTCTTGAACGCCGGGAGCGCCTGCGCTTCGCTGTAGACGTCGTTCAGAACACGACCGTTCAGTTCCACCGACAGCGTGATGTTGCGGGAGCGATCGATGCGGTCGATCTGCGATGGGCTCCCGCCGATACGGATATCGGCAATGGATCCCAGGTTGACGGTTCCGCTGGTGCCGCTCAGCCGCAAATTGGCGATGTCATCCAGCGTGGTACGGTTCTTCGGATCGAACTGGACGCGGATGGCCAGCTGCCGTTGCGGCAGATTGAGTTTTGCGAGCGAGGCGGAATAGTCGCCGTTCGTGGCGACGCGGACCGCTTCGGAGATCGCTTCGGAGGTGATGCCAAGGGCCGCCGCACGGGTAAAATCCGGGACGATCTGGATCTCGGGAGCCTGAAGTGCTGCACTTGATGTCACCGTGCCGATACCCTTGAGGGTTCGCAGTTGTTCCTCCAGAGCGCTCCCCGCTTCCGCGAGCGCATCGGCGTCGTCACTCGCGAGGGTGATTTCGAGCGTCGTGCCATTGCCACCACTGCCAACTTCGACCCGTGCTCCCGGGACGACGGACAGGGCTTGACGAATGTCTTTTTCAATCTCCGACTGCTTGCGCTCGCGCTCGTTGATCTGCTTCAGATCGACGACGAGTGTGGCCGTGGCCGTGTCGCTGGTCGTCGCGGCATTCATGCCGCCCCCGGTCGAGGCACTTCCGACGGCCGCGAACACACGGGTCACATCCGGCAGTGTCGACAGGATCTCCAGTGTCTGGCGCGTCAGCGCATTGGTCTGTTCGATCGTGCTGCCCGGTTGCAGGGTGAGTGTCACACGGGTCTGTGCGTCGTCGGCGGCGGGGAAGAAACCTGACTTCAAGAACGGTATTGTTGACAGGGACAAGCCGAGAAACAGCAGGACGCCGAGAACCGTCAGCTTGCGATACCGCAGGCACGCTTTCACCACCGCCAGATAGACACGCATGATCGTGCCATCCCGCTCTTCCGTCGGCGCCTCGGCTTTCATGAGGTAAGCTGCCATCATCGGGGTCAGCAACCGGGCAACCAGAAGCGAGGCCAGAACGGCCACCGAAGCGGTGATGCCGAACTGACGGAATATCAGGCCGGGAATGCCGCTCATGAAGGCAGTCGGCAAAAAGACGGCGACCAGGGTGAAGGTCGTTGCGATCACCGCAAGTCCGATTTCATCAGCCGCTTCCAAGGTGGCGTCCATCGGCGATTTTCCCGATTTGAGATGACGGGAAATGTTCTCGATCTCGACGATCGCGTCATCCACCAGAATGCCGACGACCAACGACAGGGCGAGCAAGGTTATGGTGTTGAGGCTGAAATCGGCGAGATACATCGCGAGAAAGGTGGGAATGACCGACAGCGGCAAAGCGACCGCCGAAAGGAGCGTCGCGCGCCAATCGCGCAGGAAGAGCCAGACTACGACGACGGCGAGGATGGCACCCTCGTAGAGCATGTGCATGGAGCCGTCGTAGTTGTCGATGATCGGACCCGTGGTGCTGTAGGCTTCGATGATCTCGACGTCCGGATTGGCGGCGGCGAAATCCTTCATGGCCTGCTGGATCCCGGTTGCCACTCCTGTATCGGAGAAGCCGTTCGACCGCTTGACCTGGACCGCGATCACGGGCTTTCCATCGACATAGGCGATCGACGATCGGTCGGAGAAGCTGTCGGTTACCGTTCCAATTTCGTCGAGACGGATGAGCGCGCCGCTTGGCAGCGGAATGGAAAGCGCCTTGAGTTGCTCGATGGAGGCCACGGCACCCAGGGTGCGGATGGTCTGCTTGTTGCCGCCGATCTCGCCGCGACCGCCCGAAGTGTCGACTTGCACCGATTTCAGACGTGAGGAAACGGTTGCCGCAGTGATCTGGAGGGAGCCCATGAGGCTCGGATTGAGTTCGATATGCACCTCGCGGTCCACACCGCCCAGTCGGCTGACTTCGCCGACACCGGACACCGACAGCAGCGCCTTGGTCATGTCATTGTCGACGAACCAGGAGAGTTCGGTTTCGTCCATGTGCGTGGATCGTACCGCATAGGTCAGCAGCGGCGAGTTCTGGACGGTGACCTTGCTGACGCTCGGGGATTCCATCTCGGTAGGAAGGTCGGTGGTGCTGTCGACGGCATTGCGCACTTCGTTCAGTGCTTCTTCGCTGTCCTTTTCCAGGGTGAAGGAAACGCTGATCGAGACGGACCCATCGGTGATCGTCGTGGTGATATGGTCGAGGAGACTGAGAGAGGCGAGGTTGTCCTCGATCTTGCGGGCGACCTCTGTTTCCAGCTGAGCGGGTGCTGCGCCATCGAGTGTGGCGGTCACCTTGATCGTGGGCAGATCCATGTCGGGAAAGTTCTGCACCGCAAGCTTTTCGAATGCGAGAAGGCCACCAACCGTGAGCAGGATGAAGAGCAGGATCGCGGGAACGGGGCTTTTGATCGACCAGGCGGAGACGTTCATTGTGCGTCCTCCGCGATGGTGACGAGCGCGTTGTTGGCGAGGAATGCGCCGCCTGCCTTCACGACGTTGGCGGAGGGTTCCAGACCTGAAACGATCTCGACCTCGTCGCCATTGCGTCGCCCGGTTTCAACCCGCAGCCGCGTCGCGCGGCGGTCTTCGCCGACGGTGAAGACGTAATTCATGCCGTCTCGGAAGACGAGCGCGGTTTCCGGGACCGTCAAAGCCGTGGCAGTCCGCAGTTCGATGTCTCCCGTCGCATAAAGACCAATCGGCGGGCGTGCTTCGGTCGGCAACGCCACATAAACGATGGCACGGCCGGTGCCGGTGTCGACCGTTGGTCCGACCAGCCGAACGGTGCCCGTCACCTTCTGACCACCGGGACCGGCAATGGTCGCAGTCAGCCCCTCCTTGATCTGAGGCAGGTAGCGGGCCGAAACTTCGGCCTGCCATTCGATCCGTTGCTGGCGGATGAGCCTGAACAGTTCGGTGCCGGTCGAGACGACGGCGCCGAGTTGCGCTGAACGCGAGTTGATCAATCCGTCATCCGCAGCAAGGATGGTGGTGTGTGACAGCACGATCCGCTGGCTCTCCAAAGCTGCCTCTGCCGAATCGAGATCGGCAATCGCCGTCTGTTCCGTATTCAGATATTCGGCGACCTTTTCGTCGGACATTGCGCCGCTTCCCTGAACCTGGCGTGCCCGCTTCGCATCGGATTTGGCCTTGGCAAGGTCGGCCTTGGCGGAGGCGACGGCGGCTTCCTGCTTGCGCAAATCCGCTTCTGCGGTCTCACTCGCGAGGCGGACCAAGGGCTGGCCCTTGACGACGACGGAGCCCACATCGACCAGGACTTCTGTGATGCGCAATCCGCTCGTCTCCGAGGCAATGATCGCTTCGTGCCATGGCTTCAACCAGCCGCTCGCCGGCACGGTTTGGGCCCACTGCTGTTTGGCCGGCTTGATCAGATTGACCGTCAGCGCGGATGCTTCGTTTTGCTGGGCAAGTACGATGCCGTCGACGAAATTGACGCTTGTGGCGGCAAGAAGGGTGATGGCGAAGAGGGTAGAGCGCATCAGGAGCGGTGTCCTTTCGAATGGTCTGTGGCGGAAACAGCAGAGTGTGGTGGCCGCTAACCCGCTGCCACCGACTGCCTTGAAGAGCTGGATCCAGTAGCGGATGGCGTCCCGCCGCGTTTCGATGCGGGAGATTTCGGCCGATTGCGCCGAACGGCGTGCGTCCTCGCGGTCGAGCAGGCTTGTGAAGCGACTCTTGCGGCGGGCGCCGGTCCCCGCATGACGGGGACACAGCCTGACACCATCAGACCGGTCGCAAGTGCACTAAAACCGTATAGTCGGCGGCGCGGGGGCGTCATCTTCGCTCTTCGTCCTCAGGAATGATCCAGAGCCGATGTAGCCGACTGAATGTAAAGTGCTGTCTGGTGAAGGTTAAGTTGGGTTAAATCCGGTGCTTCCCCTGGACGAGCCGTGTATCGTCATCCTGGGGTTCACAAGGCATGTTTTATGGAAAAGGTACTTCTGGTCGATGACGACGAGGAACTGACGACACTTCTCAAGGAGTATCTCGTCGAGGAGGGCTTCGAGGTCTCGACCGTTGCCGATGGGCGCGCTGCAATGGGACTCGTTACGGCCCGGCAGGTGGATGTCGCGGTTCTCGACATCATGATGCCGCACATGAACGGCATCGAATTGCTCCAGCGCATTCGGCGGGCGAGCGACATACCCGTCCTCATGCTGACAGCCAAAGGGGACGATGCCGATCGCATCGCTGGTCTCAATCTCGGCGCTGATGACTATGTGCCTAAACCGTGTTCGCCGGGGGAGCTTGCTGCCCGTATTCGGGCGATCCTGCGTCGTGTCGGCCGTGCCTCGACAACGCCCGAGGTCTTGCGCGCCGGTGATCTCGTCATGCATCCCGCGAGCCGCACGGCGGAATGGCACGGCCGGCCGCTTGAGCTGACCGGTGCGGAGTTCAGCCTTCTCGAGGTGTTGGCACGCAATGTCGGCCAGCTCGTGCCGAAGCAGGATATCTCCAAACGCGCCTTCGGCCGGCCGCTGACGCCGTTCGACAGGCGCATCGACGTTCACATCAGCAGCATTCGCCAAAAACTCGGCGCCCGGGGGGACGGCCAGTCCTGGATCCAGTCTGTCCGCGGGCAAGGCTACCAATTGTTGCAGGATGGCTGATGAAGCGCTTGTTCTGGAAGGTTTTTCTCATTATCTGGCTGGCAATCACGGCTTCGATCGCCGTATTGCTGACGCTGCTCACCCTTTTGCAGGTCACGCCCTTCTCCAAGGAAATGCTCCGTGGGCAGGAGGTCTTTGCGCTGGATCTTGCGGCGCGCCTTCTTGACCAGAGCGGACCTGAGAGCGCGGCGATCCTGGGGGCGCTGACGGGCGAGGCGGCTACCCCGCTGAGGCTGGTCATTACCGAGACACCGATATCGGGAGGGTGTATCCCTAACGACGAAAGCAGAACTGTTGCACGAGACGGGCGCTGTTTCCGTGTCGCCGTCGACGGATTGAAACCGGATTTCCTTTCACGAGTGTGGCCGCGGTTCATCCCCTGGATCTCCGCGGTCCTGGGGGCCGCCTTTTCCGCGTATCTTGTTGCTCTGTATCTTGTTCGACCCGTCGCCCATTTGCGGCGCGGTTTGAGCGCTTTGGCCGGCGGCGATTTCAGCGTGCGTATCGGCGACGAGATGAAAGGGCGAACGGATGAGATCGCCGCGCTCGCCCACGATTTCGACACCAGTGCCGAACGGCTCGATGAATTGCGGGAGGCGCAGCAGCGTCTCCTTCATGACGTTTCCCACGAGTTGCGTTCGCCCCTTTCACGCATCCGCGCGGCGATCGGCGTTCTGGAACAGAATCCCGCAAAAAGTGCCGCCATGATGGAGCGTCTGGTCCGTGAGGTCGAGCGCATCGATGATCTGGTCGGCGAAATCCTGACCCTGGCACGCCTCACGTCCCGGTCGGAGGATGCCGAAGTGCAGGCGGTCGACATCATCGAACTCCTGAACGAGATCCTCAACGATGCCTCCTTCGAAGGCGAAGCCCGCGGCATTACCTTGACGGCGTCGGTTTCCGGAAGCTTCGTCGCTGCGGTGAACGGCGAGTTGATCTACCGGGCTTTGGAGAATGTCATCCGCAACGCCGTGAAGCACACGGTCGACAACTCGCATGTATCCGTCACTTGCAAGGTCGAGGGCGGGATTCTTCGAATCTCGGTCGCGGACGAAGGGCCGGGGGTTGCGGCAGATCAGCTCGAAACGATCTTTCAGCCGTTTTCACGCGGCAGCGGTACGGTTGCCGCGGGCGGATATGGTTTGGGGCTTGCCATCGCGCGGCGCGCGGTGGAATGGCATGGCGGCTCCGTCAGCGCGTCGAAGGTGGCGAGCGGTGGATTGCAGATAGACTTTTCCATTCCAAAGAGGGTGCTCGTCTGAGTGGATGTTTCGCCGACACGGTGTTTTAGCGGGAGCGGGTGGTCAAGCCTGTCTGCCTGTCGGTCGCGGCGTGGCTTGCGGCAGCTGCCGCCGCCTAAATGCCCAGTTCCAGGTTGTACAGAATTGGGCTTATTTTTCTTGAGTTTACCTCCGATTAAGCATGATGGCGTCATGCTGGACTTATCGGGATGATTGTGGCGGCATCGATGGTGCCAGCCGAGGAGCGGACGCGGATATGCCTGTTGTAACTTTCGCCAATACCAAGGGCGGTGCCGGTAAAACGACGGCGGTGCTCCTGATCGCCACCGAACTCGCGCGGATGGGGCTGCGGGTCGCCGTGCTCGATGCGGATCCGCAGCACTGGATATCGCGCTGGCACCAGATGCTTGGGGCCAACTGCCCGGAGCGACTGGACGTCGTTCCCTACGTGTCCGCCGCCAGCCTCGAACGCGAGATCAAACGTTGGCAGCCGGCTGTCGATCTCGTCATCCTAGACTTGCCGGGACATCGCAGCCCGCTGATCGCCCAGGCGTTGGGACATTCCGATTATGTGCTCATTCCTGCCCAGGGATCGGCCATGGATGCACAAGGCGCGGCCAATGTCATCGATCTCCTCTATTTTCTGGAAGACAAGACCGGCATCCGGATTCCGCATTCCGTCGTTCTGACGCGGATCAATCCGATCATCACCACACGTGCTCTGCAGGGTGTGAAGCAGCTTCTGGCGGAAAAACGGGTGCATCTGCTGGCAACCCCGATCGTCGAACGGGCTGCATTCCGCGATGTCTTCTCCTGCGGTGAGACGCTCTACACGATGGATCCCCGACATGTCAGCAATCTCGGCCGTGCGCAGGAAAACGCCCAGTTGCTCGGGCGTGAAGTCCTGGAACGGCTGATGCGCTACTGCACTATCAGGGTCTCAGCGGCTGCGGCTGAGCCTGTCCGGCTGGTTGCCTGATCATTCCTGACTTCTGACAATCGATCAGAACAGGGCGTCATCGAACAGTTCGTCATCTGACATCGGCTGCGCTTGTGGTGCACCTGCGGGCTCAACATGCACGTCTGCGGTGCCAAAGATCGCGACATGGATGTCCCGCTCCGACTTCATCGTATAGGTCGCGAAGATCTCGCCGGCGATGCCCGGCACGACGGCTTCGAGCCCTTCGCAACTCGGTTCTTGGATGATGGCATCGGATGCCAGCGCGACACAGTCGCTCAGAATAGCCGTGAGCGTCTGGTGAAAGTCGAGCCCTGCCGTTGCCTTTGCAACCTTGATGGCGACGTCCTGACTTCTTTGCTGCAGATCGTCCAGTTTCTCGTCCAGTGTGTCCCCCGCTTGGGTGACATGGGCGAGTGCGATCTCGATGCGTGCCACCAGATCCGGTTCGCCACCTCCGTCGCGTCCCGCGCCCTCCCTGCGGAGCCCTGCCGCCGCGTCGTCGAGCCGTCGCAAGTGCGCAAGCGCGCGGTCGGTGACGTCGTCAAGCCTTGCCGAGAAGGATCGCAGTTCGTTGGTTACGACATTGATCGCACGGCTTTCCTCGCCGAGCTTGCTGCAGCGCAGATTGGTGTTCAGCGCCATATATTGAATGTCCGTGCGGACGATCTGGATGGTTTCCACGCTTTCGACGAGGTCCTTGACCATGCCCCCGACGGCAGCACTGAGCTGCTGTGCTTCGCCTGCGGTTTGCTCGATGCTTCCAACCAGCGTTCGTGCCGTCTCAAGGCTTTCCCGCACCATGCCCATGGCCGAGCGTTTTGCGGTGTCATTGGCGGCCGGCAGCATGGCATGCTGCAACTCCATCAGTGCGCTCACGTCACTGGAGAAGGCTCCAATGTTTCGGACGATCGTCGCGCATTCCGCTTCGAAATCCTTGGACATGGCGATCAACTGGTCGCGGACCAGTTGGGTGATGAGTTGTGTTACGCGCTCCTGGTCCTCGAAGGATAGGCCCTCCGCTGTCGGACTGGCGAGATGAACACGGGCGGTCTCAAAGGCAGCCTGGCAGTGCTCAATCCGCTGGCGGGTCACGTCGCCGATCTGCAGGGACGACAAGGTGCTGGCGAGCCGACCCTGCACCTTCATGGCAAGGCTGGTCACCTGGGCTGCCAGGTCAGCCAGTGATTTGCGCTGGGTCTGAATGGCATTGGCATTGTTGCCGAGATCCTCGACGATGGCCGGAATGTCGCGATCATGTCGTGTCAGCCCGTCGCTTCCGGTCCGGGCGTGGTCGATCAGTCCCTGCAGTGCTGCGATGCGCTCTCCGAAGGATTTCACTTCCTGAGTGGCAAACTGGATGCGCTCGACGATTTCCTCGGCGAAACCCGCAAAGTCCGCGATCCCTGCGCCGGTGATCTTTGCCGTGACGGCGAAGGTGCGCAGATAACGCAGGGTGTCTTCCATCGCCAGCACTTCGTCGGACAGAGCCTGACCAAAGTCGCCGATCAAGACAAACCGATCGCGCAGGTCCTGCTGCTGGGCGGGGAGGGCTGCGATCAGGGCGGCGGTGCGGAGAAGTTCGTCTCGGGCTTCCACCGCCTCATCTTCGCGCAGGGCATCGGAAATGCCGCCAAGCGAGGCGAGCAACCCGCTGAAGACATCGAGCACCGCAACGAGTACGGTGCCGCCATCAAGAAAGCGCTGCTCTATCTGGGCCAAGGCTTCGCTGAGCCGGGTGCCGATGGTGTCCGTCGGCGATGAGAAACGGTCTGTCTTTAGCGCTCGCTGGGTGTTCATGTCGAACCCTCTTTGCTTATGTTCATCTGTCTTTTCTCGCAGCGCCGTTCTTCAGCCGAGATGTCTGCGATCCGCTGCCAGGATTTCGCGGGCGATCTGCTCAAGCGGTACGACCCGGTCGACACCGCCTCTGGCGATCGCCTCTTTGGGCATGCCGAAAACGACCGAGGTCGCCTCGTCCTGCGCCACGGTAAAAGCGCCCGCTTTGTGCATTTCGTCCATGCCGCGTGCGCCGTCGTCGCCCATGCCGGTCATGATGACGCCCATCGCATTCGAGCCGGCCGCACGAGCGGCGGAGCGGAACAGCACGTCGACTGAAGGACGATGGCGCGAAACCAGCGGACCTTCCTTGATGCCCACCAAGTAGCGGGCGCCCTGACGCTCCAGCAGCATGTGCTGACCGCCGGGGGCGATCAGCACATGGCCGCGCAAAACCGGATCGCCGTGGACGGCCTCCTTGACTTCGACCTGGCACAACGTGTTGAGCCTTGAGGCGAAGGCGGAGGTGAATTTTTCAGGCATGTGCTGGACGATCACGATCCCCGGAGAATTGGCGGGCAGCGCCACCAGCAGTTCACGCAGGGCTTCCGTACCGCCCGTGGAAGCCCCGACACAGATGACCATTTCGGTGGTCTTTGCCATAGGACGCCCAGTTGGCGGCGGCAGAATGGCATCTGCCGTCAGCTTCGCCTCCGTTGCACCGGGAAAGGGAGCGCGCCGGCGATCCGATTTTACCCGGGCCAGAGCCGCGCCCTTTACCGTCTGGCGGATCATGGCGCCGGCTTCGGCCAAATGATCGGCAGCGCCGATCTTGGGCTTGAGGATGATGTCGACCGCGCCGGCCTCCAGCGCCTGCATCAGCGTCTGCGAGCCCGCTTCCGTCAGCGACGAGCACATGACGACCGGGATCGGGTGCTGGGCCATCAGCTTGCGCAGAAAGGTGATGCCGTCCATTTTCGGCATCTCGACGTCCAGCGTCACGACGTCTGGGACTTCCTCCTGGATGCGACGCGCGGCAACGAAAGGATCGGACGCCACGCCCATCACCTCGATGTCACCATCGGCTTCCAGCACCTGCGTCAGCGCCTGGCGGACGCTAGCGGAGTCATCGACGATCAGGACGCGGATTTTCTTGGCCATATCGGTTCAGACCTTCTGAAAGACCGTGTTGGCCACCTGCCGTACGGGCAGAGCAAAACCGGTGATGGTTTCGGAGTGGCCGACATAGAGATAGCCGCCTGGGGCGAGCCTGTCGCAGAGCCGGGACAGGACCTTCTCCTGCGTCTTCTTGTCGAAATAGATCAGGACGTTACGGCAGAAGATGACATGCATGGCGTCACCGACACTGTAAGATGTGTCCATCAGATTCAGCCGGGCAAAGCCCACCTTGGCGCGCAGCCTGGGGTGAATGCGCACTTCGCCGCGGGCAGGATCGCGCGGCTCCATCACGTAGCGCTTGCGGCGCTCCTTATCGACCGGCTCGATCATCGGGGTGGAGAAGATGCCGCGCTTCGCGACGCGCAGCACGTCTGTCGACAGATCGGTGGCGAGAATCGAATAGTCCGGACCACCCTTTGCCTGGATGAAGTCTTCGATCACCATGGCAAGGGTATAAGGCTCCGCACCGATCGAGCAAGCGGAACTCCAGACCCGCAATCGTCTGTGGCCCTTTGCAACGAGGTCGGGCAGGGCCTTGTTGGTCAGGTGGTCAAAATGCGTCGGTTCGCGAAAGAAGTCGGTCTTGTTGGTGGTGACGACATCGATGAGATGGATCGCTTCGCTCTCGATGCCGCCATCGTTGAACAGGTAGTCACAATACTGGTTGAGGCCGTCTATACCGACGAAACGCAGGCGGCGACGCAGCCGTCCCTCCAGCATCGTCTTCTTTCCGATCGGCATCTTGATGCCGCTATAGTCGTAGATGTAGCGCGACAGCAGGTCGAAATTGCGGGGGCTGAGGCCGTCACCAAGGGCTGACGCCATCGACTGACTTTCCTGAACGGCGGTAGCGGTTCTCTTCAAGGCCAAAGCGTTCATGCGGGTTCCATGGAGGTGGTCTTGACAGTGCCCAGAGCGCGCGCATCGGTGCCGCTGAAGAGCTTGGTCAGATTAACGATGACAACAAAATCACTGGCGCGGCGGACCACGCCTGCGATGTAGTCGGATTGCCAGCGGATGCCGATATCGGGCGCGGCCTCGATTGCATCGTTGCGGAACGACGTGACCTCGAAGACGCGATCGGCAACGAGGCCGAGCGACAGGGGCCGGCCGTCGATCGTCACGTCGATGACGAGAATGCGGGTGTGCGGCGTCTTCTGTGTCTGAGACATGCCCAGCCGAAGCCGCAAGTCGATAACAGGAACACCCTGGCCACGCACATCGCGCAGACCAAGGAGATAATCGGGACCGTGGGGGATCCGGAAGGGATCCTCGTGGTCGAGAATTTCGCGGACGACCTCGACGGGAACGGCGAAGCACTCGTTTTCTAGGCTGAAGGTCACATATTGCGATTCAGTTGCTGCATGGGCCATGAGGCGCACTCCTTGGGATCAACATCGCCGTCAGATCTCGTGTCGCGACAAGGCGGGCAACGCAAGATCAGGAAAGGGTCACCGGCCCGCCCGGCATGAGATGCGGGCCAGTGATGTGGGTTCTGTCAGGCTGGCCGGTCAGGCCGTCTGGCGAAAGTCATCGTCGTCGCTGTCAGGTCCGCCCATGCTCATGTCGAGTGCAAAGCCCTGGCCCTTGGACGCCCCGGTGTTCGGCCGCGCACCAGGACGTTTTGCCGGTGCCGGCGTTGCCATTTTTGTGGCGGTTGCCTTCAGCTGCTTGACCTGGCTCGAATTGCCCTGCTTGGCCGACGTGTCGACCTTGAAGAAGGCGATGGAGGCCTGGAGTTCTTCTGCCTGGGCTGCGAGTTCTTCCGAGGTGGCCGACATTTCTTCCGAGGCGCCGGCATTCTGCTGGGTCACCTTGTCGAGCTGCTGGATTGCCTCGTTGATCTGGCTCGAGCCGATATCCTGCTCGCGGCAGGCGGCCGAGATTTCCGAGACCAGTTCTGCGGTCTTGCGGATGTCCGGCACCAGACGGGTCAGCATCTCGCCGGCCTGGGTGGCAACCGTAACAGTCTCGCTCGACAGGCCGGAGATTTCGGCCGCTGCCGCCTGGCTGCGTTCGGCAAGTTTACGAACTTCCGATGCGACGACGGCAAAACCTCTGCCGTGTTCGCCGGCGCGGGCAGCCTCTACTGCCGCATTGAGGGCGAGCAGGTCGGTCTGGCGGGCGATTTCCTGGACGATCGAGATCTTCTCGGCAATCGTGCGCATGGCAGTGACGGCCTTGTCGACGGCCTTGCCACTTTCCTCGGCGTCGGTCGCCGACTGACGGGCGATCTTTTCCGTCTGGGCAGCGTTGTCGGCGTTCTGCTTGATGTTGGCGGCCATCTCTTCCATGGACGCCGAGGCTTCTTCAGCGGAAGATGCCTGTTCAGTCGCGCCCTGCGAGAGTTGTTCCGAACCGGACGACAGCTGCTGGCTGCCGGCCGAGACGTTGTCCGAAGCAGCCAAGGCATCGCTGACAACGCCGCGCAGGCGCTCGACCATGTTGCGAAGTGCGATGCCCAACGTGTCCTTGTCGGATGCCGGCTTCGGCGTGACGGTCAGGTCACCATTGGCGATCTGGTCGGCGATGACTGCCGTGTTGCGCAGATTGGCCGTCATTTTCTCGATCGCAATGCCAAGCACATCCTTGTCAGAGAGCAATTTGACTTCGGCCGACAGGTCTCCGATGGAAATCATGTCTGCCAGATGCGCCGTGCTACGCAGATTGGAGGTCATCACATTGACGGAATCGACGAGATCCTTGATTTCGTCGTTGGTCTTGATCTCAACCTGCTGATTGAGATCGCCGATAGCAACGGCTCCGACGACTGTCTGGATCTTCTTTAGACCCGTGCTGATCCCGGAGATGATCCAGAGCGCGGCTGCGAGAGCTATGAGCGCAGAAAGAACAGACGCAGTGATGAGCATAATCTTGCTCGATCCATAGAGGTCTGCATTCTCATTGACCGTCTTTTCCATGCCCTTGTGTTGGATTTCGATGAGGCTTTGGACTGCTGCCGTAAGGTCGCTGGTCAGAGTGCGGAGTTCACCCATGGAGAGGGCGATTGCGCCTGCATGGGCGCCGCTTGTTTCCAGTGACTTCAGCGTCTCTGTCTTCTCCTGGAAGGTAGCCGTCAGGTCGAGGATCTTCTGCCAGTAAGGCTTGCCTTCAGGCGATGCGATGGCGAGACCATCGCGTGTCGACTGCATGAGCCTGTCGATTTGCTCGACGGACTGGTTGAAATATTTCTCGTCATCGGCGGCCAAGTCCGCAATCAGCGCGTTCTTTTGAGCGCGGATCGCGTCGAGCGCTGCGACATTGGCCGTGAGAGCCAGTTCCAAACGGCGGACAGGTCCGTCCACCATGGCGCTGCTCGCGGCATTGAGTGTCGCCAGACTTATGGCGCTGTATGTTGCCAATCCCGCGATGATCAGAATCAGTGTTGCAAACACCATTGTCAGTTTGAGTTTGATCGTTCCACGCATGACCTTGCCCCGTTGTCTTTGCCGCTATCTTCTCGCGGGTGTCGTGATTTGGTTCTGTGTGGTGCTGCAATGTTTTTGCCCGGCACCATAATCGGTCTTGGTCGGGCCAACCCGGCCTTTCGGCACAGGTTGACCCGCCGATCGTCAAGCACTCTGCTTGAAGTGTGCATCTTCATCGTCGCCGGCACCCATGGCGAGGTCGAGGGCGAAGCCTTTGGCCCGCGCCTGTTGCGCGGAAACGCTCTGGTTTGGTTTGCGCGCCGGCGCTTTGGCAGCCTGAACAGCCGGAGCTCTGCTGCGCGCCGGCTGGGCGGGCTGGCTTGCCATGGTGCCAGTCGTATTGACCTTGAAGAAGGCGATGGAGGCCTGCAGCTCTTCGGCCTGGGCTGCGAGTTCTTCCGAGGTGGCCGACATTTCTTCGGATGCACCGGCATTCTGCTGGGTCACCTTGTCGAGCTGCTGGATTGCCTCGTTGATCTGGCTCGAGCCGATGTCCTGCTCGCGGCAGGCAGCCGAGATTTCAGAGACCAGTTCGGCCGTCTTGCGGATATCGGGCACCAGACGGGTCAGCATCTCGCCGGCCTGGGTGGCGACTGAGACGGTTTCGCTCGACAGGCCGGAGATTTCGGCCGCTGCCGCCTGGCTGCGTTCGGCAAGTTTACGAACTTCCGAGGCGACGACGGCAAAACCTCTGCCGTGTTCGCCGGCGCGGGCAGCCTCTACTGCCGCATTGAGGGCGAGCAGGTCGGTCTGGCGGGCGATTTCCTGGACGATCGAGATCTTCTCGGCGATCGTGCGCATGGCGGTGACGGCCTTGTCGACGGCCTTGCCGCTCTCCTCCGCGTCGGTCGCCGACTGGCGGGCGATCTTTTCCGTCTGGGCGGCGTTGTCGGCATTCTGCTTGATGTTGGCTGCCATCTCTTCCATGGACGCCGAGGCTTCTTCGGCGGACGAGGCCTGTTCGGTCGCGCCCTGGGACAGTTGTTCCGAACCGGACGACAGCTGCTGGCTGCCAGCCGAGACATTGTCCGAAGCGGCCAAGGCATCGCTGACAACGCCGCGCAGGCGCTCGACCATGCTTTCCAGTGCAAGACCCAGCGTATCCTTGTCCGAAAGCGGCTTCGGCATGACGGTCAGATCGCCATTGGCAATCTGACTGGCAATGCCGGCGATCTGGCGGAGATTCGCAGTCATCTTGTTGATGGTCTCGACCAGGTCGCGAATTTCATCATTGCTCTTGATCTGAACATCCTGATCGAGATCACCGATCGCAACAGCTTCCGCGACGAATTTGATCTTGTTCAAGCCGTTGCTGATGCTCATTGCAATCCACGTGGCAATGGCGATGGCCGTAAGCACAGCAAATGCTGCGACACCCAGGAGGATGTTGCGGGTGCTTGCATAGAGCGCATCGGTATCGTGATCCGCCTGTAGCATCATGTCTCGATTGGCTTCCATCCGGGCGTTGATGGTCTCCTCGATCTTATCGGTGATCGCGCGGGCCTCCACCGTCGTTAGACGAATAGCCCCTGCCTTGTCTCCGGCCTTTGCAAGTTCTCTCAAACGGCCATCAAGCGTCTGAATTTGCTGGAAATCGACCTGAACAGCCTGCCACATCTTTCTGCTGGCCTCGGACGAGGCATTCTGCTCGAGCCATGCAGCCGTTTCTTCAAATTTCTTCAGGTTTCGCTCGGCCGATTCAATATGTTTAGCAACCTCAGCCTGCGTTTCCGCAAGCGCCATATTGGTCTGGGCGCGGGTCAGGCGGAGCTGAATATTGCCTAGTTCCTGGGCCTTTTCCAAACGTGCTGCGGGACCCGCAATCGTATCGGAAATCGATTGATTGAGAATGCCGAGGCTGTAAATCCCGTAGCTCATCGTTCCGATGAGCAGCAGAAGCATCAGTCCAAAAGCAGCGGCGAGCTTAAATTTTATCGTGAAACGCATAGATGTGGTCCCCATGTCCTGGTGTCGTCATTCAAAGAGCGGTTCGTATGTGTGTCCGCGAGCAGACCCGAGAAAGCGGGTATGTGTACAAGGCAAACTCGCACTGGTTGCGGTGCGCCGTGCGAGTCACTTGTCAGATTTCATTCGACAGAAGTGAGGACATTCACTCCCCGCCGGGTTCTCCGGCACAGCGATCAGGGACTGCGCCCGGCTTGACCGGGCGCAGAGCGTTCATGCCACCCGGAATTCCTGGTCGTCGCTGTCGGGGCCGCCCATGCTCATGTCGAGCGCAAAGCCCTGGCCCTTGGACGCCCCGGTGTTCGGCCGCGCAGCAGGACGTTTTGCCGGCGTGTGGCTCGCCATCTTCGCGGCGACCGTCTTTAGCTGCTTGACTTGGTGTCCGCTGTTCACGCTGGACGGCTTCGACGCGGCATCGACCTTGAAGAAGGCGATGGAAGCCTGAAGTTCTTCTGCCTGGGCTGCGAGTTCTTCCGAGGTGGCCGACATTTCTTCGGATGCACCGGCATTCTGCTGGGTCACCTTGTCGAGCTGCTGGATGGCTTCGTTAATCTGGCTCGAGCCGATGTCCTGCTCGCGGCAGGCGGCCGAGATTTCCGAGACCAGTTCTGCGGTCTTGCGGATGTCCGGCACCAGACGGGTCAGCATCTCGCCGGCCTGGGTGGCAACCGTAACAGTCTCGCTCGACAGGCCGGAGATTTCGGCCGCTGCCGCCTGGCTGCGTTCGGCAAGCTTGCGGACTTCCGAGGCGACGACGGCAAAACCTCTGCCGTGTTCGCCGGCGCGGGCTGCTTCAACAGCCGCGTTCAAGGCGAGCAGGTCGGTCTGGCGGGCGATTTCCTGGACGATCGAGATCTTCTCGGCGATCGTGCGCATGGCGGTAACGGCCTTGTCGACGGCCTTGCCACTCTCCTCGGCGTCGGTGGCCGACTGGCGGGCGATCTTTTCCGTCTGGGCAGCGTTGTCGGCATTCTGCTTGATGTTGGCGGCCATCTCTTCCATCGAAGCGGAGGCCTCTTCGGCAGACGAGGCCTGTTCGGTCGCGCCCTGGGAGAGCTGTTCCGAACCGGACGACAGCTGCTGGCTGCCGGCCGAGACATTTTCTGAAGCGGTCAGTGCATCGCCAACGACAGCACGCAGACGCTCGATCATAGAATTGACGTGACCCAAGAGCATGCCGATTTCGTCACTGGTTCGGATTTCCGCGAATTTGGTCAAGTCGCCTTCCGATACGCGCTGTACAGTGGAGACTGCCGTGCTGACACCGCGACTAATGGAGATGATGATCCAGATAGCGGCGCCAAGGGCTGCAATCGATGCGGCGGCGGCAACGCCGATCACAATCGAGCGGATGTTCGTATATTCATCTGTTGCGTTCTTGCTGGCGGTTGCCAGGCGTTCACGCTCAAGCTGGAAGACATCGGCCAGGAGAGCGTCAATTTCCGAGGTCGCCTCACGGGCAGTTGTCGTTGAGATACGCAACGCGGCTTCCGGATTGCCCGCCAGAATGAAGTTGCGTATCTGATCGTCCTGCTTGCGGAAATCGGCAGTCAGGCCTTTCAGCTTGTTCCAAAGAACCATCCCCTGTTCCGTGGCTTTGCCGAGGATGACGCCGAAAGTTTCATCATACTCGGCCCGAGCCTTGTCGCTGTTGACGATGTATTTTTCGGTTTCGTCCGTCGAGGTCGACACCAGCATGTTCTTCTGCTGGCGCACCTGCTGCAGTTGCGCGATGTTTAGGTCCTGTGCGGCACTCAGACGAGCGGCAGGACCGTTCAGGGTTTCCGTCCAATGGGTGTTGACATCGGCAATGCTCGACACGCTGTAGAAGGCAGTGCCGACCAGCATGGTGATGATGAAGCCGAATGCCAGAAGAAGTTTAAGTTTGATTGTGAAGCGCATGGCCCCCTCGCTTTCTATCAAGCTGTCGCTGAAATGGTGGAACCGCGCTGCGAGGCAAAGATCGCCTGCAGGTTCGGAAGAATGATGAATTCGCCTTCCCTCTTGACGAGGGCATGAATGTAATCGGGACGCCAGCGCATCCCCACGATCGGCGGCGGCTCGCTGGCCGAGGCCGGAAGGCGGGTGACTTCGTGGACCTTGTCGGTGCGGATGCCGATGAGGGAGAGTTCGCCGTCGAGGTCGAGCTCCGTCACCACGATCCGGCTGTCGATCGTCACTTCGCCGGCTTCCATGCCGAAAGCGACGCGAATATCGGCCAGCGGAATGACCTTGCCGCGGAAGTTGATGACGCTGCCGACAAAGGGCAGGCTGCCGGGGACGCTGGTTTCGGGCAGGAGATCGAGGATTTCCTGGACGATCGTCGCTTCGATGGCGAAGGTCTCGCCATTCAGCGTGAAGGTCAGAACCGAGAGATCGTCCGCGCCCATGAAGACCGCGCGATGGTCCGATTTTACGTGTTGTTCGCTCATCCTGCTGCCCGCATTTGCGCCTCCTGTTGCTGCCCGGCTGCGATCAGGTGCGCAACGTCGAGGATCAGGGCGACATTGCCGTCGCCGAGGATCGTCGCGCCCGAGAAGGACGACACCTGGTCATGCAGCTTCGACATGGATTTGATCACTGTCTGGTGGTCGCCGATGATCTGGTCGACGACCAGACCAACGCGTTCCCGTCCAGTCGAGATGACGACGACCTTCTGGTACTGGTCCGGCTGGCTTCCGGTGCGGAAGAGTTCGCGCAGACGCAGGAAGGGGACCAGGTCATCCCGCAGCGAGATGAAGCTGCGCCCTCGCGAGCGAAGATCCTCCTCGATCGAGAGTTCGAGGCATTCCTCGACAGCCGAAAGCGGAATGACGTAGTTTCCGTTGCCGACCCGCACGAGAAGGCCGTCGATGATGGCAAGCGTCAGCGGAATGCGCAGCGCAATTTCCGAGCCGGACCCCTCGTCGCTCTTCACATCGATCGAGCCACGCAGGGCTTCGATGGTCTTCTTCACCACGTCCATGCCGACGCCACGGCCTGAGAGATTGGTGACCTTCTCGGCGGTCGAGAAGCCGGGCTGGAAGATCTGCTGGAGCAATTCCTGGTCTGACAGGGACTGCCCCGGCTGGATCAGGCCATTGGCTTCGGCCTTTGCCCGGACGCGCGCCCGGTCGATGCCGCGGCCGTCATCCTTGATGGTGATCACCACTTCGCTGCCGGTCTGGTGCGCCGAGAGCGTCACCTGACCAATGGCCGGCTTGCCTTTGGCGATGCGGTCCTGCGGCAGTTCCAGACCGTGGTCGATCGAGTTGCGCACGAGATGGACGAGTGGATCTGCAAGGCGGTCGATGACCGTCTTGTCGACTTCCGTGGTCTCACCCGTGGTCACCAGTTCGATTTCCTTGCCGGTTTCGCGGGCGAGGTCGTGGACGAGGCGGCGGAAGCGGCTGAACAGGCTCGCCACCGGCATCATGCGCAGCACCATCATCGTGTCGCGCAATTCGCCGGCCAGGCGTTCGATTTCTTCCGAGACCGAACGCAGCCCGAGATCGACGACGGAGCCAGCCATCTGGCTCAACCTGGATTGCGCAATCACCAGTTCGCCGACGCGGTCCATCATCTCGTCTAGTCGAAGGGCCGGAACACGGACGTTATCCGACTGCCGCTGGGACTTGGCGTCAACTAAGGGCACCTTTTGCTCGTCACGGGCTGCCGCCACCTCGTTGGCCGGAACCCCGGCAGGCGGGGTGGTTGTCGCTGCCGGTTCGAGGGCCGGCGCTGCGGCTGCAGCCGCAGGCGTCACATCCTTGAGCTCCATGACCATCTCGTCCATGACGAAGATGAAGACGTCTTCAATCTCGGAGCGGGGCTTGTCGGTGACGATTGTTGCACTCCAGCCGAGGTAGAGCTGTCGTGGATCGATGCTCTCAAGCGGCGGCACTGCATCCGTTTCGACGCTCAGGGTGCATTCGCCAAGGTCGCGCAGTTCATCGATCAGTCCGAGCGGGTTGGTGCCGTTGATCATCGAATCCGCGGGCAGGCTGAAATCGAGCTGCCATGTGCGCAGTGCCGGCTGTGCCGATGCCTGTGGCGCCGTCGGAGCGGGTGCCTTGGTCGTCGCGACCTCGCGACCCACGGCTCGGTGCAACTGCTCCAGCAGTTTTGTGCTCATGGCATCATGGTCGCCATTGGGCTGGTCGAGCAGAGCCTGCATATGGCCCTGGGCATCGAGGACGGCGGCGATCAGTTCGCTGGTTGCGGGTGCCTCGCCCTTGCGCACCCGGTCGAAGGCGGTTTCGCAGTGGTGAGTGAAGGCGGCGAGCTGATCGAAACCGAACATCGAGCCCGATCCCTTCAGCGTATGGAGACCCCGGAACACGGCATCGATCTGCGCCCGGTCGTCGAGATCACGGGTCAGGTCCAGCAGACCCGCCTCGATGACCTCCAGCTGTTCGGCGGCTTCCGTGCGGAAGACTGCTATGGGATCCAAATTGTTCATCGGCCGAGGACCTTGCGCGCAATCTTGGTGAGGTTGTCTGCATCGAAGGGCTTGGTTAGCCAGCCCGTGGCCCCTGCGGCCTTGGCCTGCTGCTTGATATCGCCGTCGGATTCGGTGGTGAGAAAGATCACCGGCGTTCCCATGTAGGCCGGCAACTGACGCAGGTTGCGGATCATCGTCAGACCGTCCATGTTCGGCATGTTCAGGTCTGTTACGATGAGATCGAAGCTGCCCGACTTCATCTTCTGCAGCCCGTCGACACCATCAACGGCCTCAGTGACGTTGTAACCGGCATTGGTCAGTGCGATCCGGGTGGTCATGCGAATGCTGGCGGAATCGTCTACGGTGAGGATGTTTGCGCTCATCTCTGGTCTCCATTCGTGATCGTTAGGGAACCACCGTCGATCGCGGCGGACAGGCCCGCCCGTTCCAGCGTGGTCAAAAACTGCGCTTGTCGGGGGGCGCGGATGCGCAGGTCGATGCCATTCCTGGTGGCCGTCGCCTGTGCCGAAAGCAGAAGCTGCGGTAGCGTCAGATCGCATTCGCAATCCTCGGCGATGTCAATTTCCACCGGACGCCCGGCTGACTTTGCCTCGGCGAAGGCGGCCAACAGGTGCGCTCGTATCTCGGGTGCCGTCTTGATGGTCAGTGCGCCCTGAAGGCGGAGGGTCTTTGGATCATCGGTCATGCTGCTGTTCCCAATGTGGATCTGCCTCGGTCGGTGGCGGAGATCCCGCTGTCCTCAACCGAATTGATTGCATCTGGCTGCTCTGTTCTTGCGTAGAGCGGCCGGATCACTGGCCATTTGCGATCGAAGGCTGCCACACAGGCAGGGTCGAAATGGCTCCCGCTGCCTCTGAGGATTTCGCGGTGGGCTTCGTCCACCGGCCAGGCTTTCTTGTACGGGCGCTCTGAGCACAGGGCGTCGAAGACGTCGGCAATAGCGACGATCCTGCCCTCGATTGGAATGTCATTGCCGGAAAGTTTTTGCGGGTAGCCCGTGCCGTCCCATTTTTCGTGGTGGCTTCCGGCGATGGTGGCCGCAATGCGGATAATGTCGGAATCGCTACCCGCGAGGATCTCGGCTCCGAAAGCGGCATGTGCGCGCATCTCTTCCATTTCGCTTGCATCGAGCGGGCCAGCTTTCAGAAGTACGGAGTCAGAGACGCCGATCTTACCGACATCGTGCAGTGGGCTTGCCAGGTAGATCTTCTCGCAGGTCGCGCCGTCGATGCCGAGTTCCTCTGCAATGATCCGGGCAATGACCGCGACGCGTTCGAGATGCAGTGCCGTTTCCCCATCGCGGCAGGCCATCGCCTTCGAAAGGCGCCAGATGATCTCTTTTTCCTGCGTAGCGATCCGCGACCGTGCTGCTGCCACATCCCTCTCGAGGGCCTCGGCATGGTTGGCGAGCGACTGCTGGGCAAAACGCAGTGCCAAGAGATTGCGGACCCGGATGCTGAATTCGGCCTGATCGATCGGCTTGGTGAGGAATTCGGTCGCACCGGCCTCTATGGCTGCGATCTTGATTGCCGGCCCCGTCTCCGACGTCAGCATGATCACGGGTATGTCCTTGGCTCTTGGCAATTGCCGGAACTGTGAGATCAACTCGATGCCATTCATGCCGGGCATGTTATAATCGACGAGAATGAGATCAGCCTGTTGAGTTTGCAGGACTGTGAGCGCGTGGCTGGGATCCAGAAATGGCAGGATCTCACAGCCTTCTATCTGCGCAATTGAGCGTTGAATGAAGGATAAAATTGATGGACTATCGTCTATCGCAAATATACGCATGGCTTTCCCTCGGCCGAGCATGATTTTTTGCAGGGCGGGACAGTTTATATTGGGGATTTTATGAGGTCCGCGTCATGCGGGGCTGCGTCGCCATGCCAAATGGAGGCTCTTGCATGCATCAACACTGCCGACTGCGTCTTAACGCAGACTTAAGCGTGTATTGAATTCGCAGTGTAAGACAACAATATGCGTTTTGGTGATCGTTTTGCGTTTTCGTGACGCATATCTGACTTTATTTCGACTTCATGCGCTCCTTTCGGGTCTCTGAAGGGGATTTGCCGTACAATGCGCGGTAGCGGGCGGCGAAATAGCCCATATGGCCGAAACCCCAGCGGGACGCGATCGTTTCGATGGTTTCCTCACCCTCACCGTTCAGCAGTTCGTCGTGGGCTCTGCTCAGACGCATATTCAAGATATAGGCGTTTGGCGTCGTCGATAGATGGTGTCGGAAGGAGTTTTGTAATGTCCGAATGCTGGCACCGGACTGACGCGCGAGTTGTTCAACCGAAATATCCTGGTCGGCATGATGATCAAGCCAGTCGATGGCTCGCTCCAAGTGGCGCGGCAAGTCCGAACGGCCGCCAGGCAGGGAGGTCCTCGGCCACAAGCCGATGAACATCATGATCAAAGCGTCATGGATGAGCGCAGGCGTGCCAATCACATCCGTTGGCACGTCGCCGGGGTCCAGGCCATGCAGCAAATGCGTCGCGATCCGGTGAATGATGTCGATGCCTGTCACGTCCGGGCCGATACACGTCTGGAACCTCCCCAATCCTCGGCCTGCGCTGCCATGGCTTCGGTTCAGAAGCGGGGCGATTTGGTCGAAAGGAAGGGCAATCGACAGCTTGCTTGAGCAAGGACTTGCAGTGGTTTGCACCTTGCGCGTGTCCTTCAGTAGCACCGCTGTTTTCGGTAGGGCCTCGATTTCTTCGTCTGCCGCCAGGAAGGTGAACTTACCGGATTCGATGAAATGAATCTCGAGTTGATGCTGCAAGGGGCAACCGTAGCGGGTCCTGTATCCGGAGCGCGTGCTGGTCTGCCACAGCGTCATATGCCGGATTGAGGCGATGTCCGCCTTTATGTCGAACGATCTTGCGTCCTCAAGCCGTCGGATTTGCGTCGGGCGAAAGACTGCTTCGGCCATGGCCTGGGTCTCGAGATCATCCTCGGACCAAATCCTGTGCTTCTGCAAAATGTGCATAGAACAACGGTGGATCGAAATAACAGTATTACATTAATAACGTTTGTCGTGTGTTCATCTTAAACGCTGGGCTGCATCAACGCCAGTGCTCGGCATGGTTTTAAATGGGCGGGGGCCGATGAAATAGTGGAAAGGCGGGATAGTCGTTCCCGACAAAGCGCGCGAAGCACCGGTTGTAATCGCTCTCACCGCCTTGGATCTTGCTTTGCCCGGTTGCCGGGGCAGTGCACAGTGTCGTAGCCGCCGGGATCGCAGCCTCTGATTACAGCAGCTTTACCCGCGCGGTGAAACGCGTGCCGGCGCTGCCGTCCAGATTGAAACTGCCATCCAGCTGACGGATCGAGCCCTCGATCAGGCGGGTGCCCGTCCCTTTCGACAGTGTCGCCGCATCGAAGCCCCTGCCGTTATCGATGACTTCGAGACTGCAGAGACCATCACCGACCGGCGCCTGCAGAATCAATGTCAGCTTTCCCTTTTCGCCGTCTGCAAAGGCATATTTCAGACTGTTGGTGACCAACTCGTTGATCAGCAATGCCAGTGACGTCGCCCGATCGTTGGATACCATCGTCGGCGCCAAATCGAACTCGACCTGAACATCGGCGCCGTGGGCTGCCACCACATTTCTCGCGACCGTTTCGACGAGTTCTGCGGCATCCAGTTGGCTGAAGGAATCGCGCTGGTAGATCTGTTCATGCACTGCGACCATGGCCTTGATGCGGTTGCTCAAGGCTTCGGATTTCTCGTTACCCTTCATGTGAAGTCGGATGAGCGACATGACCGATTGCAAGTTGTTCTTGACGCGATGGTGAACCTCTCGCAGCAGAAATTCGTTGTTCTCCAGCGCAGCATGGAGAGCAGCGGACTGGTGGTCCTGGACCCTCAAGAGTTGCCTCGTCCGCCAGGCGGCGGCAAGCGAACCGAGACAGGCGAGGATCGTCACCGTGGCCAAAACCGCCATGTCTCGCCAGAACGGTTGCATCAGAAGCCCATAGTCCGCCGCAGCAACCGCGATGAATGGGGTGCCCCCTACCTTGCGATACCCAACCAAGCGGCGGACGCCATCCAAAGGAGATGCTTCCGAGAGGTAGGTGCCCTCGTCGGAGGCCTTCAGATACTGCGTAAAAAGCGGATGGCTGCTCATGTCGAGCTCGCGGTCGGGCTTCGGATAGCGGGCGACCAGCAGGCCATCGTTTCGAATGAAGCTGACCGAGAAGCTGCCCCCAAGCTGCACGGATTCCCAGATCGGCTTCATGATGTCGCCAGAGAGCGACACGGTAACGGCCCCGGCAAACACACCGGCACGCTCCAGACGTCGGCTGAAGACAAAGATGCGATCATTGTTCAGCCGACTGATTAAAAGTTGCGAGACGTATTCCGACCGCCCTTCCTTCAGCGCAATGAAGTATTCCCTGTCTGTGATATCGATTGGCTGCACGTTCGGGTCGGTTGAGTAGAGCGTGTGCCCCTCTGCGTCGACCACATAGGCTTCAACTGATCCCGGCAATCCTTGTACCGCATCGCTGATATCGCGGACGGTTCCGTCGTGGCCGGGATCGTGCGGTTCCTTGATGGCATCGGCGATGCGCCGTGTCGCCTGCACGCCCAGTTCGTAAACCCAGGTCGCATGGGTGGCGACGATATGGGTTGACGTGACGACCCTGTCTTCTGCCGCGCGGACGGTATTGCGATAGGATTGCACACCCCATGTCATGGCGAGTGCGACGAAGCCGATCCAGGCAACGAAGCTGGCTCTGGCGGCAAATTTCTGCGCTGAACCAGAGGTTTGGCGCTCCATGACAAACTCCCGAACCCCAAATCTCGTCTTGCGTATGCGCGTATTTTCAAGCCTGTAATGCATGCGTCGGATTGGCAGGTGTATGCCAGTCCAGAAATGGCTTCAAGTTCCAAGCGTATCATCCGGGAAGGTTTGCGCCGAATTCTGCCGACTGGTTTTGTCGCGGCACCGCGACCAATACCGCTTGCTTGACTGTGCGGCTGCGCCATTGTGTTCGACATGAGAATTCGACCTGAAAAGCAGTGTGGGGACATTCGATCGCATGCTGGTGCTTCTGTGAGACACTGGGTAAGTAGCCGAGTGGTGCGTTGGAGTGAGCCATGAGTGATATCGACAGGATACGGGCGCAGAGCCTCATGCAAGAGGCGAATATGGAGGCGCTGGTCCTCTTCCAGCCGGAGGCTTTCCGCTATGCGATCGGAGCGCCCGCAGGGGTAGCCACGATGTGGGGTCGAGCGGGGGCTGCCGCAGCCCTTGTGCCTGGTGATGCCGGGATGCCGCTTGCCGCCGTTTCGAGCGATCATGCGGCGGCTGCGATCCGGGCGAAGGTGCCCGGGCTCGATCTGCGCGTCCACCGGATCTGGATCGACGCCGTCGATCTCGCGGGGGCCACTCATGTGGCCGAGATTGACGGACTTTATCGGCGCGCTGGCGTTGGCGGACCTCGTCCGGAGACTTTTGACCGTGTCCAGTGCTTCACCCTGCTCGGCGACCTGCTGGTGAAACGGGGTCTTCGGCGTGGGAGGATCGGCGTCGATCTCGAATTCATGCCGGCGGCGGATTTCGAGGCGCTGCGACACGCATTGCCGGAGATCGTCTGGGTCGACGGCTCCGAGGTGTTGCGCCGTCTACGCGCGGTGAAGACACCAAGCGAAATCGAGCGGCTGCGGCGCGCGGCAAGGGCTGCGGAGGCTGGGCTCACCCGAATGGCTGCTGCCGTCCGGCCCGGCGTTGCGCTTGCCGAACTCTCTGCTGCCTGGAAGATGGGCGCACAGGATGTGGCGAAGGCCTCGGGGTATGCGCTCAGCGGCCATTGGGATTTCATTTCGGTCGGGCCTGATCTGTCGGACATGGCCGCGGTCGTGACGCCGGGCGCGCTGATCAAGGCCGATGTCGGAACGCTGGTCGACGGTTACTCCTCGGACGGTGCGCGTACATTCAGCTACGGGCCGGCGTCTGCGCTTGCACGGGAAGTCTTCAAGGCGCTGGAAACCGCCTTTGCGGCCGGGCTCGAACAGATCCGGCCGGGCAACAGTTTCGGCGCCGTGCATCGTGCCATGCTGTCATCCATGCGGCGGGATGGGTTCGGGGAATACTTTCGCGGCCACTTCGGTCATTCGGTCGGTGGCAGTGTCGGGATCGAAGAATGGCCGTTCTTCTCTGCGGACAATCCCGAACTGATCGAAGCCGACATGGTGGTGGCGCTCGAGGCACCGTTCTACGGTCAGAATTTCGGTGCGCTGATGATCGAGGACCAATTTCTTGTGACGCCATCGGGCGCGGACTGCATGAATGCCCTGCCGCGTGGATTGCGGGACCTCTCGTCAGGCTAAGCAATTGCGCTCAGTCGGGTGGTGGAGCGATCTGCGCGCCAAATGTCCGGATGGACTGAACAGAATGGCTGCCTTGTCTGGAGCGTGAATTCTGCGTACTCCATTGTGTCATGAAGCGATGCGGGAAGGCAGGGCGTGACAACCAGTATTCGGACGATTGCCAAGGTTGCTGAGACCTCGGTCTCTTCGGTCTCGCGTGTCCTCAACAACAGTGGTTATGTCTCGCCGGATGTGCGCCAGCGGGTCGAGGCCGCCATCAAGGATCTGAACTACGCGCCGAGCAAAGGCGCGCGAATGCTGCGGGGCGAAGCCAGCCGCATGATCGGGCTGATGCTTCCCTCCATTGACGTACCGTTCTTCGGCATTCTGGCCAATACGATCGAGCGTGAGCTGTTCGAGCGCGGCTATCACACGCTGATCTGCAGCTCGGCTGAAAACGAGGACCACGAGGCGCGCTATGTCGCCATGCTGCGAGCGCAGCGCGTCGAGGGCGTGATTGTCGCCAGCGCCTATGGCGGGACCGCGCATCTGAGGCCGCTGGTGGATTCCGGCATTCCGATTATCGCCATCGACCGCGAACTGGTCGGCATCTCCGATGACGTGTTCATGGCGGATCACGCCGAAGGCGGACGGATCATGACGCGGCATCTGGTCAGCCTCGGTCACCGCTATATCGCGGTGGTCGGCGCGCCGGGACACAGCCAGCCGATCCAGCTGCGTCTCGGTGGGATTCGTGAAATCCTGCAAGAGCTGGACTATCCGCCGGCATTCGAAGCGATTGGCGAGGAGCATAGTTTTGCGGCCACCTATGGCCTGGCGCGCATGGTCCTGGAAGAACGCCCCGAGGTCACTGCAATCATCGGGACCACCGATATCGCAGCCGTCGCGGCCATCCATGCCGCACGCGACATTGGACGAACTGTGCCGGACGACTGTTCGGTGATCGGTTTCGACGATCTGCCGGAGGCAAGCTATGTCCTGCCGCGCCTCACGACCGTCGCCCAGCCCATTCGCGAGGTGGCACTTGAAGCGACCCGCAGGCTTGAGGAACGGCTTCTTGATCGCCAGCAGGGACTGGATCGCCGACCGGTGACGCGTGTGCAATTGCCGGTTCAGCTGATCGAACGGGAATCCACCGGCCCGGTTTCCGAGAGCCGTCGCGGCTGAGGCTGTCAGATGGCTTCGACACCGATCTTGTATTGTGTCGTGAGCGGCGTGCCTGCCTTGAAAGGGTAGCTGGTTTCGACGCCTGCGCTGTTCAGCGGATTGGGGCGTGACGATACGCGGACGCCCAGATCGAAGGCTGCTCGGACGGGTTCGATGCCAATGGCCAGATGGCGGCCGTTCCATGGCCGATAGGCACGACCGCGATTGGAGATCCACAGCATCAGGCTCGGGAAGATTTCCGGATCCCATTGCAGCGTCATCCGATACCGTTCCGCTTTGTTGGTCAGATGGACGCGACCGCAGACGCCGGTGAGCAGCAGCAGCGTTTCCGAGGCTGCAGCCAATGGAAGGCGCGTCAGCGAGAGCGGCCGATCTTCACGGCTCCAGAGGGTGTCGAGGCTTTCGAAATGCCGGTTGGGCTGTACCGATGAGACCGGTTTCTCCTCATCCAGCGGATGGGACCAGACGGTTCGATGCGGACCGACATCGAGGATGGCGTCGTCTTCGCTCTCCGGAAGCCGAAAGACAGGATGAAGGCCGATCGGCAGATGGCAGTCGTGGCGTGGCGTGACGGTCAGGCTGCAGATGATTTCGGGCCGGCCAGCGACGCCCTCGACATAACGCTCCAGCGCTTCGATCGGATGATCATCCGGATATCGGATCGTGCCGGACAGGCGATTGTCGGCCGATGCTTGCAGATCCCAATGATGGTTTGAGCCGAAGCCGTGGGGATAGTGATCAGTGATGACCTGACGCGGGCCTGGCTTCAAGATGTCCTTCGACCAGGGTTGCGGTAGCGGTCGATGGGGTGCTGCGCCGAAGGGAACGCAGGGCCAATCGCCACGCAGGCGCCTTAGGATGCCCGGCTGATCGCTCATGTCCTCGTTCTCCCAGGGCGCAACATGCAGAGGAGAGACGGAGCGGCCGTCCGCGAGATCGAAGCGAACCGGGGCCAGCATGCCGCCGAGGCTCTGCAGGGTGGCTTCGCCGCGATCCCAGCGCAGGGTCGCGCGTTCGATATGCTCTTCTTCAGCCATGGCTTGCCTTCGGGCGGTCGATGATCAGATTGATGAAGACGGCGCCGAGGATCAGGACGCCGCGGACCACCTGCTGGGCGTAAGGATTAAAGCCCCAGAGGGTCATGGCGTTGAGGAGGACGCCGAGAAACAGCACGCCGACGAAGGCGCCCCAGATGGAGCCCTTGCCGCCGAACAGGCTGACGCCGCCGATGATGACGGCCGAGATTACCTCCAGCTCCATGCCTTTGGCGATGGTCGGATTGCCGGAGTTCAGAAGTGAGGAATAGACGATGCCGCCGACGACGGCGAAGAGGCTGGTGATGACGAGACACCAGGTTCGGGTTCTATTCACATGCAGTCCCGAGAGGCGGGCAGCTTCGGCATTGCCGCCGATCGCATACACCGCGCGGCCGAAGCTCGTGTAATTGGCCAGAACATGGGTGACGATGAAGGCGAGAAGCAGCAGGTACACGGGGAAGGGGATGTGGAAGATGCGGCCGCTGCCGATGAAATAGTACCAGGAGGGGAAGGATTCGATCGGGGTGCCGTCGGTGATGAGGTTGGCGAGGCCGGCAAGCGTCGCCATCATCGCCAGCGACGAGATGAAGGTCGGCACCATGAAGCGGTTGCGCAGCCAGCCGTTGAAGGTGCCGATCGAGGCGCCGAAGGCAAGGGTTAATATGCCGGCTGCCACCACATGCCAGACACTGGGTTCAAAGGCACCGCCGGAGATCAGGCTGACGAGCCAGGCAAGCACGCAGGCCGAGGCTGCCACCATCGATCCGACGGAGAGGTCGATCTCGCCGACGATAATCAGCAGCGTCATGCCGAAGGCGATCATGCCTGGCACCGCAATGGTGCGCAGGATGTTCAACTGGTTGTCGATGCTCATGAATCCGCGCGCAGTGAAGGCGACAAGAATGTAGAGGGCGATCAGGATGATCAGCATCGAATTGCGTCGTGCGAAGGTCGCGAAGGTGTTGCCCGAGCGGGTCATCGGCCTCTCCGAATTCATGGGTTTGTCTGCCGCGCCATGCAGGCGGCATATAGGGTCTTGGGATCGAGGCCGTCATTGACGAATTCCTCGGTGATGTGTCCGTCGCGCAGGATGAGGATCCGGTCGCAACATTCGACGAGGTCTTCCAACTCGGTGGAGACGACGATGCTCGACAGCCCCTCCAAGGCCTTCGACCAGATGATCTGGTAGATCTGCTGCTTGGCCTGGACATCGACGCCGCGGCCAGGCTCGTCGAAGAGCAGGATACGCGGGGTGTTGTTGAGCCAGTTGCCGACCACGACCTTTTGCTGATTGCCGCCGGAAAGGCTGGAGACGGGAAGCGCCGGGCTGCCGATCTTGATCGACAGATCCCTTATCTGGCGCTCGACGGAGGGTCGTTCCCGTTGCTCGGTGACGAAGCCGCGATGGCTGAAACGCTGCATGGCAGCGAGGCAGAGATTGGCGTGGATCGAGAGGATCTGGACCAGACCGCTCTCCTTTCGATCCTCGGAGGTATAGCCGATGCCGAGGCGCTTCATGGTCGGGATCAAGACCGTCTCGACGCGGTTGCCATCCACGAGGATGTCGCCGCCATCGACGGGGCCGGCGCCGTAGATCGCGCGCAGCAATTCGGTGCGGCCGGAGCCGAGCATGCCGGCGATCCCCAAGACTTCGCCTTTGTGAAGATCAAGGCTCACGCTCTTGAGCATCGGCTCGATGCTCAGGTTGCGAACGCTGAGGATCGGTTTGCCGGCGGCGATCGGGCGGGGCGGTCGCGTGACCGGGGTTATATCGCCGAACATCATTTCGAGGATGACGGCCGGCGTCGCGTCCGCCATGGGGCAGGAGCCGGTGAAATGGCCATCGCGCAGTGCCGTCACGGTGTCGGCGATTTCGCCGAGTTCGGCGAGCCGATGGGAAATGTAGATGATCGTCACGCCCCGGTCACGCAGGCGGCGGACGAGGCCGAACAGTTGTTGCACTTCTGCCTGAGCGAGCGCTGATGTCGGTTCGTCCAGCTGAAGAACGCTCGGATTGAGCGACATCGCTTTGACGATTTCGACGAGCTGTTGGCGTCCGATCGAGAGGCTCGATACCGGTTGGGTCGGGTCAATGTCTCCAGCCCCCATTTCATCGAGCAGAGCCCTTGCCTGGTTCAGCAGTCCGGGCCAGTCGATGAAGGGCGTGTTCGCGTGCCGGGGTAGTCGACCGAGATAAATGTTCTCGGCGACCGACAGATGCGGCACGAGGCTGAGCTCCTGATACACCGTGACGATCCCCGCCTTCAGGGCATCCGAGGGGTGAGCGAAGCTGCAGGTGTGGCCGTCAACGAGGATCTCGCCCGAGGTCGGCTGGACCGCACCGGCCAGCATCTTGATGAAGGTGCTCTTGCCCGAGCCGTTCTTGCCGAGCAGCGCATGCACCTGGCCCTTCGCGAAGGAATGGCTGAAGTCGGTCAGTGCCTTGACGGTTCCGTAGTGTTTTGTCAGGTGCCGCAGTTCGAGCGCGTTTGCCATCGTTGCTCCGTGCATTCGAGGGGCAATCGGGAAATGGGGAGGTGCAGAGCCCGGTCGCGCTCTGCACCCCGTTCCAGCGGGATGGAGGTCTCTCCGCCGGCCTTACTTCAGCGACTCGACGAAAGCCTTGACGGCATCCGGCTGTGTGCGCGACAGCAGCAGCGTCGGGACAGACGTCTGTTCGGCAACCTTGTCACCCTTGAGGATGGACAAGGCCGCGTTCACGCCGCTTGCGCCCATCTCGAACGGAGACTGCGCGGTCACGGCCTGCAGCACGTTGTCGGAGGAGAGCAGGCCCTTGGCCAACTGTTCCGAGCCGTCGATGCCGAAGACATAGACGGAGCCTGCCTTGCCGGCATTGCGCACGGCCTGCATGGCGCCAATTGTGCCGCCTTCATTGGCCGCGTAGATGACGTTGACATCGGCATTGGCGGTCAGGATGTCGGTTGCGACCGAAACGGCCTTTTCCGGCAGCCAGGCGTCCTGTTCGGTCACCACGTCGATGCTGTTGCCTTCTGCGGCTGCTTCCTTGAAGCCTTCGGTCCGCTCGCCGCTCTGTTCCGGCAGAAGCGACTTGAAGCCAAGGATTGCGACCTTCGCCTTGCCGCCCAGGGTCTCCTTTATGAAGCTTGCCGCAGCTTTCCCGGTGGTGGCGCCGAGATCCTTGTTCGAGGTCGAGAAGGTGGCCTGGGCAATGCCCGCTTCCGTCAGGCCGCCATTGACGGCAACGACGACGATGCCGGCGTCCCGGGCGCGCTTCAGGGCAGCGGCGGAGTTCTTGGCGGAGACAGGCGCGATGACGATCGCGTTCACCTTGCGAGCGATATAGGTGTCGATCGCCTGGCTTTCCTTGGCCTGGTCACCGTCGATGTTGATTTCCAGCACTTCGGCGCCTGCCTTTTCGCCGGCGTCGCGCATGCCGGCCTGAAGCGATTTCATGAATTGGTCGCCCTGAAAGACGATGCTGGCGATGACAGGCTTGTCCTCGGCTGCGGCAATGCCGGCGCTCGCTGTCAAACCGAGCGTTGCTGCGATGATGAGTTTCTTCATGGTCTTTCCTCCCTAAGGTTTCGATTGTTGATCACGGCCTCCTCGCCGTGATCGGGCTGCTATCCGCCAGCCGGAACCCTGGCGCCGATTTCGGCGAGCAGGACCGACATGTCGGGTATGCCGTCGGTGGCTGTCGCGCCGCCGAGACAATGGACCGCTGCGCGATGGGCGACAGCGGAAATGGTGTCGATCGACCAGCCCTCGTGCAGGCCGTAGAGCACGGCGGCGCAGAAGGCATCTCCGGCGCCGACGGGGCTGACGATGGCTTTGAGATCAACGGGAAAGGCCGGTGTTTTGACCGGCGCGCTTCCGGGCGTGAACCAGATGGAAAGTTCGGGTGCATGGATGACCACGCCCCTCACGACACCGCCGTCCAGCAGTTTCTGTCCTGCCGTTTCCACCTCAGACATCAGCAGTGATCCTGCCTCGTCGCGAACCGTGATGCCGGTTGCGCGGCCTGCCTCGGTCTCGTTGACAATGACATAGTCGCAATGCGGCAAGGCGACGGCCACCTGTTCGGCGAAGGCGGGGTCTTCGCTGGAGACGAAGTCGACGCAGGTCATGAGCCCAGCGTCTCGCGCGGCTTTCAGCAGGCGAGCCGCTCCGGATGAGCCGTCCTCGTCCTTCCGGTCGAGCGCCGGCAGCAGCATCAGGTAGCCGAGGTAGAAGATCTTGTGACCGCTGGCGGCATAAATCGCGGGGTCGATAGCGCTGTCGGTCAAGAGATCGTTGGAGCCGCCGTGATAGAAGAAGGTACGGCTCTGGCCCGGAACATTCATCACATGGGTATGCGCCGTCGCATGGCCGGGGAGCGTGCGCAGACCTTCGACGTCGATACCGAGGGCAGCATGGCGCTCCCGCACATAGTCGCCGTCGCGATCATCGCCGAGTGCACCAGCCACCGACAGGCGGCTGGGGAAGCCGAGCGAGGCGAGGTCGGTGACGACATTGGCCGCACCGCCGCCGACGCCCATGTCCTGATGCAGGATATGCGCAAGGCTTCCCTGTTCGGGCCAATAGGACAGCGTGTGGATGCGGTCGACGATGAAGTTGCCGACGCAGACGATGCCGCCCGGCTCTTGGCTCGCGCGTCTGTTTTGAACCTCCTCCCCGGCTCTCATCAGACGCTCCCCTCGTTCCAGAGGGGCCGCAGGGGCGGCTCGTCTTCCTCGATGGCTGCAAAACGCCCGATGGGTTCGAGGAAGTAGTTGTCTGTACGGTCGTCATTGACCTGGCTGACTTCACCGACCAGCACCGGACCTGTCGCCTTGGCACCATAAAAGCGGTGGTAGAGACCGGTGGGGATGGTCACACTCTGGCCGGGATGCAGGATCAGGGGCTCCCAGGTGCCCAGAAGGTGCGCGATACCGTCCACCAGCACAGTCACATCGGATGAGGTGGTCTTGCCCGTCTCATCTGCTGCGCAGAATTCGATGACGAGATCGCCACCGGCCCGGTTGATGATGTCTTCCTGCTTGGCCTTGTGCAGATGCGCCGGGGTCAGCTGGCCTTCCTGGATGAAGAGAAGCTTCTCTGCATAGCTGCGTTCGCCATTCAAACCGAGGATACCGTTGCGCAGGCAGAAGAGCACCAGACCCAGTTCGGCAAAACGATCCGAGCCGAAGTCGGTGACGTCCCAGCCGAGCTGTCGGCTGCGCAGATAGTGCGAGACCTCGGGATTGGCTGCGAAGTCTGCGGACGTCCAGTTGCCCCAGGCTGGCAGCGACCAGCGCCAGATTTCGAGCATGTCGATCGCAAAATGCAGCGCTTCGTTGATTTCTGAGCGTTTCATTGCGCCCCTCAATCGTAGTCGACGGTGACGACGCGGTTTTCGAGACCGGACTGGAGCGCTGCCGTCAGCACGGCATGGTGGGCTGCTGCCTCAGCCGGGCTTGCGCATGGGAAGCCGTTCGCCGTGCCGCCTGCCAGTTCATCGATAAAGGCCGCCCACATCTGCTGGATCGCGTCGGCAAAGCCGAATTCGAAGATCTTGCCGGTGATGGCGGGAAAGACCGAGCCGTAGCCGAGGTCTTCCGTGTTCCAGGATTGCGTGCTGCCCTGATAATCCATCCATTGCCACTGGCGCGGCTGCTTGGTGGAGAAGAAGGCGCTCTTCTTCATGCCGAGGACACGGATGTACCAGGTGTTGGATTCGCCAGGCGCGATACGCCAGGTCTTGAGGACCAGCGGAAAATCCTGGTCCGCAGTGCGAACGCGGCTGCTGATCGTTGCATTGTCCCAGGTGGTGCAGGGCACCGTGTTGCCCTTGCCATCCGGACGCTCGGTCACCCGCTTGACGAGATTGGCGTGCAGCGTCTCCGGACGCCAGCCGAGGCGAAGCGGCACGTGCAGGACATGCATGCCGAGGTCGCCCATGCAGCCATAGGCGCCGTTGACATGCTCCATGCGCTTCCAGTTGATCGGCTTCAAGGGATCGATGTCGGAGGAATGCAGGAAGCCGGCTTCCACTTCGAGGATGTCACCCATTTCGCCGCTTGCTGCCATCGCGATGACCTTCTGGGCGCCCGGGAAATATGGCATCTCGGACGAGCAGCGGACGATGAGTTCCGGATGCTCGGCGAGCACGGCCATGATCGCCCGGTTCTGCTCCCTGTCCATGCCGAAGGGCTTTTCGCCCAGCAGGTGTTTTCCTGCCTTGAGGATGTCCGTGTAGAACTCCGCATGCAGGACATGGGGCACTGCGCAATAGATCGCGTCGACGTCCGGATTGGCGAGCAGTTCGCGGTAATCAGTCGTGGCCTGGCTGACCGAGGGCACGTGGGTTTGAAACCACGCCATCAGCTCGGGATTGGTGTCGCAGACGGCGACGATTTCCGGCCGCGCCTTGGCGTCCGTCAGATGCATCCAGCGCGCGGCGGCGCTGGCGAATTCGCGTCCCATCAGGCCGCAGCCGATGACTCCGAAACGAAATGTCTTCATGATGTTCCTCCTCCCGTCACGCGACCTCAGCCAAGGTGGCGTGACGCCTCCTCGGCGGTTGCGCCGTCATGCACGATCGCCATCAAGGCACGGGTCATGCCGCCCGGATTGGCGTGCTGGATGACGTTGCGGCCGTAGACAATGCCGCGCGCGCCCTGCTCCATCAGGATTTTGGTGCGCGAGAGGATCTCCTGGTCGGAGACCTTGCCGCCGCCGCGAACGAGAACGGGCAGGCCTTGTGCTATCTCGATCACGCGATGGTATTCCGAGACGTCGTCGCAGGGGTCGGCCTTGATGATGTCGGCACCCAGTTCGGCGGCCTGGCGGACCAGCGGCAGGATCTTGTCGATCGCGCCGTCGACCATATAGGCGCCCTTGGAATTGTCCTGCATCACCAGCGGCTCGACCATCAGCGGCATGCCGTAGATCTCGCATTCGCGTTTCAGGCTGTTCACGTTGCGCACGCAGGCGCGGTAGACCTCCGGCTGGTTCGGCAGCATCAAGAGGTTTACCACCACGCAGGCCGCATCAAGCGTGATGGCCTGCTCGACCGGGCGATCGATGACTTCGGAGAAGAGCGCGCTCGGAAGCGGATTGCCATAGATGTTGGCGATGTCGGTGCGCAGCACGAGTGCAGGGCGCGCCTTGCCTGGGATGGACTGCAGCATCGGGGCCGTACCCGGCGGCAACTGGATCGCATCGGGAGCTGCAGCGGCGATGATGTCGATCGCGGTGCGCATGTTCTCGATGCCGGCCAGGAAGGTGCGCTCGTTGAACATGCCATGGTCGATGGCCACGTCGAAGCAGTTTCCAGACGTGCCGAAGAGGCGGTTGAGCCGCGCGAGTTTCATCGATGTTCCTCCCGATGTGGTAACGTTTTCACGGAAGCTAGTGGACCATTTCGGTGACGTCAACAGGCGATGTGGAAACGTTACCACATTTTCTGCGATGGCGTCTTTGGGGCGCACTGTTCGGCTTCGAAGGAAGGCCTCGCCAAAACTATCGGCCGCTGCCGGTTGGCGCGAAAAATCCAGGCGGCGGTGCCTGTCGTTCCGGAGGCGCAGCGTGCACGGGCCATCCAGCCCTCGCATCCTCAAGATTGATAAGAATGTCGTTTCGCGGAGCGAAGACCGGCTACGGCCTGCGGGAGACGGGGCATGGGCATTTGACCGTTGCGCACTCCGCTTCCCGAGCGACGATCGGCCGATGATGGACGCGGGCGGCATGCCGCCCGCGACCTCAGTCTTCAGGTAGCCGGTTGACCGGTGCTTGCTGCTTCGCTCGCCTGTCTCGCCTGTCGGCGGGTTCGCCAGTCACCCAGGAACAGAAGGATGGGTGCTGCGATGAAGACGGAGGAGGAGGCGGCGATAAAGATGCCGAAGACCATCGGGACCGCGAAACTTTCCACCGCGCTGCCGCCCCAGATCGCCATGGGCAGCATGGCGAGAAAGGCCGTGGCGGACGTGTAGAGACTGCGCGCCAGCGTCTCGTTGATCGACAGGTTGATCAGGTCGCGGAAGGGCATGGCCTTGTAGAGGCGCATGTTTTCCCGCATGCGGTCGTAGACCACCACCTTGTCGTTCACCGAGTAACCGATCAGCGTCAAGAGAGCGGCAATCGCCGTCAGGTTGAAGTCGAGCCCGGTGAGGGCGAAGAAACCCACCGTCTTCGTGACGTCGAGGATCAACGTCGCGATCGCACCGACCGCGAAGGGCCAGTCGAAGCGGAACCAGATATAGGCGAGCATGGCGAGCGAGGCGAGCACGACGGAGGTGATGCCGGCGGTCGCCAGCTCGCCGCTCACCTTCGGGCCGACAACTTCAGTCCGCTCGATCTTGGCTGTCGCGTCGATCTGGCCGATCGCGTTGCGGACCTTGGTGACCGCTTCGGACTGGGCTGTTTCCGGCCCAGGCTGCCGTTCAAGGCGCAGCATCAGGTGATTGCTGTCGCCAAATTCCTGCAGCGCAACCTCGCCGAGCCCCAGGCCCTCGATGCCGGAGCGGAAGGCGGAGAGGTCTGCTGCACCTTGTGTCGAGACTTCGATCTGGATGCCGCCACGGAAGTCGACGCCGTAGTTCAGACCAGGGTTGATAAAAAGGATTACCGAGGAGATCGACAGGAAGGCGGATATCCCGATGCCGACCAGACGCGCCTTCATGAAGTCGATCCGCGTGTCGTCCTTGATCAGCTTCAAGGGCAGGAGCGGCTTGATGTCGATGGTCTTCAGGCGATAGCGGGTGGCGATCGCCACCATCGCCACGCGGACGACGGAGACGGCGGTGAACATGGAGATGGCGATGCCGAGCCCCATGGTGACGGCGAAGCCGCGGACGGGGCCGGAGCCGAACCAGAAGAGCAGGACGGTCGCAATCAGTGCCGTCACATTGCTGTCGATGATGGTGGAATAGGCTTTGCTGAAACCGTGATCGATCGCGGCGAAGGCGCCTCGACCCTTCCTCACTTCCTCGCGGATGCGTTCGTTGATCAGGACGTTTGCGTCAACTGCAAGGCCGATGCCAAGCACAATGCCTGCAATGCCGGGTAGGGTCAGCGTCGCGCCGATCAGTGTCAGTCCGGCGAAGGTAAGGATGACGTTCAGCGTCAGGGCGACAACGGCGAGCGAGCCCCACGCGCCGTAGAGTGCGATCATGAAGCCGACCACGAGGGCGAAGCCGACCAGTCCGGACAGGATGCCCATCTCGATCGCGTCGCTGCCGAGGTCGGCCCCGACCGTGCGCTCCTCGATGACCGTAAGCTTGGCTGGCAGCGCGCCGGCCCGCAGGAGTGCAGCCAGCGTGTTTGCCTGTTCGACCGAGAAGGCCCCGGAGATCTGGCCGGAGCCGCCGGTGATCGGTTCGCGAATGACGGGCGCGCTCAGGACCTTGCCGTCGAGCACGATGGCGAAGGGGCTGCCGACATTCTCCCGGGTGATCTCGGCGAAGCGCGTGGCGCCGGTCTGGTCGAAGCGGAAGGAAACGACCGGCTGATTGTTCTGTTGATCGAAAGATACGCGGGCGTCCGTCAGTCGATCTCCGGACAGCAGCACCCGATCCTGGACCGGATAAAATTGGCCTTCGTCGTCCTGCATCATCCGGACACCGGCCTCGCCCTGACGGCCAAGCAGGTGGAAGCTCATTTTGGCCGTGGAGCCCAGCAGCGCGCGCAGGTTGGAGGGATCCTGTTCGCCGGGCAACTGGACCAGTACGCGATCTGCGCCCACCCGCTGGATGGTCGGCTCTGCCACGCCGACCTGATCGACACGCTGGCGGATGACTTCAAGGCTCTGCTCGACGGCGTGGCTCATGCGGCTCTGCAGGCCCGCTGTGTTCGGCGCGAGCAGGATGGTGTCGTCCCCACGGGTGGTGACGTCCAGCTCCGATCCGCCGCTGCCGAGGCCGGTTGTGATGACGCCGTTGAGTGGGGCCAGAGCCTCGCGGGCGAGGTCCCGTTCATCGGGGGTTGCCAGTTGGATGACGACTGCCTTTCCTTCGCGTCGGATGGTGCGTGTATCGATGCGGGCCGCACGCAGGGCGGTTCGTGCCTCCTGGCTGAGGGTCTGCAACCACTCGGCCTCCAGCGAAGGCTGGTCGACTTCGAGGACGAGATGCGAGCCGCCCCTCAGGTCGAGGCCCAGGGAGACCTTCTGGTCGGGTAGCCACGAAGGCCATTTGGAAAGGGTGCTGTCCGGCAGCACGTTCGGCAATGCCAGCAACAGGCCGGCGATGATGACGAGCCCATAGCTCGCCAGCTTCCAGGGAGAGTTCTTCAATGTTCTTTTGTCCAGCGATTGGGGCCGGGCGACAGATCTGCCACGGCTCAACGTTTCTCTTGGCCGCAGTTGGCGGCCCTCGCGACGTATCAGAGGCTGGATTGTGGCGGTGCGCGGGGCTGGAAGGGTGATCTGGTCGAAGCCAGCAAGCGATCGGCGGCGCAGGCCGCCAATTGGCCTGCATGGTCCCGTGATGCCAGGAGGTAAACAGAGGGTAGGATCGCCTCACCGGACGGGTCCGGAAGTCGCGCTTTGGCGCGCGCATGGTGCTCCGGCGCTGCAACAAGCCTGCTGTCCGTGCCGGGGATCGCTGCGCTCAGGTCCTGCCTCGCTGCGGCGAGGGCAGGCGTGCCGGTCGCTAGGGGATGCAGTTGTCGGGCGAGATCGGACCCCGTCAACACCAGCAGCGACAGCATCACGACGGCCTGCAGCGCCAGGACCATGGTGGTCACGCCGGTTGATCGCTTGTTCGTCTGTGGTGCCGAATAGGTGCTCACGATTGCCCTTCCTGCTGGCTTATTCGCACGGACGGTCAAGTAATTCCAGAAACTTCGTCACTGCGGCCCGCATTCTTCGGGCGGCGCCTGTCTTACTTTTGCCGGAGAATGCGACCGAGCAACTTGGCGAGATCCTGACGAAGTCGTTCCCTGTCCTCTCCGAAGGCGGTGAAAATCGTCGTCAGCGTCTCGGTGGAAGACGCAAGTGCTACGGCGGCAATCGCTATCGTCAGGGACAATCCGGGGTCCGGCTGGCCCTCTATATCCTTTATGAGGTTCGTCTTTCGGAGCGATGTCATGATCACATCATGCATCGGCTTGATAAGGGTATCACTAATCAGCTCTTTACGTTCCGGGCTTATATTAGCTATCAATTCAGTAAGGAGAACTTTCGCGAAAGCAGGCCTCTGGAAGATCATGTCGACCAGTTTGGCGCAGATGAATTGCAGTCGCTGGTCTTCGGGTAGTGTTTCAGCCTGACGCAGGAATTCTTTCGCCTCCAGTAGGGATGACTCGTTGACGGAGCTTACGACGGCCTTCCACAGGCCGAACTTGGAGCCGTATCGATAGGAAATGAGGGCGACATCGACCCCGGCCCGCGTCGCGATCAAGCGAAGCGGCGTCTTGTCGAAGCCGTGCTCGGCAAAGCTTGTCAGTGCAGCTTCGAGAAGTCTGTCGGAATCGTGTTCGTCGCCTTTTCTTGGACGTCCGCGGTGTCGCTCCGTTGGTGTCATATGCAAATTTCCCTCAGAATTGACATTATCGCAGTTTCCAGACATATATTCAATGCTTGATGAATAAAAGTCTACCCGTCTGCCACCTCACTTTGGAACACCCCATGCTCAATGATCCCAAAGGCCTGCACCCCCTCGGCAGAATATGGACGGTGTCGATTCTTGCGACGCTATCCCTGCTGACGCTCTCCTCCTGCGAGGCCGAGTCCAAGAAAACCGCCGTCGATGTTCCTCTGGTAACTGTCGAGGTCGCCAAGTTGGACGTTGATGTCTTACGTGCCGCTGGTACCGGAGAAATCAAGGCACGTGTTGAAAGCGATCTCTCCTTCAAAGTCAGCGGGCGTGTCATCGAACGCCATGTCGGGGTGGGGGATCGCGTCAAGGCAGGCCAGGTGCTCGCCACCCTCGATCCGACGGAACAACTCGCGGATATCGAATCTGCTAAGGCCGGGGTCTCTGCCCAGGAGGCGACGCTGCGCAAGTCGAGCTCCATTCTCAATCGCCGCAAGACGCTCATTCAGACCGGGGCCCTTTCGCAACAGGAGGTGGATAGCGCCCAGCAAGAGTTCCTTTCGGCACAGAAGGACCTGGACGCGGCCAAGGCCGAGCTAGAGACAGCTCAGGAGGCCCTCCAGCAGACGGAATTGAGGGCCGATGCGGATGGCACGATTACGGCACGTGACGTCGAGGTTGGTCAGGTTGTCCAGGCCTCCACAACGGTTTTTACCTTGGCTCATGACGGCGATCGCGATGCCGTGTTCAATGTTCAGGAAAACGCGCTAAGCACTGGTGCTAGCCCAGTCTCTCTTACGGTCAGCCTTTTGTCGCGCCCCGAGATCTCGGTTCCGGCAAAGGTTAGGGAAATCAGCCCGACGCTCGATCGCTCCATGGGCACCGTGCGCGTCAAGCTTTCGATCGAAAACCCGCCCCCTGAAATGACACTCGGTGCTGCCATCGTTGCCGACGTGGTGATGGCGCAGCAGGATCGAATTTCCATTCCGTGGCAGTCAATGTTTTCGAAGGAGGGCAAGCCTGCCGTGTGGGTCGTCGACAAGGACGCATTCACCACCACACTCAAGCCGGTCAAGGTCGATCGCTATGACGCCGACCGGGTCATTCTCGCATCCGGGCTTGAGCCCGGTGAACTCGTCATCGTCGACGGCGTCCAGTTTCTGAGAGAGCAGCAGAAAGTCGCCATTTCGAAAGGAGCCGCTCAATGAGAGCTCCCATCATTCTTCCGCTCATGCTGATTGCCACGGTATTTTCCTCGTGTTCTGAAGAGGCGCCCGAGGCCGCTGAACCCGTTCGTCCGGTTCTCTTCGTTGAAGCGGAACCGCGCGCTGCTGTGATCTCCGGCTTCACCGGAACGGTCGAGGCCAAATTCAGCGCCGATCTCGGGTTCCAGGTTCTCGGCCGCATCATCGCACGTCATGTCAATGTCGGTGATCTCGTCAAGAAGGGACAGGTCCTGGCGAACCTCGACGCCACAGCGCTGCAATTGAGCGTCAAACAGTCAGATGCGGATCTTGCTTCGGCCGTCGCCAAGCTCGATCTGGCGCGGGTCAATGAACAGAGGCAGAAGACGCTGGTCGCGTCCAATGCCAGCACGCGCGAACAACTGGACGAAGCCGTCCAGACTCGTGAGGCCGCCGAAGCGACTGTCCTGCAGCTGCAGGCCAGCCTCGCAAAAGTTCGCGAGCAGTTGAGCTATGCAACGCTGATATCGGATACCGATGGCGTCGTGTCTGCGGTCTCCGCCGAAGTCGGCCAGGTTGTTTCTGTCGGGACGACCGTCGTCACCATCGCCCGGCTCGAGTCGCGCGATGCCGTCGTCGATATTCCGGACCGCTTCGGGGCGCTGACCGCGATTGGTACTCCGTTCGAAATCACGCTGCAGGCTAATCCGGAAAAGAAGGTGCGCGGGACGGTGCGCGAAACCACTCCGCAGGCGGATGCAGCGACCCGCAGCCGGCGTACCAAGATCGCGCTGGAATCGCCGCCGGACAGCTATCGCCTGGGGAGCACTGTCACTGCCTCGCCGATCGCTGGGACGGACGACCATTTGTGGCTGCCGCAAAGTGCTGTTGGCGGTGCAACGGAAAAGCCATTTGTCTGGGTAATCGACACTGACAAGCACATCGTTTCCAAGCGCGATGTCCAGGTCAAGCCTTCCCAGGGTGGCGGGTTCGACGTCATTAGCGGCATCAACCGCGGAGACCGTATCGTCTCGGCAGGCGTGAATTCGCTTACCGACAACCAGCCCATCCGCATCTCGAATGAGAGCTCCCTATGATCAAGTCATTCAACCTTTCCGAATGGGCGCTGCAGCACAAATCGCTCGTCTGGTATTTCATGATCCTGTCGATGGTGGCGGGGATCCTCTCCTATATCAATCTCGGTCGCGAGGAAGATCCTGACTTCAGCATCAAGACCATGCTCATCCAGGCCTCCTGGCCGGGCGCATCGGTCGACGAGATGACGAGCCAGGTGACGGACCGGATCGAGAAGAAGCTGCAGGAACTGGAATCGCTCGATTATACCAAGAGCATCAATACGCCCGGCCAGACGACGATTTACGTCAATCTTCGGGAAAACACCAAGGCTGCGGACGTCAAGCCCACATGGGTTAAAGTCCGCAACATGATCAACGACATATCGGCGGATCTGCCGTCCGGTGTCCAGGGGCCGGCATACATCGACAGTTTCGGCGACGTGTACGGCAACATCTACGCGTTCACTGCCGATGGCCTGACGCAGCGCCAGTTGCGCGACTATCTCGAAGCGGCCCGCCAACAGATCCTTTCCGTGCCGAATGTCGGCAAGGTGGATCTGATCGGAGCGCAGGACGAGGTCGTCTATCTCGACCTTTCGACCAAACAGATGGCGGCGCTCGGCATTACCCAGCAGCAGATCATCGAGACGCTGCAGAACCAGAATGCGGTTGTCGCCTCCGGTACTCTCAGGACCGGCTCGGAAAGCATCAATCTGCGTGTTTCGGGCCAGTTCGCCTCAGACGATGCGCTACGCAACATCAATCTGCGCGTCAATGATCGCTTCTTCCGTCTCAGTGACGTCGCAACCATCACGCGGGGCTATTCGGATCCTGAACAGCCGCTGTTCCGTGTCAACGGACAGCCGGCAATCGGGCTTGCCATCGGCATGAAGGCGGGTGCGAACCTTCTGCATTTCGGTGAAGCGCTGACGGAGAAGATGAACAAGGTGATCGCCGACTTGCCGGTTGGCATCGGCGTGCATCATGTCGCCGATCAGGCCGTGGTGGTCGAAGAGGCCGTGGGCGGGTTCACCAAGGCGTTGTTTGAAGCCATCGCGATCGTGCTGGTTGTCAGCTTCATCAGCCTCGGCATGCGTGCAGGCCTTGTAGTTGCCGTCTCCATCCCGCTTGTGCTGGCCATCACTTTCGTCTTCATGGAATATCTGGGCATTTCGCTGCAGCGCATCTCGCTCGGTGCCCTCATCATCGCACTGGGTCTGCTCGTCGATGATGCCATGATTGCGATCGAGATGATGGTCTCCAAACTTGAGGAGGGGGAACCACTCACCAAGGCGGCGACCGCAGTCTGGACCTCGACGGCCTTCCCGATGCTCACGGGGACACTCGTGACGGTCGCCAGCTTTATTCCCGTTGGCCTCAATGATAGCGCGGCCGGCGAATTCACCTTTACGCTGTTCGTCGTCATCGGCATTTCTCTGATTGTCTCCTGGATCGTCGCCGTTCTCTTTGCCCCGTTGCTGGGCGTGTTGATTTTGCCAAAGACGATGAAGAAGCATGGCGAACACAAGGGTATCGTCACGCGCATTTTCGGCGGACTCCTCGCGACCTGCATGGGTTGGCCGAAGCTGACGATCCTCGCGACCTTGGCGATGTTCGCCGCGTCGCTCTATGGCATGGGGTTCGTGCAGCAGCAGTTCTTCCCTGCATCGGATCGACCCGAATTGATCGTCGATTGGACCGCCCGGCAAAACTACACGCTGGCGCAGACCAAGGCTGAAATGGACGCATTTGAACAGAAGCATCTCGTCGGCAATGAAGATGTAACGCATTGGACGTCGTATGTTGGGCAAGGTGCGAAGCGCTTCGTGCTGTCGTTCGACGTGCAGCCGAACTCCAACAATTTTGGCGAAATGGTCATTGTGGCGAAGAACGTAGAGACCAGGGACCGCCTCATAGCCGAATTGGCCGAGGCGGCTGCGACGGAATACCCGGGCACTGACGTGTTCGTCAAAAAGATGGAACTCGGACCTCCGGTCGGCCGTCCCATCCAGTACCGCGTTTCGGGACCTGATCCGCAAAAGGTGCGCACCATTGCTTCCGAACTGACCGAGGTCATCGGCCAGGATGCCCGGCTCGGTCGGATCGTATCGGACTGGAACGAACCGGCCCGTGTCGTGAAGGTCGATCTTTTGCAGGACAAGGCTCGGCAGCTCGGCGTCAGTTCCTCGGATATCGCGACAGCGCTCAACAATGTGACGGGTGGGTCGACGATCACCCAGATCCGCGACAGCATCTATCTCGTCGATGTCGTTGGGCGTGCGCCGAAGGCCGAGCGGGAATCGATCGAGACACTCCGCAATCTGCAACTGCCCGGCAGCAATGGTCAGGGCGTACCGCTCGCCGCGATCGCCAACTTCCACTACGAACTCGAACAGCCGATTGTCTGGCGTCGAGACCGCATGGCGACCATCACGCTCAAGGCTGCAATCCTCGATTCGACGCAGCCGGCGACCATCGACCAGCAGCTGAAACCGGCCATCGCGTCCTTCTCGGAGAAGCTGCCCGACGGCTATACGGTGGAAGCCGGTGGCTCGGTTGAAAGCAGCGCCAAGAGCCAGGCACCGATTGTCGCTGTCGTGCCGCTCATGCTGCTGACCATGACCACGATCCTGATGTTCCAGCTGCAGAGCTTCCAGCGTCTGTTCATGGTCTTCATCGTGGCACCGCTCGGTCTGATCGGTGTGGTTGCTGCGCTGCTGCCCAGTGGCGCGCCGCTTGGCTTCGTGGCGATCCTCGGCGTGCTGGCGTTGATCGGCATCCTAATCCGCAACTCGGTCATCCTGGTGGTGCAGATCGATACGCTGCGAAAGGCCGGCAAGCATGCCTGGGATGCCGTCCAGGAGGCGACCGAGCACCGGATGCGGCCGATCATGCTGACGGCTGCGGCCGCCAGCCTGGCGCTGATCCCGATCTCGCGTGAGATCTTCTGGGGTCCGATGGCCTATGCCATGATGGGTGGTATCATCGTCGGTACCGTTCTGACGCTGCTCTTCCTGCCGGCACTGTATATCGTGTGGTTCCGGGTCAAGCGGCCGTCCGCCGAAGAGCGGGACGCCGAGAGCGCCGAGGCGGTCACCGCCTGAGCCCAGACGATGGAAGGTCGGTGGCGTTTGACGTCATCGGCCTTGCTTGAACAGTGTTTATCCAGATGGCGGTCGGCTTGTCGGCCGCCATCTGCGTTTTGTGCCGGTGTGTTCTATCCGGCGGGGTAGCCGCGCCGGGCTGGGCCGGAATAATCAACTCTCAATGGGTCGTTCCGTGCAAATATCCGTCTGATATTGCATCCGAATTGACACGAACGCGCTTCCTTGGTCGTGACTTTTGGTTTTGACTGTCGCCAACCTCAGGAGGATTTTTCGATGACCTTGCGTATCAATCAGACTGCACCCGATTTCACCGCTGAAACCACCCAGGGACAGATCGCCTTCCATGACTGGATCGGTGACAGCTGGGCTGTCCTGTTCTCGCACCCGAAAAACTTTACACCCGTCTGCACCACGGAACTGGGCGCCATGGCTGGCCTCGCAGACGAGTTTGCCAAGCGTAATGTCAAGGTGATCGGGATCTCGGTCGATCCTGTCGAAAGCCACTCCAAGTGGAAGCAGGATATCAAGGTCGCAACTGGCTTCGATGTCGGCTATCCGTTGATCGGGGACAAGGAGCTGAAGGTCGCCAAGCTCTACGACATGCTGCCGGACGATGCAGGCGATACCTCGGAAGGCCGCACACCTGCTGACAATGCGACCGTGCGGTCGGTCTATGTCATTGGGCCAGACAAGAAGATCAAGCTGATCCTGACCTATCCGATGACGACGGGGCGCAACTTCGATGAGATTCTGCGCACCATCGACTCGATCCAGCTGACGGCAAAGCATCAGGTGGCGACGCCGGCCAACTGGAAGCAGGGTGACGACGTCATCATCACGGCAGCCGTTTCCAACGAAGATGCGCTGAGCCGCTTCGGTGCTTTCGAGACCGTTCTGCCTTACCTGCGCAAGACGAAGCAGCCGACGGCGTAAGCATCATTGCCAATACAACCCCGCCTCCAGCATGAGCCTGGTGGAGGCGGGATTCGCCACGCTCGTAAGGGCTGTCGTGGCTTTGTCGAAGCCGGTACCCGGCTTACGATGTCAGAATGTTCGATGGGCGATCGTCGCGTCTGGTATCGCCCTCGGCACTGGTTGCCCTCTATTCCGCCTTGCATGACGAGTGAGCATTCGGGGAGCTGCCGATGGTTTCTCATGTGTTCTGCAAGATGACGGAAACTGGGTCGCTGTCGCTGTCGCATCTGTGGAAATGTGTGCTTCAAAACGGGTTGAAAATCCTTCGACTGTGAAATGATTTTCCAAGAATGATCACCTCCTGAGATCTGTCGACTGACATGGCTTCTTCAGCCCTCATGAACTTGCTAAGCGGCGGGGCCAAAAGAAACCAGTTTTGCCTTCGTCATCCAGCCAATTGACTAAGTCTATTCAAACGGTAGGCTTTCATTCACTCAACAACGGAGGAAACTATGTCTCTTATCTCCAAGAGCCTCGTGGCGGCGCTCGGCCTCGCCCTGACGCTTTCCGGCGCCACGTCGACTTTTGCCCAAACGACGCTGCTCAACGTCTCCTATGATCCGACGCGCGAATTCTACAAGGAATACAACGAAGCCTTTGCCAAGCACTGGAAGGCAGAGACCGGCGAGGACATTTCCGTTCAACAGTCGCATGGCGGTTCCGGCAAGCAGGCGCGCGCCGTCATTGATGGTCTGGATGCCGATGTTGTCACGCTGGCACTCGAAGGCGACATCAACGCCATCGTCAAGGAAACCGGCAAGATCAAGCCGGACTGGCGCGGTCGCCTTGAAAACAATTCCTCGCCCTATACCTCGACCATCGTCTTCCTGGTCCGCAAGGGCAACCCGAAGGGCATCAAGAACTGGGGCGACCTGGTGAAGGGTGACGTCCAGATCGTCACGCCGAACCCGAAGACCTCGGGTGGTGCACGCTGGAACTATCTGGCCGCCTGGGCCTGGGCGAACGAAGAATTCGGTGGCGACCAGGACAAGATCAAGGCCTATATCGGGGAACTCTACAAGCGTGCCCCGGTTCTCGATACCGGTGCGCGTGGCGCTCTGACGACCTTTGCTCAGCGCCAGATCGGTGACGTTCTGCTCGCCTGGGAAAATGAGGCCTATCTGGCCGGACAGGAGTTCGGTGCCGATTCCTTCGAGATCGTCGTTCCGCCGATTTCGATCCTGGCCGAGCCGCCCGTCACGGTGGTCGACGCCAATGTCGATGCCAAGGGCAGTCGCAAGCAGGCCGAAGCCTATCTCGCCTACCTCTATTCCGAGGAAGGCCAGAACCTGGCAGCGAAGCACTTCTATCGGCCCTCCAAGCCCGAGTTGGTCAAGCCTGAACTTCTGAAGCAGCTTCCTGATATCAAGCTCGTTTCGATCGACGATCCGCTGTTTGGCGGTTGGGCGAAGGCACAGCCGGAACATTTCGGTGACGGCGGTATCTTCGACCAGATCTACAAGCCCCGCTGAGGTCAAAGTCGCGAGGACGATCATCGCCCGCATCGGTTTCCGATGCGGGCTTTTTCTTGCCCTGCTTTCGAAGTTGTCGGTCGGAAGGTGCGTTCTCTTTTATCCGTTTCAGCGGATCTTTCCGCTGGTCAGAAATGTTTTGGGGTTCGAAAAGGCCGAACCGAATTTGCCGAAAGCCTAACGAATATAGAATACTAATTTTGTAGATTGCATTGACTGGAATGGTGTTCGCGGCAAAACTGAGGGCCGCAACCGCGAAGAAGGAGGAGGTGCCATGACCAGTGGCTTCAACCTGTTACGGGGGCAACAGTGACGTCGGCGACGGCGCTGACTATCGATACGACTCGCATGCTGGTGCCTCTCAACGGGTTGTCGTTGAGCTGGCATGCGCTGCCGAAATCTGGGATCGGAGGGCGACATCGGCAGGCCGCCGACCAGTATGCCGGTGCCGGTGGACTTGGAGGCGGTGCGCGTTACAATGGGGTTGGGCGGTCTGGTTTGCTTTCGGGAGCGCCGCTACTCAACGCGGCCGTGGCGACCGTCGATTGCGAGGTTGAGGAGGCGATCGAGGGTCAGAGGCTTGTGCTGGTCACCGGCAGCACGGTTGGACGTAGGGTCGAGGCTGGCTCGTCGCTTGTTGGTATCGACGGATATCACGAACTTGGTTGAATTCGCGATAGTGCGCCGGGAACCACAGGCATGGTTAACCGACGAAAATGTGCCGAAAGCAAAATGCAGCTTGTCACGAGGGCGGAAGTAATGGGCTCGATCACCCAGTTGAATGACAGGATCCGTCCGGTCCCGCAGCCTTTGCAAACGGACGAGCAGGCGAGAGCAGCGGTCGAGCAGCTGGAACATTCCGGCCTGGGCTCCGCCGCGTTGCTTGACACGGCGGCGCGGCTCGGCCTGCTTGCCGTCTCCGTTCCAAGCGATTTCGGCGGTGCAGATCTGCCGAACGACCTGATTGCGGATCTGGTCAGCGCCACCGCCCGCCTATCGGAGGACGCAGCTGCATCTCTTGCTACGCACTTCGCTGCGTTGGAACTGCTGCGAACCTCGGGCACCTTCGAGCAGCGCCGCGGCGTATACGGTCGCGTCATCCTCGGAGAGCGATTTCGTTGTCCGTCGCTCGATCTGACGAATGCCGCGTTCCAGTCGGACGGGATCGGGCTCAGGCTTGAACCGTCAAGGCCGCTTCCACAGGGCGAGGGCGAGGATTGGATCGTGCTGCCGGTTGCCGATACGGGCGGCAAAGCCGGTGTGGTGCTGATGTCTACCACAGCGCATCTCCATGCGGTGCATGCTACGGAAGGGGATTCCGGATCTGCCGCAGCGATCCACCTGCCTGCCGACAATCTTCTTACCCTCGGCGGCGAGGCCCCGGTTCTTTCAAGAGCGCTATCGGCGCTTCTCTCTGCGGCCATTGCTCTGGGCAGCATCAGTCCCGGGCCGGCGCGAAGCGGTTCGACATCGACAGTCGATGCGATCCCCCCTGATGCGCAATCTGTATTTTCCGAGTTGTTGAAGGCGATGATCGCGCGCCTCGCCGGCATGATAGACGCGCTTCAGGTTGGCGCCAATACGGTGTCGCCCGACGATCTCGCCGCTGCTATTGCCGCGCTGGAGAGCCTGACGCGCAGGGTGCGCGACGGAGACCCTGTCTGAGAGCGCTCTCTGACCACGACTGCGGTATGGGTTTTCCCCTGCGGTGATCTCTTCGGGTTGTCTGGGGCGTTGGCGTTCGCCTGGTGCCTTTGGAATAGGCTGCGGCTGGTCGTCCGGTTACTCGCCGGCGATCAAAGTTTCTGCCGCAGACTTTTCCTTGGCGACGAATTCCGACAGCGTCATGTTGTCGAGAATCGTGGCGATGGCGTCTCGTACCTCGGTCATCGATACCCGCACCTGGCAGGTTTCGGGATCCTGACAGTCGTCGCAGGCTTCGAAGGCCGTGCGGCTGGCGCAGCGGATCGGGGCAAGCGGCCCATCCAGTGCGCGAATAACTTGTCCGATCATGATCTCCGAGGACGGCTTGGACAGCGAATAGCCGCCGTTCGGGCCTTTCTTCGACCGCAGTATGCCGGTGTTGCGAAGCTCCAGCAGGATCGTGTCCAGAAATTTCTTCGGGATGTTATTGCGGACCGCAATCTCGGAGACAAAGGCTGTCTCACCTGGCGCAAGTCGTGCAAGATCGACCAGAGCCTTCAGTCCGTATTTGCCTTTTTTCGTGAGCATGTCTGTGCCTGGATTTTGGTGCCACGTGCGCTTGTGCGCTTACGCTATCATTTCCTAGTTAGTAAATAGTTTTTGAGGGCTTGTTTAACAAGCCGTGATGACGGTATTTCATGGAATTTATCGCGACAAATTGGACCTATTTCGGCATCAGTTCGTAGTGTGGTGATAAAGCGCGCTCTTGAATTTCTAATGATGCTGCTCGGAATGGAAGGATTTTCCTTTCATCGGCGATTTGGCTCGCTATGAATGGCGACACACCGCCGTCTGCGCGGGGGCAGGCCGGGAGCACATTGATGAGTACAGCAAACAAGCGGAATTGGCGCCAGCCGAGCATCCTGCCCGGATTTGGCCTGACGCTTGGTTATACGCTTACCTATCTGACCCTGATCATTCTCATCCCGCTTGCCGCGCTGGTGGGGCGCGCAAGTTCTCTTGGTGTTGAGGGCTTTCTCCACATTCTTTCCGATGAACGGACGTTGCTGGCTCTACGGATATCTTTCGGCGCAGCGCTGATTGCCGCCCTCGTCAATGTCGTCTTCGGGGTCATCGTCGCCTGGGTGCTGGTCCGCTATGACTTTCCCGGGCGGCGCCTGCTCGATGCGATCGTCGACCTGCCCTTTGCGCTGCCGACCGCCGTTGCCGGTATTGCACTTGCGGCGCTCTATGCCCAGAACGGCTGGATCGGAGCGTTGTTTGCGCCGCTCGGCATCAAGATCGCCTTCACGCCCGCCGGTATCGTTGTTGCCCTGATCTTCATCGGCCTGCCGTTCGTCGTCAGAACCGTCCAGCCGGTGATGGAGGAGGTGGACCGGGAGGTCGAGGAGGCCGCGGCGACCCTTGGCGCCAATCGCTTCCAGACGGTCCGCATGGTCGTGCTGCCCAGCCTGTCACCCGCCATCCTGACCGGCTTTGCTCTGGCCTTCGCCCGCGCGGTCGGAGAATATGGTTCGGTCATCTTCATCGCCGGGAATATTCCTTACGTATCGGAAATCGCGCCACTGCTGATCGTCATCCGGCTTGAGGAATTCAACTATGCTGGCGCAACTGCGATTGCTGCGATCATGCTGGTGATCTCTTTTGCCATGCTTCTTCTGATCAATCTGCTTCAGGCCTGGAGCCGCCGGAGGTTCGCCAATGTCCGCTGAACGCCACGTGCGCTTTCGCGATCCCGCGACCGAATCTCCCCTGGCGCGTGCCGCACTGATTGCCGTTGCTGTCGTCTTCATGGCGATCATCCTGCTCTTGCCTCTGCTGCTCGTGTTCATCGAGGCCTTTCGCAAGGGTGTACCCGCCTTCTTTGAAGCGCTTGCGGAGCCCGATACCTTCTCGGCCATTCGACTGACGCTGACGGTCGCAGCGATTGCCGTGCCGCTCAATCTGGTCTTCGGTGTTGCTGCGGCCTGGGCAATCGCCAAGTTCGAATTTCGGGGCAAGGCCTTCCTGACAACGCTGATCGACCTGCCGTTCTCGATTTCTCCGGTCATATCGGGTCTGGTCTATGTGCTGCTCTTCGGTGCAAACAGCGTGCTCGGACCCTGGTTCAAGTCGTATGGGATCGAGATCCTGTTCGCGATCCCGGGCATCGTGCTTGCCACGATCTTCGTCACATTTCCGTTTGTCGCCCGTGAACTCATTCCGCTGATGCAGGAACAGGGCACGGGCGATGAGGAAGCTGCACTTTCGCTCGGCGCCTCCGGCTGGCAGACCTTCTGGTATGTGACCCTGCCCAACATCAAGTGGGGCCTGCTCTATGGCGTCTTGCTCTGCAATGCGCGGGCGATGGGCGAGTTCGGCGCTGTGTCTGTCGTATCCGGCCATATTCGCGGCCTGACCGAGACCATGCCCTTGCATGTCGAGGTTCTCTACAACGAATACAACTTCGTCGCGGCGTTTGCCGTATCGACGCTCCTGGCTGTTCTCGCGCTTGTTACCCTTGCGCTGAAGACCATCCTGGAAATCCGGTACAGCGCTGAACTCTCCGGCACGCGGAAGCACTGAAAGGGGTCCCCATGGAAGTCGCCATCAAGAACATCAGGAAGGAGTTCGGACAGTTTCCGGCGCTTCACGATGTTTCGCTTTCCGTCAGAAAGGGCGAGTTGATCGCACTGCTCGGTCCGTCCGGTTCCGGAAAGACGACCTTGTTGCGGCTGATCGCAGGTCTCGAACAGCCGACGGAAGGGCAGATCTTCTTTGGCGACGAGGATGCCTCGCACAAGTCGGTGCAGGAACGTCATGTCGGCTTCGTATTCCAGCATTATGCGCTGTTCAAACACATGACGGTGGCCGAGAATATATCCTTCGGGCTGCGCGTGCGGCCCAGCGATACACGGCCGAGCAAGGCCGAGATCAAGGCGCGGGTCGCCGATCTCCTGGGCATGGTCCAGCTCGAGGGCCTCGACAAACGCTATCCCGCGCAACTGTCCGGTGGTCAGCGGCAGCGCGTGGCGCTTGCCCGCGCGATGGCAATCGAACCCTCAGTGCTGTTGCTCGATGAGCCTTTCGGAGCGCTTGACGCGAAGGTGCGCAAAGACCTGCGCCGCTGGCTGCGCGAGTTTCACGACCGTACCGGCCACACGACCTTCTTCGTCACGCACGACCAGGAAGAGGCGTTGGAGCTTGCCGACCGTGTCGTCGTCATGAGCCAGGGCAAGGTCGAGCAGGTCGGCACAGCCGACGACGTCTATGACCGCCCCAACTCGGCCTTCGTGTTTTCGTTCATCGGCGAATCCTCGCATCTGCCTGTGATCGTGAAGGATGGACGCGTTGTCTTCGAGGGCACACAGGTGGCGCTTGCAGCCGGGGAAGCGGACGGTGAGGGGCAGCTCTATTTCCGCCCGCAGGATATCGTTTTGTCCGACGGTCTGGAGAGCATCCAGGGCACCGTGACCGCACAGCGGCGTCTCGCCGGAACCCGGATCGCCGAACTCGACATTTCCGGTGATGGGCCGGCCCATCACATCGAGATTGAGTTGCCGCTTTCGGCCGAGGTTTCCATCGGCAGCAAGGTGCGTTTCAGCCCGACGCAGTGGCGGATTTTCCGCTAATCAGACCCTCGTCGATTTCACTCAGCTGCGGATCTCGATGGTTCGCGTTTGTTTTGCTGACGATCGCAGGATCGTTTCCACGATGAGACCCGCCTGGGCAGCGATTTCCGGTACACCGGTGATCTCGCCGAAGGTCCCACGCGTTAGCGGACCTGCAATCAAGAGCGAAGGCTGCGGATGTCCGTTTGAGGCAATTGCACGACAGTGGCCGTCACAGGCGATCCCCAAACCCATGGCATCGGGCGTCAGGATGCCGTTCTGGCGCAGCGTCTTGAGGAAGGGCTGGTAATCAAGAAGATTGGCCTGGTCCGGGCCGGTAGCGGTGATGATGCGGTCGATCTCGAGTTTGCGGATATCCGCCGGCTTTGCATTTTTGATCTCGACGACGATTTTCGAGCCCTGATCGACGACGCGATGAAGACGTCCGGTGAGAAATTCGATTGCATTCGGTGCTTCCTCCTGTCTCAGAAGGGCTTCGATCTGCGGAGGCATGCGGAACCGGTGGACCTCATACCAACGGCGCAGATGGCGCAGAACGCGGCGCTTCTCGTCAAGCGGCAGGCTTGCCCAGATCGACTGGCCCTGATGGCGAAGGGCGTCCATGACGCTCTGCCAAGGCAGGCCATCTTTGGTCACCTCCGCGATCAGCGAGCGAACCTTGCGCAGCAATCCCCTGGCGGTCGATGGGCTGTCGTCAAAGCGTCCATAGGGCGTGAAGTCTCCGTCAGCATGCGCGCGCGGCAATAGCCCTGTTCGCGAGAGAATAGTGATCGGTCCCTTGTGTTGTCGCGTCTTTAGCGATGACACAACATCCAAGGCGGTCAATCCAGCGCCGACAACGAGGATGCGCTCGTCCGTCTTGATGGTGTCACCAGCAAGATCCAGGTGCGTGGCAGGCATGCAGCGTCCGGAACGGACGAGATGGGCCGGAACCTGGTCCGGAACACGTGGTGGGGCATGGCCTGTCGCGATCACGACCAGATCGGCAGTCACGACGGTCCCGTGTTCGCCGACCAGGCGCCACTCGCCGGACACGCGATCGAGGCTTGTGAGCTTTTCCCGGATGTGACGGATTTGCCCCGAATCGGTCATCGGCTTTAGCCGTTCGGTCATGAATGCGCCGAAATCACGCCGGCGGGCAAAGGTGCCGCCGCGCGAAATGGACCGGGTATCGACGGACAGGCGGCCGGTGGCCTGCAGCCACTGGGCAAAGGCCCCGGGATCACCGGGGATCGCCCGCATGCGGTGGGCTGCGACGTTGAGCCGAAGTGCCGGGTCTTCGGTTGAGTAGGCGAGACCGGCACCCAGATTGGACCGCGGCTCGAAGAGGGTGATCTCCTCGATGCTGTCATGGCTGCGATTGACGAGATGATAGGCGATGATGGCACCGGTGAAGCCGCCACCGATGATGGCGATGCGGCTGCGGCTCGGCTGGCTCAGGCGGGCAGTCTGTGGGGTGGACATGGTGATGCGCAACATGATCTTCCTCCAGCAGTCAATCTCTATATAATATGTAGAAATCAATGCCTGTCCAGTGCGCAGGGTCTGGAAGATCGGTAAAGTGCCCGGCGGCTCGCAGTCGCGAAGGCTGCCAGAGCGGCTTTGCACGGCCACAAATGCAAGATTTTGCAGCCGTTTCAACAGCGAGATACGGACATCCGGGATCTCCTCAATGCAGTCCGAACAAGGTCAAAAGTTCTTCTCGCAGCCGCACGAAGGCGGCTGTGCTGCGATCGCGCGGGCGGGGAAGGTCTACTTCGATGAAGTGAGGCTCGGCAGTCTTTTCCCTCGGAAGGATGAGGATGCGGTCCGCCAGGAACAGTGCCTCCTCCAGGTCGTGGGTGACGAGCACCGTTGTTACGTCTTCATCTTTCCAGATGCGGGCGAGTTCGCGCTGCATGCCGATCTTGGTCATGGCATCGAGGGCACCCAAGGGTTCGTCGAGCAGCAGTATTTCCGGCTGGACGGCCAGCGCACGCGCAATGCCGACACGTTGCGCCATGCCGCCGGAGAGCTGGCGGGGATAGGCGGTTTCGAAGCCGGTCAGTCCAACCAGATCGACATAGCGCCTTGCAATGACGCGGGCCTCTTCGCGCGACAGTCCCTGCGTCTCCAGGCCGAAGCCGACATTGTCGAGCACCGACAACCAGGGGAGTAGCCGAGGTTCCTGGAAGATGACGGCTCTTTCGGTGCCGACGCCCTGCACCCGTCGCCCATCGATTAATACGTCACCACGATCGGCGTGCTCGAGCCCCGCGAGAATCCGTAGCAGTGTCGTCTTGCCCGAGCCGCTTGCCCCGACAATCGCCAGGCTTTCACCAGAGCGAATATGCAGGTTGAGGTCCTTCAGGACGGGCAGCGGGCGACCGTCGAGGGTGTAGGCCTTGGAGAGGTGACGGATCGTCACCTCTCCGCGAATGGCGTTTTGAGGAGCCATGATCAGACCTCAGTTGCTGGCGGCCGTTTCGGCCGAATAGAGGATGTCTTTGGCAGCCAGCTGGCCTTCCTTGAGCTTGCCTTCGCGAACAAGCACGTCGATCCAGAATTGGAGGTCGCGATCCACGGCCTGGCCGCCCGGACGCACGCCATATCCGCGGAAGTATTGTGCGATATCAGGATTTTCACCACGCTCCTGCAGCGCCTTGGCGAAGATTGCCTTGGTTTCCTCGGGATGTTCGCGGGCGTAGTCGAGGGCACGCTGCGACTGTTCGACAAAGACCTTGGCTGCTTCAGGATGCTGCTTGATGAAATCGCGGCGGAGCACAATGAAGCCACCGGCGATTTCACCCAGAACGTCGGTGTCGTCAAAGACGGCGCGCAGGCCGCCGTTTTTCTTGGCCGCACCTTCGAATGTTGTCTGCCAGTAGCCGAAAGCCGAAACATCGACCTGGCCGGAGCGGAGAACCTGCTCCAGCTGCGGACCGGGCACGACGATCTGGTTTGCCGCATCGCTGGGCAACCCGACGGAGTGCAGCGCCTCGCGGATGGTG
>NNBU01000395.1_pt1 | contig 119932 bp, 119 predicted proteins | sample 1173781 | NCBI WGS metagenome assembly NNBU01 (sample SAMN07173937, study PRJNA388173) | plant metagenome | biome: Plant school; feature: Soil; material: Symbiotic tissue of Blasia pusilla L.; isolation source: symbiotic tissue sample KVJ2 | host: Blasia pusilla | place: Norway: Troms, Kvaloya...
GGTCCTGGGAAAATGGCCATCCCACGCTTGTTGATGCGGACGCCAAGTACCACATCGTCTGCGTCGACTTCGGCGTGAAGCGCAACATCCTGCGCCTCTTCGCAGGTCTCGACTGCAAGGTCACCGTCGTCCCCGCCAATACCCCAGCCGAGGATATACTGGCGCTCAATCCCGACGGCGTCTTCCTGTCGAACGGCCCAGGCGACCCGGCTGCTACCGGCGAATATGCCGTTCCCGCCATCCAGGACCTCATTAGGTCGGACAAGCCGCTCTTCGGCATCTGCCTCGGCCACCAGATGCTAGGCCTGGCGCTCGGCGGCAAGACCGAGAAGATGCACCAGGGCCATCACGGCGCAAACCACCCGGTCAAGGACTTCACCACCGGCAAGGTCGAGATCGTCTCGATGAACCATGGCTTCGCAGTCGACTCGAAGTCGCTGCCGGAAAATGTTGAAGAGACTCACGTTTCGCTGTTCGACGGCAGCAATTGCGGTCTGCGCCTCAAGGGCAAGCCGGTCTTCTCCGTCCAGCATCACCCGGAAGCCTCTCCCGGCCCGCAGGACAGCCACTATCTCTTCCGCCGCTTCCTCAACTTGGTGCGCGAGACGAAGGGCGAACCGGCACTTGCCGAGCGCTGAGAGAATTCAGCGGGACTGAAACTTGCGGCCCGGGTTCAAACCCGGGCCGTTTGCATTTCATGCCTGACCCGCAGGTAAAAGCGCAGGCACAGCATGACGGCGGCACTCGCCAGCCCGACAACGAAGCCAACCCAGATGCCGATCCCGCCGACGCCGAGGGGGAAGGCCAGAACCCAGGCAAGCAGGAAGCCGATTGGCCAGTAGGAGACGAGTGCCATGATCATCGGCACCCGTGCATCCTTCAGGCCTCTCAACAGCCCGCTCGCAATTGCCTGCACGCCGTCGACCAGCTGAAAAATTCCGGCAATGCCGACCAACGGCCCGGCATAGGCGAGAACGGCTGCCGCATCCGGCGTCTGCTCGTTGAGGAAGGCGCTCGCCAGCAGATGCGGCACGACCATGAACAGAATGCCGCCACTCAACGACAGGACGGCGGCAATGCTCATCACCGTGATCGACGCGCGGACCAGTTCCGGATAATTGCCGCGCCCATGCGCCACGCCGACCCGAACGGTTGCCGCCTGCGACAGCCCGAGCGGGATCATGAAAGCGATTGAGGCGAGCTGCAGCGCGATGCCATGGGCGGCAAGCTCGATGGTTCCGATCCGTCCCATCAACAGCGAGGCGCCGGTAAACAGGCTGACCTCTGCCAGAACGGTGATGCTGATCGGAAGCCCCAGATGCAGCACCTCGCGAAACGCCTGCCAATCCGGCCGCCAGAAGCGGATGAACAGCTCGTAGCGCTTCGTCTCCTCCCGCGTTTGCAGATAGGCAACCATGGCGAGGAAACTAACCCACTGCACGATGACCGCAACGATCGCCGCACCGGTCATGCCGAGGGCCGGAAAACCGAAATGTCCAAGCACCAGCATATAGGCGAGGATGGCATTGAGGACGAGGATCCCAAGCGTCACCCAGAGCACGATCCGCGCACGCCCGGTCGCGCTGACCAATGCACGCAAGACGGCAAAGAGCAGCGCCGGCAACAGACCGAACTGGATGATCCGCACGTAACCAGCGGCAAGCCCCGCCACCTCCGGCTTTTGCCCCAACGACAGCAGGATTGCCTCGGCATTATAGAACAACGGCGCGGTCAAGAGCGTGTAGAGGATCGCCACCCACATGCCCATGCGGATCGAGCGGCGCACCGAGATCACGTCACTGCGCCCATAGGCTTGGGCGACCATGGGAATGACGGCCATCGAGAAGCCCGAGCCGAAGATGAAGATCGTGAAGAAGAACTGCCCGGCAAGGACCATCGCCGCGAGCGGCACAGCACCCAGCTGCCCGACGATCACCACATCGGTCGTGTGAATGCCGAGCTGCGCCAGCTGCGCCCCGATCAGTGGCACACCAAGCGACAGCGTCGCCCCGATATGGGAGAGCCAGCTGCCGGCACCTGCAGAAGCGACGGGAGTGGATGCAGTCTGGGAAGGGGCTATAATGTGCATGAAAGGAAACCCGAACGAAAAAAGCCGCTTCCAGACAGGAGCTGGTCGCGGCATGTGCAGGATGGATAGGAGAAGCCCCCAAGACCGGCAAGCGAAATCCGCTACTGTGCAATTTAATTCGTCAAGACTTCACTGAATTTGATGAAATTTAAGGCAAGTCAAAGGAAATGAGAGAAAGAACATGGTGCATGACTCTTTCCTGTACGAGCGTCCCGCGTCTATGGTGCAGCCAGAATCCCTACGCAGAGAATGGCTTTCCCTATGTTTGATTTGATAATCCCCGGCGTGATCATCGGCGCGGGCGCGACAGTGGCAATGGACCTTTGGGCCATCGCGCTGAACAAATTTTTCGGCCAACCCAGCGCCAACTGGGCGCCGGTCGGTCGCTGGTTCTACCATCTGAACAACGGCAAGGTCTTCCACGACAGCATCGCAGACGCCGCCCCGTATCGTCACGAACTGGCGCTCGGCTGGATCAGCCATTATGCCGTCGGCATCCTCTACGGTGTGCTGCTCGTCCTGATCACAGGTCCGGCCTGGCTCGCCGAGCCGACCTTCCTGCCCGCCTGGATCTGGGCGATCGTCACGGTCGCTGCCGGCTGGTTCCTGCTGCAGCCGGGCCTCGGCATCGGCTGGGCGGCGTCAAAGACGCCGAACCCGAACAAGGTGCGCGCCATGAACCTCATCGCCCACACGGTCTTCGGCCTCGGCCTCTGGCTGACGGCACTCTTGATCCGCTGAACGCGAAGGCCGGCGAGCCCAGAAGCACGCCGGCTTGAATTCACCGCCTCAGATATTGCCCGAAAACGTGTCGCAGGCGCTCACATTGCCACTGTCATAGCCGCGCTTGAACCAGGTCTTGCGCTGCGCCGATGTGCCGTGGTTGAAGGCATCGGGCACGACGTAACCCTGGCTGCGCTTCTGCAGCGTGTCGTCGCCGATCTGCTGGGCCGCATTCAGCGCCTCGTCGAGGTCCCCGTCCGACAGAATGCCCTCCTTGTCGGCGGATTTCGCCCAGATACCGGCGTAACAATCTGCCTGCAGTTCAACACGCACCGACATCTTGTTGGCCTCGCGTTCACCCATGGCCTGGCGCTGGCGGTTGAACTCCGGCAGGACACCGGTCAGGTTCTGCACATGATGCCCGACCTCATGCGCGATCACATAGGCCTGGGCAAAATCGCCCGCCGCATCGAACTGCTCGGAGAGCTGGCGGAAGAAGGCGGTGTCTAGATAGACCTTGCGGTCGCCGGGGCAATAGAAGGGCCCGGTCGCCGACGACGCCTGGCCGCAGGCGGACCGCGTCGAGCCGTCAAACAGAACGAGCGTCGGTTCCGGATAGGTTTCACCCGATTGCTTGAAGATTGCCGTCCAGGTGGTCTCGGTCTCGGCGAGCACGGTGCGCACAAAGGCGGTCATCTCGTCATCGGCCGGACCCGCAGGCCGGCTTCCGACCTGCTGCTCATAACCCGAACCGCCGCCGGATACATTGCCCTCGCCCAGCACCTGCAGCATGTCGATGCCCATGGCTTTCAGGACGAAATAGATGACGGCGAGGAAAATGATCGTGCCGATGCTGAGGCCACCGCCCCGCCGTCCCCCCATGGGAATCTGAATGCCGGAGCGGCCAAAGGGATTGCGCCCCACGCCACCGCCGCCCCCGGACCCGTCACGACGATCCTCGATATTGTCCGACTGACGACGGCCCTTCCATTCCATGATTGCCCCTCTGCGGCTGTTGCCGTGCTCAACGCCATACCAGCTTAAAGCGTTCCATCGCGTCATCAAGCATTAGCTGTTGGAATACCCGTACTCCCCGCCGCGCTCCAGCGCCCGTTGATAGGCGGGCCGCGCCCGGATGCGTTCCATCCAGCCTCGCAACTTGGTCGTATCTTGGCCCTTGCCAATCCGGGTCATGCCGGCTTCCACCGGAAAACTCATGGCAATGTCGGCCGCCGAGAATTCAGACCCAGCAAACCAGCCATCCTTGGCCACTTCCGCAATCCACAGCGACAGATGATCGGCAAGCTGCGGATCGATCAGCTTGGATGCGACGCCCTGGCAAATCATCTTGGCGACAGGCCGGACGAAAAACGGCACCTGGCCCGGAATGCGGGCGAATATCAGTTTCATCACCAGAAGCGGCATGGCCGAACCCTCGGCATAATGCATCCAGTAGCGATAGCGCAGCCGGGCCTCCGTGCCCTCCGGTGGCCTCAGGCTCTCGCCGCCGTAGGTCTCGATCAGATATTCCATGATCGCGCCGCTTTCGGCGATGATCCGGCCGCCGTCTTCGATCACCGGCGACTTGCCGAGCGGATGGATCGCCTTGAGCGCGTCGGGTGCCCGGTAGTCCTTTGTCCGGTGATAGATCTTGACCTGATAGTCGAGCCCCAGTTCTTCCAGCAGCCACAAGATGCGGTGCGCGCGGGAATTGTCGAGGTAATGCACTGTGATCATCTGGATGCGTCCCATTGGCAGAGACCACTTCATGTAGCGTCGATCATACGATCCGTCGACAACCCCCGTGATTTCTTCGCGGTCAGGCCCGGTTGATTTGCCGAGTGGTAGCGTGCTTTGCCGTGTGCCACTATCACAATGGGAAGAGTCATTTTGGGAGGAAAATGCAATGAAATCCATGCGTCTTGAGGGCGTCGGGCAACTGTTCACGCGCGAAGTGGACAAGCCGGCGCCCGGCCCCGACGATCTGTTGGTGCGTGTCGAGGCCTGCGGCGTCTGCGGCACGGATCGCCACCTGTTTCACGGAGAATTCCCGTCAAAACCACCGGTGACGCTCGGCCACGAGTTTGCAGGCATCATCGAGGCGATCGGTGCTCAAGTGACCGGCTTTGCCATTGGCGACCGCATCACCGGCGACCCCAACATCGCCTGCGGCCGCTGCAGCCATTGCGTCAATGGTCGGGTCAATCTCTGCCGCAATCTCCAGGCGATCGGGATCAGCCGCGACGGTGGCTTTGCCGACTATGTCATCGTGCCGCAAAAGCAGGCTTTCCTGCTGCCAGCGAACCTCGATCCGATGTTTGGCGCCTTCTGCGAACCACTCGCCTGCTGCCTGCACGGCATTGACCTCGCCGAAATCAAGGCGGGCTCCTCTGTCGTCGTGCTCGGTGGCGGCGTCATCGGCCTGTTGACCGTGCAGCTCGCAAGGCTTGCCGGCGCCAGCATCATCATCCTCTCGACGCGTCAGGCCTCGCGCCGCGCATTGGCGGAAGAGCTCGGCGCGACATCAAGCGTCGACCCTTCATCTACCGACATCATCGAGGGCATCACGGGCCAAAACGGCCTCGTTCCCGGCGGTGTGGACGTCGTGCTCGAATGTGCCGGCGTCGGCGAGACGGTCCAGCAGGCCACGAAGCTGGTGCGCCCCGGTGGTACCGTCGTCATCCTCGGCGTCATGGCCCAGGGCGAGACGATCGAGATCGAGCCCTTCGACCTGCTCTTCCGCGAGGTGAAGCTCGTCACCTCCGTCCTCAACCCCTTCACCCACCGTCGTGCTGCCGACCTGATCGCGTCTGGCACAATCGAGGTCGAGAAGCTGATCTCGCGCAAGGTGTCGCTCGACGACGCACCTGCCGTCGTGTCCAACCCGCCGGGTCGCGGTGAAGTGAAGGTTCTGGTGGTCCCCGGTCTGTAGAGCCGAGCCGGACAGGCGGCTCTCGATCAGAGCGCGGGCCGCCTGTCCTTCCACGGACGCGCCTGCTCCAATTGTCCGGCAAGGGAAAACAATGTCTCTTCGTCGGCAAAACGCCCGACGAAATGCATGCCGATCGGCAAGCCCTCCTTCGACCAGCCTGTTGGAACCGACATGGCCGGCTGGCCGGTGACGTTGAAGACAGGCGTCCAGGGAATGAATTCGAATGTCTGTGCGGCCAGTTGCTCGGCAATTCCGAGCTTCTTCAACACCCAGCCACCGCCGACATGCCCAAGCACCTTCAGCAGCGCCTTTTCCGCTGCAGACGGCTGCAGCGCCCCGATCTTCACCGGCAGCGACGACAGGACCGGTGTCATCAGCACGTCGTAATCGGCAAAGAAGCCCAGTACCGAACGGCTGGCGAGCTTCAGATACCGATGCGCGGCAACCAGCTCCGCCGCCGAAAACCCGTCGCCCAGCAATCCCATGCCGAAAGTCGAGGCGTCGTAATCCCGCGGACGAATGCGAACGCCGAATGTCTTGGCCGTAAATTCGATATCGGCACGGAGTTCACCCGCAAGGGCGGTCAGAAACGCCATCGAAAACGCCTCGCGATCGACCGGGGGTGCAGCCTCCACCACCTCATGGCCGAGATCAATCAGCAGCCGGACCGCCTCATCGAAGGCCGCAACCACCTCTGAAGACTCCGCCTTGCCCAGCATCGGTTGTTTCGACACCGCGATCTTCAGCCGCCCCGGCGCGCGGGAAACGGCATCCAGATAGGAGCCGGAAAACACCGGCAACGGATGCGGCGATCCGAGATCCGGTCCATGCGTGGCATCGAGAACGGCAGCACTGTCACGCACCGAGCGGGTCAGCACATGCTCGATGGCAAAGCCCGACCAGGCCTCGCCGATAAAAGGGCCGGCCGGTGTCCGCCCACGCGTCGGTTTCAGGCCGAAGACGCCGCAGGCCGAGGCCGGGATGCGGATCGATCCGCCGCCATCGCCGCCCGATGCGATCGGCACCATGCCGCTCGCGACGGCCGCCGCCGAACCTCCGGAGGAACCGCCGGGCGTGCGGCTCAGATCCCAGGGATTGCGCGCCGGTCCGCTTGCGCCCGCTTCAGTATAGGGTGTCAGCCCGAATTCCGGCGTGTTCGTCTTGCCGGTCACAACGAGCCCCGCGGCCTGCCAGCGCCGCACCAGCTCGCTGTCGCCGCGCGCGGCCTGCTCCGCCCAGAGCCGATTGCCATTGCCGGTCGGCACGCCATCGACCTGCGCCAGCAGATCCTTGATCAGGAAAGGTACACCCGCAAGAGGCCCCTCGCCCAAGTTGGATGAGACCTGGCGCCGAGCCTTATCGAACAGTGGCCGCACGACGGCATTGAGCTGGGGATTGACCGCCTCGATCCGCGCGATCGCCGCCTCCAGCACTTCGCTCGCTGAAACCTCGCCGCGCCGGATCAGCGCTGCAAGGCCGAGCCCGTCGAAATCCTTATAGTCTTGAAACATCGCATCCCCCGTTTGCAGCCAGCCTAGTCGTGCAACGGTATGCGTTCAACCGACGGCACCTGCAATTCCGGACAATCAAAAGCGTGAGAACAACCGAACATAAATAACTACTTAACCATAATTGGCTAATTTTACCACAAACGGGTGTGAGCGCCCCCTTCGGCGCTCCAAGGGGTTCAGTAAGGATTTTGGCCAAGATGCTCTTCAGATCAGCCACCAGTCGCAACATCTTTTCGACCGTCGCCTTGGGCGTTGCCACGACCATCGGGGTCGCCGCGGCAACGGTATCGCTATCCTACGAGCAGATCCGCACCGCCGGACTGAACCAGATGCGCATGGCAGCCGCGGAAACAGCGGCGGAAATCGAGGACAATCTCCGCGTATCGCAGCAGATGGTCGCAAGCCTCGGCCTGTCGATCACGTCGATGAAGGAAAGCAATGTTGCGACCCGCGAGAACGTCACCGCGCTGCTGAAGACGGCGCTGGACGGATATCCCGCTTCCATCGGGGTGCATACCGGCTGGGAACCCAACGCTTTCGACGGCAAGGATGCCGACTTCGTCGGCAAACCCGCGCACGACGCGACGGGTCGCTTCATGCCCTACGTCTTCCGCGCCGGCGGAAAGATTGCGGTGGATGTGCTGGTAGACTACGACAAGCCCGGCGCCGGCGACTACTACCTTCTTCCGGTCAAGACCGGCAAACCCGTGCTGGTCGAGCCTTACGTCTATGCGGTCGACGGCAAAGACGTTCTGATGACCACGATTTCGGTCCCGATCCGCATCGGCGGCCAGGTCGTCGGCGACGCCGGTGCCGACATCGATCTCGACCAGACCGCCGCAGCCCTTGCCTCCAAGCGTCCGCTGGGCGACGGTTACGTCGCACTGCTGTCGGCCCAGAATGCCTTTGTAAGCCACCCGGACAAGGCTGTCATGGGCAAGCCATTGAAGGACAGCGGCCTCGATACGAGCGCTTGGGAGAGCCTCGTCAAGGCGCCCGGTACCGTCGCCACGATCCTGGACAAGGACGGCACTGAGCACCTCGCAATCGCGATGCCGATTTCACCCTTTGAGGGCGCGGTTTGGAACGTTGTGGTTTCCGTACCAAGCGCCACCGTATTTGCGGCACTCACCCAGACTGTCTGGACCTCTGCGATCATCATCATCGTGGTGAGCGCCTTCCTGATCGTGATCGGCTACCTGCTCGCCCGCCGTTTCGTCGGACGCATCAATCGTGTCATCGGCCAGACCACGGCCATCGCCGGTGGTCGTCTGGATGTCGAACTGACCGACAAGGACAAGGAGGACGAACTCGGCGATCTGTCCCGCTCGCTCCAGGTGCTGCTCGAAAACAACCGCCAGAAGGTGGAACTCGAAAGTGCCGCGCAGACCCGCTACGAGCAGGAGGAAGTCGAACGGGTCGAGCGTTCCAAGGGCCACAAGGCGCGCGAGGAAGAGATCCGCTTCGTCGTCGACGAACTGCGCGCCGGCCTCGCCCGCCTCTCCGATGGCGATATGACCGTTCGCCTCGAAAAACCCTTTTCTCCGGCCCTCGACGAAATCCGCGGCAACTTCAACGATTCGATCGAGAAGCTGCGCGCGGCTCTGCTTTCCTTCAGCGAGAACGCAACGACCATCGCGAACGGTTCCAACGAGATCCGCTCCGCCGCCGACGATCTCGCCCGCCGGACCGAACAGCAGGCGGCCTCCGTCGAGCAGACCTCGGCTGCTCTCTCCCAGATCACCCGCTCGGTCAAGGAATCGACCCAGCGCGCCGAAGATGCAGGCCTGCAGGTCAGCCGTACCAAGGAAAGCGCGGAACATTCGGGTGAAGTGGTCCGCTCGGCGATCGACGCCATGAGTGCGATCGAGCAGTCGTCGCAGTCGATTTCCAACATCATCGGCGTCATCGACGAGATCGCCTTCCAGACCAACCTGCTGGCACTGAATGCCGGTGTTGAAGCTGCCCGTGCCGGCGAGGCGGGCAAGGGGTTTGCCGTCGTTGCCCAGGAAGTGCGCGAACTGGCCCAGCGCTCTGCCAATGCGGCCAAGGAAATCAAGACCCTGATCACCGCGTCTGGCGATCAGGTGAAACACGGCGTCTCGCTGGTGGACCAGACCGGCGAAGCCCTCTCCGCCATCGTCGCCGAAGTCCAGCAGATCAACACCAATGTCCAGGCGATCGTTGAAGCCGCCCGCGAGCAGTCCACCGGCCTCCACGAGATCAATGCCGCAGTAAATATCATGGACCAGGGCACCCAGAAGAACGCCGCCATGGTCGAAGAAACCAATGCCGCCTCCCATACGCTGGTGTCTGAAGTGCAATCGCTGTCTTCACGCCTCGCCCAGTTCAACCTCGGCCGGCAGATCGACACCGGGCGCACGCAGGCTCCGACCGCACACCGCACGGCGACGAACCAGACCCGACCGGCGGCGACCCATATCCCGGCCCACGGCCGACCCACTCCCGTCGCCGGCCAGGCCCGCGCAGTCGCGTCGCCCGCCCGCGCCCTGGCCGGCAAGGTCGCCTCGGCCATGGGGGCAAAACCCGCCCCGAGCGGTGCGGAATGGGAAGAATTCTGAACAAGGCACAAGCGAAGCTGACCGAAAAAATGGCGGAATCATTCCGCCATTTTTTATGCCGCCTCGAAAGACCGATCCCTATGTCTCAGGCTGCGGGTTCCAGAACCAGCAGTTCCGCGAAATGGTTCATGTCCTCAAAGCTGCAAAAGGCCGGTGGCCGGAGTGCAAGAATCGGCGCCCTCTGCCGGACCTCCTCGACCACGGCCTCCAGGAAGGGCTGCCAGGCCATCATCGTCTCGTCGTCGAAACGTTCGATCATATAGGCGAAAGTGATGTGGAACGCGTAAGTCTCATGATCCAGATGCCGATAGCCCAGCAGATCCGCCAGGCGGTCCCGCCAGGAGCGCAACGCCGTCCGATCCGCGTCCGAGACGCCCTCCAGCGTCAGCCCGTTCGGCGTCGCCGCCATCACCTGCATATTGAATACTGGACCCGGCTGAAATCCGGCAAGCCGATCATGGAAGATCGCCGTCATGTCGTCGATCGGCGTTTCCAGCGGCACGTCGTCCGGCCAATAGGGCAGACGCCGCTTGTACTCGATGATGCCCTGGAACAGCGTCATGTGCAGGCTCGACGGCGCGGTGAAGGCGAGCCGATCCCCACCTGGCATGGCAGCATAGCGTTGACGGGCATCCTGCAGAACGAGTTCCGTCTGTGAACCAGGCTCCAGGTGGCAGACGATGGTATTGCCAGGCTCCGGGAGAAAAGTCCCGGCCAAATTGTAGCGGATGCCCAGATGCGGGTTGTCAGCCTGATCAGCCAAGTTGGAAGAAGAAGACTGGGCGAGCGGCACGGAAACGGAAGATGTCATCGGAGGATACCTCGAAGAAGCGAAGAGCCCTCGGCTAGCAGGCACCTGCGAAAGCCATATGACGGCTTTTCATCAGGTCTCAGGCTAGCGCTTCTACCTGGCTTACAGGAGCCCGCGCAATTTTGCTCGCGAGGAAGAGTGCAAAGGCTGCGAGCGCGACACCTGCCACGACGTCCACCACGTAGTGACCACCATGTGTGACGGTCGAAGCCAGCATCAGAAAGTTGAGGATCAGAACCGGATACCGCAACAGGCGCTGCCGGAAGGCCGCAACGGCGCAAAGGACGGCCACCGCCGCATGTACGGAGGGAAAGGTCAAGATTCCCTGCACGCGGGCCAGCGACAAGGCAAATTCCGTCTGCGTGCGAACGGCGTAGAACTCCTCAAGGAAGGCGTATCCGTAATGGAGGTTGACAGACGGCAGGTGCTGGGAAGCCAGATCATAGGTGACATGCGCGCCGACGGCAGGGAACCAGACAGAGATGCAGCAGGCAGATAGCCCAACGAAGCCGTAACACAGAACAAGAAGATAAGCTGAACTGGGCACTCCTGACATGACGAGTAGGATGGGCAGGACGAGAAGCTGAACGGAAAACGAAGAGTACGCGTACATGAGTATCGAACTCAGCGCTGGCATTGTGTTCACAAGAGAAACGATATCGGATGTCCTGAAACCAAGCCTCAGGTCGGCATCAGCCAGCAGAGAGTCGACGAGGGGTAAATCCAGCGAAATGGCGAGGTATGAAGCCAGCAATACCGCGACCGAAAGCGTGATTCCGCAGCACAGGACCTCTAACAAAAGCGCAGCTTGTCCTAGCGACCGGCGATGAGCAAAGACAGCGCCCAGGGCGAGAAGCGGAATCGTCAGGAATACCGCTTGGAAAGATGCGTGGTCCAAGATGACCTTGGATACCAGAGTGAGCGCAGCGACCCCGATGCTGCCAGCCACAGTGAACAACAGCAGCGCACGTCGCAAATTCGACAATTCAGGTGGCATTCGCCTCCACTCCGGCGCACGTCTAAGAAGTCGAGAAAAGATGGTACTATTCTCTTAAAATTTCGTTGGAAGTCGCGTTTCTGCGACGCGAAATAAGACAGAGCGGCGGGTTTCATGTCACCGCCCGCAGCCCCACGAAGCGGGGCTGGCCACCAATTGGCAACGCGGCACTACTTGCGTGAGCTTTTTCCGGTAGTTTCTGCAAAAACGGGGTTCCTTCCGTCCGGACATTTCCCTATAAGCCGCTTCTAGCCTGAAAAGACCATCTCTCTGCGCCCGGCCGGTGACCTCCCTCACCCAGGCCGGTTTTTCGCGCAGGTCAAAGAACGGATAGAGCCATGCCCAAGCGCCAAGATATCAAGTCCATCCTCATCATTGGCGCAGGCCCGATCGTCATTGGCCAGGCATGTGAATTCGACTATTCCGGCACCCAGGCCGTCAAGGCGCTGAAGGAAGAAGGCTACCGGGTCATCCTGGTCAACTCCAACCCGGCCACCATCATGACTGACCCGGGCCTCGCCGACGCAACTTACGTCGAGCCGATCACCCCTGAGGTCGTCGCCAAGATCATCGCCAAGGAGCGCCCAGATGCGCTGCTGCCCACAATGGGCGGCCAGACGGCGCTCAACACCGCGCTCTCCTTGAAGCGCATGGGCGTGCTCGACCGTTACAACGTCGAGATGATCGGCGCCAAGCCTGCGGCAATCGACATGGCCGAAGACCGCGCCCTCTTCCGCGAAGCCATGGCCCGCATCGGGCTCGAAACGCCGAAGTCGATGCTCGCCAACGCCACCGAGATCAAGGACGCCGACCGCAAGACCCACGAGATCGCCCGCAACGAGCTGCGCGCCAAACTCTCCGGCGCCGAACTCGACAAGGCGCTGGACGAACTGGAAAACCAGTGGAACCTCGGCGAGACCGACCGCAAGCAGCGTTACATGGCGCACGCCATGGCGATTGCCGCCCAGGCGCTCGACCATGTCGGCCTGCCCGCCATCATCCGCCCCTCCTTCACCATGGGCGGCACCGGCGGCGGCATCGCCTACAACCGCTCGGAATTCTACGAGATCATCAATTCCGGCCTCGACGCCTCGCCGACGACAGAAGTTCTGATCGAGGAAAGCGTCCTCGGTTGGAAGGAATATGAAATGGAAGTCGTCCGCGACAAGGCGGACAACTGCATCATCATCTGCTCGATCGAAAACATCGACCCGATGGGCGTCCATACCGGCGACTCGATCACGGTCGCACCAGCGCTGACCCTGACCGATAAAGAATACCAGATCATGCGCAACGCCTCGATCGCGGTTCTCCGCGAGATCGGCGTTGAAACCGGCGGCTCGAACGTCCAGTTCGCCGTCAATCCGGCCGATGGCCGCCTGGTCGTCATCGAAATGAACCCGCGCGTCTCGCGCTCGTCGGCGCTGGCCTCCAAGGCCACCGGCTTCCCGATCGCCAAGGTCGCAGCGAAGCTTGCCGTCGGCTACACGCTCGACGAACTCGACAACGACATCACCGGCGGCGCGACGCCTGCCTCGTTCGAACCGTCGATCGACTACGTCGTCACCAAGATCCCGCGTTTCGCCTTCGAAAAATTCCCCGGCGCCGAGCCGACGCTGACCACCGCGATGAAGTCGGTCGGAGAAGTGATGGCCATTGGCCGCACCTTTGCCGAGAGCCTGCAGAAGGCCCTGCGCGGCCTTGAAACCGGCCTTACCGGCCTCGACGAGATCGAGATCCCCGGCCTTGGCGCCAATGGCGATGGTGGCGACGACAAGAATGCCATCCGCGCCGCCATCGGCACGCCGACCCCGGACCGGCTGCGCATGGTGGCCCAGGCGCTGCGTCTCGGCATGTCACCGGAAGAGGTGCATGAAGGCTGCAAGATCGATCCGTGGTTCATCGCCCAGTTCAAGGCGATCACCGACATGGAAGCGCGGGTCCGCGAACACGGCCTGCCGGAAGACGCCGAAAACCTGCGCACGCTGAAGGCCATGGGCTTTTCCGACGCCCGCCTTGCCTCGCTGTCCGGCAAGCGCCCGAAGGAAGTCGCCGAACTGCGCAACGGGCTGAACGTCCGCCCGGTCTTCAAGCGTATCGACACCTGCGCTGCCGAATTCGCCTCGCCGACCGCCTATATGTATTCGACCTACGAGACGCCCTTCGTCGGCGAACTCCGCTCGGAAGCCCAGGTCTCCGACCGCAAGAAGGTCGTCATCCTCGGCGGCGGTCCGAACCGCATCGGCCAGGGCATCGAGTTCGACTATTGCTGCTGCCATGCCGCCTTCGCGCTGAAGGATGCCGGCTATGAAGCGATCATGATCAACTGCAATCCGGAAACGGTCTCGACCGACTACGACACCTCCGATCGCCTCTATTTCGAGCCGCTGACGGCGGAAGACGTGATCGAGATCCTGCGCGCCGAGCAGGAAAAGGGTGAAGTCGTCGGCGTCATCGTCCAGTTCGGCGGCCAGACCCCGCTCAAGCTCGCCGAAGCCTTGGAAAAGAACGGCATTCCGATCTTGGGCACCGCCCCCGACATGATCGACCTCGCCGAAGATCGCGACCGCTTCCAGAAGCTGCTGATGAAGCTCGACCTCAACCAGCCGAACAACGGCATCGCCTATTCGGTCGAGCAGGCCCGCCTGGTCGCGACCGAAATCGGCTTCCCGCTGGTCGTGCGTCCGTCCTACGTGCTCGGCGGCCGGGCAATGCAGATCATTCACAATGAGAGCATGCTGCAGTCCTACCTGCTCGACACGGTTCCGGGTCTGGTGCCCGAGGACATCAAGCAGCGCTACCCGAACGACAAGACCGGCCAGATCAACACCCTGCTCGGCAAAAACCCGCTGCTCTTCGACAGCTACCTGACCAATGCCATCGAAGTCGACGTCGATGCGCTCTGCGACGGCGAGAACGTCTTCGTCTCCGGCATCATGGAACATATCGAAGAGGCCGGCATCCATTCGGGTGACTCGGCCTGCTCCCTGCCCTCGCGTTCGCTCTCGAAGGAAACCCTCGACGAATTGGAACGGCAGACGGCCGCGATGGCCAAGGCGCTCAATGTCGGCGGCCTGATGAACGTGCAGTACGCCATCAAGGACGACGTGATCTACGTTCTCGAAGTCAACCCGCGCGCTTCCCGCACCGTGCCCTTCGTGGCCAAGACCATCGGCGCGCCGATCGCCAAGATCGCCGCCCGCATCATGACCGGCGAAAAGCTCGACGATGCGATCGCCGCCTATGGAAGCAAGCCCGACCCACGCAACCTCAAACATATCGCCGTCAAGGAAGCCGTGTTCCCGTTCGCCCGCTTCCCCGGCGTCGATACGCTGCTCGGCCCCGAAATGCGCTCGACCGGCGAAGTCATGGGCCTCGACACCGACTTTGCGCTCGCCTTCGCCAAGAGCCAGCTCGGCGCCTCCGTCGAACTGCCGCGTGATGGCACGGTCTTCGTCTCGGTCCGCGACGAGGACAAGGCTCGCGTCCTGCCGGCCATTCTGATCCTGACCCAGATTGGCTTCAAGGTCATGGCAACCGGCGGCACCCAGCGCTTCCTCGCCGAAAACGACATCCCGGCGATCAAGATCAACAAGGTTCTGGAAGGCCGTCCCCATATCGAGGACGCCATCCGCAATCGTCAGGTCCAGCTGGTCATCAACACGACCGACGGCAACAAGGCGATCTCGGACTCGAAGTCGCTCCGCCGCGCCGCCCTGATGCAGAAGGTGCCCTATTACACGACCATGGCCGGAGCCCTTGCCGCCGCCGAGGCCATCCGGGCCCTCAAAAAGGGCCAGCTCGAGGTTCGTCCGCTGCAGAGCTATTTCTGAGGCTTGTCTATGAAGCTGCTCCATTTCACCGTCCATGCGGAAACGGTGATTTCGGAGCGGCAACTCGACCGCGCATGGATCGAGCGGACTGTTCGCGAGCCTGAGTGGACGGAAGCAGATCCCGCCGGCCCACCGACGGAAAGGCGGTACCGGCGCATTCCGGAACGCGATGATCGGATCGTGCGGGTAATCTGCTTGGAAACGACGACCGAAATCCGTATCATCACGGCATTCCTCGATCGCAAGGCACGGATGCCACGATGAAGCCGAAGCTTGAATATGATGCCGCCGCCGACGCTGCCTATATCCGCTTCTCCACCGAGCCGGTGCTGGAGACCGAAGAAGTGTCGAAAGGCATTATGCTCGACTATGATCGCGATGGCCGGATTGTTGGCCTCGAAGTGCTGAACGCGTCCGCGAACCTACCTGCTGCAGCCCTTGAGGATGCGGCTTAAGGCCTGTCCGAACGCCTCCGTTTCGACCCGATTGCCCTCCTACCTTATTCTTTGTCGCAGTTCGTCAGTCGGAACCTTGACGAGCCCCGGAGACTTCCCTATTAATCCGATCAGTTAATTAACCGATCGGCTAATTTAATGCCTACAGATCCCCTGTCCGAAACCCTCTTTGCTCTCGCTGACCCGACACGGCGCGCGATCCTCGCCCGGCTATCCACTGGCGAGGCGACGGTCAACGAACTGGCAGAGCCCTTCGCCATGAGCCTGCCGGCCGTATCCAAGCATTTGAAGGTGTTGGAGCGGGCAAAGCTGATTTCCCGCAGTCGCACCGCCCAATGGCGCCCGTGCCGGCTGGAACCGGAACCCCTGAAGGCGGTTGACATCTGGGTCGGAGACTATCGAAAACTCTGGGAACATCGCCTCGATCGACTGGAAGACTATCTGGCCACATTGCAATCGCCCCTTAAGGACACGGGAGACAAGCCATGACCGACAAACTCGAAATCCTCAACGACCGCCTGTTTCCCGTGGATGTCCCGACACTGTTCGACGCCTTCGCTGATCCGGACAAGCTCAAACACTGGTGGGGACCGCACGACTTCACCAACCGCATCGACGAATTCGACTTCCGCGAAGGCGGCAGCTGGCGCATCACCATGACCGCCTCCAACGGCACGGACTTCGACAATCACTCGACCTTTCAGGAGATCGTCCCGCATAGCCGCATCGTCTTCCTGCATCATGAACCCATGCATGTCTTCACCATGGAAATGACCTTCAGCCCGGAACGCGACGGGGCGCGGCTTGGCTGGCGCATGCTCTTCGAGCCGACCGACGAAAACCGCGAGCTGGAAAAATTCATCCGCGCCGCCAACGAGCAGAATTTCGACCGCCTCGAACAGGTGCTGGCCGAGCGCCGGGAGAAGCTGTGACATGACCGTGGAACTCGACCCTGCCCGTATCCTGCAATTCGACCGGCTCGTCAAAGCGCCGATCGACCTGGTCTTCCAGATGTTCTCCGAGGCGCGTCACATCGACCAGTGGTGGGGACCGAACGGCTTCCGCAACGAGACCCACGACATGGAATTTTCTGTCGGCGGCCTCTGGCGCTACACGATGCACGGCCCCGACGGCAAGGACTGGCCGAACTGGATCCGCTACCTGGACATCACACCACCGACCCGCATCGTCTATGCACATGGTGGTGAGATGGGCGAGGCAGCGCATTTCGACGGCGTGATCAGCCTTCAGCCGGAAGGCGAAGGCACCCGCGTTACCATCACGCTGATCTTCCCGACTGAAGAAGCCCGCGATGCGACCCTTGAGTTCGGTGCGGTGGAAGGCGGTCACCAGACGCTGGCACGACTCGATGCTTATGCCGGGCGCCATCTGCCGCAGAAGTGATTGCCTGGCAAATCTGCCTGGAATTGGCCCTTGCCAAGTCGCCCAAATCACGGAAGGGTCCGCGGGCTTTGAGGAGGACGATCATGACCACCGATCATCATCACACGATGCCCGAGCGGGCCACACGCCGCGAATGGATCGGACTGCTCATCCTGTCGATCGCCTGCCTGATCTACTCCATGGACCTCTCGGTGCTGTTTCTCGCAATCCCGGCCATCGTCCGCGATCTCGATCCCTCCGCCACTGAACTCCTCTGGATCAACGACATCTACGGCTTCATGGTGGCGGGCTTCCTTGTCACCATGGGCACGCTCGGCGATCGCATCGGTCGGCGCAAGGTCCTGCTGCTGGGCGCCACCTTTTTCGGCGCTGCGTCCGTCTTTGCCGCCTTTGCCCGGACAGCCGATATGCTGATCCTCGCCCGGGCACTGCTCGGAATCGCTGGCGCCACCATAGCGCCCTCCACGCTGTCGCTCGTCGTCAACCTGTTTCGCGACGAAGGCGAGCGCAACCGGGCGATCAGCATCTGGGGCACCGCCTTCGCGCTTGGCGGCCTGATCGGCCCCCTGATCGGCGGGGTGCTGTTGCAATACTTCCACTGGGGCTCGGTTTTCCTGATCAATGTGCCGATCATGGCGCTGCTGCTCGCCACGGCCCCCTTTCTCCTGCCGGAGTACAAGGACGAAAACGCCGGCCGCCTCGACCTCGCAAGTGTTGCACTGTCCCTGCTCACCGTGCTTCCGGTCGTCTACGGTTTCAAGAAAATGGCCGCCGACGGCTTCGCTGCCGAACAGCTTGTGCCCATTGCCTTCGGCCTCGTCGTCGGCTGGGTTTTCATCCGACGCCAGAAGATGCTGGCCCACCCGATGATCGACCTCGCCCTCTTCCGCATCCCGGCCTTCACCGCCTCGCTGATGGTCAATCTCGCCGGCGTCTTCTTCATTTTCGGCATCTTCCTCTTCCAGAACCTCTTCTTCCAGCTGGTCATCGGGCTGACCCCGCTGCAAGCCGCCCTCTGGTCCGTCCCCTCCTCGCTGGTCTTCACCGTCATGTCCTTCCAGGCCTGGCGCGTGACCAACCGTCTGGGGCCCGTGCGCACCGTGCTCGCCGGCCTCGTCGTCAACGCCCTCGGCACCGCCCTGATGGCCATCGCGGCCTATCATTCCAACCTGATCGGGGTCCTGGCTTCGAGCATGATCATGGGCATCGGCTTCGTCCCGGTGATCCTGACGACGACCGGCCTGATCGTCGGCACAGCGCCGCCGGAGCGCGCCGGCTCGGCATCGGCCATATCCGAGACCAGCGCCGAATTTGGCGGGGCACTCGGTGTGGCCATCCTCGGCAGCCTGGCGACGGTCTTCTACCGGATCGGCATGACCAAGGCAGACCTTGCCGGCCTTACCCCACCCGACGCCGTCGCAGTCACCGCAACGCTCGGCAGCGCGATCGACATTGCCCGCCGGACCGGCAACGAGGCCGCTCCCTGGCTTGTCACCGCCCGTGAGAGCTACGCCAGCGGCTTTGCCCTCTGTTGCCTGCTTGCCTCCCTCACCCTTCTCGCCCTGGCCTTCATCGCCTCAAGGGTTTATGCGCGAACCGATATCGATCTTGACGCCGCGGCATCCGGCCACGACCATTGATTGAATGAAACAGATTTTTCGCTACGCATCTTATGCCCTGATGATCATCGTCATCCTGGCCGTGGCCTTACCCCTTGGGTTCAGGTTGGCGGCGGCATGGCGGGAAAGCACGCCCGTGCTGTCCGGCAAAGCTGTCACCACGTCAGTGAGGGCCGACGACACCCAGCTTGCCTATCGTGAATGGGGTGACCGCAACGATCCCCCCGTGATCCTGATCCACGGGACGCTTGCCTGGGCACAGACCTGGGAGGTGATCGCCCCACAAATCGCGGCGGCCGGCTTTCGCGTCATCGCGCCCGACCTGCCGCCTTTCGGCTTTTCGCAGCGCCCGGACAATGCCGACTACGGCCGAAAGGCACAGGCAGCACGGATTCTGGCTCTGGCCGATAGCCTGCAGCTGGCGAATTTTGATCTGATCGGTCACTCGTTTGGCGGCGGGGCAACAATCGAAGCCGCCTTCACCGCACCAGCGCGGGTGAATGGCCTCACCCTGCTGGACGTCGCCTTGGGCTGGGACAATGCGGGGAGCGGACCGCCGCTTGGCCCCCTCCTCGCCATTTGCCCGGTCCGGACCGCCTTGATGGCGACCGCCCTCACCAATCCCCTGATGACGGGCATAGGCCTGCGCGCCTTCGTCGCCGACGATTCCATCATCACCGAAGCGCGCATTGACCTGTACCGCCAGCCGCTATCCGTCGAGGGAACCAGCGCGGCCGTGGGGGACTGGTTCGTCTCCGGCCTCTTCGCCGACGAAACCGGGTCTCGTTCAGCCGAAAGAGCCCGATATGCCGCGTTCGCACCGCCGGTCCTGATTATCTGGGGCCGGGACGATACCGTCACGCCGCTGGTGCAGGGGGAATATCTGAAGTCCCTCTTTCAGGACGCGGCCTTTGCGGTCCTTCCGAGCGTCAATCACATCCCCCATGTCGAGGCGCCCGACCGGGTTGCCGTCCTGATCATCAAATTCCTGCAGAGCGGCCATAGAAGCCGCCTTGTCGATCCGGAAACGGGCCTGCGTCCCGCGCTCAGGCCCTGACGTCAGGGCAAACTCTCGAAGAGCCGCCGGACGTCCTTCAGGTCGGAGTGGAAGGCCACGAGGCTGCGCGCCTTCAGGTCCTCATCGGGCATCCGCAAAATGGCCGCGGGATGGGTCGTCACGACCAGCATCCGATTGTCCTGCAACGGAATCGGCAGGCCACGAACGTCGGCAATCGGCTTTGCCTCCCCCGTCAGCGAAAGATAGGCCGTCGCCCCAAGCGCCACGATGATCTTCGGTTTGACGATCTCGATCTCCTTGGCGAGCCACCAGCGGCAATGCGCCACCTCGCCCGCCTCGGGTCGCATGTGGAGGCGCCGCTTGCCGCGCCGCTTATGTTTGAAGTGTTTGACCGCATTGGTGACATAGACCGTGTCGCGAACGATGCCGGCCGCTTCGATGGCATCGTCGAAGACCCGCCCGGCCGGGCCGACAAAGGGCCGCCCCGCCAGATCCTCCGTGTCCCCCGGCTGCTCGCCGACAAACATGATCTCGGCATCTGGCGCCCCCTCCCCGAACACCGTCTGGGTCGCATGGCAATGCAAGGGACAGAGCCGACAGGCTTGCGCCTCCCGTCTGAGAGCATCGAGCGGTGTCAAAGCTTCGCCCGTAGCCGCGTCGTCTCGTTCCCGCCAGGCCTCCTGCAGGCGCTCATGAAACGCCGGTGGCTGGCTCGCCGCCCGCTGCGCCATCTCCGCCACCCGCCGCTCGGCTCCGGCGATCAGATCCGGGATCAGCGCCGCCTCCGGCATGTTCTTCCAGTATTTCTTCGGCATTTCCGATTGCATCGCCCGGATCTTCACCCTTGCCGGATTGAAGATGTTGGCGAAATAGGTCTGCCACAGCACATCCGTCTCGTCCTCGGCGACAGGGCGCTCGGCGGGCTCGCTCGACACCTTGAGCACCGCACCGTCCCAGGCTGCGGCCCCCTTCGGCGTCGCGATCAGCCAGTCCATGTCGGTAAAACGCCGCTGGAAAAAGCCGGCCGTGCGGGCGACGATGAAATGCTCCGGCTCGAACCAGGCGACGAAACGCCGCCGCCCCGCCTTTTCGCCGGGCACCTCGCGAAACCGGACGAAGGCTTTCATCTTGTGGCTGTCGCGTCTGATATTTTTGATCCACGCCCGCAACAGCGCAACATCCGGATCGGACGTAACCTCCAGCAACGCCCGCTCCTCCCCGATCCGCCATAGCAGCCGGTAGAGAAGGCCGAACCGTGCGGGATCGCTGTGACAGACAGCCGCTTCCGCAACATCCAGGAAGGCCTTCGGTACGGAGAAACCCGAGACGCCCGAAGCCATCGGCCCCACAGCACCCGCGGATCCGAACAGATCACCGCTGGCTTCGCCCGATTGCCAAATGACGTCCTGCGGCGGAACGCGATCGGCGAGCAAGTCACGCGCCGCCTCCCGCCATTCGGCAAAGTCCCCCCGCCCTTCGAGCATCACCTGGCGCATCAGAACAGCTGCAACTGTTCCGGCGGCGGCGCAAAGGCCGCGCGCAAATCCGAGCGGTCGAGGCTTTGATGGGGCGACCAGCCTTCGGCCGTGATGAACGAGCGCACCTTCTTGAGTGACACGCCGAGCCGGGCGAGATCCTCCAGCCGCACCTTGCGATGCCGCCGTGCGGATACCAGCGCATTCACCGTCTTCGTGCCGAAGCCGGGCACGCGCAAGAGCGTTTCCTTGTCCGCCTTGTTGACGTCAACCGGGAACCCGTCACGATTGGCCAGTGCCCAGGCAAGTTTTGGATCGAGGGCGAGATCGAGCATGCCCTCGTTGCCGACAGAGGAGATTTCCTCGACCGAAAACCCGTAGAACCGATAGAGCCAATCCGCCTGGTACAGGCGGTGCTCGCGCATCAGCGGCGGCTTGATCAGCGGCAGGTTTTTCGAACTGTCGGGGATCGGGCTGAAAGCGGAATAATAGACGCGCTTCAATCCGTAGGAACTGTAGAGACGCGCACTCGAGCCAAGGATCGTGGCATCATTCGCGCCATCGGCCCCGACGATCATCTGCGTGCTCTGCCCGCCGGGAACGAAAGTCTTGCGCTTGCCCGAAAGCGTCGGCTCGCGCGCCTCCTCGATCTTCAGCCTCAGATCCGCCATCGAGCGGCGAATGTTGACCGGCCGCTTCTCCGGCGCGTAGCGCTCAAGACCGTGGTCGGTCGGCAGCTCGATATTGATCGAGAGGCGATCGGCATAAAGCCCCGCCTCCTCGACCAGACGGGCAGAGGCCTCGGGGATCGTCTTCAGATGGATGTAGCCCCGAAAATTGTGTTTGATCCGCAGATCTTTGGCAATCTTCACCATCTCCGCCATCGTGTCGTCCGAGGAGCGGATTATGCCCGACGACAGGAAGAGACCTTCGATATAGTTGCGCCGATAGAATTCGATGGTCAGCCACACCACCTCGTCCGGCGTGAAGCGCGCACGCTCGACATTGCTCGACGAGCGGTTGATGCAATAGGCGCAATCGTAGATGCAGAAATTGGTGAGCAGGATCTTCAACAGCGAGATGCAGCGCCCATCCGGCGCATAGGCATGGCAGATGCCCGACCCCTCGGTCGAACCCAGCCCGCCCGACGCCTTGGAGTCGCGCTTCGTCGTGCCGCTGGAGGCACAGGACGCATCATACTTGGCCGCATCCGAGAGAATGGCCAGCCGGTCTTTCAGCGATTTCTTCATAACTATGTTCACTATACGTTCTTTTGTCGATCGTCAACAAAAACGCCTGCGGCAAATCGGGCCAACGACAACACAGACACTCAAAACGGTTTAATTTCAGATGGTTAGAGATCTGCGATACGATCGATCCAGGCGCCCGTCCGAAAACTCTGGAAATTGCGCAAGGCATTCTGCTATAGTGTTTTCAACCTGATTTGTGACACGGTTCCGAAGCTACGCTCCGGAACCTGTTTTCTTTTGTGCCTGCCGCGGCGGCCAAGAAGTCGAAGGAAGAGGAAATGGTAGAAAAGGTCCCGATGACGCAGAGCGGCTTTGCCAAGCTCAGCGAAGAGCTGCGCTGGCGCCAGCAGGAGGAGCGTCCGCGCATCATCGAAGCGATCGCCGAAGCCCGCGCCCATGGCGACCTCTCGGAAAACGCCGAATATCACGCCGCCAAGGAAGCCCAGAGCCACAACGAAGGCCGCGTCGGCGAGTTGGAAGACCTGATTGCCCGCGCCGAAGTGATCGACCTCTCCAAGATGTCCGGTTCGAAGATCAAGTTCGGCGCCACCGTCAAATTGATCGACGAGGACACTGACGAGGAAAAGACCTACCAGATCGTCGGCGACCAGGAAGCCGACGTAAAGGCCGGCCGCATCTCGATCTCGTCCCCGATCGCCCGTGCTCTGATCGGCAAGGAAGCCGGCGACAGCATCGAGGTCGTGGCGCCGGGCGGCTCCAAGGCCTACGAGATCCTTGCGGTCAATTGGGGTTGATCCTATCCGGAAGCGCCGCCCGTGAACACGCTTGACGAGATCACCGTGATCGCGCCGCATTTCAAGCGGCGCCTTTCCGGTGTGACATCGACGGTAATCCAGCTGGTGCCGGAACAGCGCCGGCTGGGGCTCGGCATCCTGACGCTCGGGCTCGGTCTGCCGGCGCATCTGCCGAAGATGGCGTGGCGCGACCTTCCCGCGCTATGGCGCTCTCCGAAAGGACAGACGAAACGCGTCTGGCATGCACGACGCAACAACGAAATGTTGGCCGGCCTTTTCCTACGCGACGTCCTGCGCATGCCGCTCGCCTTGATGTTCACCTCAGCGGCCCAGCGCCACCACAGCCGCTACACGCGCTGGCTGATTTCCAGGATGGATGCGGTCGTTGCGACCAACGGCAAGTCCGGCTCCTTCCTTAAGGTACCACATCGCGTGATCATGCACGGGGTCGATACGACGCTCTTCCACCCCGCTGCCGACAATGACCTGCCAGCTGAGATCCCTGAAGCCCTGCAGGACCAGCACCTGGTTGGCTGCTTCGGCCGCATCCGCCACCAGAAAGGCACCGACCTCTTCGTGCGCGCAATGATCGACCTTCTTCCAGCCCATCCGAATTGGACCGCGATCATTTCCGGACGCATTACGCCGGAAAACACGGCATTTTCCAACGGCCTCAAGGCCGACATCACGGCTGCCGGACTGAGCGAACGCATTCGCTTCCTCGGCGAGGTCGATGACATCAAGCCCTGGTACCGCCGCCTCGCGCTTTACGTCGCCCCATCACGCAACGAGGGCTTCGGCCTTACCCCTCTCGAAGCCATGGCCTCAGGCACAGCCGTGGTCGCAAGCGACGCCGGCGCCTATGCAGAAATGATCGTGGAGGGTGAGACCGGCAAGGTGGTCCCGGCCGGAGATTACGAGGCGCTCAGGGATGCTATCAGCGAGTGCCTCGTCAACGCCGCACGCACCGCGCAATGGGGCGCACAGGCGCGCGTCCATGTTCTCGACCACTTCAAGCTGGAGCAGGAAGCGTCGGCACTTATTATCGTTTATAAGCAACTCGTCCGGGCGGATTGATAGGCAAACAATGGAAGCCAAAGAGTTCATTACCTGCCGCAGCAGTCACACGCGTGGGCTCGTTTCCCGGTTCGAACAGAGTTTCGTGGCCATATCTGCAGATATCATCACCTCGGCCAAGACCATTGTGCAACATAGGGGCATCGCCAGCTTGTTGCGCGTGATTTTGTGGGATGACGCTGAACTGAATGAACTCGCAGAGCGCAATCTGAGACGACGGCAGATACGCTTTCCCACCTTTTTCGTGAATCCCTTGATCGCCTGGGTGTATCGGAAGGTGAGCCGAATTCAATGCCGCCTGCTCTTCAGCGCATTTGAGGTTGGCTTGGAAGTGAACCCTCAGGCGAATGTCTTAGTCTACAATGGTTATCTGATGCCGGATTCGGTCCTCGCCACGGCGGGAGCCAGACACCAACGGCCAACAGCGTTTCTGGAAAGAGGTTTCTTTCCCAACACGGTGCAATGCGACCGTCTGGGTATCAACTATTTGAGTTCCCTGTCTCAAGATCCTCGATTCTACCAAACACTTGATCCGGACACTCTAGGTGCAAAACCCACCACCCTGGTCAAGCGCCAATCAAAACTGAAACCTGGAGAGACAACATCTCTGCCCTCCCGCTACATCTTCGTGCCATTCCAAGTTCCGAGCGATATGCAGATACTTGCACTTTCACCTTGGATTGGGGATATGGAACAATTCTACGAGGTGATCGCGGATCTCGCCGAACGCGATGAGACCCTTGAATTTGTTATCAAGGAACACCCAAGCTTCCCTCTATCGATCCGCGAAAAAATCAAGGCGCACAATCGTGTGCACTTTGCGAACCATCATGACACGCAAGCACTGATAGAAGGTGCGGATGCCGTCATAACCATCAACTCGACCGTTGGGCTTGAAGCCCTGTTGCTCGAAAAAAGGGTTGTCACTCTTGGGCTTGCACCCTACGCAGTTCCAGGAATTGTGCTGACAGCCACGAATTCGGCAGAACTGCAAACGGCCGTCGTGACACTGCAGAACTGGCAACCCGACGAGGCGCTCCGCGACCGGGTCCTGCGCTATGTATACAATGTTTTCCTTCTACACGGCGAACTGAAACATCCTGCTGCAGCATTGCCATCATTGATCCGCGCGCGCATCAACGGATGCGATCAACACGGTCAGTCGCTGGAGGCTTTCGGTGCGGCGAACCGCGGATCGTAGGAGAAGCCAGCTCCGATGAGGGCAGAGACCGGCGAGAAATTGCGGATTTCGATGTTGCGCTCGCCGCAAACCTCACGCGCTATCGTCAGATGAGCAACGATGCGGTCGGCTGCGTCCGCTATTCCTGACCCCGCGACATCGCCCGCCCTTTCGTAAAAGCGAGGATCGCGTGCGTTCGAAATATCGATGCCAAACAGGCCAATAGTTTGAGGCTGACAGAAAGCCGCAAACTGCAGCGCCGACACGGCGACCGAACCACCTTGAAACACACCACGCGAGGGATCGAGAGAAAAACCGGCCCCTGCGTCGGTGAGCACGGCAAAATCGAGCGTCCGCAACTCGTTATCGTCGCGCCTCCTATGCTTGTACGGCTTGCGCAGATTGTCGATCAAAATGACCTTCTTGTCGGCCAGCCAGTTTTGATCTTGTTCGCAAATCGCTCGAATGACACCCACCGAAAACAAGCAGATGCAGTTTTGGGATATCTTGTCTCGCATCAAGGTAAAGTGTCGCCAAACGAACCGCTCGTCCTCTATGGCAACGGCAAGGGGATCAGCCAAACGCGCACCGACGAGACTGATCGCCCCATTGAGGAGCATCACCCCTTCATGTGTCAGCTTGCCAAAGTCAACGTCTGAGACGGAAGGACCCGATCCGATAATGACCAGCGTCTCATGCCCGTGCTCCCGCAGCAACGCGGCATGATAGAGGCGTGCAACACTGGCCGACCTGTAGACAATGGTCCCAGGCTCATCGGAGGTCTCGGGTATTCGCAGCTTGAGACCCGGGAGCCAACTCTGTGCATGAGCCCAGGCTTTTCCCAACAGGACCGTCGAGGCGAGCTTGATGATGGAACGCATGAGCGGGCGGTCAGACTTCAGGTTCGGCATCCCACCTCCTTGGTCTGGCTGACAGAACCATAAGTCAGCTCAGCAACTTGATTGTCGTGTCGCTGTGCGCATAAATGCGCAAAAATTCAAGCAGATTGGTCCATCGCGTCGATCTGCAGTGCGAAGGATCATCCATTGCGACTGAAAGCCGTCATATTGAACGACACGCGCGGCGACAACCATTTCGGCTGCATGCGAGTCATGCGTATCCTAGAGGAAAATCTTGTCGCACGGGGAATAGACGTGACTGCAACGAGTCTCGTCAGAAATGACTGGTCGCGTGATCAGCGCTTTCTGGTCGCCATGCAGACAGCGGACCTCATCATTATCAATGGTGAAGGCACGCTTCACCACGGCAGCAAGCAGGGATCGAAACTGTTGGAAGTCATTGACCATCCGGCACGCGGCACGACGCCGGTTGCGTTGATCAATGCCGTCTACCAGGACAACCCGACCGCATGGAGCGTGCAGCTTTCCCGGATGTCGCTTCTTATGGCGAGAGACTCCTGGAGTGCCAAAGAGTTGTCGACTGCAATAGGCCGTGCCGTCGATTTTGTTCCCGACCTGTCGCTTGCGGAAGGACCCATTAGCCTTAACCCGTCGGTGCAGCGAAATCGCTTGTTGGTCGGCGATTCCGTCAATCGTTATATCACCAAGCAAATGTTGCGTTTTGTCGACGCGAGACAGGATGCAAATTTTTTGCCGATCCTCACCTCGATAAAGCCGCCTAAGCCGCATTATCCGCCGCCACTCAGAGCCCTTCGCCAAGCCTATATCGACGTCCACGCTGCAACCTTCGGTTTGGGGCATCGACGCACGCAGTTCAATGCCACCGAAGCCGGTTTCGTAAGCAGCCTTGCCACCGGATATCTCCATCTAACGGGACGTTTCCACTCCATATGCCTGTGCCTTGCAACGGCAACGCCATTTCTCGCACTAGAGTCGAATTCTTGGAAAATTTCAGCACTTCTGCGAGACTTTGGCCTGTCTACGGACCGCATTGTCACATTTGAGCAAGCATGTGATCGCTTGGCCAACAACGAAGTTCTCGATTTCACCGAGGAGGAGCAGCAAAAAATCAATTCCGGATTGTTGGCATCGAAGCGCAAGGCAAGCGACCTCTTCGATCGCTTGCTGTTGCTCGCAATCGCGCATCAGATGGGACAATGATCGGGTGGCGTTAATCGAACCAGGCTCGCGGGGTATGGGTACCCCGGCCGGCGACACCCTCTTCAGCACCTCACCTCAAATCTCCACCAACCCAACCTTCTTGACCTGTCGGATCGTCAGCATCGTTCTGACCGTATCCACATGCTCGTTGGCCGTCAGGACTTCGATGACGAAGTCCTGGAATTTCGTCAAGTTCTCGGCCACGCAATGCAGCAGGAAGTCGCTGTCGCCGTTGACCATCCAGGCCTGGCGCACGATCGGCCAGCTATCGGTGGCAGCGGAGAAGGCTTTAAGATTGGCTTCCGACTGGTGTTTCAGCCCCACCATGCAGAAGGCGACGAGGTCGTAGCCGAGCTTGGTGGCATTGAGCACGGCGTGATAGCTCTCGATCACCCCTGCCTCTTCGAGCTTTCGCATGCGGCGCAGGCAAGGCGGCGCTGAAATGCCGACACGCTCGGACAGCTCCACATTGGTCATCCGGCCATCCTGCTGCAATTCCTTGAGAATGCGCAGGTCGATGGCATCCAGCTCTATTCTGAGCATGCTCGCTCCTTGTGAAATCGTCACCGTTATCTATCCAAAATCGTGCGGTTGGCAAGAAACTGTCGGGTCCGCGCACAATAATTGCGCACCGACACCAATCCCCCTGTTGCTAATGCAATCCCGGCCTTGAATTGCGGGGCGCTTCCCTCCTAAATGGGCCGACCATTGCAGGGAACACCAAGCCTGCCCATTTAGAAGGCCTGCGCACCCCGCCTCCGCGATCTGAAAGGACTTGAGATGACCACCCGCCACACCAAGGTGCTGATCATCGGCTCCGGCCCCGCCGGTTATACCGCCGCCATCTATGCCGCCCGCGCCATGCTGAAGCCGGTCCTGATCGCCGGCATGGAACAGGGTGGGCAGTTGATGATCACCACGGATGTGGAGAACTATCCGGGCTTTGCCGATCCGATCCAGGGTCCGTGGCTGATGGAGCAGATGCTGAACCAGGCGATCCATGTCGGCACCGAGATCGTCAGCGACCTTGTGACGGAAGTCGATACCAGCCACCGCCCCTTCACGGTGAAGACCGATAGCGGCCAGGTCTGGACGGCCGATACCCTGATCATCTGCACCGGCGCCAAGGCGAAATGGCTTGGCATCGAAAGCGAACAGCATTTTCAAGGATTTGGCGTCTCGGCCTGCGCCACCTGCGACGGCTTCTTCTATCGCAACAAGGACGTCATCGTGGTCGGTGGCGGCAATTCTGCGGTCGAGGAAGCGCTCTATCTCTCGCACATTTGCAAGTCGGTCACCGTCGTGCATCGCCGTGACAGTTTCCGCTCGGAAAAGATCCTGCAGGAGCGCCTGTTCGCCAAGAACAATATCCGCGTCCTGTGGAACACCACGGTCGACGAGATCACCGGCGCGCCCGCCAAGCCGCCCATGCCGCCGTCTGTGTCCGGCGTCAAGCTCAAGGATCAGTTGACCGGCGCCGTCACCGACATGCCGATCGATGGCGTCTTCGTCGCGATCGGCCATGCGCCGGCGGTCGAACTGTTCAAGGGCAAGCTGAAGCTGAAGTCGAATGGCTATCTCTGGACGGCCCCCGATTCGACCGCGACCGACGTCGAGGGCATCTTCGCCGCCGGTGACGTGACCGACGACGTCTATCGCCAGGCGATCACCGCCGCCGGCATGGGCTGCATGGCCGCTTTGGAAGCAGAGCGTTACCTCACCGCCCTGTCTGTCCCTGCCCAGCAAGCAGCGGAGTAGCGGCGATGAGAGGGGGCGGCATGCCGCTGGACTGGGACAAACTGCGCATTTTCCACTCCGCTGCGGAAGCCGGGTCTTTCACCCATGCTGCCGACAAGCTGCATCTGTCCCAGTCGGCGATCAGCCGCCAGGTCTCGTCACTGGAACAGGATATCGGCGTCAAGCTCTTCCACCGCCATGCCCGCGGCCTGATCCTCACCGAACAGGGCGAACTGCTCTATCGCACCGCCCATGACGTGCTCTTGAAGCTGCAAACCGTGAAGATGCAGCTCACCGAGACGACGGAAAAGCCCTCCGGCAAGCTGCGTGTGACGACCACGGTCGGTCTCGGCCAGGGCTGGCTCACCGACAAGGTGCAGGAATTCCTCCAGCTTCACCCCGATATGTCCATCCAGCTGCTGCTCGACAACGAGGAACTCGACGTCAACATGCGCCACGCCGACTGCGCCATCCGCCTGCGCCAGCCGCAGCAATCGGATCTCATCCAGCGCAAGCTCTTCACCGTGCACATGCATGTCTACGCGGCGCCTTCTTACATCAACCGTTATGGTGAGCCGCAGTCGATCGAAGACCTCGACAACCACCGCATCATCACTTTCGGCGAACCGGCGCCGAACTACCTGCTCGACGTCAACTGGCTCGAGGTCGCCGGTCGAACCTCGGACAATCCACGCACGCCGCATCTGCAGATTAACAGCCTCACCTCGATCAAGCGCGCCTGCCTGCTCGGTATCGGCATCGCCATGCTGCCGGACTATATCGTTGGCCGCGATCCGGGCCTTCTGCAACTGGTGACCAGCGCCGACGTGCCCTCCTTCGACACCTACTTCTGCTATCCCGACGAGATCAAGAACGCCGCAAAGCTCAAGGCTTTCAGAGATTTCATCGTCGCCAAGGCACGTAACTGGAACTTCTGAGGCACGCGCAACGCTAAGCGTCGGCACCGCGAATTGTATGCGCCGCGCACCGACCTGCGCTCACCGCATGCCTGACATGCATAAAAAAGCATTGTTCACTGCACAAAAAACCACCATATCGCACACAGCTGATGCACATGGTGGCTTTTTCCTCCCAGTTCCACCGCAGCAGCTGTTCCCCTCTGGAGGTTTTAACCTTCACAATTTAAAGGGCCCTGGTTTTCCAGTGGCCCTCTTTTTTTGCCCCTCGATCGGAACAAAACCCGTCCAACTGCATTTGTCAGCGTAAGGCGGAAGTATCGCCGCGGCACCATATGATGAACCGCGCATATCTTTCCCCGCCGCAGGCGAGTGAGCATTTTTACCTTGGAGGGATCATGTACTTAGAGGACGTTATGAAGGCGCTGGCGCATCCGGCGCGCATGGAGATGTTGATCTGGCTGAAGGAGCCCAACGAATACTTCGGGGTTCCGAAAGACGAAGCCGGTGAAGGCATCAGCGCCGGGCAGTTCGAACGCTCCGGCCTGTCGCAGTCGGCCGTGTCGGCGCATCTTGCGACCCTGCAGCGGGCCGGTCTGATCAGTTCTAAGCGGGTAGGCCAACGCGTGCTGTACCGCCGCGAAGAAGGCGCGATTGCCGAATTCATCAAGACCTTGAACGGCATGCTTTGACCTCCCACATTGAGGCTATCGGCGGCCATCCTCCCCCTGCCGGAAACTTTCAAGAGGTTACATGTCCAAGCTCTTTGAACCGACAACTGTCGGCCAGATCTCCCTGTCGAACCGCGTTGCCATGGCGCCGCTTACGCGCAATCGCTCGCCGGGTGCAGTCCCCAACGACCTGAACGTCGAATACTATCGCCAGCGCGCCGGCGCGGGCCTGATCGTCAGTGAAGGCACTGCCATCAGCCACCAGGGCCAGGGTTATGCCGACGTCCCGGGTCTTTACCTTCCGGAAGCCATCGAAGGCTGGAAGAAGGTCACGGCCGCCGTCCACGCCGCCGGGGGCAAACTCGTCACCCAGCTCTGGCACGTCGGCCGCATCTCTCACACCTCGCTGCAGCCGGATGGCGGCAAGCCGGTCGCCCCCTCGGCCATCGCAGCCAAATCGAAGACCTATATCCTCAATGCCGACGGTTCGGGCGCCTTTGCCGAGACTTCGGAGCCTCGCGCCCTGGAACTCTCGGAGATCCCCGGCCTGATCGAGGATTACCGCAAGGCCGCACGCGCCGCGATCGAAGCCGGTTTCGACGGTGTCGAAATCCACGCGGCCAATGGCTATTTGCTCGAGCAGTTCATGCGCTCGAACAGCAACCAGCGGACCGATGCCTATGGCGGCTCGATCGAAAACCGGATCCGCCTGACGATCGAAGTCGTCGAAGCCATCGTCAAGGAAATCGGTGCCGACCGCACCGGCATCCGCATCTCGCCGACAACGCCGGCCAATGACGTCTCCGATCCGGATCCGGCAGCTGTCTACACCGCGCTCGTCGAACAGCTCGCTGGCTTCGACCTCGCCTTCGTCCACGTCATCGAGGGCGCCACAGGCGGCCCACGTGACGTGCTGCCCTTCGACTGGAAGGCGCTGAAGGCCGCCTACCGCGCCAAGGGCGGCAAGGGCACCTGGATGGTCAACAATGGCTATGACCGCGCAGCTGCCATCGAGGCCGTCGAAAGCGGTTATGCCGACGTCGTCGCCTTCGGCCGCCCCTTCATCGCCAATCCGGACCTCGTCCGCCGCCTGAAGGAAGATGCTGCCTGGAACGAGCTTGAGCCCGAAACCCTCTATGGCGGCGGCGCCCAGGGTTACACGACCTATCCGGCGCTCGCCTGATATCGAATACAAATACGCACATGGCCCTCGCATCCCGGATGCGAGGGCCTTTTTTTTGTATGATCAGGATGCTCGCGCAAAACGCGCCTTGGCGATTCCCATGGCCACATCCGCCATGATCAAACCGTTGAGCGGATGCAGCGCGCCGACCAGCGGGACCTCCGATCCGAGTCCCGCCAGTGTCACCTGCACCAGATAGATAGCTGTCAAAACACCGGCATCTCGACGGAACGGATGAAGTGCTGGAACAGAGAATGCGAGCCCCAGCATGGCCAGAACCGGCAGGGCTATGAGACCTCCAGACAGACCGTGCAGCCCCCAGGCATCGGCGGCGCCGAAGATCGAGAGTCCTGCCAGCAGGAATTGCCCGGCAACCCCGACCAGTGTCAGGACCGCAAACCCGGAAAACAAGCGGGATGACAGGCTATGCCCCTGCCCTCGCGCAAGACCGGCCGTCATACTGCACCTCCGGGCACGACTGTGCGCGGAGCGACGGACATCAAGGCGGGCTTGTCCAGGCAGCCGAGGCTCGCCAGCGTCGTTTTTACAGCCTCATCGAGTGGCGTGCGCGGCTCGTCTCCGAGATGCTTCACCAGAAGGCGATTGTCCAGACGGATCGTCGTCTTCCAGAGATAGCGCATCTCGTGCAATTCGCGCAGCAGCGGCACGAAGAGCCGTGCCAATCCCGCCAGGAGCCACGGGAACGACCAGATCCGGATCGACGGCTTACCAACCGCCCGGCCGATCGCCTTGGCCATCTGCGTGCCGTCCTGATCGAAGAAGCCATCCATGTGGAAGCGGGCAAAGGCCGGCAGCTGATCTGCCTGTTCCAGCAACTGCATGAAGGTCTCTGCAACGTCAGGCAGATAGGCCCAGGCATGCCCGATCCCCTTGCGGCCTGGATTGATGACGAAGCGCACCGGCTTGCCCGGCATAACGAGGCCCTGGGCGAACCAGTTGTTGCCGGCATTCGGCCCGAAGAAATCGCCGGCCCGAACCAGGATCACCGGCACACCATCCGCAGCCGCCTGTTCAAGCCGTCTTTCAAGCTCCACCCGAATTCCGCCCTTGGCGCTCACTGGGTTTTGCGGGCTCGTTTCCGACAGCAACGGAAAGGCGTCCGGCCCGTAATTGTAGATCGTACCCGGCATCAGGATGCGCGCGCCAACGGCCCGAGCGGCCGCAATTGTATTGTCGATCATCGGCAGCACCAACTGACCCCAGTTGCGATAGCCGGGCGGATTGACCCCATGCACGATCAGTCGCACGCCATCAGCTGCACGCAACACGTCTTCGGCCACCATGGCGTCGCCCTGCACCCAGTCATAGGAAGGCCGCGTCACGCTCTGTGCCGCCGGACTGCGATGCATGGCTCGCACCCGGTATCCTCGGGCATGCAGGGCCTCGGCCAGCGCACCGCCGATACCGCCGGTGGCTCCTAAAACGAGCGCGACGGGACGAGTGGCAATGGCATTTATCTGCGTCATGTCGATCTCCTTCGATTTGAACTCGAGAGACGATGCCACGTGGCGCTGATATTCGAAATTGTCAATTAATGTCTATCTGCTATACATTTTTGAATGGACGCAGTACAAATCAGCTGGGACCACTACCGGACCTTCCTCGCCGTGCTCGACACCGGCTCATTGTCGGCTGCCGCGCGCAGCCTGGGGCTGACTCAGCCGACCGCCGGACGACACATAGAAACTCTGGAACAAGCGTTCGGCGGACCACTCTTCCTGCGCGGACCACAAGGGCTATTGCCGACCGAGAAGGCGATCGCCATGCATGGACACGCGCGGTCGATGGCTGCGATGTCAGCCTCCCTCGCCCGCATAGCCTCCGGCGACATGGAAGAAGTGCGCGGCACTGTGCGCATCAGCGCCAGCGAAGTCATCGCCATCGAAGCTCTGCCAAAAATCCTGGCCGAACTTCAGGAATGCCACCCTGGCCTTGAGATCGAGCTCTCTGCCTCCGATACCGTCGAGGATCTGTTGAACCAGGAAGCAGACATTGCCGTGCGTATGACCACGCCACGTCAAAGTGCTCTGCTCAGCCGCCGCATCGGCCTGCTTCCCATGGGCCTTTACGCGCACAAGCGATACCTTGAACGGCACGGCACACCCACCGCCCTTGCCGATCTCTCGGACCACCGCATGATCGGCTTCGACCGGCAGCTCGCCTATATCCGCGACATCCTGAAGGATAAGCCTCACCTCGCCCACCTGCGCTTCCAGTTCCGCGCCGACAGCAATCTGGCCCAGCTGGCAGCGATCCGAGCCGGCGCAGGCATCGGCATCTGTCAGGTCGCGCTCGGCAGAACCAACCCGGATCTTGTCGAGCTCCTGACGGGTCAGCTCGACCTCGGCTTGGAAACATTCGTGGTGATGCATGAGAGCCTGAAGACCACCCCGCGCTACCGCAGGACCTTTGATGCCTTGGTTGGAGGGCTTCTCGCCTTTGCGGAAGCAGGCTCGAGGCGTAAGGCCGTATAATCGACAGTGACCGGTTGCCACTTCCGTAGCGGGGTATCAGGCGGCAAAGGTGCCGAGATCAGGCCGTCGGCGCAGCCGGCGTTTCAAAGGCGTCGAGCACCTCGATCTCCGGCCGATCACCACCATCGCTGTACTCCTCCCGCCAGCGGCCGTTCTCGTCCTGATAGCTGATCGTCACGGGTTCGTCCCCGACCTGCTGTTCGGCAACGACGATGCGCACGGCCTCCAGAGCCTGGTCGTGAGTCGCGAACGCCTCCGAATAGACGCCGCCGAGCCGATAGGCCCAGCCGCCGTCATGAGGGACGATCTCGTAGATGATCTTCACCATGGCCTTCTCCTCCTCGGCTGATGGGATTATTCCATCAAACGCGCCGAGGCGCAAATCTGCGCGACAGCAGATCTTGTCATGGGAACACCGACATGTTCCATCCGTTACAGGGAACAAGCAGGGAGCAGTCCAGAATGATGTCCGCACTGAAGCAGGAAAGGCTCCTGCTCATTCCGATCCTCCTGGGCATCGCCGCCTGGTTCGGTGAACACGCCCTGCTCGAGCACGGCCAGGTCGCAGCGCTTGTCGGCGCCGTGATCCTGATCGCGGCCATCGTCGTCGGCTCCATGCGTGTCGCCCACCATGCCGAAATCCTCGCCCACAAGGTCGGCGACCCCTACGGCACCATGATCCTGACCCTCTCCGCGGTCGCGGTCGAGGTGATCATCCTCGCGATCATGATGAGCAAGGGTGCATCCCCGACACTTGTCCGCGACACGATCTATTCTGCCGTCATGCTCGACATCAACGGCATTCTCGGCCTCGCGGCCCTTCTCGGCGGCCTGAAACACGGCGAGCAGCCTTATAATGACGACAGCGGCAAGACCTATGGCGTGATGATCCTGACGGCCATGGGCATCTCCATGGTCGTCCCGGAATTCATCCCCGCCAGTCGCTGGGAATACTATTCCGTTTTCACCATCTTCGCGATGCTGGCGCTCTATGGCCTCTTCCTGCGCATGCAGGTCGGCACCCACAGCTACTTCTTTTCCTATAGCTATCCTGCCAGGGAGCCGCCGCAGGCGCCGGCCAAGCCGAAACAGGCTTCCGGCAGCAAGTCGAAACGGTCGGGCACCTCGACGGCAGCATCCGCCAAGCCCAAGCCACATGCCGAACCGTCATCGGCCTTCTGGTCGATCGGCGTCATCCTCTTCGGCGTCGTCCTGATCGGCATCCTGGCCGAGGTCATGTCGGTGCTGATGGATGCCGGGCTGGAAGGCACCGGCGCACCCGTTGCCCTGACCGCGATCCTCGTCGCGGCCATCTCCGCAGCACCCGAAATCCTGACGGCTTTGCGCGCCGCCCTGCGCAACCGCATGCAGGCGACGATCAATATTGCCATGGGCGCCTCGCTGTCGACGGTCATCCTCACCGTCCCGGTCATGGAAGGCATCGCACTTTATACAGGGCAGCCTTTCGTCATGGCGATGACCCCGGTTCAGACAACGCTCGTCGCCATCACCCTGATTGCCGCTGCCATCAATCTGAATGACGGCGAGACCAATGCGATCGAGGGCATGACCCATTTTGTCCTCTTCGCCACCTTCATCATGCTGGCCTTTCTCGGCCTCTGATTCGCGGCGCGCCGTGCACGCAACCTTCACGTTCAGGTGACTTAAAGGCGGGAACTTTTGTGGAAAGTTCCCGTTCACCCCGCACGGATCGGCCCGTTCGGCCCTTCCGCCGCATTCTCAACATGATGCGGTTGAAGATCGCCCCCGTCGGGTTCCGGGGGCTAACGCGGGAGCTGAACGTGAAGAGATTGGACGTTATCGACGGCATGCGGGGCTACTTCCTCGTCTTTATGCTGATCAACCACATGGTCTTCGCCGGCGGCCTCTGGCTCGTCGAGATCAATCACCGAAACTTGGCCTTTGTCGAAGACGCCCAGGGCTTCGTCTTTCTTTCCGGCCTGCTGACCGGCATGGTCTATGCCCGCAAGATGATGAAGGATGGCTACCATGTCGGCCGCGACCGCATCTGGTCGCGGGCGCTTGAGCTCTACCGCTACGCCATGGGCGTGGTTCTCGTGGTCCTGCTGCTGCAGCTCGTGCTGCCCGGCGCGACACAGGCCTGGCAGAACTGGCTGGGCACCGCAAGCCTCACCGATCCGGCATCGCTCGCGCCGGTCGCAACCTTCCTCGTCCAGCCGACCTTCATGGACATCCTGCCGCAATACATCGCCTACATGGTCTTTGCGCCCATCGTCATCTGGTTCTGCCTGCGCGGCCAGTGGCTGGGTGTGGCCATCGCCTCCCTGCTCATCTGGCTCGCCGCCCAGCTCGGCCTGCACCGCATTGTCACCTACCCGCTGAATGCCTGGCTCGCCGGGGCGCCGGACAAGGAAGGCCTGCGCGTCTCGTTCAATCTGCTCGGCTGGCAGATTGTCTTCTTCTCCGGCATCATTGCGGGCACGCTGACCTCCATGGGCAAGATCGAGTGGCAGAAGGTGTTTGACCCCAAGCGCACGACCTTGGCGTGGACAGCACTCGCCGTCACCATCTTCTTCCTGCCGCTGCGCATCACCACGGCCCACGGCCTGATGCCCGGCTTCGTGCTCGAAAAGTTCGGCCTGATGGAAGTGCGCGCAGACTTCGGCCCGGTCTACCTGATCAACTTCGCAGCCGTTGCCTACGGCATCGCCTGGCTGCTGATCGCCGGCCCGCGCCATCACAGCCCGCTGATCCAGAAGCTGGCATCTGGCCTCACCAGCCTCTTTACGCTGAACGTCCTGCAGCTGCTCGGTCGACACTCGCTGCAGATCTATGTCTGGCACGTACTGATCGTCTACATGGTCTATTATGTCGACGGAAACACGCCGGAACTGTCGCAACTGACCAAGACGGCCATCACCGTCGCAGCGCTTGGCCTACTCGCTCTCCCGGCCATCTGGCGCGACCGAGAGCGCTTGTTCGCCAATGCGCCGATCCTGGGCCCTTGGGTCAAATCGGCAGCATAAAGACTGGAATTTACGAAGGGTGGGGCGAAGGCCCCGCCCTTTTTCCATATATCGACACCCGCGCCGATCACTCCGCGATGAACCAAACTTGATGAGCCTCCACCTTCCGATCCGGAGCTTAACGCCCACATCAGCGTTCACACCCGGACCGTTCACGAAGACCAGGAGATCGTCATGCCCCGCCTCCCCCTCATCCTCGCCGGAACCATTCTGTCTGCGAGCGTAGCCTCCCTGCCCGCCCTTGCCCAGCAAGCCGCTACGCCCGTCGAGACCCAGGCTCCCAACGCGCCAGACCAAAAGCCGGCCTTCACCGGCCAGACCCGCGCGCCACAACCGGCCGAGGTGGCCAAGATCAAGACAGAAGTCGTGGCGGAAGGCCTTCCGCATCTCTGGGCCATGGAATTCCTGCCCGACAGCCGAATGCTGGTCACGGCAAAAGCCGGCGCCATGCACATCATCGGCACGGACGGCAAGGCAGGCCCGGAAATCGCCGGGGTCCCCAAGGTATTGGCGAACGGCCAGGGCGGCCTTCTCGACGTGGCGCTCGCCCCGGATTTCGAAACCTCGGGCAAGATCTTCTTCTCCTTCTCAGAACCGCGCGACGACGGCAACGGCACCTCTGTCGCCTCGGCCCGCCTCGTGCCCGACGATCAGGGCGGCGGCACCCTTGAGGACGTTAGCGTCATCTTCCGCCAGATGCCGAGTTACGACGGCAACAAGCATTTCGGCTCCCGCCTCGTCTTCGGCCCGCAGGGCGAACTCTATGTGACGGTCGGAGAACGCTCCGATGCCGAACCCCGGGTCCAGGCCCAGGACCTTCAGAGCGGCCTCGGCAAGGTCTTCCGTATCACCCAGACCGGCGAAGCCTTTGGCGGCAATCCCTTTACCGGAAAGGACGATGCCCAGCCGGAGATCTGGTCGCTCGGCCATCGCAACCTGCAATCCGCAACGCTTGACGGCCAAGGCCGCCTTTGGACCGTGGAGCATGGCCCCAAGGGCGGCGATGAATTGAACCGACCGGAAGCCGGCAAGAACTACGGCTGGCCCGAAGTGACCTACGGCGTCGAATACAGCGGCGCCAAGGTCGGCGACGGTGTCACCCAGATGGCCGATACCGAGCAGCCCGTCTACTATTGGGACCCGGTCATTGCGCCCTCGGGCATGGCTTACTACGATGCGGATGCCATCCCCGAATGGAAAGGCGCCTTCCTCGTCGGCGGCCTCGTCAGCCAGGGCGTGGTCGTCCTGCACATGGAAAACGACCGCGTGAAGCATGAGGAACGCATTCCCCTCGACGCCCGCATCCGGGATGTGAAGGTCGGCCCCGACGGCGCCGTCTATGCCGTCACCGAACAGCGCGGCGGCGGCAATTCGACGATCGTCAAGCTGACCAAGGCTTGAGGTACGTTTCCGCCCCTGGTCGGTGTGATCAGGGGCGGAACGCCAAAGGGTGCCGACGAGGGCCCGATCCACCGTGATCAGCTTCAGTCCTTCCACATGACGTTGGGCGAGCAGCAACCGGTCGACGGGATCTCAGGTCGGCGGTTCGGGATCGATGGTCTGAAGCACTTGTGCGACATCGATGCCAAGCAGGGCAAAACCGCTCGCGTCGAGCAAGCGTGGAATGTCGAGCAAGGCAACCGGGGCGTCAGCTTGCCTAAGCGCATCTTTATCGCGATTTCCCAGAGGCTTGCCACGCTGTAAAAAAAGGGTCCCGGTTGAAATCTCGGTGATGGCTCTGAAACCGGGAAATCGCTCAGCCAATTCGCCGTCGGCTGCCCCCCTCAACAAAGTCGAAAATGCGAAAAGGGCCCGCCTTCGGCGAGCCCTTTCAAAACCGAAAAACCTCGGCGCTTACTTCAGCGACGCGCAGAAGCGCTGGATGCGGCTGCAGGCCTCTTCCAGCTTGGCGTTGGAGGTTGCGTAGGACACGCGAAAATTCGGGCCAAGGCCGAAGGACGAGCCGTGAACGGTGGCCACACCTTCGGTTGCCAGCAATTCCATGACGAAGTCCTCGTCATTGGCGATCACCTTGCCCGACGGCGCAGTCTTCCCGATGAGGGCAGCACACGACGGGTAGACGTAGAAGGCGCCTTCCGGCTTCGGGCACACGATGCCGGAAGCTTGGTTGAGCATCGAGACGACGAGGTCGCGACGCTCTTCGAATGCCTTCTTGGATTCCGTGATGAAGTCCTGCGGACCGTTCAGCGCCTCGACGGCCGCCCACTGGGCAACCGAGCAGGCACCGGATGTCTGCTGGCCCTGGATCATGTCCATGGCCTTGATCAGCGGCAGCGGGCCGGCCGCATAGCCGATACGCCAGCCGGTCATCGCATAGGCCTTGGACACGCCGTTCATGGTCAGCGTCCGATCATAGAGCGCGGGCTCGACCTGCGCCGGCGTGTAGTAGACGAAGTCGCCAAACACGAGATGCTCATACATATCGTCGGTCAGAACCCAGACATGCGGATGCTTCATCAGCACGTCGGTCAGGGCCTTCAACTCGTCCTTGCTGTAGGCCGCACCCGACGGGTTTGATGGGGAGTTGAACATGAACCACTTGGTCTTCGGCGTGATTGCCTTGTCCAACTGCTCGGCGGTGAGCTTGAAATTGTTCTCGATCGTCGTTTCGACGAAAACAGGCGTGCCGCCGCACAGCGCGATCATTTCCGGATAGGAGACCCAGAACGGCGCGGGGATGACGACTTCATCTCCCGGATTGATCGTCGCCATGAAGGCGTTGAAAAGAATCTGCTTTCCGCCCGTGCCGACGATCACCTGCTCGGGCTTGTAGTCGAGACCGTTCTCGCGCTTGAACTTGTCGGCAATCGCCTTGTGCAGTTCCGGAATGCCGGCAACCGGCGTGTACTTCGTCTCACCGCGGGCGATCGCGGCAACGGCCGCGTCCTTGATATTCTGCGGCGTGTCGAAGTCGGGCTCGCCGACGGAGAGCGAAATGACGTCTTTCCCCTGCGCTTTGAGTTCCCGGGCCATCTGCGTGACGGCGATGGTCGCTGAAGGCTTGATGCGGGAAAGGGCGTCGGCAAGGAAAGCCATTTTTGCGTGTCCTGAGCTGATTGAACATCGACCCCGTGATCCCAGGGCCTCAGGTCCAAGCTCTATGGCGAAAGAGCCCATGCCTTTCAAGCGGAAAGCAGCGCAGACGCCCGAGAAAAAAGCTTCACCATGGCAATGCATCTCACCGAAGTCACAATGAGGGTGCGGCACGGTCACAATTCCGTCCCGCTCGTGACCAGAAATATGGGTTCCATCAGGCATCCGGTAGCAAGAGCAAGGATCCGCCATGCCCATTTCAGATATCGAACAGGATTATCGGCCTCGCTCTCGTCGGAGAGGAGGCCTATGCGCCACGGCCATTGTTCTCGGAGTGGCTCTGATAAGCCTCGAAATGCCAGAGGCCGGAGCCAGGGCCGAGCTTGCCGTCCCGTCGCCCCAGGCGGAGCAGTCCCAAACTGGACGTACGGTCCTGCCGCCAAGCACTGAGGTCACCTCAAGCATCGGCACCCTCGCCTCACCCAAGACAGCGCCCCAGCCATACCGGACCAGCGCCATCCCCGCCCACGAGCGGATCACCTTGATCAGCCTCCTGGCGCTGTGTTTCGGGGTGATGGCATATGGCGGCTTCAGGCTGTGGCGCCGCAGCGTCGATGACCTGATCCGCGCGAGATCGAGCGCCTCAGCCAGAGGCCGGGGTTGATCGCCCGGTTGGTCCGCCTCAGTAATTAGAACAATTGATATCTATGTAGTTTCGTATATATAGTTTCCTCCAGCATTGCCGGGAGGAGATCGTCATGCGGAAGATTGCAGTATTGGGTGCCGGCCTGGGTGGCACCATCATGGCCTACGAATTGCGGGATCGTTTGGGCAAAGAAGTCGAGATCCATCTGATCAACAAAGGCTCGACCTATTCCTTCGTTCCGTCAAACCCATGGGTGGCGGTTGGCTGGCGCGGACGCGAAGAAATCGAGGTCGACCTTCGTCCCGCCTGTGCCAAGCGCAACATTACGCTTCATCCGCAAGGTGCCCTGCGCCTCCATCCCTCTGAGAACCGCCTCGATCTTTCTGACGGAACGTCACTCATCTATGACTATCTGGTCATCGCGACAGGCCCGGAACTGGCCTTTGACGAAATCGAAGGCTTCGGTCCCGAACACCACACCCAGTCGGTCTGCCACATCGATCATGCACTCGCCGCCAAGCAAGCCTTCGACAAACTCGTAGCCAATCCGGGCCCCGTGGTGATCGGCGCCGTCCAGGGCGCCTCCTGCTTCGGCCCGGCTTACGAGTTCGCCTTCATCCTCGACAAGGCTTTGCGCGATGCCAAGGTCCGCGACCGCGTGCCGATGACCTTCGTCACCTCCGAGCCCTATATCGGCCATCTCGGGCTTGATGGCGTTGGCGACACCAAGGGATTGTTGGAAAGCGCGCTCCGCTCCAAGCACATCAAATGGGTCACCAATGCCCGGGTGAAAAAATTTGAGGCGGACAAGGTCACCGCCGAAGAAATGAGCGACGACGGCACGGTCAAGACGACACACGAAATCGCGGCCGCCTTCACGATGATGCTGCCCGCCTTTCGCGGCGTCGCTGCCATCAGAGACATCGAGGGCCTGACCAATCCGCGCGGTTTCATCCTTGCCGACAAGCACCAGCAGAACCCGACCTTCTCCAACGTCTTCTCCGTTGGGGTCTGCGTTGCAATTCCGCCGCTCGGCAAGACCGCAGTCCCGGTCGGCGTGCCGAAAACCGGCTTTATGATCGAATCCATGGTGACGGCGACTGCCCACAACATCGCAGCCCTCGTGAACGGCGAAAAGCCGGATGCGCAGGGCACCTGGAACGCGGTCTGCCTCGCCGACTTCGGCGATGGAGGCATCGCCTTTGTCGCCCAGCCGCAACTTCCGCCCCGCAACGTCAACTGGTCGTCACAAGGCAAGTGGGTGCATGCGGCCAAGATCGGTTTTGAGAAATACTTCCTCTACAAGGTAAAGCTCGGCAAGTCGGAACCCTTCTACGAGAAGCTGGCACTTCAGGCTCTTGGCATAGACAAGCTGAAGGCGGTCACCTTCGACACCTGAGATTGGCTCACCTGCGGCCCAGGCCACAACCGAAACAGGTCGCGCAAGCCCTTTTGGCCGCGCGCGCCCTGCCCGCCTGCCCGTCTTTGCCGTGGATGTTCCGACCATCTCTCGCCGGTCGCACGTATGGCCGATTGAAATTTCCGTGATTGATCAGCCATTTTCGGTGGGAATCGGTCAGAAAACGGATGAATAACAGGACCGGCAAAGCCGAACGCGGCATCGCGGCACGCAAAATTTTCAACCGAAAAGTTCCGTGATCGAACGCATATTTTTCGCGATCTGCATCGCAGGCGATGCAAATTTTCACGCAAGGTCCGAATCCACCCGTCCGACGCGGTCGAACTGGCCCAGGAGCACTGAGAATGCGGGACTCTGGAGCCCGCACCGACAAAACTTTTGCTTGCCAATTAACCACAAACCAAGCACTCTTCTGCCGTTCGGGCAATTTTGCGAGCATGGGAAGACCTATAAACAGATGCGCGCCGGTGACGCTATAACAACCCCGGGCAGCTAACATTGGGATGTGAAGCAACATCTCGGTATTGTCTGCGGTAACAAGGCCCCTTTCCTCACATTTCGACAAATGCCTGTCGCGCACCCGCAAGCGGGTAACATTGTAATGCTGCCCCGCCGAATACGGGCAGAGAGAAAAGGACCTGACGCATGGCCGAGACTGGCACTGTAAAATTCTTCAACACCGATAAGGGCTTTGGCTTCATCAAGCCCGATAACGGCGGTGCGGACATCTTCGTCCACATCTCCGCTGTACAGGCTTCGGGCCTTTCGGGTCTGACCGAGAACCAGAAGGTCAGCTTCGACACGGAACCGGACCGCCGCGGCAAAGGCCCCAAGGCCGTAAACCTGCAGATCTCTGGCTGATTTACGTCAGCCGGTATTGTCTTCAAAATTGCGGCCCGGCATCCATGCCGGGTTTTTTCATTCAGCCTGCGTTCAGCCGGGCCGTCCTAATGTCCTCCCATAGCGTGTTGCTTCAGGCGCCACGCAGTTGTTGAGGAACGAAGCCATGATCAAATTCGCACGGAATGCCCTTCTTGCGGCTGCAGTCACTCTGGTCCCGATGGCCGCCGCTTCGCAGGCCCAGGCCGATGACCGCTACTATCGCCATCACCGCCACAACAACAACGGCGATGCCCTCGCCCTCGGCGTGATCGGGCTCGCGACCGGTGTGATCGTCGGCTCCGCTCTGGCCAGCCCCCCGCCCCAGCGCCGCGTCTATGTCGACCGGGGCCCGGTCTCCGTTTACGACGACCCGGAGTATTACGTTGACGATTATCCGCCACCGCCGCCGCGCCGCCCGGCCTATCGTCCGCAGCCGGTCTATCAGCAGCAGCGTCCGGTCTACCAGTCCTACAGTGTCGAACCGTGGACCGGCGCCTGGTATGACTACTGCTCGCAGCGTTACCGGAGCTTCAACTCCCGCACCGGCACCTATATCGGCTACGACGGCCAGTCGCATTTCTGCACAGCCGGCTGATACCATGGACAGACAAGCGAAAAGCCCCTCGCGGGGCTTTTCTGCGTTCTTGCTTGTGATCAAAGGCCCTGGATAAAGGGATTGCTGCGCCGCTCGTCGCCGATCCGGCTTCCCGGTCCGTGGCCGCAGATGAAACCGACATCGTCCCCCAGCGGCAGCACCTTGTCACGGATCGAATTCATGAGCGTCTGATGGTCGCCGCCCGGCAGATCCGTGCGCCCGACCGAGCCGTTGAACAGGACGTCGCCGAGATGGGCGAATTTCTGGCCCCGGTTGAAGTAGATCACGTGGCCGGGCGCATGGCCTGGGCAATGATAGACCTCGAATTCGTGGCTGCCGAAAGAGACCCGGTCGCCATCCTCCAGCCATTGGTCCGGAGTCACGCTGCGAAGGCCGGAAATGCCGTATTTTTCCGCCTGGGTTTCGATCCGCTGCAAAAGTGGCAGATCGTCCTTGTGCGGCCCGATGATCGAAAGTCCTGTCCGCTCCTTGAGTTCGGCCGCCCCTCCGGCATGGTCGAGATGGCCATGGGTGAGCCAGATCGCGGTCAGAGCGATCCGATTCTCGGCAATGACCTCCAGGATAACGTCGACATCACCACCCGGATCGACGATCACGCCTTCGCGTGTCTCGTCATCGAACAGGATCGTGCAATTCTGCTGGAACGGAGTCACGGGGATGATACCCGCTTGGACCTGACCCATGAGATGGCCTTCCTTCTGCTGTGGACGGCGGGGGACTTAGCACGCCCGACCGTCGAGAGGAATGGCAAGGTGTCAGCGGGTCAGCCCATAGACTTGAGCAACAGGGCTGGCCGGCAGGAAAGACGCCTGTGCAACGAGAAAACCCGCAATGACGATCTTGGTGGTAAAGACCAGGATGGCAAGCGGCCGCAGGCTGGGCGCGGACGTTTCAGTTTCGACATGCGTGCTGCTGATCATGGTAGGGATCCCTTTCTCCGTCGAAGAGTATCTCCGACATCGCTTGCCCGTGGCTGACGGGCTCGTCTGCCGGGCTTAACGGCAAGCGCGGCCATAGGTTTCCTTGCGACTGTGAAACTGTGCGAAGATCGTAAATTTGTTGGAATTTTGCTACACTTGCGCATAGTTTTGCCGCCGAGCGGGCGCAGGGCCTGCAGCGACATCGGGTAAGGGCCGGATAGCTCTCTCAAGCCAGCGCTTCGCCCAACAAGAGAAGAATGCCGTCAGCAAGAGCCGGGCTCCATGAGCCCGACCGTCGGCACGGAAAGGAATGACAGCGTGGTTCGACAGTCTGCGACGAAGACTGCCAAAAAGGTTCTGCCGGATTTTCCGGTTGTCGATGACAAGGCGATCGATTTCGAGACGATCGAGAGCCTGTTCTTCGCCTATAGAGACTTCGTCTCCGATCCGGATGCCATACTCGCCAAGCTGGGTTACGGCCGCGCCCATCACCGCGTCGTCCACTTTGTCAGCCGCCGGCCGGGCATGACCGTCGCCGATCTGCTTGGCATATTGCAGATCACCAAGCAGAGCCTCGCACGCGTGCTGAAGGAACTGATCGACAGCGGCTATATTCGCCAGATGGCCGGCCCTGCCGACCGCCGCCAGCGCCGCCTCTACCCGACGCTGGCCGGCCGCGAACTGTCGCTCGCTTTGTCCGAGCCGCAATCGCGCCGCATCGCTCATGCCATGCAGGGCATGAGCATCGAGGAGCGCGATGCGGTGCGCCGCTTTCTCCAGGGCATGCAGAAGCAGACGGTCGACGTGCCGGTCGTTGAAGAAGGAGCCGACTGACGTGCTGAAGAAGATCGTTCTGACCGATGACGCCCCGCACCTTCTGGTCGTCGACGACGATACCCGCATCCGCGACCTCCTCCACCGCTTCCTGACGGAAAAGGGCTTTCGCGTCTCGGTCGCGGCCGACGCTGCCGAAGCACGGCGAAAGCTTGAAGGCCTGAGTTTCGACCTTCTCGTCCTCGACGTGATGATGCCTGGGGAATCCGGCCTGTCCCTGACCCAGAGCCTATCGGACGAGAAGAAGGTCCCGATCATCTTGCTGACCGCCCGCTCCGAAGCCGACAGCCGAATCGCCGGCCTGGAGGCGGGCGCTGACGACTATCTCGCCAAGCCCTTCGATCCGCGCGAACTCGTGCTGCGCATCAACAACATCCTTAAGCGCAACACCAATCCGGACGCGCCGAAGATCGAGCAGATCATGTTCGGTCCCTACACTTTCTCGCTGCTGCGCAAGGAACTGCGCAAGGGTGCCGAAGTCATTCGCCTGACGGATCGCGAGCAGGAAATCATGCTGCTGTTTGCCGGTCGTGCCGGCGACACCATCCCCCGCCATGAACTGGTGGGCAACGACGCCGAGGTTGGAGAGCGCACGATCGATGTCCAGATCAACCGCCTGCGCCGCAAGATCGAGGACGATCCGGCCAATCCGGTCTGGCTTCAGACCGTACGCGGCATAGGTTATCGCCTGAGCATGGACTGACAGGCCGAGAACGGCGCCACGCGGCGTCGAGGAATGAGAGGACTATGACGCCATTCGAGCAGATCCGGCGGGACCAGGACCGCAGCCCCGCCACGGGCATCAAGGGCTTGCTCCGCTGGCTACGGCATCGCCTGCCGACGGGGCTTTACGCCCGCTCGCTGCTGATCATCCTGCTGCCAATGCTGATCCTGCAGACGGTCGTGGCCTTCGTCTTCATGGAGCGTCATTGGCAGTTGGTCACGGAGCGCCTGTCGGCCGCCGTCACTCGTGACATCTCCGCCGTCATCGAATTGCTCGATCGCTATCCGGGCAAGCAGGATTTCGACAAGATCGTCGATATCGCCGGTGACAAGCTGAACCTGATGGTATCACTGGAGCCAGGCACTGATTTGCCGCCGCCGAGACCGCGGCCCTTCTTTTCGATCCTCGACCAGATTCTCTCCGACGAAATCGCCGACAAAGTTCGCAGGCCCTTCTGGATCGACACGGTCGGCGACAGCAACCTGGTCGAGATCCGCATTGTCGTTGATCAGGGAACATTGCGGATCTTCGCCCACCGCAGTGCGGCCTATGCCTCGAATACCCACATCTTCCTGGTCTGGATGGTCTCCACCGCCCTGGTGCTGATCGTCATCTCGATCCTCTTCCTGCGTGGCCAGATCCGACCGATCCTGGCGCTCGCCAACGCCGCCGAGAGCTTCGGTAAGGGGCAGAAGGCACCGGAGGGATTTTCCCCGCGCGGGGCCGACGAAGTGCGCCGCGCCGGGCTCGCCTTCATCCTGATGCGCGAGCGCATAGAGCGCCAGATCGAGCAGCGCACCGCGATGCTGGCGGGCGTCAGCCATGACCTTCGCACGATCCTCACCCGCTTTCGCCTGCAACTGGCGCTCGCCGGCGATGCCCCCGAATTGGAAAACCTGAACCAGGACGTCGACGACATGCAGAGCATGCTCGAAGGCTATCTGGATTTTGCCAAGGGTGAGGTGGAGGAAGATTTTGGCCGTCTGAACCTTGGCGAACTCTTCGAAAAGCTGAACGGCGATTTCACCCTTCACGGCAAAACGCTTGAATGGTCAATGGAGGGCGATCCCATCGTCTCCGTCCGCCCCAATGCCTTCGCCCGCCTGATCACCAACCTTGCCTCCAATGCCAGGCGTTATGCCGACCGGCTGAAGATCGATGCCCGCCATACGCCCAAATGGCTGGTGATCATGTTCGACGACGACGGCCCGGGCATTCCGCGCGAGGCGCGCGACGACGTGTTCAAGCCCTTCTTCCGGCTTGACGAGGCCCGAAATCTCGATGCCTCCGGCACCGGGCTTGGGCTTGCAATCGCCCGTGATATCGCCCGCAGCCATGGCGGCAATGTCACGCTTGAAGACAGCCCATTGGGCGGACTGCGGGCTGTGCTGCGCGTTCCCGTCTGACAAAATTCGCTTGGAGAACAGAGCCGTTAATCTGCAGAGGCTCCCGCCGCTCACATGAGCTTGGCGCCATCAGGCACACCCTGCTCGACGGCCGCCAGGACGATCGCACCGGCCGCGTCCTCGAAACCGAGCGTCAGCACTTCCGAACGGAACGGCCCGATCTGGCGCGGCGGAAAGTTGACAACGCCGAGCACCTGCCGTCCAACCAGCGTCTCCGGCGTGTAATGCACGGTGATCTGGGCAGACGATTTCTTCACCCCGATCTCAGGGCCAAAATCGATCTTCAGCTTGAAAGCCGGCTTGCGGGCTTCCGGAAAGACTTCGGCCTCGATGATCGTGCCGACGCGAATGTCGACCTTCTCGAAATCGCCGAAGGTGATTTCCGAAGCCTTCGTCTCGCTGCTCATTGCGCCAGTTCCTCGGCACGGATACGCGCCGCCTCGATCGCCGCATCGAACAGCGGCTGCATGGCATTGTCGGCCATCAGCACGGCAAGTGCTGCAGCCGTCGTTCCGCCGGGCGACGTTACGTTCTGCCGCAACTTTGATGCAGGGTCCGGGGACTGGTGCATCAATTCACCAGCCCCCGCGACCGTTTCCCGTGCAAGCCGCATGGCAAGGTCCGCCGGCAGGCCGGCCTTGCGGCCCGCCTCTGCCATGCACTCGACGAGATAGAAAACATAGGCCGGGCCGCTTCCGGAGAGCGCTGTCACGGCATTGATCGCGGCTTCGCTATCGACCCATTCGACAGGGCCGGAAACCTTCAGCAAGCGATGCACGATCTCCCGCTTGGCCTCGCTCACCGCAGCATTGGCATAGGCACCGGTAATGCCGCGACCGATCATCGCCGGCGTGTTCGGCATGGCCCGTACCATCCCGGCCGGGCCGAGATGCGCTTCCATCGAAGCGATCGTCTTGCCGGCCGCGACCGACACAACCGTCGTCTGCGGCCCGACCAGACCTTTCAGCCCCGGCAGGACGGCGTCCATGACCTGCGGCTTGACGGCCAGGAACAGGATATCTGCAACGAGACCTTCCGGCGGGGCAATGGAATGTAGCGCACCACCCTCGGCGATCAGCGCTTGCATCTTGTCGGAAGGACCGGGATCGAGCACGGTGACGGCCGATCCCGGAATGCCGTTCTTCAACCAGCCCGACAGCATGGCGCCGCCCATATTGCCGGCACCGATCAAGACAATGTGCCCGAAGACGGACTGGCTCATGCTCAGGCTTCTCCGACAGTCTCGAACAGGACCGCATCCATGGCGCTCTTGGCGTCCATGCCGGACCACACGACAAACTGGAAAGCCTGGTAATAGGCTTCGCAGGCATCGACGGCGGAGGAGAGAAGCACTTCGACCTGGCGGTTGGTCGGCTCGGCACCGCCGGCCAGCAGCAGCGACTGGCGGAAGATGACCACGTCCTCGTTGCGCCACAGGTCGAAGTGACCCATCAGCACCTGACCATTCACGTAGGAAAGCAGCTTGATGACTTCGATCAGCCTGTTCTCGGGGATCTTGAGATCGAAGGCGGAGGCCAGATGCAGCGCCTCGAATTCTTCCATCCAGGAGAAGGACACATGGTAATCGGCCCAGCGCCCTTCGACGGTCATTGCGATCTCGTCTTCGCCGGAACGTTCGAACGACCAGTCATTGGTCGCAGCGACAAACTCGATCATATCGACCGGGTTTGACTGTCGTTCGACTTCGATTTCCATCAGGCTCATGCTTCACCTTCTTAACCGGAGTGAAAACGGGCAACCGGCAAAACGCCGGAGCACTCGAACACTAAGACCGGAACTAAACTGAAAACGATTCCGAAGGACCCCAGGATAAAATACGCACCCTGTCCGAAACTTGTGTAGGCCCGTTTCGAATCATCATTTAAAATCAGTGTATAATCGCCAGAAGCCAGCACCAGCCCCCAACCGGCGATTTGGGCAACGACCCTGTGGATGGCTGTTCGGGAATCGCCTTTGCATCAGGTCATAAGCGACTCTGGCGATTGGCTTTTTCGCACCTGTCCACAAGCTGCAACTTTTTTCCGTCGCATTGCCCCTTTTGCTCCCGTCAAGGCACTGAGAAAACAAAAAGACCCAAAGCCACAGGCAATGGGTCTCCTACGTCATTGTCAAATGGCCTCATGCTCCAGTTGGGCAGGCAAACCCGCCGGCTGGATCAGCTCTGTTACTTCGCCTGCGCCGCGAGCTGGGCTTCGAGGATTTCCAGACGCTTCTGCAGAAGCTCGTTCTCCTCACGCGCCTTCAGCGCCATCTCGCGCACCACGTCGAATTCCTCACGCTTGACGAGATCCATGCTGTTCAGCCAGCGCTCGGCCTGGGCATGAAAAGCCGTCTCGACTTCCTTGCGCACGCCTTGGGCGGCACCGGCGGCATCCGTCATCAGCTTGGCGAAATCATCAAAAAGGCGATTGGGTCCGGTCGACATGAAACTCTCCTCTGGATCAGGATGCGGGACCTCGTTTGTCCCCTTGATGATCAGGTAGGACCAGACGCCCCTGCGTGCAAGACGTAGTCTGGACATAAAGGTGGTTGACGGTGTTGCACTGCGTCCAGATTCCATCTTGACCACCTTATGTAGCAACGCCATTTTCGCCCAGCATCAACGAAAGCAATCCATTGTTGTCAGTTCTGGACCTGTTCGCCGTCGTATCTTTCCCCGCGATCGATCCGATCGCCTTTTCGATTGGTCCCTTGGCGGTCCATTGGTACGGGCTCGCCTATGTCGCCGGCATCCTGCTTGGCTGGCTGGTCGCGCGCGATCTCCTGCGCCGTCCGAACCTCTGGCCGAACGGCGCACCGCCGGCAACCGTCGAGCAGATCGACGATTTCATCCTCTGGGTGGCCATCGGCATCGTCGCGGGTGGTCGCATCGGCTACATCCTGTTTTACGATTTCTCAGCCGTCGCCACCAATCCGATGCGCGCGATCGAAGTCTGGAATGGCGGCATGTCCTTCCATGGCGGCTTCCTCGGCGCGGCGCTTGCCATGGTCTTCTTTGCCCGCAAGCACCTCGTGCCGCTCTGGAGCCTGTTCGACATCGTCGCCAGCGTCGCGCCGCTCGGCATCTTCTTCGGACGCGTCGCCAATTTCATCAATGGCGAGCTCTGGGGCCGCCCGGCCGACCTGCCCTGGGCCATGGCCTTCCCGACCGGCGGCCCCTTCCCGCGCCATCCGAGCCAGCTCTACGAAGCAGCCCTCGAAGGTCTGCTGCTCTTCCTGCTGCTGCAACTGCTCGCCCGCGCATTCGGAGCCCTGCGCCATCCTGCCCGCATCACCGGCATCTTCGTTACCCTCTATGCCGCTGCGCGCATCTTCGTCGAGTTCTTCCGCGAGCCCGATGCCCAGATCGGTTATCTCTTCGGCGGCTGGCTGACCATGGGCATGGTCCTGTCGCTGCCGATGGCCCTGGTGGGCCTGTGGATTTTTGCATGGTCCGGGCGCATGGTCCGGACGAGCGGTTGAGGGAGGATTGAGGATGCCCACACCGCTTGCTGAAAAGATCAAGGCCCTGATTTCAGCCCATGGCCCGATCAGTGTCACCGACTATTTTGCGCTCTGCCTCGCCGATCCCGAGCACGGCTATTATCGCACGCGCCACCCGTTTGGCCGTGCCGGTGATTTCGTCACCGCCCCCGAGGTCAGCCAGCTCTTCGGCGAAATGCTCGGCATCTTCATGATCAATGCCTGGCAGCGCCACGGCGAGCCGCTCGACGTGCGCTTTGTGGAGATCGGCCCCGGCCGCGGCACCATGATGGCCGACATGCTGCGCGTCATCGCGCGCGCAGCCCCCGGCCTTTACGAGACCGCAACCGTGCATCTGGTCGAAACCAGCGCGCTGCTGAAGCTCACCCAGATGGAAACGCTCTCCAGCCACGGCGATAAGGTCTCCTGGCACGAGAGCTTCGATGGCGTGCCCGACGGTTTCACCCTGCTCGCCGCCAACGAACTCTTCGACGCCATCCCCATCCGTCAGTTCGTCAAGACGCCAGCGGGTTTCCGCGAGCGCATGGTCGGACTCGACGAACAAGGCGAACTCTGCTTCACGCTCGGCATCGCCACCCTCGATCCTGTCCTTCTGCCCGAAATGACGGCGCCACCGCCGGACGGTGAAATCTTCGAAGTGGCCCCGGCCCGCCAATCGGTCATGCTGACCATCTGCGAGCGCCTGCGCCAGAGCCATGGCACGGCGCTCGTCATCGACTATGGCCATATGGTCAGCAATTTCGGCGACACGCTGCAGGCCGTCCGCGCCCATGAATGCGACCCGCCGCTTGCCCATCCGGGCCTCGCCGATCTCACCAGTCATGTCGACTTCGAAAACCTCGCCCGCACCTCGCTGGCCGCCGGCGTTCACCTCAATGGCTGCATGCACCAGGGCGACTTCCTGGTCGGGCTCGGCATCGAGGAACGGGCCGCGGTTCTCGGTCGTGGCAAGGACGAGGCCACCCAGAAAACCATTGTCGATGCGGTCCACCGCTTGGCCGGCGCCGGCAACGGCTATATGGGGGAATTGTTCAAGGTCATGGCTGTCTCTATGCCCGCCCTTCACCTCGCCCCCTTCAAAGCCAAGCATTGACACGGGCCGCCTCGAACGCCACCATCGCCCGCGACCCGACGGCTCAATAGACTGAAAGCCGAATGAAATCAGGCATTTCGTGAGACATCTTCACGAACCTCCGATTTGCCGAGCGCCGGAGACCGGACCATGACCACCGCCGACCAGCCGCGCCCGATCACCACAGCCAACCTCGACCATGCGAAGGCGGCCGGCATCCGTCACGGCTTTTTTACGCGCGAAGGCGGCGTGTCGGACGGCATCTATCGCGGGCTGAACGTCGGCCTCGGATCGCATGACGAACCGGAGCGCGTCCACGAAAACCGCCGCCGCGTCGCCGCCTGGTTTGGCCTGGAGCCGCAGCGCCTCGCCACAGCCCACCAGATCCATTCGCCCGACGTCGTGGTGGTATCTGGCCGTTATGACGGCAGCCGTCCGCCGGCCGATGCGCAGGTGACCGCGAGCCCCGGCGTCATCCTCGGCGTGCTGACGGCCGATTGCGGCCCGATCCTCTTCGCCGACCCGGAAAACCGGGTCATTGGTGCGGCCCATGCCGGCTGGAAGGGCGCACTCGGCGGTGTACTGGAAAACACCATCGACGCCATGGTCACGCTCGGCGCCAAACGGGAAAACATCCGCGCCACACTCGGCCCCTCGATCAGTGCGGCGAGCTACGAGGTCGGTCCGGAATTCGTCGACCGTTTCCTGGCGCAGGATCCAGACTTCGCCACGTTCTTCACCCCCTCCACCAAGCCGGGCCACGCGATGTTCGATCTGCCCGGCTTGACCCTGATGCGGCTGACGCGTGCAGGCATCACCGCCGACTGTCTCAATCTCTGCACCTATGCGGCGCCTGAGACGTTTTATTCCTATCGCCGAACCACCCATGCCGGGGAACCGGACTATGGGCGACAGATTTCAGCGATCGCGATCACGGAGGACTGACATGGCACTGCACTTTAGCGACAGCGAATTCGCGACACGCCGCGAGCGACTGATGGCCCGCATGGCGGCCGACAAGCTCGACGCCCTGCTGCTCTTCGCCCAGGAAAGCATGTACTGGCTGACCGGCTACGACACCTTCGGCTTCTGCTTCTTCCAGACCCTGGTGGTCAAGGCAGACGGCAGCACGACGTTGCTCACCCGCACGCCCGACCTGCGCCAGGCCAAGCAGACCTCGACGATCGCAAACATCGTCGTCTGGGTCGACCGCCCGAATGCGGACCCGACGGTCGATCTGCGCAATCTGTTGAGCGACCTCGACCTCCTGGGCGCCCGCATCGGCGTGGAATACGACACCCACGGCATGACCGGTCGCGTCGCCCGCCTGCTCGACAACCAGTTGACCAGTTTCGGCGAGATCACCGACGCCTCCTATCTCGTCAGTGAACTCAGACTGGTGAAGAGCCAGGCGGAAATCGCCCGCGTCGTCGAAGCCGCCCGTCTGGCGGATGAAGCCCTCGATGCCGCCCTGCCGCTGATCGCGCCGGACGCCGACGAGGCCGCGATCCTCGCCGCCATGCAGCACGCCGTGCTTGCCGGCGGTGGCGATTATGCCGCCAACGAATTCGTCATCGGTTCGGGCCCGGACGCCCTGCTCTGCCGCTACAAGTCCGGTCGCCGTCGCCTTTCGGCGACAGACCAGTTGACCTTGGAATGGGCCGGCGTGTCTGCCCACTACCATGCCCCCATGCTGCGCACGATCCTGGTCGGCGAAGTGTCTCCCCGGCACAGGGAACTCTATGCCGCCGCAGTCGACGGCATGAAGACGATCGAGCAGGTCCTGCGCCCCGGCCACACGTTCGGCGACCTGTTCGACGCCCATGCCCGCACCATGGACGAACGTGGCCTCACCCGTCATCGTTTCAATGCCTGCGGCTATTCGGTCGGCGCGCGTTTCGCGCCGTCCTGGATGGAGCATCAGATGCTGCATGCCGGCAATACCCTGGAGATCTCGGCCGACATGACGCTGTTCGTGCACATGATCATCATGGACAGCGACCGGGAAACCGCCATGACACTGGGGCAGACCTATTTGACCACCGAAAGCGCACCGCGCGCCCTCTCCGGCCATTCGCTTGAACTGATCGCGCTCTGAGACCCCAAGTTTTCCAATCTGTTCAGGGAATTGACAGACGAAACGTGCTAGACGCATAAATTGTGACAGGAGGCGAAGGGGAAGGATCTGCCCTTGAGACGTTCAGCGACATTGACCATGAGCCGTGCCGCGATGCTCCTGCCCCTGTTGCTGCTTGCCGCCTGCAACAGCACGGAAGTCCTGACGCCGCGCGCCGATGTCGGCAACGGCGCCCAGCCGGCCGGCTACGGCGAGGCGGCACCGGTCGCTGCGGCCGGCATGCAGCCGGTTCAAAGCGCCCCGCTCGACCAGCCCGGCAGTTATGCCACCGCACCGCGGGGTCCGCAGAACACGCTGGAGGCTCAGGCCGAGGCACTCGCCCAGGGCGGTGTGAACCCCGTCGCCTCGCCGCCACTCGACGACGCGCCCTCCCAGCAATTCCCTGCAGCCCCGCAGGCCGCGTCCGCAACACGCACCGCGCAGAACGTCGCCCAGCAACAGCCGCCAACATCACAGCAATCAGCCGCCACCGGCCAGAGCAGCACGGGCACCGTCCGCTTCCTGCCGATCATCGGCGCGCCGGTTCAGGCCGTGACGCCCCTCTCGCGGCAGCTAGGCGCCGAGGCCCGCGCCCGCGGGTTGACCATCAAGAGCGCCAACGATGCGTCAAGTGAACATATCCTCAAGGGTTATTTCTCCGCCTTTTCCGATGGCGGCAATGTCACGGTCACCTATGTCTGGGACGTGCTCGACGCCAATGGCGGTCGGCTGCACCGTATCCAGGGCCAGGAGGTCGTGCCGTCGGATGCCAAGGATCCCTGGGCTGCCGTCCCCGCCTCGGTCATGCAGCAGATCGCCACGAAGAGCATGGCGGAATACGTCGCCTGGAGAAATGCGCAGGCCGGTTGACCGGGCCAGAGAGACCACCTGATCGATCTGCTAAACGATTCAATTTCCGATGATTAACCGAAAATGTGGGCCTTCCCGTCCAAGCCTCTTGCATTAAAGGGTGAGGACGCTAAAAAGCGCCCATCTCAGCATGGTAACAGGCGGGCCAAGATGAAGGTTTTCGCAGGTAATTCGAACCGGCAACTGGCCGAAGCGATCTGCTCCTATCTCAACGTACCACTCGGCAAGGCCAGCGTCCGCCGCTTCGCAGACCAGGAAATCTTCGTCGAAATTCAGGAAAACGTCCGCGGCGAGGATGTCTTCGTCGTCCAGGCGACGTCGTTCCCGACGAATGACCACCTGATGGAACTGTTGATCATGATCGACGCCTTCCGTCGATCCTCGGCACGGCGCATCACGGCGGTGCTGCCCTATTTCGGCTATGCCCGTCAGGATCGCAAGGCCGGCCCCCGCACGCCGATCTCGGCTAAGCTGGTCGCCAACCTCATCACCGAGGCTGGCGCCGACCGCGTGTTGACCCTCGACCTGCATGCTGGTCAGATCCAGGGCTTCTTCGACATTCCGACCGACAACCTCTATGCCGTTCCGCTCCTCGCGAACGACGTCAAGGAACGCTACGACACAAACAATGTCATGGTCGTCTCACCTGACGTCGGCGGCGTCGTGCGCGCCCGCTCGCTCGCCAAGCGGCTGGACTGTCTGCTCGCCATCGTTGACAAGCGTCGGGACCGCCCCGGTGAATCCGAGGTGATGAACGTCATCGGCGACGTCACCGGCAAGGACTGCATCCTGATCGACGACATTGTCGATTCCGGTGGCACGCTCTGCAATGCGGCCGAGGCCCTGCTGAAGAACGGTGCCACCAGCGTCACCGCCTACATCACCCATGGCGTGCTCTCGGGCGGTGCCGTGACCCGCGTGGCCTCGTCCAAGCTGCGCGAACTGGTGATCACGGATTCGATCCAGCCGACCACGGCCGTGCTCTCCGCGCACAACATTCGAGTGCTCTCGACATCGACCTTGCTCGGGGAAGCGATCAATCGCACAAGCGCCGAGGAGTCGGTTTCCAGCCTGTTCGATTAAGGGGTCGACATCGGCCGCAAGCAGCCCGTCGCCGACGACCGATCGCCATTAATCATCGCCAGCGATGCCGTTTGCTGCGGCCTGGGAGTTCTTATATGGTCCGCCGCCATGGGGCGTGTCTGCCCCTATAATTCTCTTGGAAAACGCAGCTTCCTTCATGTCCCTGACAGTCGAATTCTTGCTGGAAAGCCCGAAACTTCATGAAGCCATTCGGGACCAATCTGCAGCCTTGCTGGCAGTGCATGAGCAGAGCCCCAGGCTAGCGTCTGTTTTCGGAACGCAGCAGCGCTGGCTGCTTGGCCATTTGGCCATGGCCCAGTATTTCGCCGAAGTGGCGTCCGGCGCATCCGAACCAGCGATTTTCCTCGCCCGCTATTTCGAACTGGTGCGCCAGCACGAGATCTCCAGCGTCAACACGGCAGACGCCTTCATCAAGGAAATGCTGGTCTATGGCATCGCCGTTCAGGTCAGTGCCGGCGACAAGCGCAATCGACCTGTAGCTCCCTCGCCGCTGACGATCGCCGGCGTGCATCGTTGGCTCTGGATCCACCTGCGAAGCCTCGATGCGATCGATAGCGGCAATCGCCTGACTACGTTCGAAGCTGACGAAAGTCTCCTTGCCCGCCTGCATCCGCGCATCAATGCCCGCTTCATGGTCAGCCCCGCAATCCGCACACCACCGCAAACCTGGTCGCTCTTCACCTGGCTCAACAACGGCGGCATCGTCATGGACTGGCTTCTGGCCGGGATCGAATTGGCGGATCCTGCCGCCGAGCGCGTGCGCACGCAGGTCCGGTCCGTGCCGCAGATGGCCGAGATCTTCCGTCTGTCCCGCACCCACCTGAACCGCAAGCTGCGTGAAGCCGAAGCGCTCGGCAGCATCGGCTGGGAAGGTGCTCGAGGTCGCTCGGTAATGTGGGTATCGCGGCAGTTCCGCGAGGAATATGCGGCCTCGCAGGCCGCCAAGCTCGCCATCATCGACGAGGCCTGCGCCGAAATCGGCCTGCGCTAAACCAATTAAGCCGGTTCTTTATCGGCCCGACAGCGGGCAGACCTCGCCGCCTGCAAACAGCCGTGAGCGGGTGAGAAAGCGGCGTTCCCGGCCATTGTCCAGCGAGAACATGCCACCCCTGCCCGGCACGACGTCGATGATCAGCTGCGTATGTTTCCACACGTCGTATTGACTGCCACTGATGTAAAACGGCACGCCACCGATCTCGCCGAGCTTCACATCCGTCTCCCCGACGCGGTAATCGCTCGCCGGAAAACACATCGGCGATGACCCGTCGCAACACCCACCGGATTGGTGGAACAGCACATCCGGATGGTCTTTTCGGATCTCGGCCAGAAAGCTCAGTGCGGCATCGGTCGCGATGACGCGTGGTTCACCTTGGGTGGAGTTGTCGGTCACGATAGTTCCTTCCGAGCGGGCAGAAACGGCACACCCTCCCCTTGAGAGGGAGGGTCGGCACGCAGTGCCGGGGTGGGGTGACCCTTTGGGTAGCCGAACGATCACCCCGCCCGCAGCTTCGCTGCGACCTCCCCCCTCAAGGGGAAGGTGTGGAGCCTCAGAAGAAGCCGAGTGCCTTCGGGCTATAGGACACCAGCATGTTCTTGGTCTGCTGGTAGTGGTCGAGCATCATCTTGTGGGTCTCGCGACCGATGCCCGACTGCTTGTATCCACCAAACGCCGCATGCGCCGGATAGGCATGGTAGCAGTTGGTCCAGACGCGACCGGCCTGGATGTTGCGCCCAAAGTTGTAGCAACGATTGGCATCGCGGCTCCACACGCCCGATCCGAGGCCATAGAGCGTGTCGTTGGCGATTTCGAGTGCTTCCGCATCATCCTTGAAGGTGGTGACGGAAACGACGGGGCCGAAGATTTCTTCCTGGAACACACGCATCTTGTTGTGGCCCTTGAAGACCGTCGGCTTGACGTAGTAGCCGCCGGCCAGATCGCCCGAAAGGGTGTTGCGCTCGCCGCCGATCAGCACCTCGGCGCCTTCCTGGCGGCCGATATCCATGTAGGACAGGATCTTCTCCAACTGCTCGGAGGAGGCCTGCGCCCCGATCATCGTCGACATGTCGAGCGGGTTGCCCTGCTTGATGGCCGCGACGCGCTTCAGTGCCCTTTCCATGAAGCGGTCATAGATCTTCTCGTGCACCAAGGCGCGGCTCGGGCAAGTGCAGACCTCACCCTGGTTGAGCGCGAACATCGCGAACCCTTCCAGCGCCTTGTCGAGATAGTCGTCGTCCTCGCGCATGACGTCTTCGAAGAAGATGTTCGGCGACTTGCCGCCCAGTTCCAGCGTGACGGGAATGAGGTTCTGGCTGGCATATTGCATGATCAGTCGACCGGTCGAGGTCTCGCCGGTAAAGGCGATCTTGGCGATGCGCGGGCTGGTCGCAAGCGGCTTGCCGGCTTCCAGACCAAAACCGTTGACGATGTTGAGCACGCCCGGCGGCAACAGATCACCGATCAGCTCGGCCAGCACCAAGATCGAGGCCGGGGTCTGTTCGGCCGGCTTCAAGACCACGCAGTTCCCGGCAGCAAGCGCCGGCGCCACTTTCCAGGCGGCCATCAAGATCGGAAAATTCCACGGAATGATCTGACCGACGACGCCCAGCGGTTCATGGAAGTGATAGGCGATCGTGTCGTGGTCGACTTCGCCGATCGTGCCTTCCTGGGCGCGAATGCAGGCGGCGAAATAACGGAAGTGGTCGATGGCGAGCGGAATGTCGGCCGCCATGGTCTCGCGCAGCGGCTTGCCGTTGTCCCAGGTTTCCGCACGCGCCAGCAGTTCGAGATTGTCCTCCATCCGCTGCGCCACCTTCATCAGGATGTTGGAACGCTCGGTGGTCGAGGTGCGGCCCCATTTGTCCTTGGCGGCGTGGGCGGCATCGAGAGCGAGATTGATATCCTGCTCGTCAGACCGGGCAACGTCACAGAGCTTGCCGCCGGTCACCGGCGTGGTGTTTTCGAAGTAGCGGCCGTTGACCGGCTCGCGCCATTCGCCGCCGATGAAGTTGCCGTATTTCAGCTTGAACGGCGATGCCGCAATGGCCTGAACCTGGATGTTCATAGTCGATCCTCCCTTTAGGAAAGGAGCCCCTCCTCGGGCTCCGATGGGAAGATGATCATCCGCTTCTGCTGATATGAGAAGCCGCCCCAACCCGTACCGCACTGCACTGTGTTTCAGGAATGCGACAGTGGCGGCCTTGCTATTGGATCTGGAAACGCTTGAGCTTCCGGTGCAGCGTGGCGCGGCTGATGCCGAGCATCTGGGCAGCGAGAGACACATTGCCCTGGGCCCGCGACAGCACCCGGCGGATTGCTGCCCGCTCCGCATCATCAAGATCGCCGCTCGGGTCGCCCCTCGCCTCCCGCAGCGCATCGGCAGCCGGCAGGCCCTGGGCAATCGTGTGATCGTCGAGCTTCAGCGCCACGCGTGCCGCCCGGGTTGCGCCCAGAATGATATCGTCGCCATCTACCGCGATCAGGGCGGTGAGCGTATTGGCCTGCGGCACGACGAGGATGCGCGCGCCCGCATAAGCGCTGCGGAAGAGATTGCATTCGACGCGGGACGCCGCATCCCGAACCGCTTGCGACAGAACCGCAAGCGTCATCTCGGTCACGTCGTGGCGGCAGGTCGAAACGTCAAGCGCTGCCGTGACCATGCCAAGATGGTCGCGGATCGGTGCCGTCGCGCAGGAAAGCCCGATATTGGCGCTCATGAAATGCTGGTCGCGATGGATGATCACGGCGCGTTCGTCGGCCAGTGCCGTGCCGATGCCATTGGTCCCCGCACTTGCCTCGCTCCAGACATTCTGCTGCCAGAGCCCCAGCCGATGAAAATCGGCGTCGTCACCGGGCGCTCCGCGCCGGTCCACCACGATGCCCTCAGCATCCGCGAGCACGATGCAACAGCCCGAACGACCAATGATTTGATAAAGGCGGTCGACTTCATCGGCGGCATTGCCGATCAGCCGTTCCATCTTCTGACGAGCCTGCCGGAACTGGGCCTCGTCGATCTGCCGTGGCTTGGCTGAAGCCTCCGGCTGAAGGCTATAGAGATTGAGGCAGCGGTTCCAGGACGCCGCGACCGGTGACTTCACGGCGGCCGAGCCCTGCCGTGCCGTCGAATAGACGAGATCCGAGTGGCTGAGTTCCTGCGACATCGGCTCCTCCCAAAGCGCGTCGCGTCAGTATGCGCCTTCCGCAGCCGCATGCAATCCACCGGGTCCTGCGGCAATTCGCTCCCTTAGAAATGCGAGGATCAAAGTGGCGCAGATCTGCGACACACTGCGCGAAAAAGTCTGCGATCAAGCCGCCAGAATCTGTGCGGCAGGCTTTAATATCGCCGGATCATTCTCAACCGAACCGGGCTCCGCATTGACGATATGCTGGAGTTGCGACAACGGAACCGGCCTGCCATAGAGATAGCCCTGGACCTGGTCGCAGCCCTCCTCCTGGAGGAATTTCAGGTGGTCTGCGCTTTCCACGCCCTCGGCCAACACGGGTATGTCGAGGCTCTGCGCGAGGATCAGGGTCGAGCGCACGATCGCGGCCGATTGGCGGTTCTCAGCCACGTTGTCGATGAAGGCGCGATCGATCTTGATCTTGTCGAACGGGAAAAGCTGCAGCGTCGACAGCGATGAATAGCCGGTCCCGTAGTCGTCCATGGCAATCTTCACGCCGAAGGATTTCAGCTGACGGATGATGCCGAGCGCATGCTGCTGGTCCGCAATGATGCCCGACTCGGTGATTTCAAGTTCCAGCCGCTCGGCCGCAAGACCGGTCTCGGCAAGGATGTCACGAACTCGTTGCGGAAAGGCCGGATTGGCCAGTTGCTTGGGTGCAACATTGACCGCAATCCCGAGCGGATTGCGCCATTGCACCGCCTCCCTGCAGGCCTGCCGCAAGACCCAGTCACCAAGTTCCATGATGAAGCCGGTGCGTTCGGCAATCGGGATGAAGTCGACGGGAGACACCATGCCGCGCAGCGGATGGTTCCAGCGGAGAAGAACCTCGAAACCGACGACCTTGCCAGACTGCGTATCGTTCTGCCGCTGAAAATAGAGCTCGAATTCGCCGTGATGCAAGCCGTGGCGCATGTCCATCGCAAGCGCGCTGCGCGCCCGCGCCGCATGATCCATCGAGACATCGTAGAAGCAGACATTGTTCGAGCCCGTCGCCTTGGCGCGGTACATCGCGACATCGGCTTGGGCTAGCAAGTCGTCGACGGTGTCGGCGCCATCCGGATAGACCGCGATACCGATGCTGGCGCCGATCGACAGCGTCAATCCCTCCCATTCGATCGGTACGCCGAGGTCCGCAATGATCCGCTTTGCCAGCTTTTCAGCCTCGGCAGCGGTGAAGAGGCGCGCCGAGACCGCCACGAATTCATCGCCGCCGACACGGGCGACGAAGTCGCCGTCGCGCATCTGGGAATTCATCCGCTCGCCGGAGACGCGCAGCACCTGATCGCCGGCGGCATGGCCATGCACATCGTTAATCTCCTTGAACCGGTCGAGGTCAAAGGACATGACGTAAAGCCGCGAATTTCGGGAATCGGTCCGCTCTATCAGGTCCGCGACCCGTTCGAGAAATGCAGTGCGGTTGGGAAGACCCGTCAGCGCATCATGCAGAGACAGATGCCGGTAACGCTCGAGTGCTGTCTTGGACGCCTGACGGTCGATCACATAGGTCATGGAGCCGATGGCCAGGATCATCACGGTCACCAACATTAGCACCACGGTCATCACGCTTTCCGGCAGGATATTGGCCGGCATCGCCGCCATCGGGTCCTGCACCAGCGTCACGCCGGTCATGCCGATGAAATGCGTCGTGGCAATCGCCAGGATCAGGGCCACACCACCGCCATAGCGGCAGAACCGCGTGACTGGCCGCGCGACCCGACTGGTTGCCAGCGCGCCGAAAAAGGCGCCAAAAACAAGCGATGTCGCCACATAGCCCAGGCTTGATTCCAGATGGCCTTGCACCTGATAGCCGGACATGCCGACATAATGCATGGCCGCAATCCCAAGCCCGACCACCACCCCGCCCGCCTCGATCAACAGGCTACGCTGCGTTACCGCTGCAATGGTGAGACCAATAGAGGTGACGGAAATGGCGAGTACGAGGGAAAAGAGTGTAGCGGTCGGGTCATATCCTGCCACCATATCCGTCCGATAACCCATCATCGCGACGAAATGCGTCGTCCAGATCGAGGCACCGGCGATCACGCTGGTGAGCGAAATCCAGCTAGCCCGGGTCACCCCGCGGGTACTGCGCACCCGTCCGAAGAGCCGCATGGTCAAAAGCGAGCCGAAGACGCACACGCTGACAGCAGCGATCAGCAAGATCGGGGAATGATCGACGGCGATACAGGTGAGAACTTCGAACATGGGGAATGACCGAGTGGAGGAACAGGGGAAATATCTAACATTTGTCAATTTCCAAATGCTTGCCTTGGATGGTTAGCAACTTGACACCGTGGGCCTTATAAGGCGTGTCGCGATCACGATCCCGCGAGCATCCCTTTGTGGCCGGTAAACCTTGCCATTGCGCGTCATCTGGTCTATAGGCGCCCGATCCGCGCAGACACCCTTGGAGGCAATGCGGATGGGACCGGCAACGGTCTCCGGTTCTGGCATTTGCTGAATGCACCGCCAGGGCTCTCCAGTAACTTGAAAGGTAAAGCCATGAGCCACGCTACTTACGAGCTCAAGGCCGTAGCACGCGAACGGGTAGGTAAGGGGTCCTCCCGCGAACTTCGCCGCAACGGTTTGATTCCCGCTGTCATCTATGGTGACAAGCAGGCCCCGATTTCGATCTCGATCAACACCAACGAGATCACCAAGCGCATCCACGCCGGCGGTTTCCTGACCACCGTTGCCGTCATCGACGTCAATGGCGAGAAGATCCGCGTCCTGCCGAAGGACTATCAGCTCGATCCGGTTCGTGACTTCACGATGCACATCGACTTCCTCCGCGTCTCGGCCAACAGCCAGGTCTCGGTGCAGGTTCCGGTTCACTTCGTCAACGAAGACAAGTCGGCCATCAAGACCGGCGCTGTTCTGAACATCGTTCGTCACGAAGTCGAACTGCACTGCCCGGCTTCCGACATTCCGGAATTCATCACGGTTGATCTCTCTGGCCTCAAGGTCGGCGACAGCGTGCATATCTCGGCCGTCAAGCTGCCGGCCGGCGTCACCCCGGTCATCGATCGCGATTTCACCATCGCCACGATCGTTGCCCCGGCTGGCGGCATGGAAGAAGAAGCCGCCGAAGCCTGAGCTTCGTCTTAGACTTCTTGCAATTGAGAAAAATCAAGAACCCATCCTGGACAAGGATGGGTTTTTTATTGGTTTCTTGTGAAACCACGGCAAATGTCACAGCTTTCCTTAGTCAGATTTAAACGGTTTCATGCAAGCGTTCGCCCTCAATCATTGCGCGAGGGAGCCCGTGACGACCATGCCGCACCATCGATACCCGGTTGAGCCAGGACTGCGATGACGCGATCGGTCGAAAGCCGCTTCCTCGCGATTGTTGCGACCACGATCTTCATTCTGGTCGTGCCGCTGTTTGCCCTTTTCCTGTCGCTCGCGACAGACCGGGCATCGCGCGAGTTGCAGCAGAACCTCGACGTCGTCATTGCCGCAAATGCCCAGGCGCTTGCAAAGCCGCTCTGGGACTTCGACCGCGAAAGCGTCGAGCAGATCACCGCCACCATCGTCTCGAACGGCATGATCAGCCGGGTCACCGTCAAGGACCTCTCCGGCGACATCGCCGTCTCCATGCCGGCCCTGCCCAAATGGCCTAAGAACGGCCTGGAGACTATCAGCCGGGAAATCTACTACCGCGCCATGGAGGGGCCGAAGCTCGTCGGCACCATCACCATCTACTACAGTCGCATCGGCCTTTTCACCTCCTTGCGCCAGTCCGAAGTGCTGTTGATCGGCATCTTCATACTGGCGGTCATCGGAGTTGTCGGTGCCGCCGTCATCGGCAACCGCATCATGGTGATGAAACCGCTGTTGAAGCTCACCGCCGCCATCGAGGCCACACGCCAGCTTGGCTCGCGCCATCACGTCGACTGGCAATCCAATGACGAGATCGGCCGCCTCGCCCGCAGCTTCAACGCCATGCAGATCAAGCTGGAGCAGGAAGAAAGCGAGTTGAAGCTCGCCCATCGCCGCTCGACCGACATCTACAACACCACGCCCGCCATGCTCTTCTCCCTCGACGAGGAAGACCGGATCACCGGCGTAAGCGATTATTGGCTACTCGCCACCGGCTACAAGCGCCACCAGATCGTCGGCCGCCGCTTCATCGAACTGGTGCCCCAGGCGGCGCAGGACGCCTATATCGACCGCAAAAAGACCCGTTCGATCGCCGGCGTGCTGGAAGCCACCACGCAATTCGTCTGCGCCGACGGCAGCATCATGGACGTGCTGATCGCCGAGGCCAGCCGCGCGACCGAAGGCAAGACCGAGGACCTGTCGCTCAGCGTCATGACCGATGTCACAGCACTCAAGCAATCGGAGGAGCGCAACCACCGCCAGGCGATCACCGACCATCTGACCGGCCTCAGCAACCGCCAGGGCTTCGAAAGCGCACTCGATCTCGAGATTCGCGCCACCGATCAGGCCGGCGAGGAGCTCGCCTGCATCTTCGTCGATCTCGATCGCTTCAAGTGGATCAACGACAACCTCGGTCACCAGGCCGGCGACCAGGTGCTGTGCACCTTTGTCGAGCGCATGGATGATCTGGTCCCACGGGGTGCCACGGCTGCGCGCCTCGGCGGCGATGAATTCGCCATCCTGATCCGCGCCTCTGAGGTCGAGCCCCTGGCTCATGCGCTGGCCCGCGACCTCTGCGACATCTTCCTCGACCCCATGATCATCGACGGCACCAGCGTACGACTGAGCGCCAGCATCGGTATCGCGCTCTATCCGCGCCATGCCGGCAATGCCTCCGAGCTGCTGCAGAAGTCTGACATGGCGATGTACAGCAAGAAGCGCGACGGCAAGAACGGCGCCCAGCTCTACGATCCGCAGCTCCAGGACCACACCCGTCGGCGCGCCGAGATCGAGCACGACATCGAGGAAGGTCTGGCAAACGACTGGTTCGACGCCTTCTTTCAGCCGATCGTGGAAGTCAGCTCCGGCCGCGTCGTCGGTTACGAGGCCCTGATGCGCCTCGTCCATCCCGAGCGTGGCATCCTGCCCCCTGCCCCGTTGATTGCGGTTGCCGAGGAGACCGGTGCGATCACCCGGCTCGGCGGCCAGGTGCTCGAACGGGCACTGGCCAATCTGGCCCGCCTGAGTGACGCAACCGGCGACCATGACATTTATCTGGCGGTGAACTTCTCGCCGCTGCAGTTCGACCCGTCTTTGCCCGTGCGCCTCGCGACCCTCACCACCCAGTATGGCATAGCCCCCCGGCGCATCGTCATCGAGATCACTGAGGCAACCCTACTGCACGACAACCCGCAGATCCTCACCATCCTCGACGAATTCAACCGCTATGGCTATCGCCTTGCCTTGGACGACTTCGGCACCGGCTATTCTTCGCTGAGCTACCTCAATCGCTTCCCGGTCGATATCGTCAAGATCGACCAGTCCTTTATTCGCTCGCTCACCGACGAAAGCCCGGAACTGCGCCACAAAAGCAGCATGCTGGTCGAAGGCATCACCGCCATCTCCCACAAGATGGAATGCACGGTGGTGGCCGAAGGCATCGAAACGGACGAACAGCGCCGCATCCTGGCGGATTTCGGCGTAGACTACGGTCAGGGCTATTTCTTCGCCCGGCCCCAGGCAATAGCCACACTCATCGACGACGCCTCCATCACACCGGCCCGCACACGCAAGGTCTCGGCGGGCTAGAAGCCACGGAAAGAGGGAACCGCAATGAAAGTGCTTGCAATCATACTTTCACTTGGTGCGGCCCCGGTCGCCGCTGCAGAAGCCGTTCATTTCACCACCGAGGACTACCCGCCCTACAACTTCCGTGAGGGAGGCGAGATCAAAGGCGCCGGCTATGACCAGCTCCTCCTGGTTATGAAACAGATCGGAGTGCCCTATTCCATCGACATGATGCCGTGGGCGCGCGCCATTGCGCTGGCCGAAACCACCCCCATGCACTGCGTCTTCACCACCGCACACATCCCCGAACGGGACGGCCGGTTCAAATGGGTCGAGCCGATCGCCGTCGGCCGCAACCTGATGATTGGCCGCAAGGGCGGCGGGATCGATGCGCACAATGTCGAACAGGCCAAGGCCTATACGGTCGGCACCCAGCGCGACGACTATACCGAAACTCTGTTGCAGAAAGAGGGCTTTCCGAAGATCGATCTCGCGACTGATCTGAAGCTCACGTTGAAAAAGCTCGAAAGCGGCCGCATCGACCTGATGCCGGTTGACGAGCAGCACTATATCAAACTTGAGCGCGCCGGAGAGCCGATCGAGGTCAAGTTCGTCTTCACCGAGCAGACATTCTCCATCGCTTGCCATCCGGATTTCCCAGAAGATCTGCGGCTCCAGATGCAGGCCGCCCTCGATGCTCTGATTGCCGACGGCACCCAGGCAAAGATCCTCGCAAGCTACGGACTCGACAAGGCAAAACTGCCGGAACTGGCGGCCAACCCTTGACAACAGCCCCGTTTCGCGGTGGGGAAAGCCCAGGTCTGACAAACGGGAACTGAGATGATCATCCTGGCTGGACTCGGCAATCCCGGGTCAACATATGCGCGCAACCGACACAACATCGGCTTCATGGCCGTGGACGCCATCAAGCAGCGCCACGGCTTTTCGCCCTGGGCAAAGAAGTTCAAGGCCGAGATTTCCGAAGGGACGATCGCCGGTGAAAAGGTGCTTCTGATGAAGCCGCAGACCTTCATGAACCTCTCCGGCGAAAGCGTCGGCGAGGCCATGCGCTTCTACAAGCTCGGCCCGGAATCAATCACCGCCATCTATGACGAACTCGACCTCCTGCCCGGCAAGGCCCGCATCAAGACCGGCGGCGGCCATGGCGGCCACAACGGCATCAAGTCGCTCGACGCCCATTGCGGCCAGAACTACCGGCGGCTGCGTCTCGGAATCGGCCATCCCGGCGACAAGTCGCGCGTCCAGGGCCATGTGCTCGGCGACTTCGGCAAGCTCGACGCCGAATGGCTCGATCCCCTGCTCGAAGCCCTCGCCGACAACGCCGACATGCTGGTGAGAGGTGAGGATTCCCAGCTCCTCAACAAGCTGGCACTGGCGACCGGATCAAAGCCGGAAGAGGACAAACCCACCAAGGCGCCCAAGCCCGCCAAACCCGCCGCCCAGTCCCATATCCGTCAGGCGCGTGGCAACATGCAGCAACCGAAGAAGCTGCCGGAAACGGGGCCGATGGCCGATATGCTGAAGAAGCTGTTTGGGCCGAAGGGGGACTAATCCCCAACCGGCGAAGCCAGACGACTATGGCCTCGATAGCAAGCCTTCGATGAGCAACCTGAAGGCCTCTTGTGCCCTGGGCAAAACCGTTGTCGGGCTGTCACTGGCCGCGATCCACATGGCCGCATTCAGTGCCGCACCGCTGATCAACCGTGCAGCCGCCTCCGCGTCCACAGGCTTCAGCACCCCCTCTGCCATCAAGTCCTCAATCGCCTGCCGGGTCACCTGCAGACAACTGTTCTGGCTCGGCCAGCACGAGGGATCACCGAGCACCGCCGGCCCGTCGAGCAGGACGATGCGCTGCACCTCCGGATCGAGTGCCATTTCGATATAGGCTGCCCCTTCGGCCAGCAGTGCGTCCCACCCCTTTCCGGCCGCTGTGCCGCACGCCTTCGCCCGGATGGCCATCTCGGTATCGATCTGCTCGACCACGGCGGCGAACAGGCCGCGTTTGTCGCCGAAATTGTGATAAAGCGCCCCGCGCGTCAGACCCGCCTCCGCCGTCAATGCGTCCATCGAGGAAGCGGCATAGCCCTTTTCAGAGAAAGCCTTACGCGCTGCAGCGACGAGCTTCACGCGGTTTTCTTCCATGCTCTCAAGGCGACTGCGGCTCAAAACAAGCTCCGATCCCACATACGTTACGTATGTGAAGTTGACATACGCATCGTATGCGAATACTTCTACATACGCATCGTATATAAAATCTTTGCGCATCAGCCAAGCAGCGATCCACCCGCCCGCACCCTGCGGGCGGCAATGCAGACGCTTGCCCGAAAGGAAGCAGTATGACCAAACCTGAACCGATTTTCCCCGCACACCGTCACGCGCTTTATGAAGCGCATGGCTATTCCGCCGCCACCCGCTCCGGCGATCTCCTGTTCGTCTCCGGCCAGGTCGGCAGCAGACCCGATGGCTCCCCGGAGCCAGATTTTGAGAAACAGGTGCGACTGGCCTTTGTGAACCTGAAAGCGACCCTCGCCGCCGCCGGTGCCACCCTGGCCGATCTTGTCGACGTGACCAGCTTTCACACCGATCCGGAAAATCAGTTCGCAACGATTATGGCCATCAAGCAGGAGATGTTTCCTGTCGCCCCCTACCCGAATTGGACCGCGATCGGCGTCAACTGGCTCGCCGGCTTCGACTTCGAAATCAAGGTGATCGCCCGGATACCGCAGACGGCGATGTGATAAGCGCGATCATCGGCCGGAGACTGACCGCGAAGACTGGCTTGCGGACGACAGTCAATCGTCCGCAGGTTCATGCCGTCACTCCTCCGGCTCCGCCGTAAACAACAGCGGCATGCCCGCCTCCTTGGCGAGGTCCATCGCCTCCGTGACCTTTGTCTCGGCAATCTCCCGCGTACAGACCACCACCACCGCCGAGCCGAACTTGTGTGCCGTCATCATCACGCGGTGCCCCGCCTCCTCGCTCATCCTAAACACCACCTTCAAGACGATGGTGACGAACTCGCGCGGCGTATAGTCGTCATTGTGCAGCATGACCTTGTAGAGCCGCGGCTTCTCCACCTTCGGCTTCGTTTCGGTCTTCGGTGTCAGCACCGTATCCTTCGCCATGGTGTTCCTTCCGGATCTAGAGGCCGCTTCACGGCCCGTAACACTTGACCATGCCCCTCCTATACCTCATAGGCGTGGGCAACGAAAATCCATCCCGAGCAGGTATATAGAGCCATGGGCTTCAAATGCGGTATCGTCGGGCTGCCGAATGTCGGCAAGTCCACACTCTTCAACGCGCTGACCAAGACGGCGGCAGCCCAGGCAGCGAACTATCCCTTCTGCACGATCGAGCCGAACACCGGTGAAGTGGCCGTTCCCGATCCGCGCATGAAGAAGCTCGCCGACATCGCCGGCTCCAAGGAAATCATCCCGACCCGCATCTCCTTCGTCGACATCGCCGGTCTCGTGCGTGGCGCCTCGAAGGGCGAAGGTCTCGGCAACAAGTTCCTCGCCAACATCCGCGAAGTCGATGCCGTAGTCCACGTGCTGCGCTGCTTCGAAGACGATGACATCACCCATGTCGAAGGCAAGATCGACCCGGTCGGTGATGCCGACACGATCGAGACCGAGCTGATGCTCGCCGACCTCGAAAGCCTGGAACGCCGCGTCGAGCAGACCCGCAAGCGCGCCGCCTCCAAGGACAAGGAATCGACGGCCCAGCTGCCGATCATGGAGCAGGTCGTCAAGCTCCTCAACGAAGGCAAGCCCGCCCGCCTTCTGCTGAAGACGCTCGCTGCCGACGAGATCGAGATCCTGAAAGGTCTGAACCTTCTGACCTCGCATCCGGTCCTCTATGTCTGCAACGTCGCCGAAGGAGACGCAGCAACCGGCAACAAGCACACCGAAGCCGTGGCCAAGATGGCAACGGAGCAGGGTGCGGAATGCGTCATCATCTCGGCTGCCATCGAAGCCGAAGTCGCCCAACTGCCGGAAGAGGAAGCCACCGAATTCCTCTCGGCCCTCGGCCTTGACGAAGCAGGCCTCGACCGCCTGATCCGCGCCGGCTACCACCTGCTGGACCTCATCACTTACTTCACCGTCGGCCCCAAGGAATGCCGCGCCTGGACAATCGTCCGTGGCACCAAGGCCCCTGCCGCCGCCGGCGTCATACACACCGATTTCGAACGCGGCTTCATCCGCGCCTTCACCATCTCCTATGACGACTACATCGCCTACAAGGGCGAAGTCGGCGCCAAGGAAGCCGGCAAGGGGCGCGACGAAGGCAAGGAATACGTCGTCAACGACGGTGACGTCATCCACTTCCGTTTCAACACCTGACGCTCACGACAAGGCGCCTCCCACGAGGCGCCTTTTTTCTGCGCAAAAAACACGTTCAGACTTGAACATATCGGGAGACTGCGCAGACTGTCTGAAAGCGAGGAAGACATGACCGCACCCGACAAGCTGCACTACGAAGACTTCACCGAGGGCCGAAGCTTCGATCTCGGTCCGCGCACAGTAACGGCAGAGGAGATCATAGCCTTCGCCCGCGAATTCGACCCCCAGCCGATGCATCTCTCCGAAGAGGCCGGCCGCGCCAGCATTCTCGGCGGCCTTTCCGCCTCCGGCTGGCATACGTCGAGCCTTTTCATGCGCCTGATGATCGACGCCTATGTGCTCAAAGCCGCCTCCGAGGGCGCCCCGGGCATCGAGTTCATGCAGTGGCGCAAACCGGTTCTCGCCGGCGACACGCTCTCGGGTCAGTCCATCGTTGAAGAAACCCGCCTCATGCGCTCGCGCCCGCATCTCGGCATCGTCACCTTCGGTCACGAACTCCGCAACCAGCGCGGCGAAACCGTGCTGAAGGCCCGCAATGCCGTCATGGTCCGCCGCCGCGAAGCCGTGGAGGCTGCATCATGAGAATGCTCGACCTCTATCCCGCCGGCACCCGCCTCGAACTCGGCTCGGTGACATTCACCGCCGAGGATATCGTCCGCTTTGCCGAACAATTCGACCCGCAGCCTTTCCACGTCGATGCCGAGGCCGCGAAGTCTTATGTCTTCGGAGCGCTCTGCGCCTCGGGCTGGCACACCTGCGCCAACTGGATGAAGAGCTTCATCGGTTTCATCACCCGCGAGATGAAGCGCCTGGCGGCCGAAGGCATCGCCCCGCCCAAGCTCGGCCCCTCGCCCGGCTTTGCCGAGCTGCAATGGCTGAAACCCGTCTATGCCGGTGACACTGTCACCTTCTTCATGACACCGATCGACAGCCGCACGGTCCAGGGCCGGAACCGCTATATCCTCAACTCCGCTCTGTCCGAAGGCGTCAACCAGCACGGCGAAACAGTGCTGCGTTTCAAAAGCAACCTGATCGAATTTTTCCCCGACGAGGAGCAAGCGCCATGAGCGTGCACGACTTCACCATTACTGCCATCGATGGCACAGAGCGCAGCCTGAAGGACTATGCCGGCAAGGTGCTGCTGATCGTCAACACCGCAAGCGCCTGCGGCCTCACCCCGCAATACGAAGGCCTGGAAGCCCTCTACAAGGCCAATCCCGATCTCGTCGTGCTCGGCTTCCCCTGCAACCAGTTCGGCGCCCAGGAGCCCGGCACGGAAAAGGAAATCGCCCTCTTCTGCGAAACCCAGTTCGCCGTCACCTTCCCGCTCTTCGCAAAGATCGAGGTCAATGGCGAAGGCACCCACCCGCTCTACGCCTATCTGAAGGCGGAAACGCCGGGTGCCGAACAGGGCACCGAAATCGGCTGGAATTTTGCAAAATTCCTCGTCAGCCGCGATGGCCAGCCGATCGCCCGCTTTTCGCCCCGCACGGCACCGTCCGAGCTTGCGGCCGACATCGCCAAAGCGCTGGCAAGCTGACGCCATGGCCGGATTCCGCTTCCAACCGACACCTATCGCCGGCCTGGAAGCGGTCTCGGCAACCAGCGCCCATGTCTTTCCCAAACACACGCACGACACCTATGGCATCGGTTTCCTCTCCGCCGGTGCCCAGATTTCGGCCTCCGGGCGCGGTCAGGTCGAGGCGGAGGCCGGGCAACTGATCACCGTCAATCCCGGCGAAGTCCATGACGGCGCGCCCATCGGTCGATTGGCGCGCAGTTGGCACATGCTCTATCTGACACCCGGCCTCGTCGCCGATTGTGTCGCGGACTTGGTCTCGACAACCACGGATCTGGAATTCGAGTTTCCCGTGTTCACCGACACGGCCATTCGCAGCCTGCTGACGAACCTGCACAACCGGCTGGACGGCAAAGATGCACAGGACGAGGCGGAAGCCTTCCGCGAGGCGCTCATCCTCCTCCTCGGCAAAACAATCAGCCGCACGACTTCACGGCCTAGCCTGCCCGGAACGCTCCGCCGTGTGCGTCAACGCCTCGACGACGACCCGGCACGCCCTGTCGATCTGCAAACGCTGGCAAAGGACGCCGGCCTCAGCCGCTTCCAGCTCATCCGCAGCTTCCACCGCCACACCGGCCTCACGCCCCATGCCTATCACATGCAGAGCCGCGCGCATCTGAGCCGCCGGCTGCTGGCGCAAGGCCTCTTTCCGGCCGAGGTCGCGGTCGCCTGCGGCTATGTCGACCAGAGCCACATGCACCGCGAATTCCGCCGCCGCTTCGGCCTTACCCCCGGCGCCTATCGCAACGCCTGGCTAAGCCGCAATCCTATACAAGACGGCATCGCCTGACGCCGGCATGCTCGCTCCCATCAACGCAGGAGCCAAGCATGACCCTCGATTTCCTTCTGACAACCCTGATCATTGTCGCAACGCCCGGCACCGGCGCGCTCTATACGCTGGCAGCAGCCCTCGGCGGCGGACGCCGCGGCGCCATGATCGCCGCCTTTGGCTGCACGCTCGGCATCATCCCGCATATGCTGGCGGCCGCCCTCGGGCTTGCCGCCCTGGTCGCCGCCGATCCCCGTCTTTTCGAGCTGATCCGCTATGCCGGCATCGCCTATCTGATCTGGATGGCGATCGGTCTTTGGAGAAGCGGCCTTATCCCGGAACAGCCCGCAGAACCCCGCCACGAGGCTTGGCGGATCATCCGCAAGGCCATGCTGATCAATCTGCTCAATCCAAAACTCTCGCTCTTCTTCCTGGCCTTCCTGCCGCAATTCGTCGATCCCGCCGACCCCGCACCCCTGACCACCATGGTGGGCCTCAGCCTCGTCTTCATGGCCGTAACCTTCCTAGTCTTTGCAATCTATGGATTGGCGGCAGCCGCCATGCGTCACGGCCTCGTCGCGCGCCCGCACAGAATGCGGCTGGTCAACCGGCTGCTTGCCGGTGGCTTCGTGCTGATGGCGGGGAAACTGGCGCTTGCGCAACGCTGAGACACCAGCAAGGCAGACCGGGCGGCAGCGCCCGGTCGATGTGAGGGGCTCAGTGCCCCTCGAATTCCACCAGCGTGCGAACCTCGACGCCAAGCGCTTCAAGCTTCTTGCGGCCGCCGAGCTCCGGCAGGTCGATGACGAAGCAGGCCGAGACGACATCTGCCCCGATTTGGCGAAGCAGTTGCACCGCACCGACGGCAGTCCCACCAGTCGCGATCAGGTCGTCCACCAGGATCACCTTCTCGCCCGGCTTCACCGCATCCATGTGAATTTCCATCTCGTCGACACCATATTCCAGGCTATAGGCGATCCGCACCGTCTCGTGCGGCAGCTTGCCCTTCTTGCGGATCGGCACAAAGCCAGCCGACAGCTGGTGGGCCACGGCACCACCCAGAATGAAGCCACGCGCTTCCATGCCGGCAATCTTGTCGATCTTCAAACCCGCATAGGGCTGCACCAGCTCGTCGATCGCCCGGCGAAACGCCCGCGCATCACCGAGCAGCGTGGTGATGTCACGAAAGATGATCCCAGGCTTCGGATAGTCGGGAATGGAGCGGATCGCGTCGGCCAGATCAGAAGAATTCTTGGTCATTGAGTTTCCGGAAATCGGGGAAAAAGGAATTGCGCGGACCATACCAACATCGGCATGCCCTCCCAACAAAAAAAGGCGGCCCGAAGACCGCCTTTTCCGTAATCGACTGATCGTATCCGATCAGTGCTCCTTGTTCGCATAGACCGACTTCTTGGTCAGGTAGATCAGCGCCGTGAAGATGGCAAGGAAGACCATGACCATGAAGCCCATGCGCTTGCGCTCTTCGAGATGCGGCTCTGCAGTCCACATCAGGAAGGCGGCGACATCCTGGGAATACTGGTCCAGTGTCTCCGGGGTGCCGTCGTCATAGGTGACCTGGCCGTCAGAGAGCGGCGGCGCCATGGCAAGAGCCGCAGCACTCATGAAGTGCGGGTTGAAATGCGTACCCTCAGCAACGGTCACGCCTTCCGGCGGTTCCTGGTAGCCGGTCAGCAGCGCGTGGATATAGTCCGGGCCGCCCTGCTGGTACTGAGTGAAGATGTCGAAGACGAACTGCGGGAATCCGCGGGTCACGCCGCGCGCCTTGGCGATCAGCGAGAAGTCCGGCGGAGCTGCGCCGTTGTTGGCAGCGGCAGCCGCTTCCTTGTTCGGGAAGGGCGACGGGAAGTAGTCGGAGGGCACGGCCTTGCGGGTGTACATTTCGCCGTCGGCATTCGGGCCGTCTTCGACCTCGTATTCACCGGCGAAAGCCTTCACCTGCTCCTCCGAATAGCCCAGGCCTTCCAGCGTGCGGAAGGAGACGAGCTTCATCGAATGGCAGGCCGAACAGACTTCCTTGTAGATCTTCAGACCGCGCTGCAGCTGCGCCTTGTCATAGGTGCCGAAGGGGCCCGCAAAGCTCCAGTCGACTTCAGCCGGCTTAAGGATCGGATAGTGTCCGCTCTTTGCCGCATGTTCGACTGCGTGTTCGAGCGCAGAGCCCTCTTCCGCGGCCGAGGCGAGGCCGGCAAAGCCGGCGATCGAAGCGATGAGCGCGATGCTCGTGAGAAGCTTCTTCATTGTTCTTGTTTCCCTCTCTCGCGCTATCAGGCTTGGACAGCAGCAGACTTGCCGCTCGTCTCGAGGACCGCTTCGGTGATCGAGTTCGGGATGCGCTTCGGCGTCTCGAACAGGCCGAGCAGCGGCATGATCACGAGGAAGAAGCCGAAGTAATACGCGGTTCCGAGCTGCGAGTAACCGACATAGTTGCCGACGAATTCGCCGCGGAACAGGAGACCGAACAGGCCCGTGCCTTCAGCCGGCATGGCGCCGAGCCAGCCGAGGATGATCGAGTTGACCACGAAGATCCAGAAGAACAGCTTGTACCAGGGACGATAGACGGCCGAGCGAACCTTCGACGTGTCGAGCCAGGGCAGGAAGAACAGCACGATGATCGCACCGAACATCACGAGAACACCGCCAAGCTTCGAGTCGATCGGGCCGACATTGAAGGTGATCGCGCGCAGCATGGCGTAGAAGGGCAGGAAGTACCATTCCGGAACGATATGCGCCGGCGTCTTCAGGGCGTCAGCCGGGATGTAGTTGTCCGGATGGCCCAGATAGTTCGGCATGTAGAAGACGAACCACGCGAAGACCAGCAGGAACACCGACAGGCCGAGTGCGTCCTTCAGGGTCGCATAGGGCGTGAAGGCGACGGTATCGGTCTTGGACTTCACTTCGACGCCGGTCGGGTTGGTCTGACCGGTGACGTGCAGCGCCCAGACGTGCAGGATGACAACGCCGGCGATCATGAATGGCAGCAGGTAATGCAGCGCGAAGAAGCGGTTCAGCGTCGGGTTGTCGACGGCAAAGCCACCGAGCAGGAACTGCTGGATCCACTCGCCAACCCAGGGGAAGGCGGTGAAGAAGCCGGTGATAACCGTCGCGCCCCAGAAGGACATCTGACCCCATGGCAGAACATAGCCCATGAAGGCGGTTGCCATCATCAGGAGGAAGATCACCACGCCGAGGATCCAGAGGATTTCGCGCGGTGCCTTGTACGAGCCGTAGTAGAGACCGCGGGCGATATGCAGGTAGACGGCGATGAAGAAGAACGACGCGCCGTTGGCATGCATGTAGCGCAAGAGCCAACCATGGTTGACGTCGCGCATGATCTTTTCGACGGAGTTGAAGGCGACCGTCGTTTCGGCGGCATAATGCATGGCGAGCACGACGCCCGTCAGGATCTGCACGACCAGCATGACGGCGAGCATCGCGCCGAAGGTGTAGGCATAATTCAGGTTGCGGGGAACCGGATAGGCGACGAAGCTGTCATAGACCAGGCGCGGCAGCGGAAGGCGCGCGTCGACCCACTTTTCGATGCCGGTAGACGGCTGGTAACTGGAATGGCCACTCATCTTGTCTTATCCCCTCAGCCGATCTTGATCACAGTATCGGAAACGAAGCCATAGGTCGGAACGGCAAGGTTCGCAGGTGCCGGACCCTTGCGGATACGGCCGGCCGTATCGTAGTGCGAACCATGGCAGGGACAGAACCAGCCACCGAAATCGCCCGACTGGCCGAGCGGCACGCAGCCGAGATGGGTGCAGGAACCGATCATGACGATCCAGTTTTCCTTGCCCTCGCCGGCGGAACGGGCAACATCGGTCGCTTCTGCCGTCGGATCGATATTGGCATTGCGGGCAACCGGATCCTTAAGATCCGTCAGCGCCACAGCCTTGCCTTCTTCGACTTCCTTGTCGGTACGGTTGCGGATGAACACCGGCTTGCCGCGCCATTTGACCGTCAGCGACATGCCGGGCTCAAGCGCAGACACGTCCACTTCGATCGAAGCGAGCGCGAGCGTCGAGGCATCCGGGCGCATTTGGTCGATGAAGGGCCAGGCGACCGAAACCGCACCAACCGCTCCGGCCATGCCGGTCACCATGTAGAGAAAATCGCGGCGCGTAGGCTCGCCCGCGTGTTCAGTCGTCGTCTCGTGTTCGCTCACGGTCACTTTTTCCTCTTCGCAATCCTGCGACAAACCGCATTTGCCCCCGCAGCGGGAATCACAGTTCGGCCATGTCATGGCCATAGATTCCCCGCCAGATTGGCGCGTTCTAAGCTTGATAATCCGTTCTGTCCAGTCTTCCCCCTTGGGGGAGCCACTATGTCGCGGAATAAATTGGCTTTGTCCCCATGCGGCTTATAGCCACGCGTCACCGTCGCCGCAGCCGGCCGCCACAGCCTGTCGAATCCTTTTCCAAGCTGACATCTGTCAAGCAAACGGACGCACGGGCACAGCGTCCCCGATCAGAGGATTGCTTCGCTGGTCCGCGTGTCGAGAAAGCCGCCCGACTGGCGGGCCCAGAGTTCCGCATAAAGGCCGCCGAGCGCCACCAGTTCGGCATGCGTGCCCTGCTCGATGATCCGGCCCTTCTCCATGACGACGAGCCGGTCGAGCGCAGCGATCGTCGACAGCCGGTGGGCAATCGCCAGCACCGTCTTGCCCTGCATCAGCCGGTCGAGATTGGACTGGATCGCAGCTTCCACTTCCGAATCGAGCGCCGAGGTCGCCTCGTCCAGCACCAGGATCGGCGCATCCTTCAGCATCACCCTCGCAATCGCGATGCGCTGCCGCTGGCCGCCCGAGAGCTTGACGCCGCGCTCACCGACATGCGCGTCGAAGCCTTTGCGGCCACGCTGGTCTTCCACCCGCTGGATGAAATCGAGCGCTTCCGCCCGCTCGGCAGCCTTGATCAGCCGCTCTTCGCCGGCGTCTTCCCGGCCGAACAGGATGTTGTCGCGGATCGAGCGATGCAGCAGCGACGTGTCCTGGGTCACCATGCCGATCTGCGTGCGCAGGCTCTCCTGCGTCACGGTCGAGATATCCTGACCGTCGATCAGGATACGTCCGCCTTCGAGATCGTAGAAGCGCAAGAGGAGATTGACCAGCGTCGACTTGCCGGCTCCAGAGCGCCCGACGATCCCGACCTTTTCACCCGGACGAATACTGAGCGTCAGGTTGTCGATGACGCCCTTCTTGCGGCCATAATGGAAAGACACGTCCTCGAAGCGGATCTCCGGCGAGCGGACCTCAAGCGTGGTGGCCTGGGGCGCATCGACAAGCCCGATCGGCTTGGCCACCAGCTCGGCCGAATTCTGGATCGTGCCGATATTGCGCATGATGCTGTTGAGCTGTGTCATCATCCGCCCGAGCAGCATATTCAGCCGAAGCACCAGCCCCAATGTGAAGGCGACACCACCAGCGGTCACGGCGCCCGCGAACCACAGATCCACCGACAGCAAGGCGACCATCAGGATCATCACGCCCGAGAGGATGGCAAGCGACGCCCGAACCCCGGTCAAAAGCCGCGCAAAGGGTCTGAGCGTATCCTGAAAACGATCGAAGCCGGCCCGGATATAGTGGTCGTTCTGCCGCTCGCGGCCAAAGAGTTTCAGCGTCTGGATGTTCGAATAGCTGTCGACCAGCCGGCCATTCAGCATCGAGGCGGCCTCGGCCGTCTCCTTCGCATGCTTGCGGATCTTCGGCACGAAGTAGCGGGCGAGAGCCAAGAAGATGCCGACCCAGGCGCCGATGATCGCGGCCAGTCGCCAGTCGAGCTGTGCGACCAGCGCCATGGTCGAGACCGTATAGATCACCATGAACCAGACGACCTGCAAGAGCGAGGTCAGCAGATCGCCCGTGGATTGCCCTGCTGACCACACCTTGGTCACGATGCGGCCGGCAAAATCGTTCTGGAAGAAGGAGAGCGACTGGCGCGAGACATGCACATGCGCCTGCCAGCGCACCATGTTGAAGAAGTTGAGCACGATCACCTGCTCTTCGACCAGCGCCCCGACCGTCACCACCAGGAAGCGACCGAAGAGCACGATCAGCCCCATGACAAGAAGCTCCAGCCCATGCGCGCCGATCAGCCCGTCCCAGCCGGCCTCCTTCGGCACGGTGTCGAGCAGATCGACCAGCCGCCCGACGAACCAGAACAGGCCCGCCTCGAGCATCGCAACGGCGCCGCCAAACAGGGCCATCAGGAAGAAGGCCATTTTCGCCTGGCGGACATAGAACCAGACAAAGGCGAACGTCTTCTCCGGCGGCTTCAGGTCATCGGAGCGCGCGAAAGGATCCAGCCAGTTTTCGAAGAGACGTGCGATTGCTTGGAACATGCCATGCGATATAGGCGGTTTGCGCGGCATGGCAAAGCAATTGGCGCAGGTGTGGAATTACAAATTCTTCATGTCCTTGAGGCGCCCCACATCAGCGGGAAAAGCGCGTCAGATAGATGCCGGTGAGGATCAGTGCCACGCCTGCCGGCTGGCCGATATGAAAACCGGCAGTCCCCCGAAGATAGTCGATCAGGAGCCCGGTGATCATCTGCCCGCCGATGATCAGCAGCCCCGAGCGGGCAGCGCCCAGTCGCGGGAAGACATAAGAGCTGATGGCGACGAAAACGGCACCGATGACTCCACCGAAAAAGAAAAATGCAGGTGTCTGGCCAAGCAGCGGCAGTCCCACCCGGTGGACGAACACGATATAGACGGTCAGCAGCAGGAAGCCGATAGCATGGTTCCAGACCGAGGCAACAAAGGGGCCCCGCGTCATGGTCAGCCGGCCGTTGATCGACCGGCTCATGCCGACGGCAGCCCCGCCCAGAAGAGCAATCAGAACGGAACCGAGCATCAGGCACCTTTCGAGAAAATAAGGAGCGCGCTGCCGCCGATCACGCAAGCGGCGGAAAGCAGGTCGAACCGGTTCAGCCCGCGCTTCGGCGTGCCGAACAGCCCGAACTGATCGGACAGGAGGCCAAACAGGATCTGCCCGACGAGGAGAAGCGACAGCCCGCCGGCCAGCGCCAGCTCCGAATTCACGGCGATCGAGCTGAGCGCCACGGCAAAGGCACCGGGCGCACCGCCGAAATAGGTCCAGATCGGCGTCCGCGCCCCTCCCCGGATCCGGCCGGCCTTGCGGCCGACGGCTAGATTGGCCATCAGCAGGACAAAGGCCGCCAAGGCGCCGACGCCATGCACGACCCAGGACGCGGTAAAAGGCGTCGTATGGGCGGCAAGGCCGCTGTTGATCGTCACCATCGTCGCCAGCAGAGCCCCGGCCAGGACGGCCCAGATCCAGTCAATATATTTCAGCATATCGCTTCGCGGCCTGATCCCGCGACCCCTTGATCCAAAGTCACCGCATAGCCGTCTGCGCAGCCCCAGGACAAGCCAATTCGGCGAATGAACCGATCAGCATCGTGAATTCAGCGATGCCCCCATGAATAATGGGGGCATCGCTGCCCCCATTGCTTATCTTTGAAATAAAGTCAGTGACGGATCACTCCGCCGCCTCGTCGGACGCCTCCTCCAGCGCCTTGGCTTCTTCCTCCGCATGCAGCTTTTTCGCCTGCTCCTCCTCCGGATCCGTCTGGTCCGGCAGGAAGCCGCCGGACTGGCGGGTCCACAGGTCGGCATAGATGCCGCCGGTCGTGACAAGCTGCTGATGCGTGCCCTCTTCCACGATCTCGCCCTTGTCGAGCACGATCAGCCTGTCCATCTGCGTCAGCGTCGACAGCCGATGCGCAATCGCGATCACCGTCTTGTCCTCGATCAGCTTGAACAGGCTTTCCTGGATCGCCGCTTCGACTTCCGAATCGAGCGCCGAGGTCGCCTCGTCGAGGATCAGGATCGGTGCGTCCTTGAGGAAGACGCGGGCAATCGCGATCCGCTGGCGCTGGCCGCCTGACAGTTTCACCCCGCGTTCGCCGACATGCGCATCGAGACCGATGCGCCCCTGCTGATCGGCAAGTGCCTGGATGAAGTCCCAGGCATTCGCCCGCTTGGCCGCCTCGATCACCTCGGCATCTGACGCATCCGGCCGGCCATAGGCAATGTTGTCGCGGATCGAGCGATGCAACAGCGAGGTATCCTGGGTGACGACGCCCACCAGCGCCCGAAGGCTGTCCTGGCTCACCTGCGAAATGTCCTGCCCGTCGATCAGGATCTTGCCCTTCTCGATGTCGTAGAAGCGCAGGAGCAGGTTCATCAGCGTCGTCTTGCCGGCCCCCGAGCGGCCGACGAGACCGACCTTCTCGCCCGCCTTGATGGTCAGCGAAAAGCCTTCGATCACGCCCTTCTGCTTGCCGTAATGGAAGCGCACGTCGTCATAGACGATCTCGCCCTTCGGTGCGGCAGGCGCTTTTGACGTCGGCACGTCGACGATATCATGCGGCTTGGTCATCATGCCCATGCCGTCATAAACCGTGCCGATGTTTTCGAAGAGGGCTGCCACCTCCCACATGATCCATTGCGACATGCCGTTGATGCGCATCGAAAGCCCGATGGCGACAGCGATCGCACCAACGGTGACATTGCCGTTCAGCCAGAACCAGATGCCGAGAGCTGCCACCGCGAACTGAACGATCGCATTGTTGATGTCGACGCAGATGTTGAGGAGCGAGATCTGCCGCATCTGCCGGTGCACGGTGCCGAGAAAGGCATCCATGCCCTCCCGCGCATAGGTTTCCTCGCGCCCCGCATGCGAGAACAGCTTCACCGTGCCGATATTGGTATAGCTGTCGACAATCCGCCCCGTCATCATCGAGCGGGCATCGGCCTGATCACTCGAAAGCTTGCGCAGTTTCGGGATGAAATTGCGCAGGATGAGGGCATAGATGATGAGCCAGACGACGAGCGGTACGCCGAGCCGCCAGTCGACCGAGGCAACCAGCGCCAGCATCGAGACGAAGAAGGTCCCGGCATAGATGAACACGTCGATGATCTTCATCACGCTTTCGCGGATGGCAAGCGACGTCTGCATCACCTTGGTCGAGACGCGACCGGCAAATTCGTTGGCGAAGAAGTTCATCGAATGCCGCAGCAGGAAGCGGTGCATCTGCCAGCGCGCGATCATCGGGTAATTGCCCGCCAGCACCTGGTGCATGGTGATCGTATGCACCACCCCGATCAGCGGCAGGCCGATCAACAGCAGGCCCGCCATCCACATCAGCGTATGGCCCTCCGTCTGCAGGAAGGTCTTCGGGTCCGCATGCGACAGCCAGTCGACGATATTGCCGAGGAACTGGTAGAGAAACACTTCCGCCACAGCGATCAGCCCGGAGCACAGGCCCAGCAGCAGAAGCCAGGGCCAGGCCGGCTTGGTATAGTGCCAGCAGAATGCAATCAGCCCCTTCGGCGGCAGCGTTGGCTCGCCTTCCGGATAGGCATTCAGGCGGTTTTCAAACCACGAGAACATGGAATTACTCCAGATATGAAGCGCGGGCAGACGGCCATCGAAGCCGTCGCGAATGCGCGAAATGTCAATGATTGTGGCCGGTTATAGCCGCAGGATGAATCGGTTTGGAAAAAGGGGCGAAGAGGTCGCCGTCACGCCGCCATAAAAAGCTGTCGCGGCCAGGGCAGCATACCGAATTGATCCATCGAAGGCCCTCCCGCTTGCGTGTTGAACAGGTCCTCCTTCTATCTCCGCCCTTCCGAATTTTCCAGCCATGCCGGCGCATGGCGAGACGTTCTGCCGCAACTGTTGCTCCGGCACCACAGCGCCTACGGCCGGCTCACTTGAGCAGCCCCGCCGGCTGGCGTAAGAACGCCACCATGACCGACCTGCGCATCGCCCTCTACCAACCTGACATTCCCGGCAACACCGGCACCATCCTCAGGCTCGCCGCCTGCCTGGCGTTGACGGTGGACATCATCGAACCCGCCGGCTTCGTGCTGTCAGACAAGAACCTGAAACGGGCTGGCATGGATTATCTCGCCAGCGCCGTCATGGTCCGCCACGTCAACTGGGAGCGCTTCGACGCCTGGCGCCGCGAACAAGGCCGCCGCCTCGTGCTGGCCTCCACCCGCGCCGCGACCCCCTATGCACGGTTCGAGTATCGCCCAAACGACATCCTGCTCTTTGGCCGCGAAAGCGCTGGCGTGCCCGACCAGGTGCACGACACGGCTGAAGCCCGAGTAATTATCCCCATGGTCGAGGGCCAGCGCTCGATCAACGTTGCCATGTCCGCCGCGATGATATCAGGCGAGGCATTGCGTCAGACCAACGTCGCATTCTGAAATCGCCGCAAACAGGCATCCGTCAAGGCAGCGCCCTCTGCGATTCGTTATCCTGCATCGCCTGCGAGGCTCGGCAGCCGGGGATTATAGCAAGATTTGCTAATTCATCCGATCCGCGCTATGTTGCATCGCAGCAAAACACGGGAGATGGACATGTTTGAAACAGCATTCGCCCTCGGACTGACCCAGTTTGCACGATCCTTGAGCCTGCCGGAAAGGGTGCGCCACCGCACGGTTCGCAATGCGGCGCTGGAACCCTGGCGCCTCCGCAACACAGGGGTCGACGCGCTCTATTACGACGTCAAGGCGCTGACCGCAGACGAAACCTTCTACATCAGCGACAGCCTGGCATCCGAAGGCCTGATCATGATCGTTCCGCCATCCGGCGGCCCTATGCTCACGCTTTGCGACAGCGTCGAGGAATACCGCCTGCGCGGCGGCCGCGACGTCCATGCGCTCACCGTCGCCGGCATGGGCGGCTCCGCAATCGGGGCTGCCGCCTTCGCCCGCAACGTCGCCGATTCCATCGGCGAACCGGTGGCTGCCGTCGTCTCCGGCTACGGCCTCGGCGACATCGTCAACGAGGCGATCGGTGGCGCCTTCCTGTTCGGCTGGCTCGGCCATGTCAGAAGCAATCTCGAAGCGATCGACGACATGGTCGGCCGCCCCAAGCTCGGCGACTACGGCAAGCGAGACGGCGACGCCGACGGCAAGACGAGCCGCGGTCTGGATGCCGATACGGTGGCGAGCCTGCTCGCTGATCCGTCCCTCTCCTTCACCCTCATCGCCGGCCATTCGCGCGGCAACCGGGTGATCGCCGATGCGCTGCACAGCCTGAAAGCCACCGATCCGACGCGCCTGGAAGACCTCTCAACCACCGCCCGTATCGTCACCTTCGGCGGCCGCATCAGGATGCCCGACGCCTTTGCCGACATCACCGATGTCGTTGGTGAACTTGACTGGTTCGGCGAACTCAATTCGCGCCCGAAGATCGCGACCGACATCCGGGTGCCGTTCTGCGGCCATTCGACCAACACCGACCTGCCCGGCGCCATCAACGTGACGAAGATCCTCACCGACATCCTTGCCGGGCACAGCGTGCAGGCGGCCGAACGGCCGGCCCTGAAATTGGTGCCTACGGAATTGGCGGAAACGGTGCAGCCGGCCATGACCAAACCGGTCAAGCAGCTCGACACGGCAACGGAAGAAGTGGTCTCCGCCCTCGCCCCGTCGGACGTCGAGGCAACGCCCGCCCCGGCACCGGCCGAACCGTCGGTGATCAAAGCTGCGGCCGAGCCTGCGCCGGAGCCTGAACTTCAGGCTCAGCCGGACCCCGTCGCCATGGCCACAGCAGAGCCGGAACCCGCAGCGGCGCAACCGCTCGCGGTCAAGCCGGATCAACCGGCACCGAGCGCCAGCAAGAAAACCGCTGCCAAGCCTGACGCGAAAAAGACCCGCGCCCGACGTTAGCAGACGCGGCACATCGCATCGAAAATGATGCGGTGGATTCGACTTACAGGTAGATCTTCAACCATCCTGCCATCGAGGCATTGGCAATATTGAGCGCCGAGCCCTGAAGCTGGGTCTGCGTTTCCTGCGCCACGCGCCGGGCGTCGTCTTCGCTCAGATCGGCGCGCACGCGACTGTCGGCGCTCAGATCGCTGGGCGCGGCAAGCCCTTCGATGAAATCGCTGTCGCCGGATATCTGGCTCCGCGCCGTGCCGACTTCGGCGCTGGCGCCCACCATGTCGATCAGCACGCGGTTCAGCGCGGAGATCATGCCGTCGAGGTCATCGTTGCTCGTCGAGGCCGTGATGCGGATCTCGCGGGAACGCGCGCCGTTCGAAACGGAGGACTGCGCATCCATGAGGTAGTAGTCGTAAGGCACGCCGCTCATGCTGGTGCCGGCGTAGGCGCGCGTCAGCATGCCGTCGTCGGCATTTTCCTTCGAGACGAGGGTCGCCTGGGCGGTATCGACATCGATCATGTTGATCGACAGTCCGCCCGTCTCTCCGCTGGTCACCGACGCCAGCAGCGAGGCGACCTTCGGCCGTTGCCCGGCCTCGACCTTGAGCCAGTTTTCGCCCTGGAACGAACTCTCGTCGACCACCTCGGCGAGCTTGCCCTTCATCGCGTCGATTTCGGCATTGATCGCCGGCTTGTTCGAACCGACGGCCTTGGCCTGAACCAGTTTCTGCTGGATGCGCGCGACGATCTCGGTCGCCTGTTCCAGGCCGACCGCAGCCGTGTCGGACAAGGCCGCCGCCCGGCCATTGGCATCCTGCACGCTGCCCATCGACAGGCCGGAGGCGCTGGCGGTGGTGGGGATGGACCAATACGCGCTATTGTCGGCTGCAGGTGCCTGCGCCTCGGACGTCTCCGCCGGCTGCCGTGTCCGCTCAAGCGCCGAGCGCGACGCATCGAGCATCGCCAATGCACTGGCCGAAGACAGATTGAACCCGACTGATGTCATGGAGAAACCCTGTGTCGCATTTCATGTCGAACCGGCGCCGGGATCATCCCGGCTGTCTGACACAGACGATGCCACCAAGGATTTGTCGTTCGCTTACCCGGATCGCTCGGATTTTAGCGATTGCCAATAAACGGGGACATTTTTCCAACTTGCAGGCTCTGGGGGAAGACGAATTCCGGATCAGTCCGCCGAAGGTAGGCGGCGCATCGTGAACTCGATCTGGTCGCCCTCAAGCTGGCGCCAGCTCTCCACCTCGGTCCAGTAGGCGGCCTTGGGGAAGGTGTCGAACCATTCACGCGCCTTGGCGCGGGCCTCCTCACGGGTCAGGCAATAGGTCTCGCGCACGAACTGGCTGGACGCCCGTCCTGAGGCCACCGCACGGTGCTCGGCGATGCGCTTCTTCAGGCCGTTGAAACTTGGTGGGCTGGGTATCTTCGTCATGACATCCCTCGCATGCTCAAAGTTTAATCCAGAGATAACCGCAAGGCGAGTCGATTTTCCGGGAACACCCCTCGCGCCATATGGCAGGGACGGCGCCGACCTGATATTCCGGATTGAAAGACTTGGATGGGGGAAAGCATGCAGCGACCGGATCTGCCGAAAGACTTGCCGGAGGACATCGAGGGCAAGAAGCTCGCCGCGCGCGCCTGGTTCGAAAGCCTGCGCGACACGATCTGCGCCTCCTTCGAGGCGCTGGAAGACGAGTTGACAGGTCCGCTGTCCGACCGCGAACCCGGGCGTTTCACCGCCAAGGACTGGCAGCGCGAAGAGGGCAAGGGCGGTGGCGGCCGCATGTCGATGATGGAAGGCCGGGTCTTCGAGAAGGTCGGCGTGCACACCTCGACCGTGCATGGCGAGTTCTCGCCTGAATTCCGCAAGCAGATGCCCGGGGCCGAGGACGATCCGCGCTTCTGGGCGTCCGGTATTTCGCTGATCGCCCATCCGGTCAATCCGCATGTCCCGACCGTGCACATGAACACCCGCATGGTGGTGACAACCAGCCAGTGGTTCGGCGGCGGCGCCGACCTGACGCCGGTGCTCGATCGCCGCCGCACGCAGGAGGACGCTGACACCCGCCTCTTCCACCGCGCCCTGGAGATCACCTGTCAGCGCCACCCTGATGTCGCCGACTACCCGGCCTACAAGCAGTGGTGCGACGAATACTTCTTCCTGCCCCACCGCAACGAACCGCGCGGCATCGGCGGCATCTTCTTCGACTGGCTCTATCCGCAGCCGGAAAAGGGCGGATGGGATGCCAACTTCGCCTTTGTCCAGGATGTCGGCCGTGCCTTCAACGTCGTCTATCCGAAGATCGTGCGGACCAATTTCAACAATCCCTGGACCGAGCAGGACCGTGACGAACAACTGGTCAGAAGAGGCCGTTACGTCGAGTTCAACCTGCTCTATGACCGGGGCACGATCTTCGGCCTGAAGACCGGCGGCAACGTCGAATCAATCCTGTCTTCGCTCCCTCCGGTGGTCCGATATCCCTGATCTCAGGCGTTACCGCTGACATTGCCGCGCTCACGCCAACTCACGAAAAAGAATGGTTTAGGATTCCCGGCGCTTACCCGAAACCCCCAGAAATCTTGACAGATCTCATTGCGCTCCGGCCTCTCCTTGCCCATCTTGTGGGCTCTCGCAACCTGGAGGAGGAGACTTGCGATGAACCCGTCCGGCGCAGTGACCAGTCCCCGTGTGAGTAACCTTGCAGACCGCGCGATCGATGCGCCCGAACTGATCGATCGACTGGCGGAAAAGCTGCGAGCATCGAGTGATGTAGACCTGCCGCATTCCTATTTCGTCGAGCAGGTGAGGCTGGGCCTGGCAGGGGCCGATCTCACCGACCATGCTGCCGCCAACGCCATCGAGACCGGCGGCCAACGCGGCAAGCCGGCAGCGACCCAGTCGGTTTTCAACTGCTGGGCGAGACCTGACTGACAAATACCAGATCCACCGCGCATCCACCCTCGCCCGCAGCCATCTGCGGGCGTTTTTTTGATGCCGCCAGTCGAACAAAACAGCCTCCACCATTGTTCATCCGAAGGGACTAAACGAAGGAGGAGACCACCATGAAAACATTCGAATGTGGATCGCTTGTGCCCGGTTGCGACTGGCACACCCGTGCGGAAGAAGAAGCTGTAGTGGTACGGCGCGCCGTCGATCATCTGCGCACCACCCATGGCGAGGAAGTCATTCGCCCTGCCATGGTCGAGGCGATCAAGAGCCGCATCCGCGACCGGCAGCCGGCGATCCGTGAGGAGCAGCGGAGCGAGGCCTGATCCGACAGATTGGATCGCTTACTTCGTGGCGAGGTCGGCGATCCGTGCCAGCAACCGCTCGCGGTCGAGGGAAAAGTTCGACGCGATCCAGCCTTCTTCCAGCGTGCCGAGGATCTGGCCGATCTTTGGCCCGGCAGGAATGCCTGCGGCCAGCACGTCCGAGCCCTTGATCGGCAGCACCGGACGCTCGAACCCCTCTGCCCGTTTCAGGAGTGCAGACAGCCGCCCGCTGCGCGCCATCGCCTTGGCATCGCCGCCCTCTGCGTGGCCGCGCGACGAGGCGAGTTCCAGCTTCAGCACGGCGATGATCCCTTCTTTGCCGTAACGGTAAAGGTCGCGGTCAAAGGCAACGTCGGTCACCGTCTCCTGCGGCTTTGGCGCGCGCGCAAAACGGTCAAGCGCAATCGCCTCGGCATTCGACAGCTTCAGCCGTTCGGCAAGGCCGACCATACGCGCCGGGTCCTTCGGCGTGATCGCCGACAGCCTCAAGAGCGCGTCAGGCGCCCAGCCGAGCGCCTGTTCGGCGGCAATCAGCCCGGGGATCGCGTCGATACCCCATTTTTCCGTTTCCGGCAGCACTTCGGTCAGAACACCCGACTGCCGCATCCACAAAAGCGCGCGGCCGGGATCGGGAGCCCCCAGGAGCTTCTTCAACTCGCTCCACACCCGCTCCGCCGACAGCGTCTTGAGCTGGGTCCGCGCCCGCGCACAGGCCTTCAGACCCGCGGCATCCGGGCGTCCCCGGCCGTAATGGGCAAAGAAACGGAAGAAGCGCAGCACGCGCAGGTAATCCTCGGCAATCCGCTGCTCCGCATCGCCGATGAAGCGCACCGTCTGTGTCTCGATATCGGCGAGACCACCGACCAGATCGACCACCTCGCCGTCGATTCCCATATAGAGTGCATTGATCGTCAGATCGCGCCGCTCGGCATCTTCCTGCCAGCCGGCCCCGAAGGCGACCTCGGCATGGCGCCCGTCGGTCGCAACGTCGCGGCGCAGCGTCGTCACCTCATAACCCTTGCCATCGAGAACGAGCGTCACCGTGCCGTGCTCGATGCCGGTCGGCACCGCCTTGATCTGCTTGGCCGCCGCCCGCCCGATCACCTCTGCCGGCAGCAGCGTTGTGGCGAGATCGATATCGCCAACGGGAAGCCCCAACAGGCTGTTGCGCACCGCCCCGCCGACCACCCGCGTTTCCGCGCCGCCACCGTTCAACAGCGTCATCAGGCGCGTGAGGCCGGGCGCCTGGAACCAGGCCTGATCGGACAGATTGGTCATGCATAGAGCCTTTCATAAAGTGTCCGGATAATCCCGGCTGTAATGCCCCAGATGTGCCGTTCGCGATAGGGCATCACGTAGAAATGCCGCACCACACCTTTCCAGACGCGGCTGTCGCGTTGGTGGTTTTCGGGATTCATCAGAAAGGAAAGCGGCACCTCGAACACGCTCTCCACCTCGTCCGGATTGGGGGTGATGACAAAACCCGGCTGCACCACGGCGAGCACCGGCTGGATGCGAAAGCCCGTCCCCGCCAGATATTGCGGCAGCCGCCCGACCGTCTCGACGAAGCGTCGGTCGAGCCCGATCTCTTCTTCAGCCTCGCGCAACGCCGCCTCTTCCGGCGACAGATCCGTCTCATCGATCCCGCCGCCCGGAAAGGCGATCTGGCCGGCATGTTTGCGCAGCTTGTCGGTGCGTTTGGTCAGGATCACCCGCGCCTCGTCGGGATCGTCGATCACGGCAACCAACACCGCCGCATCCCGCAAGTTCAACTGCTCAATTTCGAGAATGCTGTCGCGATTGAGCACATGGTCGCCATGCTCGCGCCAGGCCTGGTCGAGCGGTGCGACCTGCGCAAGCGCCCGCCGGCGAAAATCCTCAGCGGTAAACACGGCCTCGCTCATCGGGACAGGCGTTCCAGTTCGTCGGCCGGCATGACGGGAAAGACGGCACCGTCCGAGACGATGCAGAACATCGCCTGCCCGTCCACCTCCCGCACCTCGCCCCGGTCGACCAGATCATACATGACAGCCCGCGACACCAGCGCCTCCAGCCGGCCCCGCACATGCAGATAAGGCTTCAACTCGTGGTTCTCGCCGACGATCGAAAACCGCAAACCATGCTCCGGCCCCGCCTCCACCACATCGCCGACATTGGTGCGAAACGTCAGCACCTCCACCCCGTCACGGGTGCTCGCACTCATCTCCACGGCAACGAAAGGCGCATCCTCGACCCGGATCCCGACCTTTTCCACAGGTGTTACAAGATAGGTTTTCCCGTCTTCGTCCTTGCGCAAAACCGTCGAAAACAGCCGCACCAGAGGCGCCCGACCGATTGGCGTGCCCATGTAGAACCAGGTGCCGTCGGCACGGATTTCCATGTCCAGATCGCCACAGAATGGCGGTTCCCAGCGCTCGACGGGCGGAAGTCCGGGCTTTCCGCCCTCTGTTTGCGCTGCCGCGCGGGAAATCAGGGCGGCGAGGTCTGCCGCATCCGTGGTCGCCTTCAAGGTGTCATCTGCCATGTTTGCGTCCCGGTTTTGTCTCTGTGCCATCACAGTCACGAGATAGTCATTCGAGGCGCGCTTGTCAGCCGGCATGTCGCCAATAAGTTAGTTTGATAGGATGCACCTCGCGCGCCCGTTCGATTCGCCGAACCCGGCCAGATCATTTTGGAGCAGACCATGGGCATGATGCCGAATCCGGATGTCGCATTGGATGAGAAGGCGATCGTCGCTGAGGCCGAAAAGGCGCTTGCCGACATTGCTGCCATTCGCGCCGAAGTCGCCAAGGTCATCTTCGGCCAGGAAAAGGTTGTCGAGAACACCCTGCTCGCCATCCTCTCCGGCGGCCACGCTTTGCTCGTCGGCGTCCCCGGCCTTGCCAAGACAAAGCTCGTGACGACGCTCGGCACCGTGCTCGGCCTCGATGCCAACCGCATCCAGTTCACCCCTGACCTTATGCCGTCAGACATCCTCGGCACCGAGGTCATGGACCAGGATGAAAACGGTCGTCGTTCTTTCCGCTTCGTCAAGGGCCCCGTCTTCGCCCAGCTGCTGATGGCCGACGAAATCAACCGCGCCAGCCCGCGCACCCAGTCGGCGCTGCTGCAGTCGATGCAGGAATACCAGGTCACCATCGCCGGTCAGGCATACAATCTGCCGGCTCCCTTCCATGTGCTCGCGACCCAGAACCCCCTGGAGCAGGAAGGCACCTATCCCCTGCCCGAAGCCCAGCTCGACCGCTTCCTGCTGCAGGTCGACGTGCTCTATCCGGAACTCGCCGCCGAACGCCAGATCCTGCTGGAGACGACAGGCGTCAGAGACAACCGCGCCAATGCCGTCATAACAAGCGAGCGCCTCGTCGAAATCCAGAAGCTCATCCGCCAGATGCCGGTGTCCGATACGGTTGTCGACGCCATCCTGTCGCTCGTCCGCTCGGCCCGCCCCGGCCATGGCAATGCAGCCACCGAAAAGAACGTCGCCTGGGGCCCCGGCCCGCGCGCCGGGCAGGCTTTGATGCTCTGCGCCCGCGCCCGCGCCCTCTATGAAGGCCGCCTGGCGCCGTCGATCGACGACGTCCACGCGCTCGCCGAACCGGTGCTCGAACACCGCATGGCACTCACATTCGCCGCCCGCGCCGAAGGCATGACCGTGCGCGACGTCATTGCCGGCCTCGTTTCCAACCTGCGCAGCTGAGGGAGGCTCCCACCGCGTGGCATCGATCGGCCAGATCGTCGAACAGACCCCCGGAAGCGAAGTGCTGCAGCGCGCCCGCCAGCGCGCCGTGCTCGTGCCCGACTGCATGGTCGAGGCAAAACGCATCGCCAACACCGTGATTGCAGGCTGGCACGGCCGCCGCAAACGCGGCATCGGCGAAAACTTCTGGCAGTTCCGCCCCTATGCCGATGGCGAAAGCTACGCCCGCATCGACTGGCGCCGCTCGGCCCGTGACGACCACATGTATATCCGCGACCGGGAATGGGAAGCCGCCCACACCGTCTGGCTCTGGGCCGACATGTCGCCCTCGATGATGTACAAGTCGACGCTGGCAAGCGTTTCCAAGGAAAGCCGCGCGCTCGTCCTGATGCTGGCGCTCGCCGAAATCCTCGCCCGCTCCGGCGAACGCATCGGCTGCCCCGGCATCATGGAGCCGGTCTCCGCCCGCAACGCCGCCGAACGCCTCGCCGCCGCGATCATGCACGCACCGCTGACCTCCGGCCTGCCGGATACCCGGATGATCCGTGGCGCCAGCGATATCGTTTTGATCGGTGACTTCCTCGACGATGCCGACCGCGTCATGGACCGTATTACGCCGCTCGCTAGGCGCGGTTTGCGCGGCCATGTCGTCGAGATCGCAGATCCCGCCGAGGAAACCTTCCCCTATATCGGCCGCACCGAATTCACCGATCCGGAGACTGGCGACAAGCTCACCTCCGGCCGCGCCGAGACGCTGCGCGACGACTACCGCCGCGCCTATCTCTCCCGCCGCGACAGCATTTCAGACCAGCTCCGCCGCATGGGCTGGAGCTTTACCCATCACCGCACCGACCGCCTCGCCTCCGAAGCCCTCGTCGCCGTGCACATGCACCTCTCGGGCATGACGCCCGCCGTTGCCCGGAGTGCAAGCCTATGATGGGACTTCCACTCGCCTTCGGCGCCCCTGCCATACTCGGCGCATTGCTCGCCCTGCCGCTGATCTGGTGGCTGCTTAAGCTCACGCCGCCACGCCCGAAATACGAGGTCTTCCCGCCGCTCCGCATCCTCGCCGGCGTGTTGAAGCGCGAGGAAACCCCGTCCAAGAGCCCCTGGTGGCTGACGCTGCTGCGCATGCTGATGGCCGCCATCGTCATCTTCGCGCTGGCCGATCCCGTGCTCAACCCGCGCAATGCGACGCTTTCGGGCGATGGCCCGCTGCTGCTTGTCGTCGACAACAGCTGGGCAACCGTTGGCGACTGGGATCGCCGCGTCGAGACCGCGACCACGCTGATCGGGGATGCAGCCGACCGCAGCCTGCCCGCCGCCATCCTCTTCACCGCCGACCAGGCCCAGGACGCGACACCCGGCACACCAGCCGTCGCCCTCGAAAAACTCGCCGCCGCATCCCCACGTCCCCTGCGCCCCGACCGCACCCGCACACTCGAGGCGCTCCGCACCAGCTTCGCCAGCGAGCGCCCGGGCACACTCGCCTATATCGCCGACGGCATCGCCCGCGATCCCGACGATGCCTTCCTCGCCGATCTCGCCACGCTTTCGCCGGCCGAATTCCGCCTGATCGAAAACAACGGCCCGGCCGCGATCGCCATCACCGGCGCCAACAACGGCTCGGATGCCTTGACCGTCACCCTCTCGCGCCTCAATGCCTCAGAAGCCCGCCAGGTCATCGTCGAGGCCCAGGACCGCCAGGGCCGCGTCATTGCGTCCGGCACCGCCGATTTCGCCGCAGGAGCCACGGAGTCGACCGGCGAAATCGCCGCCCCCTTCGAACTGCGCAATGATTTCGCCCGCCTTTCGATCACGGGCGTCGCCTCGGCTGGTGCCACTTATCTGCTCGATGACGGTTTCCGCCGCCGCAAGGTGGCCCTCGTCTCCGGCGACAGTGGCGATGGGTTCCAGCCGCTGCTCTCGCCGCTGTATTACATCGAGCGCGCGCTCGGCCCCTATGCCGATGTCGTGAAGCCCGGCCAGACTGACCTCGCCGTCGCCATCCCAGAAATCCTCAAGCAGAACCCGTCGGCACTGGTGCTCGCCGATGTCGGTCGCCTGCCGGCCGATGTCTACGCCCCCCTGCAGGCCTGGATCGAGCGTGGCGGCACACTGATCCGCTTTGCCGGCCCGCGCCTGGCCGCAGCCCCTGCTGATGATCCGCTGGTGCCGGTCATGCTGCGCCAGGGCGAGCGCGCGCTCGGCGGAGCCCTTTCCTGGGCAGAACCCCAGCCGCTTGCCGAGTTCCCGACCTTCGGCCCCTTTGCCGGCATGCCCAAGCCGCAAGGCATTCTCGTCAAGCGCCAGGTGCTCGCCGAACCAAGCCCCGATCTTGCCGCCCGCACCTGGGCAAGCCTTGCCGATGGGACGCCCCTCGTCACCGTCCAGGAAAAACGCGCCGGTCGCGTCGTGCTCTTCCATGTCAGCGCCGAGGCCACCTGGTCGGATCTGCCAATCTCCGGCACCTTCGTCGAAATGCTCCGCCGCATCGTGCAACTGACCCGCGTCGGTGCGGCCCAAACCGACACCGCCCAGTCGACAGCACCGGCTTTGCCGCCCTTCCGCCTGCTCACCGAACGCGGCGCGCTCACATCAGAAGCCGGCACCGCGCGTCCGCTCTCGCTCGGCCCCGACCGCCCTCAGGCCGCCACCTTCGACAACCCGCCCGGCCTCTACGGCACCGAAGACGGTTTCGCCGCCTTGAACCTCCTGCCTCCGGCTGCCGAGCTCCGCCCGCTCGCCAGCCCCGCTGGCCTCGCGATCGCCCGCGACCCCATGGCCGGCACCGCCGCCGTCCCGCTGAAACCGGGCCTGCTTTCGACCGCCTTCCTGCTGCTCGTGCTCGACAGCCTGATCGTGCTCTTCATGGGCGGCGCCTTCGCCCGCCTGCCGAAGCGGGCTGCAACCGCTGCCTTGATGGCGCTGGCCTTCGGCCTCGCGGCCGGCATGCCATCGGGCCAGACATTCGCCTCGGATGCCAAACCCGGCGACGACCTGGTCCTGGAACGGCTTGATAACACCCATCTTGCCTATGTCGTGACCGGCGAACAGGACGTCGACACGCTGTCCGAACAGGGACTGCAGGGCCTCACCGACTTCCTCACCTATCGCACGACGCTGGAACCGGCGCCGCCCGTCGGCGTCGATATCAGCAAGGACGACCTGTCCTTCTACCCGATCATCTTCTGGCCGATCTCCGCCACCGCCCCCATGCCGTCCGCCGCCGCCATCAGCCGCATCGACGCCTATATGCGCGCCGGCGGCACCGTGCTCTTCGACACCCGCGACCAGATCTCGACGCTAGGCAATGACGGCGGCCCCTCCGCCAATGGTGAACGGCTGCAGGCGATCCTTGCCAATATCGACATCCCGCCGCTCGAGCCTGTGCCGTCCGACCACGTTCTGACCCGCTCCTTCTATCTGCTGCAGGGTTTCCCCGGTCGTTATGAAGGAAGCCCGCTCTGGGTCGAGGCCCGCCAGGAAGCGCAATCGAGCAACAGTCGTGTCGCCTCGACCGGCGACGGCGTCACGCCGATCATGATCACCGGCAACGACCTGCTTGGCGCCTGGGCCGTCGATGCCAATGGCGCAAGTGTGCTCCCCGTCGTCCCCGCCGACGAGATGCAACGCGAAATGTCCTTCCGCTCCGGCGTCAACATCATGATGTATATGCTGACCGGCAACTACAAGGCCGATCAAGTCCACGTCCCCGCCCTCCTCGAACGGTTGGGCCAGTGACATGACGCTCGAATTCGCCCCCTTCATCCCCTGGCTTGTCATCGCCTTCCTCGCCGTGCTCGCCACCCTTCTCGCGGTCATCGGCTTCCTGCGCGGCCTGCGCGGCACCGCCATCCGCTTCACCGCCTCGCTCGCCGTGCTCGCAGCGCTGGCCAATCCGCTGCTGCTGCAGGAAGAACGCGATCCGCTGACGACCGTCGTGCCCGTCATCGTCGACCGCAGCCAGAGCCAGCAGATCGCTGGCCGTCCGGCTCAAACGGATGAAGCGCTGGCAGGCTTGCGCGAACGCCTCGCCCGCTTCCCCAATCTCGAACCCCGCATCGTCGAAGTCACCGACCCCGGCGACAGCGACGCGCCTTCGACCAAGCTCTTCGAGGCCCTGCAGACGGCAACCGCCGACGTGCCACCGGCGCGCGTGGGCGGCGCGATCTTCCTGACCGACGGCCAGGTCCATGACCTGCCGCCGGACACCCAGCCACTGCCCTTCTCGGCGCCCATCCATGCGCTCATCACCGGCAAGGCCGGCGAGTTCGACCGCCGCATCGAGATCCTGCGCGCCCCGCGCTTCGGCATCGTCGATGAGGAACAGGAACTCACCTTCCGCGTTTTCGACGACGGCGAACCCTCCAGCCAGCCGGCTGATGTTTCGGTCAAGATGAACGGCGAGGATTTGGGCACCGTTTCGGCCCTGCCGGGTGCGGAAACCTCCTATGCCTTCAAGGTCCCGCGCGGCGGCAACAACGTGCTGGAATTCTCGGTCGCGGGAACGCCGGGCGAAGTCACTGACGTCAATAACCGCGCCATCCACCTGATCGAAGGCATCCGCCAGAACCTGCGCGTGCTGCTCGTCTCGGGCGAACCGCATGCCGGCGAACGCGCCTGGCGCAACCTGCTGAAATCGGACGCCTCCGTCGACCTCGTGCACTTCACCATCCTGCGCCCGCCGGAAAAACAGGACGGCACGCCGATCAACGAACTGTCGCTGATCGCCTTCCCGACCCGCGAACTCTTCGTCGAAAAGATCAATGATTTCGACCTGATCATCTTCGACCGCTACCAGCATCGCGGCGTGCTGCCGATCCTCTATTACGACTACATCGCCGAATATGTGAAGAATGGCGGCGCCCTCCTGATCGCCGCCGGCCCGGAACATGCCGGCCAGGATTCGATCGCGCTCACCCCGCTCGAATCCGTCCTGCCGGCCGCGCCGACCGGCGAAGTCCACCAGGCCGGCTTCTATCCGCGCCTCTCCGAACAGGGCAAACGCCACCCGGTCACCCGTGGCCTCGACGGCTCCAATGTCGAACCGCCGCAATGGGGCCGCTGGTTCCGCAGCGTCGATGTCGGCGATGCCTCGGGCGAAACCGTGATGACCGCCGACGAAGGCCGTCCCCTGCTTGTGCTCAACCGGGCCGAACAGGGCCGCGTCGCGATGCTGCTCTCCGACCAGGGCTGGCTCTGGGCCCGCGGCTTCGAAGGCGGCGGCCCGCATGTCTCGCTCTATCGCCGCATCGCGCACTGGCTGATGAAGGAGCCGGAACTCGAGGAAGAGGCACTGCGCGCCCGCGCGCAAGGCCGCACGCTCGAAGTCACCCGCCAGACCATCGGCGACGCCCCCGGCCCTGCCACCATCACCACGCCCTCGGGCGAAACCATCACGCTCAACCTCTCGGAGATCCAGCCCGGCCTCTATCGCGGCGAACGCCGCATGACCGAAACCGGCCTCTTCACCGTCGCCAACGGTGATTTCTCCACTCTCGTTCATGTCGGCGCCGTCGACGCCCCCGAGTTCCGCGCCATGGTCTCGACAACCGAGACCCTCGCCCCGATCAGTACCGAAAGCCGAGGCCTAGCCACCCGCCTCGACGACGGCGACAATTCCATCCGCATCCCCGATATCCTGCCCGTCCGCGGCGAAATACGCGTCGCCGACGACCGGCGCATGCTGATCCGCCTGACCGACGAGACGGTGCTGAAGGGCGTGAATACGTTGCCGCTGTTCGCGGGCTTTGCGGGCTTGGGAATACTGCTGCTGGCGGTCTCGGCCATGTGGTGGCGCGAGGGACGGTAGACCTTGGCCAAGTGCTGCGTCTGGGGACCAGAAAACGAAGCGGAACAGCCACGCCATTCGTATCGACAGATAGACAACACTCCGGCTAACCTGTCGTCATGACAACGCCCCTCACCCTCTCCGACACTGTGCCCGAAGCCGCCCGCGAGGCCATCCTCGCCGGCATCAAGGCCCACAACGACACCCTGCTCGGCCCGACAGACCGCAAGGATGTCTTCATCCCGATCACCACAGACGACGGCACCGTCGATGGCGGCCTCGTCGGCTATACCGGCCGCGGCTGGCTCTATGTGGAGCTGCTTTCGGTCCCCGAGCGGCTGCGTGGCCAAGGGATCGCGGGTCAATTACTGGCGAAGGCAGAAGAAGAGGCAAAGGCGCGGGGCTGCATCGGCGCCTATATCGATACGATCAACCCGGTCGCCTGCCGCGCCTATGAACGGGCCGGTTACCGGGTCTTCGGCCGCATCGACAACTTCACCGAAGGCCTCGATATCTGCTGGATGATCAAGCGTTTCTGAGCGTCATGACGTTCAACGAAAAAATGACCCATCCGTTCAAAACGGATGGGTCATACCTGGGTCCCTTTGTCCCGGACATTTGCCGGGGATCAGGCGGCGACTGTCGCAAGCCGCGATCGCACGCCAGCCAGGATGATGAAGGCTGCAGTGATCAGCAGCACACCACTCGTGGCAAACACCCCGGTCACCCCGCTCAGGTCGAAGATCAGCCCGCCACCGGCGGCCCCGATGGCGATCGCGAACTGGATGGCCGCGACCAGCAGCCCACCGGCGCTTTCGGCCTGGTCGGGCACAGTCCGGGTGAGCCATGTCGACCAAGCGACCGGCACGGCACCAAAGGCCAGGCCCCAGATGGCCACGATCATGGCGTCCGCAAGCGGCGCATTGCCGGCAGTGACCAGCGCTATCGCCAGCAAGCCCATGGTGAGCGGCATCACCGTCATCGTCAGCCGCAGGCTGCGTTCGATCAGCGGACCGGCGAGCAGCGTGCCGACAAAATTGGCGACGCCAAAGCCGAGCAGGATCGTCGAGACGCCACTGATGCCCACGCCGGTCACGGTTTCGAGGAACGGCCGGATATAGGTAAAGAAGGCGAAATGGCCGGCAAATACCAGGGTCGCCATGGCCATTCCGAGCCCGATGCGCGGCCGTCCGAGAACCTCGCCCAGCATAGAGAGCCGGGTGGCACCGCGCGAGGCCATGCGCGGCAGGGTGAAATACTGGAAGACGAGCGCCAGGATGCCAAGCCCCGTTGCCATCAGAAAGACGCTGCGCCAGCCGACGAGATCACCGAGATAGCTGCCAAGCGGTGCGGCAAAGATGGTGGCCGCCGAGACACCCGAAAACAGGATCGACAGGGCGCGCGGCACCAGAGCCGGCGGCACCAGCCGCATGGTCACAGCCGCCGACATGGTCCAGAAGCCGCCGAGCCCGATACCGAGCAACACCCGGCCGACCAGCAACCAGGAGACACCCGGCGCAAGCGCCACCATGAGGTTCGACGCCACCAGCAATGCCGAAAACAGAAGGAGGAGTTTCCGGCGGTCGACGCGACCGGCCGCAGCCGTGATGACCAGGCTGGTGGCGAGTGCCACGAGCGCGGTGGCGGTCACGGCCTGGCCCGCCATGCCCTCGGTGATCGCGAGTTCGCCCGCAATCGGGGTAAGCAGGCTGGCCGGCAGGAATTCTGCAGTGACCAGCCCGAAGACACCGAGCGTCATGGCGACAACCGCACCCCAAGCGGGCTCGATGGAGGAGGACGCGTCAGCGTCGTCTTCGGGAAATGCATGCATTGGTCTTGTCCTCAGTGGAAATTGCTGCATCGCAATCTAGTCTGGACTCGCCGGACGATCCATGTCACAAAATCCGCAATGCTTGATCAAAACGCCGGAATAACCGCCTGATGACGGACAGAATGCCCGATCCCGATTTTGTCAGTGAATTGCTGATGGGAATGCGCCTGATAGGACTCGACTACAACCGTATCGAGGTAACCAAGCCATTCGGGCTGCGTTTCGGGACGGTTGAGGGCCGGGCTCAATTTCATTTCGTGGCGCGCGGCCATGTTCATCTGCGCACCGCGACCGGCACCGTTCACACCATGCGCGCCGGCGATGCCGTCCTCCTGCCGCGCGGCGGTCGCCACGATCTGCTGTCGGAGCCCGACTATCCCTGCCGCGACGTCAAATCCTTCGAAGCAACCGAATTGTGCCAATCGGTCAGCGAGATCAACCAGTGCGACACGGAATCCTGCCGCCACTCCGGCGCCCTGATTTTCAGTGGCGCCATGGAATTCGACCTCGGCAGCATGCACGCCCTCGTCGCCCTCATGCCCGAGGTGATGCTGGTGGGCACGCTGATCGACCGCTATCCGGAGATGCTGCCGATCCTCGAGGCGATGGAGCGCGAGATCCAGGGGCGCCGGGCGGGCTTTGCCGGCATCTCGGCTCGGCTCGCCGACATCGTCTCGGCCTTCATCGTCAGGGGCTGGGTCGAATGCGGCTGCGGCGATGCCAGCGGCTGGATTGCGGCTCTGCGCGATCCGCGGCTGGGCCGCGTGCTGCAAACCCTGCACAGTCAGCCCGGCCATAACTGGAGTGTCACCGAACTGGCAGCGGTTATGGGCGCCTCGCGCTCGGTCTTTGCCGAACGTTTTCTCGAAGTCACCGGCATGACGCCGCTGCGCTACCTCACCGACTTGCGCATGCGGCTCGCGGCCCAATGGATCGGCCGCGAGCGAATGCCGATCGAAACCGCCGCCCATCGCTTGGGCTACGGATCGCAAGCGGCCTTCAGCCGCGCCTTCAAGCGCGTGATCGGTCACCCCCCGGGCGGCAGCCGGATGGTGTCCAACTGACCGAGCGATGCACACTGTGCAACAGCCGCTCGGCGCGCGCATGTCAGAAGATCAGCTTGAAGAACAGAACCACGACGATCAGGCCGATCAGAAAGATGGCGCCGATGGTGCCGCCGATGAATTTCAACATGCAAGTCTCCTGTCCGAATGCGTTTCATTCCTCGCCGCCGGGATCTTCGACGTGAGGGGCATCAGACAGGGGAAAGGCTGGTCCGGCCAGTTGGTTCCGATTGTAGCGCGGGAAGATTGGCTCGGGACCGCCTGCCGATTGGTCGGCCCATGCGAGAAAGGCGCAGAGATGCGATTGTCCTGCGGCTGCGGCCTCGTGCTCCACAACCGCAGGACATGCCGACGTTACCGACCGGTCTGCGGACCGATCAGCGTCGTCACCTCTGTCACGCGGTCCGCCGGGAAGCCGCCTGCCTTGGCATGCCTGTAGACGGCATCGGCGCTTTCTGCCTCATGCACGCAGTACATCTTGTCGCCGGTCACATAGCTGGTGATCCAGCGATAGGGTTCGCCCAGCCCGGCGACGACGGCATTCGACTTGGCCGAGATATCCTTCAGTGTCGCGGCGTCCATCTGTCCGAGGCCCGGAATATTACGTTCAATTACAAATTGCGGCATGTCAGTCTCCTTGATGCTATCGATCGGTGAAATTGGTTCAATGCGCGTGGTTGCAACTGACGCGCGGGTTCATGTCTGCAAAGCTGCCCTTCGGGTTTTTCCGCCAGGCCCAGACATGCAGTTCATAGAAGGCCGGCAAGCCGTAGCGGTTCGGGGCACCCGTCAGGCTGAACAACTGCCCGCCGAGGCTCGCCGGCCCTTGGGTGGTGATGTATTCCACCGCCACCAGATGCAGCCGGCCATTCTCGTCCGGCTCGTACATCACCGCCTCGGGCTTCGAGACGTCCAGCACCCCGTCCTTGATGCGCTCACCATTGACATAATGAATACCCATCGCGCCGCCATCGACCCCGCTGGTGCAGGGTATGGGCGCATAGCCCTCCTTGACCGCCTGGGCGACGGCGACGAAACGGGCATTGGCCTGCCGGACATCGTCGAGGAAGCCGCCCTCATCGGCCGTCGCAAGTGACGGCAGGCCCGCAAGCAGCCCCAGGGCCACGAGCGGGATAACTCTCGAAATCATGGTTGAATACCTCCAGATGTTGCCTTGTCGGGATGAAAGCCCGCCTCGTTTCACCGGGCCTCATCCGCGACGGCGACTGTAAGGATCGCCCGATCCGCGCCATCTCCCGCACGGGGGATGATTTCAAAAATACAACCCTGTGTTATCGTGCCAGCGGTGGAGGTCATTGCCCGATCCGCAAGACACGTGGTGCATCCCGGTCATCGGGAGAGACAGGACAGGCAGATGGAGCGGGATGTATCGGACCTGATCGGCAGCATTTATGACTGCGTGGCAAACGAGAACCTCTGGTCCCGTGCCCTGTCGCTGATCAATTTCAAGGCCGGCGGCTTCCTGACGACCCTCGCCGTCTTCGATACCGAAACGCGGGCGGCAAGGCTGGCGCAGGTCGCCTGCGATGATCCGGATGCGATCCGCACCCTGATCGAACACGCCAAGGATGTGCCCTTCTTCCATCTGATGCACCGCATGGCGATCGATGAACCGGACACGCTGGAACGCATGTTCCGACTCTACGGCACCGATGGCGAGGAAGTCTGGAAAAACGGCGCGCTCTACCGCAATTTCCATGCGCCCTATGGAATCCTGAACTCGATCGACATGGCCGTGTTGAAGCGCCCGACGCGGGTCGGGACCATCAACATCTCGGTTCGGCACGAACCGACGGAACGCCGCGTTTTTGATCTTGTCGCCCTGCTCGGCCCGCATATTCGGCGTGCGGTGACGATCCACGACATGTTGGAGATGGAAAAAGCGGAAAACTCGGTCCTGCGCGATGTCATCGACGCTATCGACCATGCCGTGCTGATCGTGGCGAGCGACATGTCGATCCTGTTCGCCAATGCAGCGGCGGAAGAGCGGTTGCGCGACCAGGCCGTGGTCGAGCAGCGCATCGGCAAGCTCGTGGCTCGTTACGCCTATGCGCAATCGGCACTCGTCAAGTCGGTGACGCTGGGCGCGCGCGACGAAGCGGCGATCGGCGCCTCCGGCATCGACGTCCCGCTCGGCTCAAGCGCCAATCCGGCAGTCGCCCATGTTCTTCCCCTGCAGAGGCGCACGCACCGGAAGCGTTTCGAAAGCCGCGCGGCAGCGGCCGTTTTCATTGCAGCCGCAGGAACGGTTCAGCAATCGGCAATCGACGCCGTCGCCTCCCTCTTCGGCCTGACCGGTGCCGAAAGGCGGGTTGTCGGTTATGTGTCGGAAGGCTTCTCCCGCGCCGAAATCTCCGAGGCCCAGGGCGTCTCTGATGGCACGGTCAAGTCGCAGCTCGCCGCGATCTACGACAAGACCAACACCCATGACCAGCGCGCCTTGCAGCAACTGGTGCGGGAGATCACGCCTGCGGTGCGCAGGAGATGAGAGCGCGGTGAAAGAGGTCAGGCCGAGGCATAAGCCTTGGCCGGCTGGTCGGCATTGGCCGCAGTGACAGGCGTTTCGACAGCCGCAGCCTTGCAGTCCCGCCAGGCAATCACGCCCTTCAACCGCTCATGCACGCTATCGGCCAGCGGCACCACCAGCACCCGGTTTGGATCGACCGGGCCCGGAAAGGCGAGCGCCTGATAGGCGACCTTCTCGAAGCCGAGCGGCATGTAATACGGCGGATCACCGATCAGGATCACGCCTTCCGAACCCTTGCGCCGGGCCGATTCGATGGCAATCCGCACCAGTTCGCGCCCGATGCCCATGTTCTTGTGGCTGGGGCGCACGGCCAGCGGTCCGAGCAGATGCCCCTTCACCCCGCCGGCCATAACAGGCGTCATCCGCACCGAAGCGATCGTCTCGCCATTGTCGGCGCAGATATAGGAGAGCGACCGGTCATGCGGCCCCTGCTCGCGGATGCGGGCAGCCGCACGGGTGTGCCGGCCAGGACCAAACGCTTCTTCGTTGATGAGTTCGATGACAGCGTCGTGCGACGCATCCTCGGTGAGGTAGACAAGCCCAAAGTTTTTCATGGATGACCGAAACCAGCAGACAGACAGCAAAATGGGTTCAAGCGCCTTGCGGCGTTCATGAGCATCAGCGTCGTCGTGGGTTCCGGGAAATGGTCATCGGGGGCTTTCTTGTGTCAGTTTTTCCCCGATAGCAGCAAAATTTCCGCGCGTCCAACGGAAAACGCACTGTTCATCGCATCGCCCCTCGCAATCGAGGCCGAGTGCCGTATCTTCCCCGTCAAGTGAGAAACAATAAAAAGGAGCATGCCATGGGCAGGCTGGTGGACGGCGTCTGGCAGGACGTCTGGTACGACACGAAATCGACCTCGGGCCATTTCAAGCGGGCCGATTCGAGCTTCCGCAACTGGGTGACAGCAGACGGCGCGCCTGGTCCCACCGGCAAGGGCGGCTTCAAGGCCGAGGCAGGCCGCTACCATCTCTACGTCTCCTATGCCTGCCCCTGGGCACACCGCACCCTGATCTTCCGCGCCCTGAAGGGGCTGGAGGACCTGATCACCGTTTCGGTCGTTGACCCTCTGATGCTGTCGAACGGCTGGGAATTCCACGACCGCGACGGCGCAACCGTCGACCATCTCTTCGGCTCGGATTTCCTCTGGCAGGTTTATGTGAAGGCCGATCCGACCTTCTCCGGCCGCGTCACCGTTCCTGTTCTTTGGGACAAGCAGCAAGGCACGATCGTCTCGAACGAGAGTTCCGAGATCATCCGCATGTTCAATTCGGCCTTCGATGGCCTCACGGGCTCAACGCTCGACATGCATCCGGAAGATCTCCATGCAGAAATCGACACGATCAATGCCCGCATCTACGACACCGTCAACAACGGCGTCTACAAATCGGGCTTCGCCACCACCCAGGAAGCCTATGAAAGTGCCGTCTACCCGCTGTTTGAGACACTGGACTGGCTGGAAGAACGCCTGACCAACCAGCGCTATCTCTTCGGCAACCGCGTGACCGAGGCCGACTGGCGCCTGTTCACCACGCTGGTGCGTTTCGACCCAGTCTATGTCGGCCACTTCAAGTGCAACATCCGCCGCATCGCCGACTATCCGGCCCTGTCAACCTATCTGCGCGACCTCTACCAAACGCCAGCCGTGGCCAAGACCGTCGAGATGCGCCACATCAAGCACCACTATTACCGCAGCCACACCATGATCAATCCGACCGGCGTCGTGCCCGTCGGCCCCGAACTCGACCTACTTGCCCCACACGGCCGCGACGGACTCGGCGCCTAAGAGGCCTTCCGATCATTAGGGGTGAGTGGTAGGACAGAACTTGTCTTACATGTGATGGCAAGACAGCCATTCAACATCATTGCGGTTAGCGGTGAGTGCATTGATTGCTATTTGGGCTATAGGTCTATTTCTGCTTGCCGTGGTCGGCGGCGTTGTTATCTGTTTTGCTTTAGTGGTTCGCAAGTTATGGAACTTGACCCGACCCAACCAGGTAGCACTTCGGGGCCTTATCACAATATGTGCTCTGGGCGCGATTGCGTCGCCATACATCATGCTAAAGTTGGGGGAACGTTCACACATACTGTCCCGTGTGCCGGCGCCTTTAGTCGTTTCGGAGATAGAATATCGGCTGGAAGAGTCTTGGGGCATAGGACTTCCGGGCGATAACGAAACAGGCTTTGTTGTTTATCGGCTAACGGATGCGAGCGCTGAATGGGCAAGAGGCCAAGGGGATCGCTTGGCTGTCGCTCTGAATGGTTCCAGCGAATCTTGGCGAGCGACGCCCATTGATTACACCGGCGATAAAGGGGCGTTCCGCGCATGGTCTCCAGAAGAGTGGCCCAAGCAGATTACATCTGGCCAAGACGTCGAGCCGCGCATTCCAACACTGCTAGAATACCTAGGGAAATACGGCTTTGATATTCCGATTGAATCCGGAAAAGATACTGAAATAAACGAAGCAATTCAGTCGCCCGGCTCCTTCTATAGATATGGGAAAGGGGGAAGCGTCACCATTGTCGATCCGAAAAGAGGCAAGGTCTATTTCGCCTATGCCGGATGAACGCGTGTTACACGCGCCCGCAAGCGACCATCATGAATGCTCAGACGAACTCTGAGCCTCACCAATGATGCGACAGCTCCGCCTCGCCGCTGAGTTCGGCGAGGCGCCGGCGGGTCGCCTCTGTGGCACCATCGGGCAGAGACGCCGGATCGAAAAAACCGCAGTCTGCAATCTCCCGGTCGGCAGCACGCGGCGCCGTCTGCATAACGTTGACGCGGTAAAGCAGTACATGGTCGCGCCCGCTGATCCGGCCGTTGAAATAGACCTGGAAGAGGCTGGGCTCACCAAGCATCTCCAGATTGCCCTCCTCGCGCAATTCCTTCGTCAGAGCTTGAAGCGCGGTTTCACCGCGTTCGACTCCGCCCCCCGGCAGATGCCAGCCCGGCACATAGGTGTGCCGAACGAGAAACACGCGGCCCTCGGTATCGAAGCAGGCGGCGCGCACGCCGAGCGTCATGCCCCGGCTGAAGGCAAAATAGACATGCAGGAGCCGAACAAGGAACTTCTTCGGCCATCCCAGCCTTTCATCACCGGGCTCTCCCGCCCCGTTCCCGGCTGGTGTCATTTCCCTTGCCCCTCCCTGTCAGCGCCGTTATGAGAAGCGCCATGTTCAAGCTCGCGCATATATCCGATGTCCACCTCGGCCCACTGCCGAACCTGACGATCCGGGAACTCGCGTCCAAGCGCATCACGGGCTATGTGAACTGGCATCGCAACCGCCGCAAGCATCTTTTCCCCAATGCATTGGAAATGGTCCTCGACAGCTTGCGTGCGGCGAACCCCGACCATCTCGCCATCACCGGCGATCTCGTCAATCTCGCCTCCAAGCTTGAGATCCGCCTCGTCGCCGAATGGCTGAAGCTCGCCGGCGCGCCCCTCGACACCTCACTGGTGCCTGGCAATCACGACGCCTATGTGCCGGGTGCTCATGATCGCGTGGTCCAGGCCTGGTATGATTACATGCGCGGCGATGACGACCCGCTGATCTTCCAGGACAGCCACAAGCTCTTCCCCTATATACGCCGTCGTGGGCCAGTCGCAATCATCGGCTGCTCCACATCGATCGCCACCCCGCCCTTTTCCGCGCAAGGCTATTTCAGCGGCCGCCAGGCCCGCGAAACCGCAGGTTTGCTGAAGGCGGCCGGTGAGGAAGGCCTTTTTCGCGTGGTGATGATCCACCACCCGCCGATCCGCGGCGCTGCCGCCCAGCACAAGCGCATGATCGGCATCCGCCGTTTCGCCGCCGCTATACGCACCGGTGGCGCCGAACTCGTGCTGCATGGCCACACCCATCTCAACACGCTTTACTGGCTGGCCGACCGCGAGAAACACATCCCGGTCGTCGGCATCGCCTCGGCAAGCCAGGGCCCTGGCGCCAAGAAGCCGGCAGCCGGCTACAATCTCTTTTCGATCGAGGGACAAGCGGGAAACTGGCAGCTCGACTGGCAGCGCTACAAGATCGAACGCGACGATGCTCCGCTGATTCTCGACCACAGCGAACGCCTTCTCGGCAGCTGAAGGTCACTGGCCCGACACACTCGCCTCGATCGCGCGGGCAACCACATCCGGCGCCTCTTCCATCAGCATATGGCCCGCACCATCGACCAACGTTACCGCAGCACCCGGCCAGATATTCTTGGCCTGCGCCACCGGCAGGATTGGATCCTCCGCACCCCACAGCAATCTGGTCAGAATCCCAAGCGTCGTGAACGCCGACAGCGGCAAGCTGCCCTGCCCTGTCCTTCCATCCCTCTCCACGAGAAAAGAGTGAAGGATCGCCGTCAGCGCGGTGGTGGCACCCTCGCACCGCCGCGCGTCAGCGAGCGCCGTCAGAGCCGTGGCGTCAGGTTCATGGTGGACCGCCATCATAGCCTTCGATGCGATGAACAAGGCGTCTATGTCAGTTGCTGAGCCATATCGCGTCAGCGACGCATGATCGATCTCGAGACCGAAGCCGCCCGGTGCCAGCAACGTCAAGGACTGGACGGGCGATGGAGCCTTCAGCGTAATCAGGCTCGCCACCGCCCCGCCCATTGAATGCCCGCAGAGATGAAAGCGAGAAATCCGACGCCGCTCAAGATCCGCGAGAATGGCCTTGGCCATCACGCCGGCATGCCCGATGCCTTCGGCATCAAGCGACCGCCCATGTCCCGGCAGGTCATAGACGATGAGTGGAATATCGGGATCAATCCGCCGGATCACCGGCGCCCAAAGCGCCCCGATTCCGCCGAATCCGTGCAAGAGCACGAGTGGCACCTTCGCCGAGGATTGATGTCGAACCTCGGCGAAGAGCCTCATGCCATCAGGCCTTGGCTTGCGTCTCGAGCACGCGGTTCGCGGCCGAGACGATCGCCTCCAGCGAAGCCGTCACGATGTTGGTGTTGATGCCAGCGCCGAACAGCTTGCCGCCGGCATGCGCCATCTCGACATAGGCGATCGCGGCGGCGTTGGAACCATGCTGCAGCGAGTGCTCGGAATAATCCTGCACCGAGAGATCAATGCCGAGATAGGTCGACAAGGCATCGACAAACCCGTCGATCGGCCCGGTACCCTTGCCCTCGATCCGCTTCGTCTCCCCCTTGTCAGTGATCTCGGCGGCGACGACGCGAATGCCCTTCTGATCGGAGCCGGCGGGATAAGTGTGGTGATCGACGAACTTGATCCGGGCTTCCGGCTGCTCGACGTAACGCTCGATGAAACGCTCATAGATCTTCTTCGACGGCAATTCCTTGCCGTCCTCGTCGGTAATCCGCTGGATGTCCTCGCGGAATTCCACCTGCAGCGCGCGCGGCAGGTTGATGCCGTAATCCTCCTGCAGGATATAGGCGATGCCGCCCTTGCCGGACTGCGAATTGATCCGGATGATCGCCTCATAGGTGCGCCCGACATCCTGCGGATCGATCGGCAGATACGGCACTTCCCAGACCGGCGAATTGGCCGTCTTGATCGACTTCATACCCTTGTTGATCGCATCCTGATGCGAGCCGGAAAAGGCCGTATACACCAGTTCGCCGACATAAGGGTGACGCTCGGGAATGACCATCTCGTTCGAATATTCATAGACCGCCTTGATCCGCTCGATATCCGAGCAGTCGAGCTCGGGATCGACACCTTGCGTAAACATGTTGAGCGCCAGCGTCACCACGTCGACATTGCCGGTGCGCTCGCCATTGCCGAATAGCGTACCCTCGACACGGTCGGCACCGGCCATCAGGCCCAGTTCCGTCGCCGCGATCCCGGTGCCCCGGTCATTGTGCGGATGCAGCGAGATGATGACGTTTTCGCGCTGGTCGATATTGCGGCACATCCATTCAATCTGGTCGGCATAGATATTCGGCGTTGCCATTTCGACGGTCGAGGGCAAGTTCAGGATCAGCTTGTTATCAGCCGTCGGCCTCACTTCGGCGATCACGGCGTTGCAGATCTCAAGCGCCACCTCCAGCTCGGTGCCGGTAAAGCTCTCCGGCGAATATTCGAAGCGATAGCCGCCACCAGCCTTCGCCGCCATGTCCATGATCATCTTCGCCGCATCAACAGCGATCTGCTTGATGCCAGGCACATCCTTGCCGAACACCACGCGGCGCTGCAGCTCGGAGGTCGAGTTGTAGAAATGGATGATCGGCTTGTGGGCGCCTTCCAGCGCCTCGAAGGTCCGCGTGATCAGCTCCGGCCGGCACTGCACCAGCACCTGCAGCGACACGTCCTGGGGCACACCGCCCTCCTCCACGCACCAGCGGGCGAAGTCGAAATCGGTCTGCGATGCCGAGGGAAAACCGATCTCGATTTCCTTGAAACCCATGTCGAGCAAGAGCTGGAACATCCGGGCCTTGCGGTCATGCCCCATCGGGTTGACCAGCGACTGGTTGCCGTCGCGCAGGTCGACGGAACACCAGATCGGCGCCTTGTCGATGACCTTCGACGGCCAGGTGCGGTCGGCAATGGCGATCTGCGGATAGGGGCGGTACTTCTGCGAAGCGTCCGGCATGCCCTGCTTCACGGTATGGGTCTTCAAAATCATCGTCTTCGTCTCTTCTCGTCCTCGGCGGCGTGACTGGCTGATAGCAAATCAGCTCACGTTTGACACGTCCGAACCGACCCTTTTTGAAGGGAGGGATAACATCAATGGGGAGTTTCGAGGAGCAATCGCCAAACGGCTAACCCGGCCGCCGGGCGCTCCTCAATGGACCCGGCAACCGCAGATAAGGCCGAGAAGAAGAAGCGAGTTTGGCACCGACGCGACAAAGCCGGCCGCAGCGCGGGCCGTCATCTCAGTCGCAGCAATGGTCGTGCCGTTGGTCTTCATGGATTGAGGAATAACGCGGAGGAATGAATCGCGCAAGGGTGTTATTCGGCGGCGGATGGTCTTGCCGCGTCCAGCTTTTCACGAAGCCACTCCTCGATCAGGGAATCGGCCGACACACCCAGCTCCCGAGCTTCTCGCTCCAGCCTGAGCTTTGTTCCTCTTGTTACCGTCACGGTCATTGCGACCGGTTCGAGGTTGGGACGTGTCGCCGTGCTCCAGTCGATGTATTCGCTGATATCCTCACCGTCATCGAACTTCCGAGCGAATTCTTCAGCGCTGATTGTCTTCATAACGACGCCTTTCCTGAACTCTCGCTCTGCGTACCGAAATAATCCGCACGCGCTCGTCCCGCAGAACATAAACACCTGTCCATAGAACACCAGAGATCCGACCTACGCGGATCCGCCTTGCTTCCGCTGGGTGTCCGGCATCCGCATCGACCGCGAAAAAATCATACCACAACTCCTGCGCCGCCACGAAATCGATTCCGTGCTTCGCTTTGTTCGCCTCGCTCTTGGCCGGATCGAATTCGAACTCCATGCTTCATCAAAACACGAGAAAAGGCGAAAATCGAGAAAGCTCAACCCCGCCGTGCAGCCCGCACCAGCCCCAGCATCGCCACCCCGGCAATCAGCCCCCAGAACGCCCCCGAAATCCCCAGGATCGAAATCCCCGATGCGGTGACGAGGAAGGTTACGGCCGCAGCCTCCCGCGTCTCGGGCACCTGAAACGCCGCAACCGCCGAGCCCGAAAACGCTCCGATCAGCGCCAGCCCTGCCACCGACTGGATGAGAACGGGCGGGGCCAGCGATACGAAACCTGTCACGGCACCGGCTGCCAGCCCCAAAAGCACATAGCCAATCGCGGCAATGATCGCCGCCCAATAGCGCCGCTTCGGGTCCGCATGAGCGTCCTCGCCGGCGCACATCGCCGCGGTGATCGCCGCAAGGTTCACCGCATGGCCGCCAAAGGGCGCAGACAGAGCCGAAAACAAACCGGTAACCGCGAACATCGGCCCCGGATTCGGCTCGTATTTGTTGACCTTGAGGATCGCGATCCCCGGAATGTTCTGCGACGCCATGGTGACGATGAACAGCGGCAGGGCGATCGAAACGAGGGCCGGCAGCGTAAAGATCGGAGCCACGAACTCGACCGGCGGCGCGAGCGACGCCGCCCAACTCGCCATGGCTCCGTCAGGCAGGTCGACGCCAAACACGATGACAACAACAAAGGTCAGGAGTGCGGCAGGAACGGCATAAAGCCGCTTGAAGGCCGCAACCACTGCCCAGACAAGCAGAATCGGCAGTCCCAACGCCGCATCGAAAGCCACCGCCTTGAACGGTGCAAAACACAGATTGAGAATGACGCCCGCGAGCATCGCATTGGCAACCGGCGCCGGGATCGCCGCCACCGCCCGCCCGAAAGGCCGAATGAGGCCGGCGAGCACGATCAGCGCCGCACAGACGAGAAACGCGCCGACCGCCGCTGGAAAGCCGCCGACCGGAATACCTGCGGTCGCCATCAGCGCCGCCCCCGGCGTCGACCAGGCAACCGAGACCGGCAGCTTTGTCCACACACTCAAGACGATGCCGCAGATGCCCATGGCAACCGACAGCGCCATCAGCCCGGAGGCTGCTTCGTAATCGGTAGCACCAACACCCTTCAGCCCCTGCAGCACAACCGCGAAGGAACTCGCGAAGCCGACAAAGGCGACGAGCACGCCCATGAAAGCGGCCTGGGGAGAAAAGTCTTTCAGCATGGCGGGACTCGCAAAGAGATGGGCATGAAGGGACATGCAAGGCCAATCAAATTCCGATCGGCCTGGCAAGGTGCAGACTGCAAGAAACAGACCGCCGCCCCCTGAGCGTCACCGCGAATTCGAAACCGGCTTCGGCTCCGCTGGTCTGACATCGAAACCTCCCGCATCGACGGAAGCCAGCACCACGCGATCACGACCGGCGCGCTTGGCCGCATAAAGTGCGGCGTCCGCCCGCGCGATCAGATGGGTCATAGACATGTCCGCCGACGCGACCGCGACCCCGGCACTCAGCGTCACGGGAATGGACGCCCCCGCGTGACGGATCGTGAGCGCCGCCACCGCTTGGCGCAGCTGCTCGGCAGTGGCGAAAGCCACCGCCGCATCCGTCTGCGGCAGGAACACGCCGAATTCCTCGCCGCCCATGCGGGCGAAGGCTGCAGCAGACCCGAGCGAGCGGACCATCGCCTGGGCCACAGCGATCAGCACCTGGTCTCCGGCCACGTGCCCGTAGCGGTCGTTCACCAGCTTGAAATGGTCAATGTCGATCAGGACATAACCGGCGCCGTCAGGCATCTGCCGGGGCAGCTGGTCCATCATCCAGTGTCGGTTGCGGATCCCCGTCAGGCTATCGGTCTCCGTCAGTGCGATCAGCCGCTTTTCGGCTCGCTCGTGAACGAGGATCAGCACGAACATGGCGATGGCGAACTGACAGAGGATGAGGACGAGGAAGGTCGTCGCTGGCGGAAACCGGAAGATCTCCGGGCTAACGAGGCCGCCAATGGTGGTGAAGGCAATCAGCGACTTGAAGCCAAGGGCGCCGGCCAGACCGTAGCGGCTGCCCAACCGCTCCCGCTGCGGGTCCGAGAGGACGAGAACGGCGCTTACCAGAGCGTAAAGCCCCATGGCGGACAGAAACACCGTCGCGCGATAGAGATTGACCAAATGGAACTGCGTGAGAACGGCCGTGGCAATCAGCGCCAAAGGCGCAATCGCCATCCACCACAGCCGTCCAACCGGCCGCTCCGTCAGCAGGTTGAACAGGCCAATGAACAACAGCGTATAGGCGATTGGCCCGGAAACCAGCGTCACCAGCGTCCAGACAGCATAGTCGACAAGCCCCTCCTCGCCCGCACCCGCCATCAGCGATCCCAGTGCCAGGATCAGAAAGGCGACCGCCATCTTGCCCAGCCCCCCGCTTTGCCGCGACCGCCAGCGCACATAGAGGAAACAGAGAGCGCCGACGACGAGCGACAGAGGATGCAGGATCAGGATCGTGGCGAGGTCGAGATGCATGGGACGTCCGGGTCAATATCGTTCCATATGCGATTACCAAGGCAAAGCTTGCGGATTGCTAAAGAGAGCCCACCATCCCGCGCATGGCTGCATTCCCTTGCACGCAGGGCACGCGGATGCCGATCGACGACCCTGCGTCATCGGCCTTTCACGAAGACAGGGCAAACAGCTCCGACGGCAGGAAAATGAGGCGCCGGCGCTTGCCTTTTTGCCCCCGTTTGCATAAGGACCCCCCTCCGACGCATTCGGGGCGTCCCGTTCACTTCCGCCTGATATGGCTGGGTTCACGAAGGATATGGCCTTGATCCAGACTCCCTATTATCTCATCGACAAGTCGAAGCTCTTGCAGAACATGGAGAAGATCGCCAAGTTGCGCGAACTCTCCGGCGCAAAGGCGCTTCTGGCGCTGAAATGTTTCGCCACCTGGTCGGTCTTCGACTTCATGCGCGACTATATGGACGGCACCACCTCGTCCTCGCTCAACGAAGTCCGCCTCGGCCACGAGCGTTTCGGCAAGGAAACCCATGCCTATTCGGTCGCTTACGCCGATTACGAGATCGACGAGGTCGTCTCCCATGCCGACAAGATCATCTTCAATTCGATCGGCCAGCTGACCCGCTTCGAGAGCCAGTCATCCGGTATCATCCGCGGCCTGCGCCTCAATCCCGGCGTCTCCTCCTCGAGCTTCGACCTCGCCGATCCCGCCCGCCCCTTCTCGCGTCTGGGTGAATGGGATCTTAAAAAAGTCGAGCCGGTCATGGACCTGATCTCCGGCTTCATGATCCACAACAACTGCGAAAACGGCGATTTCGACCTCTTCGATAAGATGCTGGGCGACATCGAACAGAAGTTCGGCCCCCTCCTCAAGAAGGCCGACTGGGTCTCCCTCGGCGGCGGCATCCATTTCACCGGCGAGAACTACCCGCTGGAGAAGTTCGCCGAGCGCCTCAAGCGCTTCTCCGGTGAGTTCGGTGTCCAGGTCTATCTGGAGCCCGGCGAAGCCTCGATCACCAAGTCGACCACGCTCGAAGTGACCGTGCTCGACAGACTTTACAACGGCAAGGATCTTGTCGTGGTGGATTCCTCCATCGAAGCGCATCTCCTCGATCTCCTGATCTACCGGGAAAGCGCAAAGGTCCACCCCAACCAGGGACCGCACCGGTACCAGGTCTGCGGCAAGTCCTGCCTCGCGGGCGATATCTTCGGCGAGTTCAATTTTGAAGCAGAATTGAACATCGGCGACCGCATCTCGCTGCAGGACACCGCCGGCTACACGATGGTCAAGAAAAACTGGTTTAACGGCGTGCAAATGCCGGCAATCGCCATTCGCGAACTGGATGGCAGCCTCAGGACGGTCCGTGAATTCGATTACACGGACTACGAAACAAGCCTGTCCTGAACTCCCTCAGGAACAGGTTCTGACGATTGGACATAGGAGTTGGTCCCATTATGAAGAAGAACGTGCTCATCATCGGCGCCGGCGGCGTCGCGCAGGTGGTCGCCCACAAATGTGCGCAGAACAACGACGTGCTCGGCGACATCCATATCGCTTCGCGTACCAAGGCGAAGTGCGACGCCATCATCGCTTCCGTGCACGAGAAGAAGGCGATGAAGCAGGCGGGCGTTCTCGAAGCCCATGCGCTCGATGCGCTGGACATCGAAGCCACCAAGGCCCTGATCAAGAAGCTCGGCACCGAGATCGTCATCAATGTCGGCACCGCCTTCCTCAACATGTCGGTGCTGCGCGCCTGCATGGACACCGGCGTCGCCTATATCGACACCGCGATCCATGAAGAGCCGAACAAGATCTGCGAAACCCCGCCGTGGTACGGAAACTATGAATGGAAGCGTGCGGAAGAATGCGCGACAAAGGGCATCACCGCCATCCTCGGCGCCGGCTTCGATCCGGGCGTCGTCAACGCCTATGCACGCCTCGCCAAGGACGAATATCTCGACAAGGTCACCGACGTCGACATCGTCGACATCAATGCCGGCAGCCATGGCAAATATTTCGCCACCAACTTCGACCCGGAAATCAACTTCCGCGAGTTCACCGGCGTCGTCTATTCCTGGCAGGGTGGCGAATGGCAGGTCAACAAGATGTTCGAGATCGGCAAGGATTACGACCTGCCGGTCGTCGGCACCCGCCGCGCCTATCTCTGTGGCCATGACGAAGTGCATTCGCTGGCCAAGAACATGGACGGCGCCGACGTTCGCTTCTGGATGGGCTTTGGCGATCACTACATCAACGTCTTCACCGTTCTGAAGTCGATCGGCCTCCTCTCCGAACAGCCGGTCAAGCTGGCCGACGGTTCCGAAGTGGTCCCGCTCAAGGTCGTCAAGGCCTGCCTGCCCGACCCCTCCTCGCTTGCCCCGGAATACGAAGGCAAGACCTGCATCGGCGATTACGTGAAGGGTTTGAAGGACGGCAAGGAAAAGACCGTCTTCATCTACAACGTCGCCGACCACAAGGAAGCCTATAACGAAGTGGGAAGCCAAGGCATCTCCTACACCGCCGGCGTCCCCCCGGTCGCCGCCGCCATGCTGGTCGCCACGGGCGAATGGGACGTGAAGAAGATGGCCAACGTCGAAGAACTGCCGCCAAAGCCCTTCATCAACCTCCTGAACAAGATCGGCCTGCCGACGCGTATTCAAGACGAGGATGGCGACCGGGCTGTGGAGTTCTGAGAGCGCGGTTTAGCGCTTGAGGATTGAGGGAAATGAGGACCCCGCCGGAGCGATCTGGCGGGGTTTCTTTTCAGTAGATAAGCCGCTGAACTTCGTTCGAACGAAAAAACAGCGATGGATTGCTGTAAAATAACGGTCACAGTTAGTGAATATGGCGGGTGTAGAGACGCCCAACACTGGTTTATCCGTTCGTTGAGATTTCACCGGAACAAAGCTGTCCAATTCAATACAAGAGCCTATGGCACAGCCACCTGCGTACAGCTTGCGCGCTATGGATATAGGGGGCATATCAACAGAGCTGCAAGAAAGATGGATTCCATGAAAAAGCGCGTTCTAATCACTGACGTAGACAACACCTTGTTTGACTGGCAGCATTTCTGGTATCAGACATTTTCAGCAATGATTAAACAGGTTCAGAATATTTCTGGCGTTGACCCAGAAATACTTTACCGAGAATGCAGTTTTGTACATCAAAAATACGGCACCAGCGAATACTCGCATTTGCTGGAAGAGTTACCGTGTCTTCGTGAGCGATACGGAAACGATGTTCTCAGCGTGATGGCGCCTGCTATTGAGGCGTTTCGGGAAACACGTCGGCGGATTTTAAAGCTTTACCCAACCGTAGAAGAGACCCTTCAATCTCTCAAGCGAGACGGGGTCTTGATCGCGGCTTACACTGAATCCAAGGCATTTTATACAAATTACCGTTTTCGAAAGCTGGGACTCGACGGCCTTATCGACGTTCTTTACTCTCCACCAGATCATGAGCTGCCGACAAATTCGTCGGGAAATCGGTCCTATTCAAACGGCGAGTATGCTCTCCAGCATACAGTGCACCATCACACACCCGAAGGCGAAGAAAAGCCGAATCCAGACATTTTAGTCCAGATCATCGCTGACCTAGGGGCATCAGTGGAGGAAGTTGTATACATAGGAGACAACATCCTCAAAGATGTATATATGGCACAGCAAGCGGGGGTTACCGATGCTCACGCAAATTATGGAGCTAGTCAGCATAAGCCGGAATACGAGTTACTGCGAAAAGTAACCCATTGGACTCCAGAGATGGTAGAGCGAGAACGAAAGGCACTTAGGCCTGGGGAAATCACACCAACCTTCATATTAAACCGGAATTTTGCTGAAATTCTCCCTTTATTCGAGAAAGATAATGGCATCCCAACCCGAGAAAGCTAAAGCGACAGACGCTGCGGCGACGCCCCCTCTGGCGGCAGGTCAAATCGAGATATGGAAAAAGATTGTTGACGTTCAACAGCATTTCAATGATCTCGAATTGAGAATTAGAAATTTTGCACTGATCGTTTCAGGCGCCTTTTTGGGCCTCGGTGGCTATGCAATAAAGGACGGCGGCGTCATCCAGTTTATGGGGTTGGAGGTTTCCGTCGCTGGATTGGTTGTTATATCGGCCGTTATTCCTCTTATTTCGTTCTACTTCATGGATCGCCTCTGGTACCATCGACTGCTTGAAGGTTCCGTGGCTGCAGGAATTAAAGCGGAAGAAGCGTTAAGGAAACTTGGTTACGAAGTTCACCTCGGTTCGCAGATTTCGGAAAAAAGCCCTTTCACCGTCTGGTGGACAAATTACCAAGTTCACTCCCGAGGCAAGATGGATTTCTTCTATCTTCTTCTAGTTTTAACGCTTTTGGTACTCGGGAGCGGCCTTGCGTTTGGGATTCATCCTCGCTCCTCGCAAATTGTGCAGCCATCTATGGCGACTACTGACAATGGCAATACTAGTGAGGTGACCGCGCCCGCCCCGAACAAGGAAAGTGGAGACGCAGTAGAGAAACCAGTCGCAAATCCGGATACCCCAGAGATGGTCAAGCCTAAGTCGGAATAGAAGTGCGTGCAGGCCTACCTGCCTTCCGATACAACAGTTTTCGCTGATTGCATTGTTTCGGGCAACACCCAAAAGAACCCTGTTAACGACAAAAGGTCCGCATGCATTAGATACCTTCTCACAGCTCGATCTCGCGAGAAGGCTGCCGGTCGCGGTCAAACACCTCGTCATCGAGATCCACATCGGCAGGAAACAGTCTCAGATGCGCAATAAGGCTTGGCCGATCCGTGGCAAGCGCCCGCTTCGCCGCCTCGGCCGCCTCGACGCTGACCAGCACTGCCGCCGGCTTTCCATGCCGAGTAATGGTGACGAACGCGCCAGACGCAGCGTCATCGACCAGCCCAGACAACCCGGCCTTGGCTTCCTTCACTCCGACACTGGACATCGCGACGCCTCCGAATGTGACCACCTGGAGCCAAATTGTAACTGTCGCCCCTTGAATGGCAAATACGCCATCGCCCCCCCTGAAACTTCCCCTCCGCCATTTCGTCTCTATATCTAAACACACCCGATGCGCTGCGCATCGGCCGAAGCGGATCGGAACCACCCATGGCTGAAACAGCCAAACTGCTCTCCATCGGCACCGCCCTGCCGCCCTTTCCCATCGACCAGCGAGACGCCGCCCGGGCTGCCCATACGGCCTTTGCCGCGCGCTTCGGCGATTTCGAGCGGCTGGCAAAAGTCTTCGAAAGTTCGGGCATCAAGCGGCGCTATGCGGTGCGCCCGCTCGACTGGTATCTGGAAAAGCTAGACTGGCCGACCCGCAACGCCGCCTATATCGACGGCGCGACCGAACTCTTCATCGATGCCGCCCGGAAGGCGCTGTCGGCGGCCAATCTTGAAGCCTCGCAGGTCGATACCGTCGTCACCGTGTCCTCGACCGGCATCGCGACGCCGAGCCTGGAAGCCCGTGCGGCCGCCCGCCTCGGGTTTCGCGACGATATCGAGCGTGTGCCGGTCTTCGGGCTCGGCTGTGCCGGCGGCGTCTCCGGCCTGTCGATCGCAGCCCGGCTTGCCCAGTCGCGGCCGGGTCAGGTCGTGCTGGTGGTCGCGGTCGAAACCTGCACGCTTGCCTTCCGCATGGACCAGCTGACCAAGGCCAATATCGTCGCAACCGCCCTCTTCGGCGACGGCGCGGCGGCCTGTGTGCTGCGCGCACAGCCAGGCGGTATGGCGGAGATCGAGATGAGCGGCCAGCAGATGTGGCCCGAGACCCTCGACATCATGGGCTGGAGCGTCGACCCGGAAGGCCTCGGCGTCATCTTCGACCGTGCCATCCCACCCTTTGCCGAAGCCAATATCGCCGAAGCGGTGACAAAAATCCTCGCCCGCGGCGGCCTGACGCTTTCCGATATCGACCGTGTCGCCTGCCATCCGGGCGGCGCCAAGGTCGTCGATGCGCTGGAACAGGCGCTGTCGCTCGGCCAGGGCAGCCTGAACCACGAGCGCGACGTGCTGTTCGACTATGGCAACATGTCGGCGCCGACGGCCCTCTTCGTGCTCGACCGCCTGGCAAAATCGGGCCTCCCGCGCCGGACCTTGCTGACGGCGCTTGGCCCCGGCTTCACCGCAAGCTGCGTCTCCCTGAAGGCTGCCGCATGACACTCGCCGCCCTGCTCTTGGCCTTCGTCACCCTCGAGCGTCTCGGCGAACTCGTGCTCGCCCGGCGCAACACCAAAGCCCTTCTCGCCAAGGGCGCCCGCGAGGCCTCGCCCGGCCATTATCCCCTGATCGTTGCCCTCCACGCCGCCTGGCTCATCGGCCTCTGGCTGCTCGCCTGGGATCATCCGTTGCAACCCGGATGGACGGCGCTGTTCCTCGCCCTCCAGGTCCTGCGCCTCTGGGTGCTGGCAACGCTTGGGCCCCGCTGGACGACCCGCATCATCATCCTGCCCCAGGCGCCGCTCGTCCGGCGCGGCACCTATCGTTTCCTCAACCATCCCAATTATGTCGTGGCTGTCTCTTATACCCATC
>NNBU01000496.1_pt1 | contig 117975 bp, 110 predicted proteins | sample 1173781 | NCBI WGS metagenome assembly NNBU01 (sample SAMN07173937, study PRJNA388173) | plant metagenome | biome: Plant school; feature: Soil; material: Symbiotic tissue of Blasia pusilla L.; isolation source: symbiotic tissue sample KVJ2 | host: Blasia pusilla | place: Norway: Troms, Kvaloya...
GCCGGCAGGCAGATCGCGCGCCACGGGTCGAGCCGCGGGGTGCAGGTCACCACGCTTCTCTACATCCCGACGATCGTGCTGCTAACGGTGGTAGACAGCATCTGGGCCGGGGTCATCGCCATCTTCCTGTTCGGCGGTTTGACCGGGGCCATGGATGTGGCGATGAATGCCAATGCGGTCGAGGTTGAGCGGCAAATGCGCCGCTCGATCATGTCGTCCTGCCATGCCTTCTGGAGCCTCGGCGGGCTGTTTGGTGCGGCGACCGGCGGCACCTTGATTGCGACGCTCGGCGTCATGGGACATGTTTTTCTGCTGGCGGGTGTCTGCGTCGTCCTGTTCCTCGTCGCCCGTCCGATGATCCTTGCCGATGCGCCGCATCCGAGTGAAGAGCCGGTGCGGGCGAGGCTGCCGCTGACGCCGCTTCCCTGGTTGATCGGCCTGATCGCGCTGTTCTGCATGGTTCCGGAGGGCACGGTGCTCGACTGGAGCGCACTCTATCTGCGCAATGAACTCAATGCTCCGACGGAAATCTCGGGTTTTGCCTTTGCCGCCTTCTCGCTGACCATGGCTGCCTGCCGTTTTGCTGGTGATTTCGTGCGTGACCGGTTCGGTGGCGTCAAAACTCTGCGCGTCTGCGGCGTCCTGGCGACGGTTGGCCTGTTGATCGCCGGCCGTTCCGACAGTGTGACGCTGGCCCTCATCGGCTTTGCCATTGCCGGAATCGGCATTTCCAACATGGTGCCGATTGCCTTCTCGGCGGCGGGCAATATTCCGGGTCTTGCACCGGGCGTCGGCCTCTCTGTCGTTACCACCATGGGCTATTCGGGCATTCTCTTTGCCCCCTCGCTCATCGGTTTCGTCGCCGAGCACACGACGCTGTCGACCGTCTATACGGCGATCCCCGCTTTGCTCCTGGTCGTTCTGGCGCTGTCTCACCTGGCCCGCTACGCCGACCGGGTCGCCGAGGCTTAAACGAAGGAGAGATCCGTCGAGAGCGGCAGGCGCCGATAGCGCTTGCCGCTCAGAGCGAAGATGGCATTGGCGAGGGCGGGGGCGATCGGGGGAGTCCCGGGCTCGCCTGCGCCGCCGAGGAAAGGCGAATTTTCCAGCAATGCGATCTCGATCTGCGGGCATTCGATCATGCGCAGCGCATCATGGTCGTGATAGTTCGATTGTTCGACGACGCCATCAGCGAAGCTGATCTGCTGTTTGATCGCGGCCGACAGGCCGAAGACGATACCCGACATCATCTGGGCTTCGAAGATTTTCGGATCGAGCACCGTGCCGGGGTCTGCGGCGCAGATTACCCGTGCCACCTTTATCGCACCCTCGCGCTCCTCGATTTCCACGACCTGAGCAACCCATGTCCCGAAGGACAGCGCGAAGGCCATGCCCCGGGCGCGGCCTGCCGACAGAGGGGTGTTCCAGCCGGAGAGTTCCTCCACTTTTTCGAGAACGCCGATGGCGGCAGGATGCTTCGAGAGCAGGGCCTTGCGAAGCTGCAACGGATCTTTGCCGCCCGCATGGGCAAGTTCGTCGATGAAGCTCTCATGCATGAAGGTGTTGTAGGAGAAGCCGACAGACCGCCAGAAGCCAACAGGGACTGCGAGTGCCACCTTGCGGCCGTCGATACGGTAGTTGTCGATTTCGTAGGGCTGGTTATAGGCGCCGTCGATCAACGTATTGTCCGGGCCCGCGATCGGCAGATCCGGGTAATAGCGACCCAGCGCACTGGTCACGACCGAAGGCGAGGCGATCGAGCCTGTGAGCGCCTTCGGCACGCCGTCCTTGTCGAGCAGACCCTTGTAGCGGGACTTGGCCATGGGTCGATATGGGCCATGGCGGATGTCTTCTTCACGCGTCCAGGTGACCTTGACGGGAATGCCTTTGATCCGTGAGGCGATGCGGATTGCGTAGTCGGCATAATCCGGCTCGATGCGACGGCCGAAGCCGCCGCCGAGGAAGGTGGTGTGGACCTTGATCCTCTCCGGCGGGAGCCCGGTGATGCGCTCGGCCACGACCTGGACAAGCGTCGGCCCCTGGTTCGGTGCCCAAACTTCGACCTTGTCAGCCGTCACAATTGCGGTGGCGTTCATCGGCTCCATGGCGGCGTGGGACAGGAACGGCACGTCATATTCCGCGTCAACGACCAACGCCTGGTCTGCGTCGGCGAATGCCAGGTCGGGGTCGCCGAGCGTGCGTAGCGAGAAACCTTGTTCTCCGTCGAGTGCAGCGCTGTGCAGTGTTTCCATCTCGGCCGATGTCGCGGGGATCGGTCCCGGCTCCCATTCAATGTCGAGTGCATCGACTGCCTGGAAGGCGCGCCAGGTGTTGTTGGCGATGACGGCGGCGCCTTGGCCATAAGGGCTATCGATCGCAATGACATCGCGGACGCCGGGCATGGCCTTGGCTGCTTGCGGATCGAACCGCTTCATCTTGCCGCCGGGGCTTGGGTTCATCCGAACGGTGGCATAGAGCATATCCGGCAGAACGACATCGACGCCGAAGATCGGCGCTCCGGTGACCTTGGCCATCATGTCCGTGCGGGGTTGCGGCTTGCCGAGAAGTTTCCAGTCGGATTTTGGTTTCAGTGCGGGCGCAGTGGACGGCGCAAGGGCAATCGCTTCGCCGGCGAGCTCGCCATAGCTGGCGCTGCGGTCCGTGGCGGGGTCGACGACTCGGCCATTCTCCGTGCGCAGTGTGTCGACGCCAACGCTCCAGCGTGCGGCGGCCGTGAGCTTCAGGCTTTCTCTGGCCTGGGCACCAGCATGACGCAGCTTGTCGAAATGGTCGATCATCGAGCTCGACCCGCCGGTGAACTGGATCGCGACCAGCTTGGCCACCACGCCGATCGTGCCCCGCAGCGATTCGGCGATGACCCCATCGTCGAATTTCGGAACGGGCGCGCCGTCCGTCATCGCCGCCGCGTTGAAATAGGCGGGCGCCGCCGGACCGTGTTCTGTCACTATCTGGTCGAGCGAGACATCCAGCTCTTCAGCCAGCAAGGCGGCGAGCGTTGTCTGGACACCCTGGCCCATCTCGGCGCGTGGCGTGATGATGGTGATCCGGTTGTCCGGCGTGATCTTCAGGTAGGGATTGAAGGTCACTTCGCCTTCGGCGAGTTCTTCGTTCAACGGGTTGGGAAGGGGCGATGCGTAACGATAATAGCCGAAGGCCACGCCACCGGTGAGCGCAACCGCGCCGAAGATAAAGCCGCGACGGGTCAAGGTTCCGAGCTTGCTCATGATCACGCTCCTGCCTGGCCGCTTGCCGCCCGGTGAATGGCGGCGCGGATGCGGGGATAGGTCCCGCAGCGACAGAGATTGCCGGACATGGCTTCGTCGATATCGGCATCGGTCGGGTTCGGGTTGTTTTCGAGCAGAGCCACCGCATTCATGATCTGGCCGGCCTGGCAGTAGCCGCACTGGGCAACCTGCTCGTCGAGCCAGGCCTGCTGGACGGGATGCAGACTGCCGCCGGCGGTGAGGCCGTCGATGGTTCGGACCGGGCTCGTCACCTCGCCGACAGGGGTCTGGCAGGCACGGACGGCCTGACCGTCGATGATCACGGTGCAGGCCCCACAAAGCCCGGCGCCGCAGCCGAATTTCGGGCCGAGAATCTTCAGCTCGTCGCGCAGTGCCCAGAGGAGCGGCATGTCGGCCTCTGCTTCAAGCGCGTGCACCGTTCCGTTCACCGTTATGTTCATCGACGTGTCTCCTTGCTCAGCGCTGGCATTGACAGAATGACGAAAATCGTCAATTTGTCAAACATGGCAGATAGCAACGCAGACGAGCGACGAGCGCTCATTCTTCAGGCGGCTTACAGCACCTTTGTCAGCTATGGGTTCAAACGCACGACCATGGACGATATCGCCCAGGCCGTGGGTTTGTCGCGACCGGCGCTTTACATTCATTTTCGCAACAAGACCGACATCTTCCGCGCTCTCATGCTGGCCATGATGGAGGAAACGCGCCTGAAGGTCAGTGAACGTCTCGACGAGGACTTGCCGCTCTTTGACAAGATCACCCTTGCCTTGCACGAGGGAATTATCGAGCCGCATCGAAAGATCCTCGAGACAGCCCACGGAGCCGAGCTGTTCGATACCAGTCATGAATTCGCCGCCGATCTGTTTCTCGCGTGGATGAAGGCGATAGAGGCGGAAATCGCACGGGCTCTAGTTGGCGCTGCGCAAACCAAGACCATCACAATTCCGTCAGGTCTTTCCGCCGACATCATCGCCTCGCTGCTGATCGACGCCATCCAGGGCATGAAATCCCGCCGGCAGGATATCGAAGAGGTGGCTGAAGCCATCCCGCACCTGCTGAAACTCACCCTCGGAGCGATCCTCGTCCGGTGAACTTCGGCGCTCGTGGATGGTGGGGTCCGGTTGACAAGCGGCGAGCTTTGATCCACCTCCAGAGCATCATTCGAAGGTGCGTAGAGATACAGCCATGTACGCAGGAACCATACCCTCCGCCGATGCCTATGATCCAAAGCCGCGCCGATCTTCCGTCGCCGTTGATGTTGGCGGGGTGATTATCGGGGGCGGGGCCCCCGTCGTCGTACAATCGATGACGAATACCGACACCGCGGATATCGACAGTACCGTTGCGCAGGTCGCCGCGCTCTTCAAGGCCGGCTCCGAAGTCGTGCGCATCACGGTCGATCGCGACGAGAGTGCCGCAGCCGTGCCGAAGATCCGCGAGCGCCTCTTGCGGCTTGGCATGGATGTTCCGCTGATCGGCGATTTCCACTATATCGGCCACCGACTGCTCGCAGATCATCCTGCCTGTGCCGAAGCCCTCGCCAAATATCGCATCAATCCGGGCAATGTCGGCTTCAAGGACAAGAAGGACAAGCAGTTCGCGGAGATCGTCGAAATGGCGATCCGCTATGACAAGCCGGTCCGTATCGGTGTCAACTGGGGATCCCTCGACCAGGAACTGCTGACCCGGCTGATGGATGCCAATGCCGAGAATGGCTCGCCGCTGTCGGCCCGCCAGGTGACACGCGAGGCGATCGTCCAGTCGGCGCTGCTGTCGGCGGAGCTCGCCGAGGAAATCGGCCTGCCGCGCAACCGCATCATCCTGTCGGCCAAAGTCAGCCAGGTGCAGGACCTGATTGCCGTCTATCAGATGCTGGCCGACCGTTCCGACCATGCCTTGCATCTCGGCTTGACCGAAGCCGGCATGGGCACCAAGGGAATCGTCGCGTCGTCCGCTGCGATGGGCTATGTGCTCCAGCACGGCATCGGCGACACGGTTCGTGTTTCGCTGACGCCAGAGCCGAACGGCGACCGTACCCGTGAGGTGCAGGTTGCCCAGGAACTGCTGCAGGTCATGGGGTTCCGGCAGTTCGTACCGGTTGTTGCGGCTTGTCCCGGCTGCGGTCGCACGACGTCGACGGTGTTCCAGGAACTCGCCCAGAAGATCCAGGACGACCTGCGCAAAAATATGCCGGTCTGGCGGGAAAAGTATCCGGGCGTTGAAGGCCTCAACGTCGCGGTCATGGGCTGCATCGTCAATGGTCCGGGTGAAAGCAAACATGCCGATATCGGCATCTCGCTGCCGGGGACCGGTGAAAATCCGGCTGCTCCCGTTTTCATCGACGGTGAAAAGGCGATGACGCTGCGCGGGCCCAATATCGCCGGTGATTTCGAAGCCTTGGTGGCCGACTATATCGAGAAGCGCTACGGGCGTCGCTCGGCGGCGGAATGAGGCTGCGCGGCAACTTTTTGTTGCCGTAATTTCGCTGTTGAGGAATCATTAGCCTGTTCTTGGAGGGACATCGAGCATGATCAAGAAGATCGCCATCGTCGCGCTGTGCGCGACCTATCTGAGTGCCTGCACGACGACGGACCCTTATACGGGACAGCAGAAGGTCTCGAACACGGCGGGTGGTGCGGCCATTGGCGCGGCCGTTGGCGCGCTCGGCGGTCTGGCTGTCGGTGGTTCGGCCACGGGCAGACGCAACGCCGCCCTGATCGGCGCCGGTATCGGTGCGCTCGCCGGCGGCGCCATCGGCAATTACATGGACCAGCAGGAAGCCGAATTGCGCGCCCAGCTGCAGGGTACTGGGATTTCGGTCACGCGCGTCGGCGACCGCATCATCCTGAACATGCCGTCCAACATCACCTTCGCCACGGATCAGGATGCGGTGATGCCGCAGTTCTACCCGACGCTGAATTCGGTCGCGATCGTCCTGCGCAAGTTCGAAAAGACGCTCATCGACATCAATGGTCATACCGACTCGACCGGCAGCCAGGCGTATAACCAGGGTCTGTCGGAACGTCGCGCCATGTCGGTCGCCGGTTACCTGAACAGCCAAGGCATCGACCCGCGTCGTGTCTCGTCACTTGGCTTCGGTCCAAACCAGCCGATCGCATCCAATGCTACACCGGAAGGCCGCGCCCAGAACCGCCGTGTTGAAATCCAGATCTCGCCGCTCACCCAGAGCTGATCGGGGTCGCTTTCATCAAGATTTCCAGGAGGGCGTTGCGGTAAGCAGCGCCCTCTTTCGTTTCAGTTCTGGAAAAGCAGTTTGGTGCCGGCTGCCGCAAACAGCACGGCCAGCGTGCTTTCGATGTAGCGGCGTGCGGATCGATAGGCTCTGAGCGCGCCGGGCAAGGAGAGCAGCCAAGCATACCCCATAAATACGGCGAAGCCGGTCATCAGGCATCCGGAGACGATCACGGCAACAGTCACCCCGGTTGCGCCGAGAGGCAGACCGAGCGACAAGATTGCGAGCCACGCAAAGATTGCTTTCGGGTTCGTCAGGTGGATGGCGTAGCCGCGCAGGAAGGTGCGTCCATAGCTTGCGCCGGTCGGGCCTTGTCCCATCGGGTCCTTGTTGCTCGCCGCCGAACGGAAGGCGCGCCAGGCGAGGTAAAGAAGATAGAGGCCGCCGATGATGCGCATCACCGTCACCGCATGGGCGTAGTGGCTCAGGATGGTCGCCAGACCCGCTGAGGCGGCAAGAGCCCAGGTCATCGAGCCACAGAAGATGCCGGCTGCGATAGTGAAGCCATGGCGTCGTCCCTGACCCAGCGAGGTGGATGCGATCGCCATCGTTGCGGGGCCCGGGCTAAGCACAGCCACGAGGTAAACCAGATAAGCGCTGAAGACCTGCGGCAGGTTTTCCATGATGACTTGCATGCGACGCTCCGATGGTCGGGAAGGGTGGACCCTAACCGGGGAACGTCTCTGGTACACGTCAGATGATTTGATCGATCGCCGCTAAAAACTGATGGCATTCCTCTGCCGTGCCGATGGTCACCCGGAGGAAATCGGAGATGCGCGGCTTGGCGAAGTGGCGCACCAGTACCGCGCGCTCGCGCAGACCGCGTGCAAGATCGACGCCCTGATGTGCGGGATGGCGCGTGAAGACGAAGTTCGCCGACGATGGCAGGACTTCGAAACCACGCGCCTCAAGCGCCTGCGTCAGCATTTGGCGGTTGGCGACGATCTGGTCACGGGTTTGCTCGAACCAAGCCAAGTCCTCCACGGCGGCGGTGGCGGCTGCCTGGGCCAGCGTGTCGAGCGGGTAGGAATTGAAGCTGTCCTTCATCCGCTCAAGCGCTTCGATCAGCGGACGCTGGCCGAGCGCGAAGCCGATCCTGAGACCCGCCAGCGAGCGGGACTTGGAGAAGGTGTGCACGACCAGCAGGTTTTCATAGCGCGGGATCAGGCTCGCGGCCGTCTCTCCGCCGAAATCGACATAGGCCTCGTCGATCACCACGACCTGATCCGGGTGGGACGCGATGAGCGCTTCGATCTCGGACAGCGGCAGCGCGATGCCTGTCGGAGCGTTGGGATTGGCCAGGATGATCGCGCCGCAGGGGCGGTCATAGTCGCCGATGCGAATGCGCAGGTTCTCGTCGAGTGGCACTTCCTCGACAGTGACCTCGAAGAGCCGGGCATAAGTCTTGTAGAAGCTGTAGGTGATATCGGGATAGAGCAGCGGCTTGTCGTGCTTCAGAAGCGCTGCGAAGGTGAAGGCTAGGACCTCATCCGAGCCGTTACCAACAAAGACCTGTTCGGCGTCGAGGCCAAAGTTTGCCGCGAGCGTTTCGCGCAGGCGCGAGGACGAGGGGTCCGGATAAAGCCGCAGTCGGTCACCCGTGGTTGCTGCAATCGCCTCCAGGACCTTCGGCGACGGGCCAAATGGGTTCTCGTTGGTGTTGAGCTTGACGAGCCCCGGGATCTTCGGCTGTTCACCGGCCACATAGGGTTCCAGATCATGGACGGCGGCGGACCAGAAGTGGCTCATGTCAGTTCTTTCTGTATGCGATGAAACGGGCGGCTTGCGTGAGTGCTGTCGCGGCCTCGCCATAAACGGCAAGTTCCTCGCTGGCAGCAGCCACCAGGCGCTTGAGTTCGGCTTCAGCCCAAGCCTGCCCCTTAAGCGCAACGAGCGTACCCTTGCCCTGTGCTGCGTCCTTGCCGGTTGCCTTGCCCATGGTTGCGGCGTCCGCCGTCAGATCCAGCAGATCGTCCGCCAGTTGGAAGGCACGGCCGATCACTTCGCCGAAGCGGCGCAGCTTCGCCCGGTCGTCGGCGCCGCGACCGGCGATGATAGCACCGGCCTCGCAGGCGAACCGGAGGAGGCCTCCTGTCTTCATGGATTGCAGGAGCACAATGCCCGCTTCGTCGGGTGCCTGTGTTTCGGCTGCCAGATCCAGCGCCTGACCGCCCGCCATGCCGCCGATGCCGGCCGCGCGGGCAAGTTCCAGGACGAGGGCTGCCTTTGCTGAATCCGGGAGAGGCGTCTCCGGTGCCGCGATGATGTCGAAGGCGTAAGTGAGCAGGCCATCGCCAGCCAGGATGGCCGTGGCATAGTCATAAGCGATGTGGACGGTGGGCTTGCCGCGTCGCAGGTCGTCATTGTCCATTGCGGGCAAATCGTCATGCACCAGCGAGTAACTGTGTAGACATTCCAGCGCACAGCCGATCTGAAGGGCTGCCTCTTCGTTGCCCCCGAACAGTCGCGTTGCTTCGCGCACCAGATAGGGCCGCAGGCGCTTGCCGCCGTTCAAAGCGCCGTAATGCATCGCTTCGATCAGCCTAGGGGGACGGGCAATCTCGCCTGCACGGGGTCGCGCGTCGAGGAGCAGGCCGAGGCGGGTTTCCACCAGGGCGGCATAGTGTGCGAGATTCTGTTCGAAGGGGATCGAAGATTGGCTCATGCCGGCTATTTCGCACGGCACCCCTGGAGTGGCAACGGGAAATTCCGTCACAGTCCCCTGAGTTTGACCGCCGTCTACTGGTCAATCGTCAACAGGATGCGTATGACAGGCAAGCCCCCGAGACGAGTGGATTGATCTTCTTTGACAGTGGACGTGCAGACCTTGGAGCAGGAGACGGAGGAAGCCCCGGTTGTTGTACACCAGGAGCGGTCGAGGCTGTGGCGTCGCATCGCGGTGGGTCTTGTTGCATTTCTGCTGGCTCCCTATTTCCTCATCCTCGTCTATCGGCTCGATTTTATCCACCCGGTCTCGACGCTGATGCTCGCCGACCTCGTGACGTTTCAAGGCTATGATCGCCGCTGGGTCGATTTCGAGAATATTTCTCCGAACGTCGTTCGGGCCGTGATGATGTCCGAAGATGGTCAGTTCTGCAGCCACGACGGTGTCGACTGGGGGCAGTTGCGCGGCGTCGTCGACGATGCTTTGGCCGGTGAAGCGACGCGCGGTGCCAGCACCATTCCGATGCAGACCTCGAAGAACCTCTTTCTCTGGAACAGCCGCTCCTTCATCCGCAAGGGGCTCGAATTGCCGCTAGCGCTCGTCGCCGATTTTATCTGGCCGAAAGAGCGGACGATGGAGATCTATCTCAATATCGCGGAATGGGGGCCGGGCATCTACGGCATCGAGGCCGCCGCCCGCTATCATTTCAAGACCTCTGCCGCGAAGCTCAGCTCGCGTCAGGCAGCACTTCTCGCAGTCGCCCTGCCCAACCCGATAGACCGCGTCGCCAGCAAGCCAGGCAAGGGCATGCAGCGGCTGGCCAATGTCGTTGACCGCCGGGCGAAGCGATCCGGCGAATACATCACCTGTCTGTATGATTGAGATCAGCAAGTCTCGTTGGTCGTGCGCTCCGAAGCAGCCTATGGTCGCTCTGGCCTGAACTGGAAAGAAGTGATGTCCGATCTCATTCTCCATATCGCCAACAAGAACTACTCCTCCTGGTCGTTTCGACCCTGGATCGCGATGACCGCGGCTGGCATTCCGTTTCGCGAAGAGTTGATCCCCTTCGGCCCCGGCGCGACTCATCCTCGATTCCGGGAGCTTTCACCGACCGGGCGTGTGCCCGTGCTTCACCATGGCGCTGTGCGCGTGTGGGAATCGCTGGCGATCATCGAATATGTCGCGGAACTCTTCCCCGATGCAGGCCTGTGGCCGAAGGATCCTGTCTGGCGCAGCATGGCGCGGTCGGTCTCCATGGAAATGCTGTCGGGTTTCCGGGCGCTCAGAGGAGCCTGCCCGATGAACCTTCGTCGCCCGGTCAAGGCGATCGCCCTACCTGATGGGGTTGCGGCAGATGTGCGGCGGATCGAGGCGATCTGGCGCGATGCACGGAAGCTCTCGGGTGGCCCCTTCCTGTTTGGGCCGTTCGGCGCGGCTGACGCGATGTTTGCGCCGGTGGTCAATCGCTTTTCTGCCTATGATCTCGTCAGCGATCCGGATACACTTGACTACATGGCGACCGTGAAAGCCCATCCGGCCTGGACGGCCTGGGAGGCAGCGGCCCTTGCCGAAAGCTGGATTGTGCCCGAGGACGAGGCCTGATCCCTCGTTTGCCGGCTTGAAAAAATCATGCCGGGGACTGGTCAAACCCCTTACGGGCATGTATAAGCCCGCCAAAATCAGAGTTCGCGACAGGTTCTGTCCGGCCTCATCGAGGCCGCTAAACCTGTTTTGCACCGTCACGTGGAGTAACGAAAATGGCTGTACCGAAGAGAAAAACAAGCCCGTCGAAGCGCGGTATGCGCCGTTCTGCGGACGCCCTGAAGGCCGCGACCTATGTCGAGGACAAGAATTCCGGCGAACTGCGCCGTCCGCACCATATCGATCTGAAGACCGGTATGTATCGCGGCCGTCAGGTTCTGACGCCGAAGGAAAGCGCATAATATCTGCGCAATATCCTGATTGTTAAAGGCCGGCCTTTGCGCCGGCCTTTACTTTTTTGCTTAAGGCATTGTTAACTCATATAGGAGCGGGCCGCCTGACGGGCGGGGGAACTCTCCGGTGAGGAAGGATGCCTGATGTTTGTCGCAATACCCCTGATGATCGTGCCGTTCATTTTCTACAACGCCGTCATGCTGGGAAGCGGCCTGCCGGCGTTTGCCGGTACGCTGATGACCGTGCCGATGCTGTCGGGTGCGCTCTGGACGATTACCCTAGGCGATGTCGTCGTGCTGACAGCCCTTGCCGCACTCTTCTTCGAAATGCTGAAGGCGACGATGAGCAACCGCGGGTCGCTCATCAACCACATGCTGTCGATGCTGGTCTTCGTCGTATTTCTCGTCGAGTTCCTGCTGGTGCGGGATGCGGCAACGCAGCTATTCTTCACGCTGATGGTGATTGCCTTCATCGACGTGGTCGCCGGGTTCACCATTTCCAATCGCGCAGCTGGCCGCGATGTCTCGATCGGGCTTTGATGTCCAAGAACTGAAAAAGGCCCCGGAGCGGGGCCTTTCGTTTTAGAGATTGTCAAGTTTGCTCTGGAGCGTGCGCAACTGCTCCTTCAGCTCATCGATGTCCTTGGCCTCCGCTTTGCGGGTCTCCTTGGCGGGCTGTTGGCCGCCCAGGAAGGGTGAGAACATCTGCATGGCCTGCTGGAACATATCCGTGTTGCGCTTGACCTGCTCTTCCATCAGCTGGATCGGCATCTGCAGGTTCTTCGATAATGGGTGGTCGCCGAAGGCGCGTGTCATCTGTTCGCGCATCTGCGTCTGCTGCTCGGTAAACGCCTTCATCGAATGCTCGAGGAAGCTCGGGACGACCATCTGCATCTGGTCGCCATAGTAGCTGATCAACTGGCGAAGAAACGAGATCGGCAGCAATGTGTTGCCTGTCTTCGACTCCTGTTCGAAGATGATCTGGGTCAGGACGGAATGGGTAATGTCCTCGCCGGACTTTGCGTCCTGGACCAGGAAGTCCTCGCCCTTCTTGACCATCTTGGCCAAGTCCTCCAGCGTCACGTATGTGCTGGTTCCGGTGTTGTAGAGGCGTCGATTGGCGTATTTCTTGATAACGATTTCGCCATCGGCTTTGGCCATTGCTGTCTCCTAACCCGTCGTTTTTCGGTTATTTTTGCTCTTCCCAGCCACGAATGTAAGCGCAAATGAAGGCTGGTGACAATCTCTTTGTGCAATGCACGAAAGCGATTTGACGAAAGACAGGATCTTGCAACCAAAGAACGATCTGCCAGGGTTTATCCTGTTTGACACTGGCTGCAGTCTTTGACAGTTTCTTTCGAAACACAAACATTTCCGAGGAGACGTCCATGACCAGCCCGTCCATCGTCATCGCCAGCGCAGCCAGAACGCCGGTCGGTTCGTTCAATGGTGCCCTGTCATCGGTTGCCGCGCATGATCTCGGCGCCGTGGTCATCAAGGGTGTGCTGGAGCGCGCCGGCGTCGAGGCGGGCGAGGTGGATGAAGTCATCCTCGGTCAGATCCTGACCGCAGGCCAGGGCCAGAATCCGGCGCGCCAGGCTGCCATCAAGGCCGGCATTCCGCAGGAAGCCACGGCCTGGGGTCTTAACCAGCTTTGCGGCTCGGGCCTGCGCGCCGTCGCACTCGGCATGCAGCAGATCGCCACCGGCGATGCAAAAGTCATTATCGCCGGCGGCCAGGAATCCATGTCGCTCGCGCCCCATTGTGCCCATCTGCGCAATGGCACGAAGATGGGCGACCTGAAGATGGTAGACACCATGATCAAGGACGGCCTGACGGACGCCTTTTACGGCTATCACATGGGAACGACTGCGGAAAACGTGGCACGCCAGTGGCAGTTGACCCGCGACGAGCAGGATGCTTTCGCGCTTGCTTCGCAGAACAAGGCCGAGGCCGCTCAGGTGGCCGGCCGGTTCAAGGACGAGATCGTGCCGGTCCTCGTGCCGGGCCGCAAGGGTGATGTTACTGTCGATCAGGACGAATATATCCGTCTGGGTGCGACGCTGGAAAGCATGCAGAAGCTGAAGCCCGCCTTCGACAAGGAAGGCACCGTCACCGCCGGTAACGCCTCCGGCATCAATGACGGTGCTGCCGCCGCCCTCCTGATGAGTGAGGCCGAAGCCGTGCGGCGCGGCATCACACCGCTTGCCCGTATTGCCTCCTGGGCAACCGCAGGCGTCGACCCGAAGATCATGGGCACGGGACCTATCCCGGCATCCCGCAAGGCGCTTGAAAAGGCCGGCTGGAAGATCTCCGACCTCGATCTGGTCGAAGCCAATGAGGCCTTCGCGGCCCAGGCCTGCGCGGTCAACAAGGATCTTGGCTGGGATACCTCGATCGTCAACGTCAATGGCGGAGCGATCGCGATCGGCCATCCGGTCGGCGCGTCCGGCGCCCGCATCCTCAACACACTGGTGTTCGAGATGAAGCGTCGCGGCGCCAAGAAGGGCCTCGCTACGCTTTGCATCGGTGGTGGCATGGGTGTCGCCATGTGCATCGAGGCCTTCTGAGCCCTATGGTGCGGCATTCTCGCCGGCCAATTCAATCCATGACGAGACCTTCCCCGGCTGGCTGCCGGGTGGGGTAACCGTGTGCCAAGGCGGACCCAATACCGCCTGGCACGAATGACGGAACGGGAACGCGGCAAACTTCAAAGGGGAGGACTGACGATGAGCAGAGTTGCTTTGGTGACGGGAGGAACGCGCGGTATCGGGGCGGCGATTTCGATTGCCCTGAAAGCGGCAGGCTACAAGGTTGCGGCGAACTTCGCCGGCAATGAAGAAAAGGCCAAGGCCTTTGAGGCGGAGACAGGCATCCCCGTCTTCAAGTGGGACGTTTCCAGCTATCAGGCCTGCGCAGACGGCGTCGCGGCAGTCGAAGCGGCCCTTGGACCTGTCGAGGTTCTCGTCAACAATGCCGGCATCACCCGTGACGCCATGTTTCACAAAATGACGCCGGAGCAGTGGGGCGAGGTGATCGGCACCAACCTCACCGGCCTGTTCAACATGACCCATCCTTTGTGGAGTGGCATGCGTGACCGCAATTTTGGTCGTGTCATCAATATCTCGTCGATCAATGGCCAGAAGGGCCAGATGGGCCAGGCCAATTATTCTGCTGCCAAGGCGGGTGACCTCGGCTTCACCAAAGCGCTTGCTCAGGAAGGTGCGGCCAAGGGCATCACGGTCAATGCGATCTGCCCGGGTTATATCGGCACCGAGATGGTGCGTGCCATTCCGGAAAAGGTGCTGAACGAGCGCATCATCCCGCAGATCCCGGTTGGACGGCTCGGCGAACCGGAAGAAATCGCGCGCTGCGTGGTGTTCCTCGCCTCCGACGATGCAGGGTTCATCACCGGTTCGACGATTTCTGCCAATGGTGGCCAGTTCTTCGTCTGATGGCTTGTCATGCGGCCTTGCGCGTTAACACGTCAGGTCGCCGGATGGGCGAAAACTCTTAATATCCACCGCTGCCTATGGTTAACCAACTGTAATTCCACATCATCTAGCGGTGAACGAAACGGGAAAACCTGAGCGTCTGCGATTCGTCGCTGATTCGTTCCGGATTTGATCGAGACGTTAACAGCACAACGAAAAAGGCCGCCGAACGGAGGTTCGACGGCCTTTTCTCGATGGGTCGGGGCTGTTAGCGGCAGCGCGCTTCGTAGGTGCGGCCGTAGCGATCGCGGTAAACGCAGTAGCCCGCGCGCTCCTGCGAGTTGCCGATCAGGGCGCCTGCAACACCGCCGACAGCGGCACCCACGGCTGCACCGCGAACGTTGCCGGTTGCTACGCCACCGATGATGGCGCCGGAAGCAGCGCCAATACCGGCACCACGTTCAGTCTGCGAGCAAGCCGCCAGCGGCGCGATCAATGCAATTGCCAGAATGATCTTCTTCATCGTCCTATCCCTTTTTTACTCGAGTTAAATCCGACCCATCAACATCAGGATGATGAGAATGAGCAGTACCAGTCCAAGACCCCCTGATGGGCCGTAGCCCCAACTGCGGCTATGGCCCCAGTTCGGCAGCGCACCGATCAGCAGCAGAACTAGAATGACGATGAGAATTGTACTCATGGGGGGCCTCTCCTAAGCCGATGTGGAACATTGCGTCTTGTGCTGAGTGAACGCGACCGAAAGGTGTTTGTTCCCTTCGCCGCGCAGCACCGGCGAGAAGCCTGAATGTTTCGCTTGCGGCGGTGCGTGCAGAAGATCTGGTTGATGCGTGTTTCGCCGTCATCTCCATCGCGTCCTGTGAATCGATGAAGGCGCCAATGACCCGGTCGGTTCTGCGCTGCTGCTCGACCATCGGCAGATGGCCGCACTTGCGGAAGATCACTGTCTGCACCCTCTGCAGCAGGCGCGAGACCCTAAGCTGGTGGGCAGGGGGTACAATGGCATCATTGGCGCCGACAATGTTGAGGACGGGAACGCCAATACTCTTGATATCGCCCAAAATGCTCGTCTGAGACATAAAGCGGATGCAGGCGGCAATATCTTCCGGTCGCGCCTGCGCCAGTTGCCGGCGTACCTCTTCCATCGCCTCCACGGCTTGATCGTCCTGCCAGGGGCAGTTCTTGTCATAGACACATTCGATCGACCCCCAGCGAAACTGTTCAGGTGTCGAAATCCAGCGAGCGAAAAACTGTCGGAAAAGAAAGGCCCCGATGCGAGGTGCCCGTAACAGTCTTGCCGCGAGCCTTTCCTGACCTTCGAAGCGCCCGCAGGCAAAGGCGCCGATGAGCACGACAGAGCGGACAAGCTCTGGATGGTCGCGCGCAATCAGAAGCGCCACGAAGCCGCCGGTGGAATGGCCGATGAGAGTGACAGGGCGGCCGCCGAAATCGCGCCGGATTGCCTGTGCATACGCGTGAGCAACGTCGTGTGCCTGGGGTGGTTCGCCGGGCTGGTCGAGATGCCAGGGATGGTGACCCGGCAGGGGATAGGCCAGCGTATGCCCGCTGCGAGCGACGTCAGGTGCATAGGTCTCCCAGAATGAGGGGGCCATGACCATGCCGTGTATCAAGACAAAATTCTGATCGGTTTGTCTGGATCCGATCCAGTGGGCGGGCGGGGGCGTCAGCGTCATCTTCATCACCTCGGCTCTCGAAACGTCCGGAACAAGATTGAGGTTCCATCGGTGGAACGGCGTACTCGTGCTGCGAGAAGGGTGTGTTTTGCGCTGGATGAGGATTCAGCATGTGGTGGCCTTCAGCCGGCCCTGCTTCCATATGTAGCCGTGAACAAAGCCGGATTCGGCGGAGTCAGCGATTCGTCGCTGATTCGTTCGCTCAGTGTTCCCAGTCAAAAAACTGATTCCGATCAGGGGTTTGTCATGTTTTTGCGGACCTGGGTGACAACCGGCTTGCCTTTGCCGGTGTTCATCGCCATGTGTTGGCCAAGGACTGCCAGGCGTCGAGGAGACGGGCGTCCGACAAGTGGAGCGGTCATTGAATACCCACCCCATGATTTTGAGCGGCCGCAGCGTCACTGCTGTGCTGGGGCCGACGAATACCGGCAAGACCCATTTCGCCATCGAACGCATGGTTGCGCACGGGTCGGGTATGATCGGTCTGCCACTACGGCTGCTCGCGCGTGAGGTCTACACACGCGTGGTTGAGCGGGTCGGGGTAAAAAATGTCGCGCTGGTGACCGGCGAGGAAAAGATTAACCCGCCCAACGCCCGCTTCTCCGTTTGTACGGTCGAGGCGATGCCGCGTGAAACGAAAGTCGCTTTCGTCGCCATCGATGAAGTGCAACTGGCTGGCGATCTCGAGCGCGGCCATATCTTTACCGATCGCCTGCTGCACCTTCGCGGTCGCGAGGAGACACTTTTGCTCGGGTCGGCCACGATGAAGTCGATCCTGCTGCAGCTGCTGCCGGGCATCACGATCGTGGAGCGGCCGCGCCTGTCGCAATTGTTCTACGCCGGCCAGAAGAAGATCACCCGCCTGCCGCAGCGCACGGCCATTGTCGCCTTTTCGGCCGACGAGGTCTATGCGATCGCCGAGCTCATTCGGCGCCAGCGCGGCGGGGCGGCCGTCGTCTTGGGCGCACTCAGCCCGAGGACCCGCAACGCTCAGGTCGGTCTCTACCAGGCCGGCGAGGTCGAGTATCTGGTCGCGACGGACGCGATTGGCATGGGATTGAACCTCGATGTCGATCACGTCGCTTTTGCCCAGGATCGCAAGTTCGACGGCTACCAATTTCGCAATCTGAATTCCGGGGAACTCGGTCAAATTGCCGGTCGTGCCGGTCGCCACATCAAGGACGGGACCTTCGGCGTGACAGGCAGGGTCAATCCCTTCGACGACGAACTCGTCGAGCGGCTTGAGACCCATGTCTTCGATCCGGTCAAGGTTTTGCAGTGGCGGACGGCACAATTCGACTATTCCTCGATTGCGGCGCTGCAGCGCAGCCTCGACGCCGTGCCGAGGATCGAAGGACTGACCCGGGCTTTGCCTGCCACCGACCAGCAGGCGCTGGAATTCCTGTCGCGCTATCCGGAGGTCGCCGATATTGCGGACCGCCCGGACCGCGTCGAAAAACTGTGGGAGGCCTGTGCGCTGCCCGACTATCGGCGCATTACGCCTGCACAGCATGCGGACCTGATCCAGAGCTTATACTTTGATCTGGTTCGTCGAGGCACGGTGCACGAAGATTTTCTCGCTGAACAAGTGCGGCGGGCAGACCGCACCGACGGCGAAATCGATACATTGTCGGCGCGAATCGCGCAGATAAGAACTTGGACTTACGTGTCGAATCGGCCCGGCTGGCTTGCTGATCCGACACACTGGCAAGAAAAGACGCGGGAAATCGAAGACCGATTGTCCGATGCGTTACATGAACGGTTGACGAAACGCTTTGTTGATCGCAGGACATCTGTGCTCATGAAGCGCTTGAGAGAGAATGCAATGTTGGAAGCTGAAATCAGTGTGAACGGCGATGTCTTCGTGGAAGGCCATGCCATGGGACAACTCTCCGGTTTCCGGTTCACGCCGATTTCCGGCATGGACGGTTCGGATGCGAAGGCCGTCGAGGCTGCGGCCCATCGTGCGCTGGCGCTGGAATTCGAAGCCCGCGCCGCGCGGCTGCATGCTTCCGGCAATGGCGACCTTGCCATCGGCTCGGACGGCTTGGTGCGCTGGGTCGGCGATCCGGTTGCCCGGCTTGTTGGCACGGACCATATTCTCCATCCGCGCGTGCTCGTGCTTGCCGACGAACAGTTGACGGGGGCTGCCCGCGATCATGTGGCGGCCCGCATCGAGCGCTTCGTCAATCATCACATCTCGACCGTGCTGAAGCCGCTCGACGATCTGTCGCGCGCCGAAGATTTGCAGGGTCTTGCCAAGGGCCTGGCCTTCCAGCTCGTCGAGAACCTCGGCGTGCTGTTCCGGCGCGACGTGGCCGACGATGTCAAGTCGCTCGACCAGGATGGTCGCGCTTCCATGCGCCGCTACGGCGTTCGTTTCGGCGCCTATCACATCTTCATGCCGGCGCTTCTCAAGCCGGCCCCTGCCGAACTCATCACGCTGCTTTGGGCGCTGAAGCATGACGGCCTCGACAAGGCCGGTTACGGCGACCTGATCCCGGTTCTGGCCGCCGGACGCACCTCCGTGGTCACTGATCCCAGCTTTGAGCGGACCTTCTACAAGCTTGCCGGCTTCCGCTTCCTCGGCAAGCGGGCCGTGCGCATCGATATCCTGGAACGCCTGGCTGACCTCATTCGTCCGCTTTTGCAGTGGAAGCCGGGCTCGAACGCCCGTCCGGACGGCGCCTATGACGGCCGCCGCTTCGTCACGACCACGGCCATGCTGTCGATCCTTGGTGCAACACCTGATGACATGGAAGAGATCCTGAAGGGTCTCGGCTATCGTGCCGACAGCGTCAGCGCCGAAGAGGCGGCTGCCTTCCTCGCAGCTCATAGGCCGAGCGCCACTGAAACTGCCGAGGCTGCCAAGCCCGAGACTGACAGCGTCGACGATGCCGATCAGCCGGCTGCTGATGCCGAGCCGGAGGCGGCTGTGTCCGAGCCGGTCGCAGAAACGCCCGCACAGGAAGAAGCCACTGTTGCCGAAGAAGCTGTAGTCGCCGCTGAGCCTGCCGAACCGAAGCCGGTGCTCCTGTGGCGTCCAGGCGGTCGCAGCGACAACCAGCGTCCGGCTGGCCGTCCGGCGGGTGATCGCCGTGGGGCCAACCAGGGCCAGCGCGCGCCGGGTGGCGAACGCCAGCAGGCCGGTGAGCCGAATGGTGACAAGCGCCGCGACGACCGTCGTCTCGAAGGCCGTCGCGATCAGCCGGATGGCGGTCGTGGCAAGTTTGCGGGCAAGGGCGACCGTCAGGATCGTGGTGACCGCAAGGATCGCGGTCCGCGTCCGGATCGCGATTCCAACAAGTCGCAGCCCGCGCGTTTCGAGGCCAAGCCACCGCGCAAGGAGAAGCCTGTTGATCCGGATTCGCCCTTCGCCAAGCTGGCAGCGCTCAAGGAACAGATGAAGAAGTGACATGGACGACAAGCAGCCACAAAGCGGTTCGCGCCAGCGTATCGACAAGTGGCTGTTCTTCGCCCGTGTGGCAAAATCGCGCAGCCTGGCGCAACAAAAGGTCTCGTCAGGCCATGTGAAGGTGAATGGGACTACGGTCCGTCAGCCCAGCCATGGCTTGAAGATCGGCGATCGGCTTGAGATCGCCATGCCAGAGCGCGACCTCGTGCTTGTCGTCAAGCTTCCTGGTGAACGGCGCGGACCTTACGAGGAAGCCCGTCATCTTTACGAGGACCTGACCCCGCCGCGTGAGAAGGGGCCGTTCACGCCGCTGGAACAGGCGGTTCGCGCTCCAGGCTCCGGGCGTCCGACGAAAAAGGAGGCGCGCGCACTGCGCGATCTTCGTTCCGGGCCGGATTGGGGCGATGATTAGAAAATATGTCCCCCAGCGACAAAATTGCGAATTGTTTATCCTTGCCTTGGTTCCGATAACACAGTAGCTCACAACGCTGTCCGACAGAAATCCCGGTGGCGCGCGCGCCTCCGTTTCTAGGCACCCGCCTAGACGGAAGAACGCAATCGCCTCCCTCTTGCCGTTTGCGAACGTCATCCTGGAGTGCCGCATGACCTATATCGTCACTGACAACTGCATCCGCTGCAAATACACCGATTGTGTCGAGGTCTGCCCGGTCGACTGCTTCTACGAGGGCGAGAACTTCCTCGTCATCCATCCGGACGAGTGCATCGACTGCGGCGTCTGCGAGCCGGAATGTCCAGCAGAGGCGATCAAGCCGGATACCGAGCCAGGTCTCGACAAGTGGTTGAAGATTAACGCCGACTACGCGAAAATCTGGCCGAACATCACCGTCAAGAAAGAGCCTATGGCCGAAGCCAAGGAAATGGACGGCGTTGACGGCAAGTTCGAGAAGTATTTCTCCGAACAGCCGGGTTCTGGCGACTGACAGAGCTGCGCACGAGATTCTCCCGCGCGAATCTGCCCTGAATTTGATCAGTTTGAATGGGATCTGGCGCCGAGTGCGCCAGCTTTATGGCGCGCTGCACTAAAATATTGATTTCCTCGTCTTTTTGTGATAGCGTCTTGGAACTGTTCCACTTTGCGGCATATCTGTGCCCTAAGCCATCACGAAAGCAACTTCACCACCGACGCGGTTCACGTGACATAGACGACACTTCGTGTCGTGTCGCAGTCGCGACGAGGGTGATGTTTTTTTGTGATGGGCAGGATCAGGATGGCAGACCTTGCGGCTTCTCCATCTCATCCGGGCCTGACCGACCCGGCGCCGGCATCATGCCGGGAGCAAAACAGGGAGTGTTTGAATAGAATGACGACCCAGCAGAAAAAAAATTCCTCGGCGCGCCATGGCTTCAAAACCGGTGAGTCGATCGTCTACCCAGCCCACGGCGTGGGTACCATCACCGCTATCGATGAGCAAGAAGTGGCGGGCATGAAGCTTGAACTTTTCGTCATCGATTTCGAAAAGGACAAGATGCGCCTGAAAGTTCCAGTCGCCAAGGCTGTGAGCATCGGCATGCGCAAGCTTTCCGAGACCGACTTCGTCGAGCGCGCTCTGAAAGTCGTCCAGGGCAAGGCTCGCGTCAAGCGCACCATGTGGTCGCGCCGTGCGCAGGAATATGATGCCAAGATCAATTCCGGTGACCTGATTTCCATCGCGGAAGTCGTGCGCGATCTCTATCGTGCCGAGAACCAGCCGGAGCAGTCCTATTCCGAGCGCCAGCTCTATGAGGCCGCGCTCGACCGCATGGCCCGCGAAATCGCTGCCGTGAACAAGATGTCCGAAACGGAAGCTGTTCGCCTGGTCGAGGTCAATCTCGCCAAGGGCCCGAAGCGCGGCAAGACCATCGAGGAAGACGATACGCAGGAAGAAGCCGCATAAGCCTCTCTTTGTTCAACTGCATTCCTGAAAAACCTCCGGTGTGAGCCGGAGGTTTTTTTGTGTCTTGCTTTGTGGCCTGCGCGCCTGATCATTTCGGAATCCAGGCAAAGAAAAACCCCGCCGAAGCGGGGTTTGACTGACTGCTAGAACCGTCCGAGATCAGTTCCGGTTTCCGAGGAAACGGAGCATGAAGAGGAAGAGGTTGATGAAGTCGAGGTAGAGACGAAGCGCGCCCATGATGGCCAGACGGCCGGTCGCTTCGCTCGAATGCGACTCGTGATAGGATTCCTTGATCGACTGCGTCTCGTAGGCGGTGAGGCCTGCGAAGATCAGGACGCCGATCACCGAGATGGCGAAGTCCAGCGCGGACGATGCCATGAACAGGTTGACCAGCGAGGCGATGATCAGGCCGAACAGACCCATCATCAGGAACGAACCCATTGCCGACAGGCTACGCTTGGTGGTGTAGCCATAGAGCGACAGGGCGCCGAACGAAGCGGCGGTCACGAAGAAGGTCTGCACGATGCTGGCGCCCGTGTAGATCAGGAAGATCGACGAGAGCGACAGGCCCATCAGGGCGGCATAGACCCAGAAGGTCGTCTGCGCGGCCAAGACGCTCATCTTCTCAATGCGGAAGCTCAGGAAGAAGACCATGGCGACCGGCGCCAGGATCACAACCCAGCGAAGCGGCGAGCCATAGATCGCCTGGGCGAAGGCCGGGCTGTTGACTGCCATCTGAAAGGTTGCGAAGGCTGCGATACCGGTGATGGCAAGGCCGAGCGCCATCAGGTTATACACCTTCAGCATATAGGCGCGCAGACCTTCGTCGATCATCGTGGCCGACTGGGCCTGGCCCGCGCGGCTCTGATAGTTGCGAAGTTCGGACATGGTTTCCTCTCTCAAAGCTTCGATGTTTGACGATGGGATCGACATGACCCCCGCGCCGCTGCGAAGCCCAGCATGCGTGATATCAATATGAGATGGAAAGGCCCGGGGAACAAGACCCGTAGCCTTAAATCGCGGTAATCATTGGGATGCGGAATTTCGCCTGCCTAGAGCTCGCGCAGGACCGGCGCTGCCTTCTGGCCAAGAATCCGCCATGTGCCGGCGAGGCCAATGCCGATCGTGATGACCAGTGAAATGGCGATGGTCATGATGGCGACATCGGGCAGGAAGCTGGAGGGTAGCTTCATGATCTGGCTCAGGACATACCAGGCTATTCCGCCGCCCGAGACGAGAGCGAAGACGGCCGTTGCCGCACCCAGCAGCATGTACTCATAGGTGAAGGCGCGGATGAGCATGGCGCGTGTGGCGCCGAGCGTTTTGAGGATGACGGCGTCATGGGTGCGGGCGCGATTGCCGGCGGCCAGTGCGCCTGACAGCACCAGGACTGATGCGATAAGGGCGACTGCGGCGGCTGCGCGGATGGCGGTCGCCAGCTGTCCGACGAGCTTGTCCACCATGTCGAGCGCATCCTTGACGCGCACGGTGGTGATCGTCGGGAAGCGTTGCGTGACGGCGCGCAGCACGGAAGCTTCATCCGTTGCGGATGCATTCGGCTCGATCAGGGTCGCCAGCCAGGCATGCGGGGCGCCGGCAAAGGTGTTCGGCGAGAAGACCATGACGAAATTCATCGACAGGCTTTCCCACTGGACCGCGCGGAAGTTCGAGATTTTTGCGGTGATGTTGCGACCGAGGACATTGACGGTGACTGTGTCGCCGATCTTCAGACCCAGTTCCTTGGCCTCGCGTTCGGAGAAGGACATCAGGGGCTCGCCTGTATAGTCCTTCGGCCACCATTCCCCTTCGGTGACGCTGCTGTTTTCGGGGATGTTGGTCGCATAGGTCAGGCCGCGGTCGCCGCGCAGAACCCAGCGGCCGCCGGGCGGCACGTCCATTTTGGCAACGTCGGTCCCGTTCAGCTCCAGGATGCGGCCGCGCAGCATAGGGACTTCAACCAGCTTGCCTTCGGGCGCCATGCCCTCGACAAGGGTGCGGAAGTCATCGACTTCGCTGCCCTGGATATCGACGAAGAAGAAGTTCGGTGCCCGTTCCGGCAGACTGCCGGTCAGTTCCCGGCGGAGATTGCCGTCGATCAGGGCGAGCGCCACGAGCAGGCTAAGGCCGAGCCCGAGCGAAAGGGTGACGGAGGCCGTCAACGCACCGGGGCGGTGGATGTTACCGACGGCGAGCCGCAAGGCTGCCGAATGGCTGCGCGGGCTGTGACGTGCCAGCCATGAGATCAGGTAAGCGACGAGACGCAGCAGGACGAAGCCTGCCGCCATGGCCGCCAGGAAGATCGCGGCGATGCGGCGCTGATCCGAGGTGAAGATCGCCAGCGCTGCCAGCGCACCCAGGGAGAGCGCCATGGCCAGCAGATACGGCCAGGACGGGAGGCCCGAGGCTTCGAAACCCTGTTCGCGGAAGAGAGCCGTCGCCGGCACCTTTCGGGCGTGGCCCAGCGGCAGGATGGCAAAGGCGAAGGTCACCAGGATCCCAAAGATCGCGGCCAGTGCCAGCGCCTGCGGATAAAGCCGTGCCTCGGCCGAGATGGGCAGGATGCCAGCGAGGTAACTCGCCGTGATCGGCGGTGCAATGGCGCCGAGCACGAGGCCGGCCAGAATGCCCACCAAGGCGACCAGGGTGATCTGGATGAGGTAAACCAGAACGACGACCGATGCCGGGGCGCCCAGGCATTTGAGTGTCGCGATGACCGTGCGCTTGGAATCGAGAAAGGCGCGCACGGCGTTGGCAACGCCGACGCCGCCGACCACAAGAGCCGTCAGGCCGACCAGCGTCAGGAATTGCGAGAAGCGTTCGACATTTTCGGTCAGGGCCGGGGCCGCCCGGTCGCTGCTGCGTATCGACCAGCCCGCTGCCGGGAATTCCGCCTGGGCCTTCGTGCGGAGCGTCTCGGGGCTGGTCGTCGGGTCACTGTAGCGGATCTTGTAGGCGTGCTCGACGAGACTGCCGGTTGCGACCAAGCCGCTGGCAAAGAGGGCCTTGCGGCTGGTCAGAAAGCGCGGGGCGAAGCCGAAGCCATCGGAGACGGCATCCGGTTCGGTGACGATCGTGCTGGTGATGCGGAAGCGGGCGTTGCCGAGGAGGAATTCATCGCCGACCTTGCTGTTCATGCGCTCCAGCAGAAGCGGCGCGACAACCGCGCCGTAAACATCGCCCTCGACCGCCAGCAGATCGGCAAGCGGGCGATCCGGCTCGGCAACCAGGCGGCCGTAGAGGGGATAGGTCTCGTCGACGGCCTTGACCTCGACCAGCGACTGGTCAGAGCCATCGGCCAGACGCGCCATGGAGCGAAGGCCGGTGGAAACCGAGACGGTCCCGAAGCCCTGCATGAAAGCGAGTTCCGCCGGCGTTGCCTCGCGGTTGTCCAGTTCGAGCCTGATATCGCCGGCCAGCAGCGACCGCCCCTCCGAGGAAATGGCATCCGTGATGGCGGTCGACACAGAATTGACCGCCGCGATCGCACCGGTCCCGAGCGCAATGCAGGCGAGGAAGATGTAGAAACCCTTCAGCCCGCCTCGCAATTCGCGGAGCGCGATGCGGAAAGCAATAGAAAGCCGCGTGGCAAAGCTCGTCATGCGGACACCGTCGTGAGACGGGCCGGTTCGGCGTGGCTGTCGCCAGCGATCTGGCCGGAGGCGACGCGGATCTGGCGCGAGCAACGCGCGGCAAGCGTCGTATCATGGGTGACGAGAACGAGCGTCATGCCGCGCTCCTGCTGCTTCGCAAACAGCAGATCGGCAATCTGCCGCCCGGTGTCGGTGTCGAGATTTCCCGTCGGCTCGTCGGCGATCAGAACGGCCGGCGAGGGGGCAAGCGCGCGGGCGATGGCGACGCGCTGCTGTTCGCCGCCGGACAACTGCCCCGGATAGTGGCTCAGCCGCTCGCCAAGGCCGACGGCCTGTAACTCCTTGCGGGCGATGTCGAAGGCATTCTTGACGTTGGCGAGTTCGAGCGGGATCGCGACGTTTTCCAGTGCCGTCATGTTGGCGATCAGGTGGAAGGATTGGAAGACGATGCCGATGTTGCGGCCGCGGAAATCGGCGAGGCGGTCTTCGCTCAGCGTATGAATTGGGGTGTCCCGAACGATGATCTCGCCGCTGTCCAGCCGTTCCAGACCTGCCAGTACCATCAGCAGCGTCGATTTTCCCGAGCCGGATGGACCGACGATGCCCACCGCTTCGCCTTCGGCGATCTTCAGATCGATACTCCGCAAAACGTGAACGGAGGCGGCGGCATTGCCAAGGGTGAGATCAGCGCTTTTCAGTTCGATGATGGTGTTTCTCACACTCGGGCATCCTATATCTTTGAGATCAACGGTTTTCCGGTGATCGGCACTTCGGGCAATCTAGGAAGGACAGCATGAGATTTAAAGCTGCGCTGCTTCATTTCGCCGTGATCCTCACGGCAACGCTGGTGGGCGCGACAGTCACGATGGCCGAGCCGCTGAAGCTTGTCGGTTTCGGCGACAGCCTGATGGCCGGCTATCAATTGCCGCAGGAGGATGCGCTGCCGGCGCAACTGCAGCGCAATCTCGTCGCCAAGGGTCTTGACGTTGTGATAACCAATGCCGGCGTTTCCGGCGATACGACATCCGGTGGATTGGCAAGGGTGGACTGGTCCGTGCCGGATGGAACCGATGGCGTGATCCTGGAACTCGGCGCCAATGATGCCCTGCGTGGCATTCCCCCGGAGCAGACCGCGGGCAATCTCGACCAGATCATCACGCGGCTCAAGGCCCGCAACATTCCCGTGTTGCTGATCGGCATGCTGGCTCCTCCGAACATGGGCGGCGACTATGCGGAGCGCTTCAATGCGATCTATCCAGATCTCGCCAAGAAATACGATTTGCCGCTCTATCCCTTCGTGCTGGAAGGCGTGATCACCGAGCGCAAGCTTTTGCTCGAGGATGGCATGCATCCGAACACCGAAGGGCTTGCGGTCATGGCCGAACGCATGTTGCCCCTCGCTCAATCTTGGGTGTCCAGCATTAAGGGTAAGTCGAATTAATCACTTGCGCCTCAGGGCATTGCGTGATTCGCTGTGAGCATCTGCAAAAGATTCGGGGAGCTCTCCATGCCGAGATTGTTCACTGCCCTCGAAATTCCCCGCAACGCTGCCATGAGCCTCTCATTGCTGCGCGGCGGCCTCCCCGGGGCCCGCTGGATCGATGTCGAAAATTATCACATCACCCTGCGTTTCATCGGCGATGTCGATGGTCGTACGGCCGACGAAATCGTCCACCGTCTCGACCGAATCGACCGGCCCGAATTCTCGCTCACCCTCAACGGCATCGGCTCCTTTGGGTCGAAGAAACCGCATTCGATCTGGGCCGGCGTTTCAGCCGCACCGGAAATGTACGCCCTGCAGGGCGAGATCGAACGCATCTGCCAGCGGCTGGGCCTCGCGCCCGATCCGCGCAAGTTTACACCGCATGTGACGCTTGCCCGGTTGAAGGCATCGCGGGTTGATGATGTCGTGCATTATCTCGGCGGGCGGGGCGACTTCCACACCCTGCCGTTCAAGGTGGCCCGCTTCGTGCTCCTGTCGTCCAAGGAATCGGTTGGTGGTGGACCGTATCTGACGGAAGAAATCTTTCCGCTACACGAGCCGGCTGGCGCATCCAGCTTTGCGGGTCGAAGCCTACAGCCGGAAAGAGCCTGCTGTAATTCCTCGCCATCGCTTCTTGCCGAGGGCATCTTGATTCCGTCACGCCGAGCCCGACATGGCTGATTGCGCCTTTGCACCCCATGTCGTCCAGGCGTGGCGACCTAGGTGAAACGGGAGGAGCAGATCCATGATTCGTCAAAAGCTCGACGAGGCCGCCGTATCGGCCAGACTTGCCGAACTGCAGGGTTGGACCCTGGTGCAGGGCGGAAACGCCATCGAGAAGCATTTCGTCTTCAACGACTTTCGCCAGGCCTTCGGCTTCATGACCCAGTCTGCCTTGGCGGCCGAAAAGATTGACCATCATCCGGAATGGTCGAATGTCTACCGCAAGGTGCATGTGCTGCTCACCACGCATTCGGCAAACGGTTTGACGGAACTCGATTTCCAACTGGCCGTTCTGATGGACATGGCGGGCCGGGACGCCGCGTGAGCGTGCGCTTCACCAATTGAATTCTCCCGTGGTGGATCACATATGATTGATAGGGTCCGCACGAAAGGATCGTTGGCTCATGGATGATGTGAAGATCGGTGAAATCCTGCTTCCGGGGGACGAAGATACCCAGCAGAAGCAAGAGGAGAAAGTGCGTCGCCGGTTCTGGCCGACGTTCCGAAAGGCCGCGCGGCAGATCCCGTTTTCGCGCGACGTGGCGGCGGCCTATTACTGCGCGATCGACCGCGAGACCCCTTTGCGCGTCAGGGGCATCCTGCTTGCCGCGTTGGGATATTTCGTGCTGCCGATCGACGCGGTACCAGACGTTCTGGCGGTGATCGGCTTTACCGACGACATTGCTGTGCTCACCGCTGCGTTTTCGCTCATCAACCGGCATATCAAGGAGCGGCACTACGAGGCGGCCGATCGGGTGCTGGCAGATGACGAAAAGCCGGTGTGAGACACGCGCCGGTTTCGGGAAAACCATTTCCAGCCCAACTCTTGCCCGATTCTTTCCCTCTACATCCGAACGAGGAGGGCGCGGTGCAAAGCCGCGTCTCGCCGTATCTTGCGACGGCTGATCAAGACGACGACACAGATTGCCACAAGAAACTGCGTCCCGTTCATGGTTTGGTAAGGTAAATTAAGTCAAACTGAACACAGGTTTTGACGATGAGCGCCCGGCCGTTCGGCTGGGTGATGGATGGAAACAACCGGCAGGAAGACATGTTCGTAAGAAGTAGCGTAGCCGCACTGGCAATCATCCTGGCGAGCAGCGGTCTCGCCTCTGCTCAATCGCCGACACGGATCGAGCAATTCAAGGCTTGGGGCGCCTATTCCTACAAGTCCAATGGCGGCACCGTTTGCTACGTGCTGTCGGTGCCGACGACGAAGGAACCCGCCAGTGTGAATCATGGCGACATCTTCTTCGTGATTTCCCAGCGTCCGGGGCAGAACATCTCCTACGAGCCGCAGGCGATGATGGGCTACCCGATGAAGGGCGACTCGAAGGTCAATGTGACGATCGATGCCAAAAACTTTGTCATGTTCGTCAAGGACACGTCGGCCTGGGTCGAAAACGCCGCTGAAGAGCCGGCGCTGGTCGCGGCCATGAAGGGCGGATCGTCAATGACGGTCAAGGCCACTTCGGCCCGTGGCACGCCGACGAGCTATACCTATTCGCTGTCCGGTATCTCGGCGGCACTGCAGAAGATCCAGGGCTGCAAGTAAGCCCGGAGCCAGCAACAGGATTTTGAATGGGGCGGGTTGACCTGCCCCGTTTTGCGTTTCTATCGTCCCCGTTCTGGACACTCAGGCGTTGACACGGGTGACGGGGCCTAAAAAAGCTGCTATGGGCCGCGCCAAAGCTTGATGCACGCCGATGCGTCGCATCCCATCATTCACGATCATGCATCGCCCAGACCGGGTTCGCTCCCAGTGAGCCATCCCCGGCCTATGGCCCAGAGGTTTCATTCATGGCTGTCACCGGCACCCTTGCAGAACGCCCGCAGACCCTCGCTCCGTCACGCAGCGGATCGCTCAGCGAAAAGCCCAGCCTGATCGGTCTCGATCGCGAAGCCTTGGGCGCGGCCCTGCGGGACAAGGGCGTGCCGGACAAACAGATCAAGATGCGCGTCGCGCAGATCTGGAACTGGATCTATGTACGCGGCGTCTCCGATTTCGATCACATGGCCAATGTCTCCAAGGACATGCGCGAAATGCTGAAGACGCATTTCACCATTGCACGCCCGGAGATTGTCGAGGAGCAGGTCTCCAACGACGGCACCCGCAAGTGGCTCTTGCGTTTCCCTCCGAGGGGCGCCGGTCGCCCAGTCGAAGTTGAAAGTGTCTATATTCCAGAAGAGGGGCGCGGCACGCTGTGCATCTCCAGCCAGGTCGGCTGCACGCTCACCTGTTCCTTCTGTCACACCGGTACGCAGAAGCTGGTGCGCAATCTGACCGCGGAAGAGATCCTGGCGCAGCTGCTGTTGGCGCGCGACCGGCTCGGCGATTTCCCGGATCGGGAAACGCCTGTCGGAACCATGATGCCGTCCAGCGACCGCAAGGTCACCAACATCGTGATGATGGGCATGGGCGAGCCGCTCTACAATTTCGAAGAGGTGAAGAAGGCGCTGCTGATCGCAACCGATGGCGATGGCCTGTCGCTCTCCAAGCGCCGTGTCACGCTCTCGACTTCGGGCGTCGTGCCGGAAATCTATCGCACGGGTGAGGAAATCGGCGTGATGCTGGCGATCTCGCTGCATGCCGTTCGCGACGAGTTGCGCGACATGCTGGTGCCGATCAACAAGAAGTATCCGCTGAAAGACCTGATCGAGGCCTGCCGCAACTATCCGGGCCTGTCGAATGCCCGTCGCATCACCTTCGAATATGTGATGTTGAAGGACGTCAATGACAGCCTGGAGGATGCGAAGGGTCTGATCCAGCTCTTGAAGGGTGTGCCGGCTAAGATCAACCTGATCCCGTTCAACCCGTGGCCGGGCACCAACTACCAGTGTTCCGACTGGGCAACGATCGAGAAGTTCGCCGATTTCATCAACCAGGCCGGTTATGCCTCGCCGATCCGCACACCGCGCGGCCGCGATATCCTTGCGGCCTGCGGTCAGCTGAAATCGGAATCGGAGCGCATGCGCAAGACCGAACGCATGGCTTTCGAAGCGATGATGATCGCCGGCCATGGCGAAGACGACGACTGAGCCGGCACAACCCGGCTCATCGCACCTTTCGGCTTACTTCGCCTGGGTCATGAGGATCTTCACCGCGAAGATCGAGAAGACGCCGGCGAAGGTGTAGTCGATGCCGCGCAGGACCTTGCGGTTGGCCTGCAGCCAGGTCGACATGAAATCGGCCCCATAGACGATGCCGACGCCGATCGGTAGCGATAGCACGATCGACCACAGGCCGAGGAAGAGCAGCTTGCCCGTGACATCAGGGTCAGATGCGGTGACGAACTGCGGCAGGAAGGTCATGAAGAAGATGATGACCTTGGGGTTCAGCAGGTTGACCCAGAGGCCATTCAGGAATGCCCCCTTCTTCGAAACAACGGCCTCTCCCTCCGCCTTGATGACGAAGTTCGAACCATGGCGGACCGCCTGCAGGGCGAGCCAGAGCAGATAGGCTGCGCCACCTGTCTTGAGCAGCAGGAAGGCGGTCGGCGAGGCGACGATGAGAGCCGAAATCCCGAAGGCCACCAGCATGGTATGGATCGCGATGCCAAAGCTGGTGCCTGCTAGCGTCATCAGCCCAACAGTGCGACCGTCGCGCAGGGAGCGGCTGATCCAGAGGGTCATGTCGGGGCCGGGCGTGATCGCGAGCAAGAGAAGAGCGAGGCTGAAGGCCAGGAAAACTGGCAGGCTGGGAATGAAATCCATTGATGGCACCGCATTGCGAAACACCCGCCAACTGCGGGTGCCTCTTCTCTAGCGGTGTTCTCAGTTGTTGCCAATCAGTCTCGTGGGATCGAGAGGTAGGTCCTGAAAGCGTCAGCGTAGTCCGGATGCCAGCGCGAAAGTGGAGGACGGTTTTCGATGATGTCGCCTGCGGCCCAGGCAATCCGCTTCTCATCAAGGGCGCGGCTGACTTCATTGTCCGGACACAGGATGTAAAAGTCGCCGCGGTCGAGGCTTTCGAACATGAAGTCAACGGTCTCTTCGGGCGTCCATGCGCCGGCAGGCTTCTCGGTCCTGCCATTGGCGGTCAGCGACGTAAAGACGAAGCCCGGGATGAGCAGATGGGCGGTGACATTACCATCAGGCGTGTTGCGAAGCTCGTGCTGGAGCGCCTCGGTAAAGGCCTTCACGCCCGCCTTGGCGACATTATAGGCCGGATCGCCCGGCGGCGTGGTGATGCCCTGCTTGGAACCGGTGTTGATGATCACGGCCGGATCCTTGTGGGCGACCATGCCTGGTCCAAAGGTGCGGCTGCCGTTGATGACGCCCATCAGATTGACGGCAAACACGTTCTCCCAGTTCGCCTGGGGGCCGAAGAGCGAACTGCCGGGCTGGATGCCGGCATTGTTCATCAGGATGTGCACGCGGCCGAAGCGCTGGATGACGGCGCGTTCCAGCGCTTCGAGTTCATCGAGCTTCGAAACGTCGGTGCCGATGGCGACAACATCGGCTTCTCCGCCAGCGGCAAGAGCGGTGACCTCGGCAGCCGCATCGGCCAGCCTGTCTCCTTCGAGATCAACCAGAACGACGCAAAGGCCCATGCCTGCGAATGCCTTTGCGGCTGCAAGTCCGATGCCGGATGCGGCACCCGTCACGATGGCGACGTGACCCTTCGCGAATGCGGGATGTTGGATCGTCATGGCAAACTCCTTCAAGACGCGCAGTATTGTCGATGATGGCGATATGGTATCCTCGCCGGACATCGTCAACGTGACGGTGGATGGCTGTTGTTCTCAACTGCGTTTGGATTTTGTCATTTATCTCTGAAGTTCCGCCCTGACCTTGCCCTTGCACACCAGCGGAATCTCGCTAAAAGTGCCGCCATTCTTGATCCAGGCGGGGTTTGAGCCTCGCACCCTCCAGACGGAACGCATCGACATGGCACTCCCCAAAGACGTGAAGAAAGTCGTCCTCGCCTATTCCGGCGGCCTCGACACCTCCATCATCCTGAAATGGCTGCAGACCGAACTCGGCGCTGAAGTCGTCACCTTCACGGCCGACCTCGGCCAGGGTGAAGAACTCGAGCCGGCGCGCAAGAAGGCCGAGATGCTCGGTATCAAGGAGATCTTCATCGAGGACGTGCGCGAAGAGTTCGTCCGCGATTTCGTCTTCCCGATGTTCCGCGCCAATGCCGTCTATGAAGGCGTGTACCTGCTCGGTACCTCGATTGCCCGTCCGCTGATCTCCAAGCACCTGATCGACATCGCCAAGAAGACCGGCGCCGATGCCATCGCCCACGGCGCGACCGGCAAGGGCAATGACCAGGTTCGTTTCGAACTCTCGGCCTATGCGCTGAACCCCGACATCAAGATCATCGCACCGTGGCGCGACTGGGCCTTCAAGAGCCGCACCGATCTGCTCGCCTTCGCCGAACAGAACCAGATCCCGGTTGCCAAGGACAAGAAGGGCGAAGCGCCTTTCTCCGTTGACGCCAACCTCCTCCACTCGTCGTCCGAGGGCAAGGTTCTCGAAGATCCTTCCGTCGAGGCACCGGAATACGTGCACATGCGCACGATTTCTCCGGAAGTCGCTCCGGACAAGGCAATCATCATCAAGGTTGGCTTCGAAAAGGGTGATGCCGTCTCGATCAACGGCGTTCGCATGAGCCCGGCCACCCTGCTCGCCGAACTCAACACCTATGGACGCGACAACGGCATCGGCCGTCTCGACCTCGTCGAGAACCGCTTCGTCGGCATGAAGTCGCGTGGCGTCTACGAGACCCCCGGCGGCACGATCCTGCTTTCGGCGCACCGTGCGATCGAGTCGATCACGCTCGACCGTGGTGCAGCCCACCTCAAGGACGAGATCATGCCGCGCTACGCCGAGCTGATCTATTACGGCTTCTGGTTCTCGCCGGAGCGCGAAATGCTGCAGGCCCTGATCGACAAGAGCCAGGAGCATGTCGAAGGCGAAGTGACGCTGAAGCTCTACAAGGGCAATGTCATGGTCATCGGCCGCGAGTCGTCGAAGTCGCTCTATTCCGACCAGCTCGTCACCTTCGAAGACGACCAGGGCGCCTACGACCAGAAGGATGCAGCTGGCTTCATCAAGCTGAACGCGCTGCGCCTGCGCACGCTCGCCAAGCGCAATCTCGGCAAGTAAGCGAAAGCTGCTGACAATCCAAACCCGTCTGCCCCATGGCAGGCGGGTTTTTTCTTGCTGTGATCAGGGTCGCTTTGACAGGACGCTCAGCCAGAGGAAACCTGCAAGGGCGCAGAACTCCATGGTCGGGATGATGATCCCGAAAGCATGCAGCGGGTCGCCCATGGCGGCTGCGGTTACGCCGCCGAGAAAGCCGGCGCTCATCTGCAGAAAGCCCGTCATGGCCGAGGCGGATCCGGCAATATGCGCGAAGGGCGCCATGCTCACGGTCACAACATGGGGCGTGAGAAAAGCAAGCCCGAAGGTGCAGATCGCAACCGGTCCCATGATCATCAGATAGTGCGGCTCAACAAAGGCTACGGATAGCGCCATGACGAGGCCGCCGAGCCCGCATAGGCTGATGCCGATCTGTGCCGCACGCGGCCCGCCGAGTCGGGAGGCCACCAGCTTCAAGGTCAGAGATCCCAGTAGATAGGATCCCGACTGCATCAACATGCCCAGGCCAAATTGGGTCGGGGTAAGCCCGACTCGATTGATCAGAATGAAGGGTAGCATGGTCGACTGAGCGTAAAGCGCACCGATCGAGCCGCTGAGAACGAGCGAAGCCGCGATGAAACGTGCATTGCCCGCGACCTCCAGATAGGCGCGCGCAAGCCGCCTCGGATGAAGGCGGCCGAGATCGGGCCTTACGGTTTCGCGGAGGAAGAGGAGGGTGCAAAGGCCCGCCAGCAATCCGAAGCCGACGAGGAGCAGGAAGACAGCGTGCCAGTCGAACGCGGCGAGGGTCAGCCCCCCGAGGGTCGGGCCCATGGCTGGACCTACCGCAAGAAAGATGCCGATGGTGTTGAGGATGCGCGCGGCATTCGCGCCGACGAAAAGATCGCGGACGATGGCGCGCCCGACCACCACCCCGGCCGATGCTCCAATGCCCTGAATCAGCCGTGCGGCGAGGATGAATTCGATCGACGGTGCCGCCGCCGCTAAAAGTGATCCGCCGATGTAGATCGTGACGAAGCTCAGCGTCGCCGTCTTTCTCCCCAGCGCATCAGACAAGGGGCCTGCGACAAGCTGTGCCAGAGCGAAGCCGCCGAAGAAAAGCGAGAGGCTGAGCTTGATCGAGGCTTCGGTGGTGGAAAAAGCCTGCACGAGCTTTGGCATGGCTGGCGTATAAATCGCCATCGAGATCGGGCCGAGCGTCGTCAGCAGCGCGCCGAGAAAGGTCGTCCGGCGCTCGCTCATCCGCAATGTCGTCATGTTTAACGCCTTCGGTCTGCCATCAGCGCTTGTGGCGCGTCGCCGCTGACTTAGGACGAAACTGTACCCGGATCGAGCCCAAAATCTCGGGGGATGACGGAGGCTCAAGGATCAGCCCGTGCGGGTGAAGAAGTCCAGAACCTTGGAGTAGGAGTCCGCCATGTCCATGTCGCCGATCATTTCGGCGAGAGACTGTTGCGTGCGGTAGTATTCGGCATAGTCGAAGTTGGTGTCGTCGGTCAGCGTCGAAAGGTCTGCCACGTTGCCGTGGCGATCCACGGCCTGCAGCGGCAGTTCCGTCGACAACTCCCGGAAAGTGCTCTCGTCGATTTCATCCTTCTGGAAGCTTTCGGCAGCAATTTCACGCAGGCGTCGCGGTGTCATGCTGGCGAAGACGGAGAGCGCGTCCTCAAAAACGTCCTGGTCTCTGCTGGCCGAGGTCTTCGGAGCCAGATCGGACATTTTCACATCCGGCTGGGCACTGCTTTCCCGCAGTTTCAGCGGCGAAATGCCGACCGGCTGGATTGGAAAGATTTCCATGGCGATGCCGTCCTTTCATAGGATGTTCCGATCTATCGCCTTCTCCGAAAATTCGTCAATCGTCATGTTCGGTTGCTCAAGCAAAATCTATTCTTGTTCACCGCTTTTTGCGTGCTTGTCACAGAGCTGTCGCGATAGCATATCCAAAGCAGATGCTTCGCCGATCCCAGGTGCCGCCGAAGGAGGTTTTCATGACAGGTTCGCCCGCACTCAATCCTGCCGTTGTCGCGTGGGAAGGCCCACACGGATTGCCAAAATTCGAGAAGGTCGGCGATGCCGACTACGCGCCGGCCTTTAAGGTCGCATTGGAGCAGCATGACGCGGAAATCGAGGCGATCGCTGGTAATCCCGAGGCGCCCACCTTTGCCAACACGATCGTCGCTCTGGAGGTCGCCGGTGATGCGCTATCGCGCGTATCGGCGCTGTTCTGGAACCGGGCCGGTGCCCATACCAACCCCGATATTCAGGCGCTGGAGCGCGAGATTGCGCCCAAGATGTCGCGCCATTATTCGAAGATCGGCACCAACATGCCGCTCTTTCGTCGCATCGACGCGCTTTGGGAGCAGCGCGACACACTCGGCCTGACGCTCGAGGAGACGCGGGTTCTTGAGCGGCACTGGAAGGGCTTTGTCAAATCGGGTGCCAAGCTGGAAAAGGCGGAGCAGGAACGGCTAGCCGCCATCAACGAACGGCTTGCAAGCCTCGGCGCCAGTTTCGGCCAGAATGTGCTGGCCGATGAATCGTCCTGGGTGCTTCCCCTTTCGGGTGAAGACGATCTTGCGGGCATTCCGGCCTTCCTACGCGACGCCATGGCCTCTGCCGCGCAGGCGCATGACGGCGGGCATTCGCATGTGGTGACCCTGTCGCGCTCGATCATCGAGCCATTCCTCACTTTCTCGGACCGTCGTGACCTGCGCGAGATCGCCTTCAAGGCCTGGACATCGCGGGGCATCAATGGCGGGGAGACCGACAATCGGGCGATCGTGACCGAGACGCTGGCGCTGCGTGCCGAAAAGGCAAAGCTGCTTGGCTATGCTAACTATGCGGCCCTCAAGCTGGACAATACCATGGCCGAAACGGCCGAGGCCGTAAACGGGCTGCTCATGCAGGTCTGGGACAAGGCTGTCGTCCAGGCCCGCGACGAAGAGCAGGCCTTGGCCGAGCTCATAGCCGAGGAAGGGCGCAACCACGAGGTCGCCCCGTGGGACTGGCGGCACTATGCGGAAAAGCTCAGGACGCGGAAGTTCGATTTCTCGGAAGCGGAGCTCAAGCCCTATCTGCAGCTGGAGAAGATCATTGACGCCTGCTTCGACGTTGCGGGCCGGATCTTCGGCATCCATGCCGTGCCGCTCAAGGATGTGGTCGGGTATCATCCCGATGTGCGGGTCTTCGAAATCCGCGACCGCGAAGACAAGCTCGTTGCGCTCTTCCTTGGCGACTATTTCGCCCGTCCGTCGAAGCGCTCCGGCGCCTGGATGAGCAGCTTCCAGTCACAGCATCGCCTGCCGCTCGCCAGTGGGCGGCTCGGCGAGATCCCGATCATCTACAATGTCTGCAACTTCGCAAAGCCGGAGGCAGGCAAGCCGGCACTGCTGTCGCTCGATGATGCGCGCACCCTGTTCCATGAATTCGGTCATGCAGCGCACGGCATGCTGTCAAACGTGACCTATCCCACCGTGTCCGGCACCGGCGTGTCGCGTGATTTCGTCGAGCTTCCGTCGCAGCTCTACGAACACTGGCTGACCGTGCCCGAGATCCTCAAGACCTATGCGGTGCATTTCGAAACCGGTGAGCCGATGCCGCAGGCTTTGCTCGACAAGGTCCTTGCCGCCCGCAACTTCAACGCCGGCTTCAATACGGTGGAGTTCACCTCGTCGGCGCTGGTCGACATGGCCTTCCATACACGCGCGGCTGTCGAGGATCCCATGGCGGTCCAGGCCGAAGTGCTGGAGAAGATCGGCATGCCGGCCTCGATCGTCATGCGCCATGCGACGCCGCACTTCCAGCATGTCTTTGCCGGTGACGGATATTCGGCCGGATACTATTCCTACATGTGGTCGGAGGTTTTGGATGCGGACGCCTTCTCGGCCTTCGAGGAAACGGGCAACCCCTTCGACCCGGAGACGGCACGCAAGCTCAAGGATCACATCTATTCCGTCGGCGGCTCGGTCGATCCAAAGGACGCATACGAGGCCTTCCGTGGAAAAATGCCGAGCCCCGAGGCCATGCTGAAGAAGAGAGGCCTTGCCGCCTGACACGGCATAACCCGCGCGAATCTCGACGCCGGCGGTAACCATCGCCGGCGCTCCGGGCGTTTCCCCCTTTCGCAATTGCAAAAAACAGGGTATGAGCGCGCCAAAGTAAATCGGCGCTTCTTCCTGTCTAGCGCCCTAGCCGCCAGAGATCCAAATCATGAAAATGCGTAACATCGCGATTATCGCGCACGTCGACCATGGAAAAACGACCCTCGTCGACGAGCTTCTGAAGCAGTCCGGTTCGTTCCGCGAGAACCAGCGTACTGCCGAGCGCATGATGGACTCCAACGACCTGGAAAAGGAACGCGGGATCACCATTCTCGCCAAGGCCACCTCGATCGAGTGGAAGGGTCACCGCATCAACATCGTCGACACCCCCGGCCACGCCGACTTCGGTGGCGAAGTCGAGCGTATCCTGTCGATGGTGGACGGCGCGATCGTTCTGGTCGACTCCTCGGAAGGCCCGATGCCGCAGACCAAGTTCGTCGTCGGTAAGGCGCTGAAGGTCGGCCTTCGCCCGATCGTCGCGATCAACAAGATTGACCGTCCGGATGGCCGCCACGAAGAAGTCATCAACGAAGTCTTCGACCTCTTCGCGAACCTCGACGCAACCGACGACCAGCTCGATTTCCCGATCCTCTACGGTTCGGGTCGCGATGGCTGGATGAACGTCAACCCGGAAGGTCCGAAGGAACAGGGTCTCGCCCCGCTTCTCGACCTCGTGCTTGAGCACGTGCCGGAGCCGACCGTCGAAGAAGGCCCGTTCCGCATGATCGGCACGATCCTTGAAGCCAACCCCTTCCTCGGCCGCATCATCACCGGCCGCATCGCATCGGGTTCTGTCAAGTCGAACCAGGCCGTCAAGGTTCTCGGCCAGGACGGCAAGACGATCGAAACCGGTCGAATTTCCAAGATCCTCGCATTCCGTGGTATCGAGCGCACCGCCATCGATGAAGCCCATGCCGGTGACATCGTCGCGATCGCTGGCCTGTCCAAGGGCACCGTTGCCGATACCTTCTGCGATCCGTCCGTGACGGAAGCCATGAAGGCACAGCCGATCGACCCGCCGACTGTCACCATGTCCTTTATCGTCAACGACAGCCCGCTCGCTGGCACGGAAGGCGACAAGGTCACCAGCCGCGTCATCCGCGACCGCCTGCTTAAGGAAGCCGAAGGCAATGTTGCGCTGAAGATCGAAGAAGCCGAAGGCAAGGATTCGTTCTTCGTGTCCGGCCGTGGCGAATTGCAGCTCGCCGTTCTCATCGAAACCATGCGCCGTGAAGGTTTCGAACTGGCCGTCTCGCGTCCGCGCGTCGTCATGCACAATGACGAAACGACCGGCCAGCTGATGGAGCCGATCGAAGAAGTCGTTGTCGACGTCGACGAAGAGCATTCCGGCATCGTCGTGCAGAAGATGTCCGAGCGGAAGGCTGAAATGACGGAACTGCGTCCTTCGGGCGGCAACCGCGTTCGTCTGAAGTTCTTGGCGCCGACCCGCGGCCTCATCGGCTACCAGTCGGAACTGCTGACCGATACCCGCGGCACGGCGATCATGAACCGCCTGTTCCACGACTATCAGCCCTACAAGGGCCCGATCTCCGGTCGCGTCAACGGCGTTCTGCTGTCGAACGGTTCGGGCGAAGCCGTGGCTTACGCCATGTTCAACCTGGAAGATCGCGGTCCGATGATCATCGAGCCGGGCGAAAAGGTCTATCAGGGCATGATCATCGGTATTCATACCCGTGACAACGACCTGGAAGTCAACGTTCTCAAGGGCAAGCAGCTCACCAACATCCGCGCCGCCGGCAAGGACGAAGCCGTCAAGCTCACCCCGCCGATCCGCATGACGCTTGACCGCGCGCTGTCCTGGATCCAGGACGACGAGCTGATGGAAGTGACGCCGAAGTCGATCCGTCTGCGCAAGATGTTCCTCGACGCCAATGATCGCAAGCGCTTCGACAAGCAGCGTGCCGCTCAAGGCTGAACCTGCTGAAAAGTCTGAATAAATTGAAGCCCCGGTCATCTTGGCCGGGGTTTTTGTCTGTGTAAGTGCCGTTTGTGCGCTTGCGAGCACGGTTAAAAAAGCGTTAAATTTTCAGGAGGACAGGCAGACTGTTTCGCGACGGCCGCCGGCATGATGCCGGTGTGGTTTCAAATGGGGCGAAAGTGACGTTATGAAGACGTTGTCGATAGACATGCGATTGGCGGGGCCGACGGACGCGGCGGCGATTGCCGATGTTCATCGCAGTGCCTGGCAGAACGCCTATTCCGGCATCATTCCGCATCGCGCCCTGACCCGCATGATCGAGCGGCGAGGCGAGACCTGGTGGCGTAAGGCCACGCGGGGACCGGCCACGATCCTCGTCGTTGAGGTCGCCGGAATGGTTGCTGGTTATGCCTCGCTCGGCCTCAACCGGGCCCGGGCGCTGCCGCATGAAGGCGAAATCTATGAACTTTATCTGCGCCCGGAATATCAGGGTATCGGCCTCGGCAACTCGCTCTTCCACGAAGCGCGGCGTCTGCTGAAGTCGCTCGGCTGCGATGGCATGGTGGTCTGGTGCCTGGAAGACAGCGAAATCGCTGCCAATTTCTTCCGCTCGAATGGCGGCGTCGATGCCGTCGAGGGCATGGAGGATTTCGACGACGTGCACCTGAAGAAGCTCGGCTTCATCTGGAACTGACGCGGTCTTTTTCGCTCACTCCACCACATAGCCCTCCGGCCAACTGACCGTCCGTTCGCTGACGAGATCTCCCCGTTTCCCCACCCATTCCGGTTCCTGCATGCCGCAGGCAAAGTCGGATGCTGTATCGTCGGCCATCTGGCGGGCGAGTTCATTGGCATTCCCATTGCTCTTGCCATCGACCAAGGCAACCATGCAGGACCCACCATAGTTTGCCGTGCCGATGCGAGAAACCACCAGAATTTCGCCGCGCGTTGTGCGGCTGGAGGCTCCGTCGGGTCCTGGGTTGTCGATGAACCAGCGCAGGATCGCGGCAAAAGGCTTGCCAGTCTCATCAAGGCGCCATTCGATTTTGGTGTTGATGTGGTTGAATGCCGAGAAGCTCTCGAAGCCGTCGTCGATCAATTCCTTGTCGACCTTGCCATAGAAGACGCTCTGGCGCAGATCGCCTTCCTTGAAATAGACCGGCTCGCCGCGGTAGCCCTTGCATTTCAGAGATACGCCCATCGGGTCCTCTGCGAGCGTCTGGCACTTGTCCAGATCCAGGTCGGTATAGACGCTTTCATTGGCCGAAGCAGATGTCGGCAACACATGGCTGGCGACAGCGAGCGTAGCGATCGGAAAAATCCATCTGGCCTTCATGGTGCGTGTCCTCTCCCTTGGCCCGTCGACCCTTGTGTCACACGAGCTTCACCCAAAGCCGTGTTGCATTGCGCCATATTTCGCATTAGGTAGCGCGAGAATTCAACACTCTACGGGGTCCAGACATGCGTATCGATGCAATTGCCATTGGCAAGAACCCGCCGGAAGACATCAACGTCATCGTTGAGGTTCCGGTCGGCGGCCAACCGATCAAGTACGAAATGGACAAGGATGCCGGCACGCTCGTCGTCGACCGCTTCCTTTATACCCCGATGACCTATCCGGGCAATTACGGCTTCGTGCCGCACACGCTCTGCCTTGATGGCGATCCGCTGGACGTTCTGATCTGCAACACCCGTCCGCTGGTTCCGGGCTGCGTCATCAACGTGCGCCCGATCGGCGTCATGATGATGGAAGACGATGGCGGCATGGACGAGAAGATCCTTGCCGTTCCGGTTCCGAAGCTGACGCGCCGCTACGACAAGATCACCAACTACACCGATCTTCCGGAAATTACGCTGAAGCAGATCCAGCACTTCTTCGAGCACTACAAGGATCTGGAGCCCGGCAAGTGGGTGAAGATCGGTGGCTGGAAGGATGTTGATTTTGCCAAGCAGATCATCCTGGAATCGATCCAGCGCGCCAAGGACGAGAAGTAAGCGCCTACCGGGCGCGTCACGCGATCAAAGCGTGAAAGCTGAAAATCCTCCGGGTCGTTTCGATCCGGAGGATTTTTTCATTCGAGCAGAAATATCGCCGACGATCAGGCGACCAGCGGGAAGATGCTGTTCCAGAGGAAGGACCGCAGGAAGAAGATGATCAGCAGTACGACGATCGGCGAGATGTCGATGCCGCCGAGATCCGGGAGGAAGCGACGGATCGGGCGCAGGACGGGTTCCGTCACATTGTAGAAAAACTGGCCGAGCGATGCGACGAAACGATTGCTCGAATTGATCACGTTGAACGCATACAGCCACGAGAAGATCGCGCTCCCGATCAGGATCCAGGTAAAGATGCTCAGGGCGAGGTCGATCGTCTGAAAGAGGGCAACCATTCAAGTCTCCATTTCTTGGTTGACAGAGATGTAGACATTGGCGACTTAACGGACAAGTGGATGGGGCCCACGCAATCCGAATCATGTTTAACGCAGGGGCATTCGCCCACAGTTCAAGGTTTTTCCGCCTATGCACCCGTCCTCGGCCGACGACCGTTTCGCGGCGTTCCGGCACTCGTCTTACGCTCGCTTCTTCTTCGCCCGCTTCCTCGGTGCCTTCGCGACCCAGATCCTCAGTGTCTCGGTCGGCTGGCAGATGTATGACAAGACGGGCAGCACCTTCTATCTCGGCCTGATCGGGCTGGTGCAGTTCCTGCCGTCGCTGCTTCTGATCCTGGTCACGGGTTCTGTCGCCGATCGCTATAACCGCCGCGCCATCGTCGCAGCCTGCATGGTGCTGAGCGCGCTCTGCGGCGGTGCACTTCTGGCGCTGACGATTGCGGATGCCTTCGAGCCGACGATCGTCTTTGCCATTCTGGTCGTTTTCGGCATCGAGCGCGCCTTTGCCGCGCCCGCCGTCCAGTCGCTCAGCCCCAATCTCGTTCCGTCGAAGGACTTGTCGAACGCGGTGGCTTGGAACTCCTCCTCCTGGCAGACGGCTTCGATCGTCGGTCCGGTTGCGGGCGGTCTGTTGTATGGCGCCAGTCCGACGATTGCCTATTCCGTCTGCCTCCTGTTCTTCGTCGCAGCCGCCGGCCTCGTCTTCTCCATTCCGCGCCCCGCACAAAGGGTTGCCAACAAGGCCGTCACGCGTGACAGCCTGCTCGCCGGCTTCCGCTTTATCTTCGGCGAGAAAATCGTGCTCGGCGCCATCTCGCTTGATCTGTTCGCCGTGCTTTTGGGGGGTGCGATTGCGCTGATGCCGGTCTTCGCGCGCGACATCCTCACCCTCGGTCCATGGGGGCTGGGACTTCTGCGTGCAGCCCCTGGTGTCGGCGCGATCCTGGTCGCGATCGCCCTTGCCAGCTTCCCGATCCGCCACAATGCCGGAACCTTCATGTTCGTCGGCGTCGCCCTGTTCGGTGTCGGCACCATCATGTTCGGTCTCTCGGAGACTGCCTGGGTTTCGATCCTTGCCCTGATGCTCATGGGTGCGGCCGATATGGCATCCGTCTATGTGCGCGAGACGCTGATTGCGCTCTGGACCCCCGACGAGGTGCGCGGCCGGGTGAATGCGGTCAACATGGTATTTGTCGGTGCCTCCAACGAGCTCGGCGAGTTCCGCGCCGGCACCATGGCGCATTTCATCGGCCCGGTGCCCGCTGTCGTCGTCGGTGGCATCGGCACACTGGCGGTTGCCGGGCTTTGGGCCTTCGGCTTCCCGCAATTGCGCAAGATCGACGGGCTCGAAGCGCCCGAACGTCACGAGGCGCGCTGAGGCGCCTCGAAAATCAGATCGAGAAAGTTTGACAGCCAGGCCTTGAGCGGCGTGTCGAAGATCATGCGCCCCTCGAGATGTTCGCGGCCCTGCTGGGCATTCGGCAGAACGAAGCGGTGCGCCCCATGCACGACCCAGCGATGCATCATGGCCCGCGTCAGTTCGGCGTGGAACTGGACGGCCCAGGCGTTCTCACCATAACGGAAAGCCTGGTTGGGATAGATATCGCCGGTCGCCAGAAGCTTGGCGCCATGGGGCAGGGAGAAGCCCTCCCGATGGAAGTGATAGACCATTTTTGGCCATGGCATCAGCAGGCGCCCATGCTCCGTGGGGCGGATCGGATACCAGCCGATCTCGGTGCGTTCGTCGCGATCCGCCTCAACCTTGCCCCCGAGATGGCGCACCAGCATTTGTGCGCCGAGGCAGATACCAAGGAAGGGCTTGTTCTCCTTCAGCGGCACATCGAGCCAGTTGATTTCCTGTTTGACGAAGTCGTCCGGGTCATTCGCGCTCATCGGGCCGCCAAAAACCACAGCGCCGGCGTGTTCGGCCAGCGTGTCCGGCAGTGACTGCCCGAGAACGGGTCGCCTTATGTCGAGCGGGTAGCCCTTGTCCTCCAGCATCTGGCCCACCCGTCCCGGGCTGGAGCGCTCCTGATGCAGGACGATCAGGATCGGCTGCTTGCGGCTGCGTATTCCGGGTCGTCGGTCAGAGGGCATCGTCGGTGGCTCCAAGGCCCGCCCGCTGGGCGGCCTCCTGCCGCTGGGTGATGCGCGCGCGACCCGAGACGCCCAAGAGATCGGCGACGCGCCAGATGGCGTGGTCTTCCATCTCGCTGCGGGTGCCGTCGGCATAGACGATATCCCAGAGAATGCCGACCAGATGCTGCCGTTCCGCCTCGTCCAGATGACGCTTAAGATCATTGGTAAAGCGGTAGTAGTCCACCGCCTCGTTCTCGGCTGCCTGGCCGGCCGCGAGAACGGCATCGAGCTGCTCGCCATCCAGACCATATTGCTCTTTCAGTATCTCGCGCAGCTTGGCGCGCTCGGCATCCTGGACGATGCCATCGGCCTCCATGACCTGGAAACAGAGTGCAGCCATTGCAATGCGCGGATCATCATGGGCAAAGACGGCCCTGGGGTGATCCTGCATGACGGACTGGAAAAAGGTCTGGAGGCGATCGAGCAGCATTGGGTTCCTGTCAGAACAGCTTGAGGCGGGTCTTGGGTTCGGCGGTTGCCAGAAGCGGATCCTTCACCCCGGGATCGTCCGGTGGTCGACCGAAAAAGGGTTCCGGTGACTTTGCCTCAGCCGGTGCTGCCGTTGCGGGTTCGAGCAAGATCTTGGCTGCGCCATTTGTGTCCAACGGCTTCGACGGCGCAGGCTTTGCCTGCTCGACGATGACCATCTCCGGCTCGTCGGCGTCCACCGGTTCAGCGAAGGTTTCAACCTTGTCTCGGACAGGCGGCAGCGACGCAAGCGCCTGCTCCCCCTGAGACAGGCTCCCCTCTTCGACCGGACCTTCGAGTTGGTCGAAGGGCGTCTTCCACTCGAAAGCGTCGAGACGCCCCGTGATGGGCGAGATCGGCATCCAGCGGTCCGAGACGTGGCCGTCGGCCACCCAGGCCGGATCGCGGGGTGCCTTCAGCGCTTGGCCCATCCAATGGCGGATGCGACCCTGGTCGCCTGTCTCCGCTTCCTCGATATCGGCCAGCAGTAGATAGACGCGTTCGCGCGAACCCATGCGGGCGGCAGCTTCGGCTTTGGTGCGCGCGCGTTTGAAATCCTGCGCATCGAGCGCCGCTTCGGCGACCGCGAGCAGGGATTCGTAGTTGTTCGGCTTCAAGGCTTCCAGTTTTTCCGCCTTTTTCAGGCGATCGGCGGCACTGTCACCGCTCCTTGCCCGCAGATATGCGGCGGCGATTTCCGGATGCGGCTCAATCTTCCAGACCTGCTCCAGCGTGCTTGCCGCTTTGCGCAGGTTGTCTTCGCGGACATAGGCCTTGGCGGCCACGATGGCTGCCGGAACCAGATCCTTCGCCAGCTTCAGCGCTTTCAGCGCGCTGTCGCGGGCAGCGGCCGGTTCTGCCTCCAGTTGGTCCTGAGCGCGTGCCGTTAGAAGTACCGCCTTCAAGCGGTCGGCCTCATGGCGGTCGAGAACATTGGCGATGCGCTGCTGGTCGAGCAGGCGGATCGCATCGTCCCAATGGCCGGCGCGGCAGCGATATTCCAGCGTCGCCTTGGCAGCCCAAGGGAGATAGGGTGCGTGTTCGGCAGCCGTTTCGGCATATTGCCGCGCGGCTTCATGTGCGCCTAAGCGGTTCGCTTCCACATAGAGGCCGCGCAAGCCCAGTTCGCGTGTCTCGGGATCATCAGACATTTCCTGATACAGCCGGCGGGCATCGTCGTGGCGTCCCTCGATCAGGGCCGTCTGTGCGTCCAGTACGCGGATCAGCGGCTCCTGGTCGGCCCGGATCAGGCCACGAGCGCGGGCGCTCATCTTGCGGGCGAGCAGCGCATTGCCGGCGCCGGCCGCGATCAAGCCGGTGGACAGGGCCTGGTAGCCGCGGTCACGCTTGCGAGCGCGGAAGAAGCGGCGCACCGAATGCGGCGAGGTCCACACTGTCTGGATCACCCACCAGAAGGCCATGACGAGCGCGACCAGCGCAACCAGGGCTGTCACTGCAACGAGCAGGGTCGTCTGGTAGCTCTGGCCCTGCCAGACAAGCGAGATGTCGCCCGGGCGATCGGCAATCCAGGAAAAACCGAAGCCGGCAGCAAGGATCAGGGCGAGAAAGAAGAGAACCTTCAAGATTGTCGTCATGCCCTCAGCCCCCATTTCCGGCGACGGTCTTGGACAATGCGCCCGCGACCAGGTCTTCCGCCTCGATGCGGTTTTTCAGGGACTGGCCAAAGTCCGCCGAGGCGGTCTTGCCGGCTTCCGGCAAGGTCTCCCATTCGAGGGAGGCGCCCTTCAGATCGCCGTTCTGCAGCTTGTTTTCCACACGGGCGACGATAGCCTCGGGCGTTTCGCCTTCGACATTCCCGACGGGTCTCACCTTCACCAGGGATTGGGCACTGGCGATCAGCCGGCCCGTCCAGCCTTCGCCGGCTTCGGGCTGGTTGATGGCCGTCAGGATATCGTTGGAGATCTGGCTGAAATCGCGCGAGAGGTCCGATCGGGATGGCAGGCCGGCAGAGGCCATGCGTGACAGCGGGGCGATGGCCGGGTCTTCGGGCGTGACGCTTTTCAGAGCGTCGAGCTCGGAAAGAAACGGACCACCGCGATCAATCGCGGTCTTCAGGCCGGCCAACGCAATGGCGCGGGCCATTTCGACGTCGCTGCGCGGCTCCTCGATCCTGCGTTCGGCTTCGGTCAGGCGCGTCTGGCTCTCGTTGAGGGCCTGCGCATTGCTGGCGATCTGGTCGCGCAGGGCAGTGATCGACTGCTCGGCACCGGCGAGTTTGGTCCGCAGCTCTTCGATGATGTTTGGATCGACGCTCGGCGTCGACGAAGCTTCGGTCGCCTTTGCCTCCAAAGCCGCAATCCGCTCGACCAGTGCTGGATCCGTCGCCTGGTTTGCGGGAGCAGACGCCAGTCGGGCTACATCTGCCTTCAAGGTCGCCAGTTCTGCGCTGTCGATTGCCGGTGCGGATGCCTGTTTTTGCGGGCCGATGCCGGGAATGACGCCCGCATATTGCATGCTGCCGGCGAGGGTCAGGGCGACAAGGCCACCGAATATGCCCGAAGCAATCAGGGCAGACGTCGAAGGTGAGACAGTTGGGGGCGTCGTGTTCGCAGAGGGTTCTTGAGCCGATGATGGCTCGGTTGTGCTGCTGCTATCGGGCGCGATGGTCTGCGCGTCCGGTTCGGCTGGTGTCGTGTCAAACGATGCGGGCTCGGCCGAGGTCTCCGCCACGCGGTCGGCATCAGCAACACCTTCTGCCGGCGCGGCAGTGGCGTCCGCTTCAGAGCCGGCAGCCGCTTCCGTCTCGGCTGTCCTTGCCGTTTCCTCGGCCGTCAGTTCGATCGTGACCGGATCGTCCGGGGATTTCGATCGACGGGGTGGCTTTCCGGAAACCATGGCAACCTCTTCATTTCCCTAGATGGCTTTAAACGTAGTCAGTCCGTGCGGCGATGGGAAGGGTAAAGGACCATTTCCTTGTTCCCCGCCCTAGACGAGATCAAGGAGTAAGTCCTCCCGAGGTTCCATCGGCCAAACTGCATGAGCACGAAATTCTTCTGGCAGGGCCGCGGCAATCTTGTGACTGAGGCAAAGGAAACGGATGTTTTTTAAGATCGAAGAGATCTCCGCCGATTCGACTATCGCCGCAAATTGCCGTGCCGTCTCGGAGGAATAGAGGAGGACGCTCTGCGGCGCAGGTGTCAGGACCTCCAACAATTCCTCGGTCTCTCTCCGGATCGGCAGCATTCGGTAGCATTCGACGACCTCGACACGACGCGATGCGTCGGCAAGGAGCTGCTCAAAGTCCGGCGAACGGGGAGCGCCGGCCAGATAGAGCACAGGCCGTGCCGGATCGAGGTTCGGCGACGAAATGAGATGTCTCGCGAGCGCGGCGCCGTCGCCACTGCCTGCTCCAACAATCTTGAAGCCAAGGTCGCGCGCAGCAGTGGCTGTGGTTTTGCCGACGGCAAAAAGCGGTAAGTCCAGGTAGGGCCGTCGCTCGTCGCGCGAGAGTTTGGCCAAGGCCCGAATTGCCTCGCCGCTTGTTGCAATCAGCGCGGAGCATTGCGGCGCTGGCCCTCGCCGCAGCCCGTCAAGCCTGTGTTGCGCCCTCATCAGCGGGAGCAGAACCGGTTCATGGCCGCGCCTTATCAGCTCTGCGGCCGTGCGTTCGGCCGCCGGCATCGGGCGCGTTACCAGAACGCGCATGGCTCAGGCCCAGCTGTCGAAGAAATCGGGACCGGCCTTGGTGCGGATCGTCCCGCCGGCGGTCGCTCCCAGCACTGCGGCGTTTGTCCGGCTTCCTTCGATCTCCACATCGTGCCAGCGGCTGCCATCGGGCGTGAGGATCATGCCGGCAAAGCGGATCGCGTCGCCGTCCACGGTCGCATGGCCGGCGATCGGGGTGCGGCAGGAACCGTCCAGTGCGCCGAGGAAGGCACGCTCGCAGCTGACGGCATCGAAGGTGTCGTGGTGGTTGATGGCGTCGAGCAGGTCATTGACCCTGTTGTCGCCGATGCGGCTTTCAATGCAGATTGCGCCTTGTGCCGGTGCCGGCGGAAACTCTGTGGGATCGAGCAATTGCGTCGGAACGTCCGGTTTTCCCAGTCGCTTCAGTCCGGCGAAGGCGAGCAGCGTCGCATCCACTTCGCCATCGGCGAGCTTGCGCAGGCGCGTGTCGACCAGGCCGCGGAAGGTGATGACATTGATGTCGGGACGGATACGGCGGATCAAGGCCTGACGACGCAGCGACGACGAACCCACTGTCGCGCCGTGCGGCAGTTCGGCGAGTGTCGGCGCAGTGCGGCCGACGACGGCGTCACGCACATCTTCGCGCGGCAGGAAGGCAGAGAGGAAAAGCCCATCCGGCAGTTTCGTCGGCATGTCCTTGGAGGAATGCACGGCGAAGTCAAGGTCGCCGGAGATCAGTTGTTCTTCCAGTTCCTCGGTGAAAAGGCCCTTGCCGCCGATTTCGGACAAGGCCCGGTCGGTAATCCGGTCGCCCTTTGTCGAGAGCACGACGATCTCGAACATTTCTTCCGGAAGGCCCTGGGCCACCATGAGGCGCGCACGGGTTTCAGAAGCCTGGGCTAGCGCCAGCGGGCTGCCGCGCGTGCCAATGCGGAAAGGTTTTGTTTGCATCCGAACTTGTCCGTTGTTACCGACAGTTTTCGTAGACCGGTTTCTCGGCAACCGCAATCAATGACAGGCTCCATGGCATCCAAACTGCGCATTCTGGGCATCGAAACCAGCTGTGACGAGACGGCAGCAGCTGTCGTCACGCGTATGGAAGATGGCTCTGCCGTGACCGAAGCGGACGTTGTCTTGAGCCAGCTGGACGAACACAGCGCCTATGGCGGCGTCGTGCCGGAAATTGCCGCGCGCGCCCATGTCGATGCGCTGGATACGCTGATCGAGGAAGCCTTGCAGCGCGCGGGCATCACGCTTTCGGATGTCGACGCGATCGCCGCCACCTCCGGTCCGGGATTGATCGGCGGTCTGCTGGTCGGGCTGATGACCGGCAAGGCGCTGGCCATGGCGACGAACAAGCCGCTCTATGCGATCAACCATCTGGAAGGTCATGCGCTGACTGCCCGGCTGACCGATGGCGTTGCCTTTCCCTATCTGATGCTGCTCGTCTCCGGCGGGCATACACAGCTCGTTCTGGTGAAAGGCGTCGGCGAGTATGAGCGCTGGGGTACCACGATTGATGATGCCTTGGGTGAAGCCTTCGACAAGACGGCGAAGCTGCTCGGGCTTCCCTATCCCGGCGGCCCGGCGGTCGAGCGGGCTGCCGCGACGGGGGATGCGAAGCGCTTCGTCTTTCCCCGGCCGCTGGTCGGCGAGGCACGGTTGGATTTTTCCTTTTCCGGTCTGAAGACTGCCGTGCGGCAGGCAGCTGAGGGCATTGCCCCGGTCACGGATCAGGATATCGCGGATATCTGCGCGTCCTTCCAATATGCGATCTCCCGCACTCTGAAAGACCGGATCGGGCGTGGGTTGCAGCGGTTCGCCGAGACATTTCCGGATGTTGCTGAGCCTGCCCTGGTGGTGGCCGGCGGAGTGGCCGCCAACAAGGTGGTTCGGCAGACGCTGGATGAGCTTTGCGCCACGCACGGCTTCCGTTTCGTTGCGCCGCCGCATCATCTGTGCACCGACAATGCCGTGATGATTGCCTGGGCGGGCCTTGAGCGCATGGCGCTCGGTCTGCCGGCCGATCCGCTCGCCGTTGCGCCCCGGTCGCGCTGGCCGCTTGATGCCGATGCCAAGGCGCTACTGGCCTATGGCAAACGGGGGGCCAAGGCGTGAGTGGCCTCCCCTCCATCACCGTCGTCGGCGCTGGCGCCTTCGGCACGGCGCTGGCGGCCGTCATCGCCCAGACGGGCAAGGCCCGCACGCTGCTGATCGGGCGCGATCCATCTGTGATGGCCGATCTCGCGCAGCTTCGTCGTCATGACGCCGCCTTGGCGGGCATCACCCTGCCGTCGGGCCTAAATTATTCCGCCAAAGCCGAAGATCTGGCTGCCGCCGATATCGTGCTTTTCGCCATGCCGTCGCAGGCGCAAATCTCCGCTGCGGATACCTATCGACCGCATCTGAAGCCCGGTGTGCCGGTGGTGATCTGCGCCAAGGGCATCGAGAAGCAAAGCTCGCGCCTGCTGACGGATGTGCTCGAAGGCGCGCTTCCCGATCATCCGATTGCTGTGCTGTCGGGACCTGGATTTGCCGCCGATATTGCCAAGGGTCTACCGACGGCGATGTCTATTGCGGCGCAGGATCTGGTGAGCGCCGAACATCTGGCAAAGGCAATCTCCGGCCAGACCTTCCGTCTCTATGCGTCCGATGACCGGATCGGTGTGCAGTTGGGCGGAGCGTTGAAAAACGTGCTCGCCATCGCCTGTGGCATTGTCGAGGGCATGGGCCTCGGTGATTCCGCCCGCGCGGCACTGATTGCCCGGGGGCTTGCCGAGATGTCGCGGCTTGTCGAAGCGATGGGCGGTCGTGGTGATACCGTGCGTGGCTTGTCCGGGCTCGGCGATCTCGTCCTGACCGCCACAAGCCATCAGTCGCGCAACCTGCGTTTTGGCCTGGCGCTTGGGCGTGGTGAAGCGATCGCCGCGCAGGGTGGGGCGCTTGTCGAAGGCGCCTTTGCGGCTGCCGTGGCGGCGCGGCTTGCCGAGGGGCATCAGATCGAAATGCCGATCACATCGGCCGTTGCCGCCATTATCGATGGCCGGCTGGATATTCCGACCGCGATCACCCAGTTGATGTCGCGGCCGATCACCACCGAATAGAAGCGCTTCCTAGGAGAGACAAGATGCTGTTTGCCGTCATTTGCGCCGATAAGCCCGACCATCTCAACTTGCGGATGGAAACCCGCCCGCCGCATGTCGAGTGGCTGAACGGTCTCAACGCCGCCGGCCAGTTGAAGATTGGTGGCCCGTTCCTCGATGCCAACGGCAAGCCCTGCGGCTCCATGCTGCTGATCGCAGCCGACGATATCGACGCCGCCCGGGCGCTTGCTGCACAGGACCCCTATGCCAAGGCCGGTCTGTTCGAGAGCGTTGAAATCAAGCCCTACAACTGGGTCTTCAACAATCCGGAGGCGTAAGCACGATGGCATTCTGGCTGTACAAGTCCGAGCCGTTCAAGTGGTCCTGGGAAATGCAGAAGGCCAAAGGTGAGGTCGGCGAGGAATGGACCGGCGTTCGCAATTATCTCGCGCGCAACAACATGCGGGCGATGAAAATCGGCGACAAGGGGTTCTTCTACCACTCCAACGAGGGTCTGGAGGTCGTCGGTATCGTCGAGGTCTGCGCGTTGTCGCATCCGGATTCGACGGCTGAAGGTGATGCCCGGTGGGATTGCGTCGACATCCGCGCCGTCTGCGACATGCCGAAGCCGGTGAGTCTGAAAGACGTCAAGGCGAATGAAAAGCTCGCCAAGATGGCGCTTGTCACCTCGATGCGGCTGTCCGTTCAGCCGGTGACCGAAGACGAGTATTTCGAGATCTGCCGCATGGGTGGTCTTGAAAACCCACCCGTCTGATTGCTTGCCCGTGAAGACCGATCCCGAACAGTTCATCCTTGGCAATACCAGCCCGATCGCGCCGCCGCATGTGCCGGAGATCCGGCTGCATCTGGCAAGCGAGGTGCATGATCTCTGGCTGAAGACCGAGGCGGATCTGGAAGCGATCGGCCTGCCCCCACCGTTCTGGGCCTTTGCCTGGGCGGGAGGGCAGGGGCTCGCGCGTCATGTGCTCGATCATCCGGAGATTGTTCGCGGCAAGCGCGTGCTGGACTTCGCCAGCGGCTCCGGGCTCGTGGCCATTGCTGCGGCGATGGCGGGCGCCAGTGAGGTGCTGGCCGCAGACATCGATCCCTGGGCTCGCACAGCGGTGCGGCTCAATGCCGCGCTGAATCACGTGACGATCGCCTTCACCGACGATGACTTGATCGGCCTTTCGGTGGATGTCGATGTCGTGTTGGCCGGGGATGTGTTTTACGACAGTGCCTTTGCACAGTCGCTGACGCTGTGGTTCGAGCAGTTGGCGAAGGCGGGTTGTGAGGTGCTGGTCGGTGATCCCGGACGTAGCTACCGCCCGACGGCGCGGCTAGAGCCACTTGCCACCTATATGGTGCCGGTCACGCGCGTCCTGGAGGATGCCGAGGTGAAGAAGACCACGGTCTGGCGCTTCGTCTAGCGGACGGGCCTGATCACGCAGACTCCGGCTTCGAAAGAGCAGGCGCTATCTTCGTTTTCAACTGAGATTTCAATGATCCGGGCCTTCGGTGCCGGAACGATCACTGCGCGGTGGTTGGCGCGTCTGTCGAAGGCCATAAAGATGCCGTTGCCCTTGATGCGCACGGCCGAAAGGTCTCCGGCAAAGGTGCCGACGCCGGGTACGACGGAGGGCAGGCCGTTGCCGCCTATGACACTCTGCTGGTGTTGATGGTGGTGATGCGGGTGACGATCCATCATCCTGTCGCCCGCCACAGCGAGGGTTGAAGAGACGAGGATCGGCAATGCGGAAGCCAGGGCTACGCGAAACAGTGGCATCGGGGCACTCTCCGGATCATGGTTAACCAAGGGTTAACGCACAATGCCGGATAAAGTCGCTAAAGTCATCCATTGACTTGATTTTTTCGTACTGAAGCGTGGGTCGATCCGTGATGCTAAAGTTCTATTCACGCGAATCGATTAAATTGAAATCGTCAAGCGAATGTGCTTGTCGTCAGGGTGTTCGGGGATTAAACGTCGCCATGATGCAATGCACCACTTACGTTTTGGCGCTGTTGCTCCTGGAATGTCCGAAGTTTCGGACCGCATCGAGACGCCGCGAGGTTTAGATGGCGAATGTGACAAAAAACCGGCCTCTGTCGCCGCATCTGCAAGTTTACAAGCTTATTCCGACCATGTTGATGTCGATTCTGCACCGCATTACCGGCGGCGCGCTCTATTTCGGCACGGTCCTGGTTGCCTGGTGGCTGATCGCCGCGTCGACCGGCGCTGACTATTTCGAGTGGGTCAACTGGTTCATGGGCACCATCCTCGGTCGTCTGATCCTGTTCGGCTTCACCTGGGCGCTGCTGCACCACATGCTCGGGGGCTTGCGCCATCTGATGTGGGATGTCGGCTATGGCTTCGACAAGCATTTCTCCACCAAGCTCGCCAAGGCGAACATCATCGCGTCGGTCGTCCTGACCCTGGTGGTCTGGGTCATCGCCTATATCATCCGCACCTGAGGCATTTTCCATGGATATGCGCACTCCGCTCGGTAAGGTCCGCGGCCTTGGCTCTGCCAAGGAGGGGACCGAACATTTCTGGCGTCAACGAATGACCGCCGTCGCTAACATCCCGCTGATCCTGTTTTTCGTGGGCTTCCTGGTGATGTACAACGGCGCGCCTTATGCCGAAGTGGTCGGCGCATTGTCGCACCCACTGGTCGCAGTCGTCATGGCTCTGGTCGTGGTTTCGGCCCTGATCCATATGAAGCTGGGCATGCAGGTGATCATTGAGGATTATGTCCATGCCGAGATCCCCAAGCTGCTGCTTCTGATGCTCAACACATTCTTCGCGATCCTGATTGGCGGTCTCTGTCTTTTCGCCATCTTGAAGATCGCTTTCGTAGGGTAATTCAACATGGCAACCATTCATAATTTCGCCCAGACCGGCAAAGCCTATACCTATGTTGACCATTCCTACGACGTGGTCGTGGTGGGTGCCGGTGGCGCGGGTCTCCGCGCGACGCTCGGCATGGCCGAACAGGGTTTCAAGACGGCCTGCATCACCAAGGTTTTCCCGACGCGCAGCCATACTGTTGCGGCGCAGGGCGGCATTGCCGCGTCACTGACCAACATGACGCCGGACTGCTGGCAGTGGCATCTCTACGACACCGTCAAGGGTTCCGACTGGCTCGGCGACGTCGACGCCATGCAGTATCTCGCCATGGAAGCGCCGAAGGCGGTTTATGAGCTCGAGCATTACGGCGTTCCCTTCTCGCGTAACGAAGAAGGCAAGATCTATCAGCGGCCGTTCGGCGGTCACATGCAGAACTACGGCGAAGGCCCGCCGGTCCAGCGTACCTGCGCTGCTGCCGACCGCACCGGCCACGCTATCCTGCACACGCTCTACGGCCAGTCGCTGCGCAACAACGCCGAATTCTTCATCGAGTATTTCGCGCTCGATCTGATCATGTCGGATGACGGCAGCCGCTGCACCGGCGTCGTTGCCTGGAACCTCGACGACGGCACGATCCATCGCTTCTCGGCGAAGATGGTGGTGCTGGCGACAGGCGGCTACGGCCGTGCCTATTTCTCGGCGACCTCGGCGCATACCTGCACCGGCGATGGCGGCGGCATGATCGCCCGCGCCGGCCTGCCTCTGCAGGACATGGAATTCGTCCAGTTCCACCCGACGGGCATCTATGGCGCCGGCTGCCTGATCACCGAAGGTGCGCGCGGCGAAGGCGGTTATCTGGTCAATTCCGAAGGCGAGCGTTTCATGGAGCGTTATGCTCCCTCGGCCAAGGATCTTGCCTCGCGTGACGTCGTCTCGCGCTGCATGACGATGGAAATCCGTGAAGGCCGCGGCGTCGGCAAGAACAAGGACCACATCTACCTGCATCTCGACCATCTCGATCCCGCCGTTCTGCACGAGCGCCTGCCGGGCATTTCCGAGAGCGCCAAGATCTTTGCCGGCGTTGATGTGACCCGCGAGCCGATCCCGGTCCTGCCGACCGTTCACTACAATATGGGCGGCATCCCGACGAACTATTGGGGTGAAGTTCTGAACGCCGATAGCGCCAATCCGGAGCGCATCCTGCCCGGCCTGATGGCTGTCGGTGAAGCCGGCTGCGCCTCGGTGCATGGTGCAAACCGCCTCGGCTCGAACTCGCTGATCGACCTTGTCGTCTTCGGACGAGCGGCTGCCATCCGTGCGGCTGAGGTCATCGACAGGGCTTCGGCGATCCCGGCACTCGACGTCGCTGCCTGCGACAAGATCATGGAACGTTTCGACAAGACGCGCCACGCCGCCGGCCAGACGCCGACCGCCGTGCTGCGTGACAAGATGCAGCGCGCCATGCAGGAAGATGCGGCGGTCTTCCGCACGCAGGAATCGCTGGAAAGCGGCTGCAAGCGTCTGTCGGCCATCTGGAGCGAACTGCCTGACATCAAGGTCACCGACCGCTCGCTGATCTGGAACTCCGATCTGGTCGAGACGCTCGAGCTGCACAACCTGATGGCCAACGCGATCACCACGGTCTACGGCGCTGAAGCGCGCAAGGAAAGCCGCGGTTCGCACGCCCGCGAAGACTTTGTCGATGGTCCGTTTGGCGGCCGCGACGACGTTAACTGGCGCAAGCATACGCTGGCTTGGGTCGGCGAAAGTGGCGAGGTCAAGCTGGACTACCGTCCGGTTCATACCGAGCTCATTGCCGATGGCATCGATCTGCAGAAGATCGCGCCGAAGGCCCGCGTGTACTGAGATGATGGAAAGTTCGAGTGCACAACCGGAGGCCCCTTTGCCCGGAGGAAAACTCCGGGCAGCCTTCCCGTTGTTCATGCGAAAGGACTTCGAAGTATCAGTGAACCAAGCTCATTATGAGGTTGGAGTAGATAATATCTACCCTGCCGCTTTGCGCGAGATGATAAGTGCGGCGATCGTCACCTACCAACTGCAGAACAAATCGATCGACAACGTCCGCAAGAACTATCTACGGGATCTGCATTATGAAGAAGATCCCGGCGGCGCTTCGAGGATGGACCGGGCGTGCAAGGCCCGCTGCTTTGCTCAGATCAATCGCATTGATGCAGTTCTGAAAGCGTATCCGCCACTTTTGTTGAGGCCGCCAACAGTCGGCGAGTGGATCGGAGACCTCACGCTACTCCGTATCCAGTATAGCTTCGAACGCGCTTTCGCTGAGGCTGACAAAGGAGCTCTGTTCGAGTCAGTAGCCATTGCACGTATGATACTAGAGCAACTGGCATGGACAGATGCAATTCGTCCTCACAACGACATTGAAGTCGTGAAGTCGAAATCTGCATCTAAGGCCATTGCGAGCCTTGCAAAGAAGATCCCGGATGTGGGACGCCTATATGGGTGGATGAGTAATCACGTTCATTGGGAATATGAAGCTCATAGCAAAGTGATCACCTCAGACGGCGAATACGACGGTGCCCTCTATGCGAACTCGGAGTTTAAGGCGATTGCATTCGCAATGCTTATCGCCCTTACGTTGATCATCACTAAGGTTTTCAATAGCTTCATCGCTTCGTATTCAAGCCTCAGTGAAACTGCTGAAGCAAACGGTTGGTACTCCCATCAGAAGGATTTCAACCCATTGATGATGATCGATGAAATTCGCAAACTGTCGGACGATGCTCCCGACTTACTTACTCTCATGAAAATCGTGAAAGTGGCTGAAGCAGATGGTTGAACTCGCTCTCCCCAAGAATTCCCAGGTCACCGAAGGCAAGGTCTGGCCCAAACCCGCAGACGCCAAGAACGTCCGGGAATACCGGATCTATCGCTGGAGCCCGGATGATGGCGCCAATCCGCGCATCGATACCTTCTACATCGATGTCGACGATTGTGGTCCGATGGTGCTTGACGGGCTTCTCTACATCAAGAACAACATCGACCCGACGCTGACGCTGCGCCGGTCATGCCGTGAGGGTATTTGTGGTTCCTGCGCGATGAACATCGACGGGACCAATACGCTTGCCTGCACCAAGGGCATGGAAGAGATCGACGGCACCGTGAAGGTTTATCCGCTGCCGCATCTGCCGGTCGTGAAGGACCTCGTTCCGGATCTCAGCAACTTCTACGCCCAGCATCGCTCGATCGAGCCCTGGCTGAAGACGGTGTCACCGCCGCCGGCCAAGGAGTGGAAGCAGAGCCATGACGACCGCCAGAAGCTCGACGGTCTCTACGAGTGCATCCTCTGCGCCTGCTGCTCGACCTCCTGTCCGAGCTACTGGTGGAACGGGGATCGTTATCTCGGTCCGGCTGTCCTGTTGCAGGCCTATCGCTGGCTGATCGACTCCAGAGATGAAGCAACGGGCGAGCGCCTCGACAACCTCGAGGATCCCTTCCGTCTCTATCGCTGCCACACGATCATGAACTGCGCTCAGGCCTGCCCGAAGGGGCTCAACCCGGCCAAGGCGATCGCCGAAATCAAGAAGATGATGGTCGAGCGCCGTAGCTGACATCGTTCACGACATTGCGAGGCCGCCCGAGACCTGTTTCGGGCGGCCTTACTTTGTCCGTATAGTGCCGGCTATAGATCGCGCGGATATGGAACTTGATTAACCATATCGACGTAACATATTTCTAACCCAGTTGTACGGCAAGTTGCGACGCGGGTCGCAAGAGCGGGAGTGTCATAATGAAATCTTTCCATGCGGTCACGGGAGTTGCCATTCTCTTGGCGCTCGCAGGTTGCCAGCGTACGTCCTATAACAGCATGGACAGTGCCAATAGCGCCTTGCCGCCGCTTCAGGCCCAGCCGGTTCCTTCCGTCCAGTCGGGGCAGCTTCCGCCTCCCGGTGGAACCGATCCATCGCAGTTTCCGGCAGCGCCGGCAAATACAGCGGCAGCCGCCAGTGCGGCCACCGCGCCGGGCACGGCCCTCGACGTGACCAAGGAGTCGATGGTTGGAAACTGGCGCGTGCAGAGCGCTGGCGCCAGCTGCGACATGTTCCTGACGCTCACCAACCTCGGTAGCGGCTCGCGTGGCGGTACCCGCGGTTGCACCGGTGAGCTGACGGCGATGAATTCCTGGGAAGTGGCCGGCAAGCAAGTGGTTCTCAAGGACCGCAATGGCAACAGCATTGGTAGCCTGTACAAAACTGCGGATGCCCGCTTCGACGGTAGCACCAGTTCCGGCCAACCGGTCAGCCTGAGCCGCTAATCCCATCTCCATCCTGCGACGGCCGCCCGGCCGTCGCCGAGGATCGCTCCCATGCAGCCCATTCCCGACTATGCTTTGAGCGTCGTCGAACAATTGCGCGCGATGACACAGGCAGGCACCCTGCAGCCGGATGCGGCCCAGATGCAGGTGGCGGCCAAGCTCGACCGTATCTTGACCGAACTCAAGGCTCGCAAGCCAGCATCCAAATCCAGTGCGCTTGGCTGGATGTTCGCCCAGAAACGCAAGCCGCAGACGCCAATCAAGGGTCTGTATGTCCATGGCAGCGTCGGGCGCGGCAAGACCATGCTGATGGATCTTTTCTTCAAACTTGCCCCGATCGAGAACAAGCGTCGCGCCCATTTCCATGAATTCATGGCCGATGTGCACAGCCGTATCCATGCGCATCGGCAGAAACTGAAGGCAGGAGAAACGAAACAGGCTGACCCCGTGCCGCCGGTGGCAGCGGCTCTGCGGGACGAGGCGCAGCTCCTGTGCTTCGACGAATTCACCGTCACCGATATTGCCGATGCGATGATCCTGGCCCGTTTGTTCACCGAGCTTTTTGCACGAGGCTGCATTCTTGTCGCCACCTCGAATGTCGAGCCGGACAATCTCTATCCGGACGGCCTGAATCGCGGCCTTTTCCTGCCCTTCGTCTCCCTGCTGCAGCAATATGTTGACGTGTCGTCGCTCGACTCGCCAACGGATTACCGCTTGGAAAAGCATGAGGGCCTGCCGGTCTATGTGGCGCCGCTTTCTGCCGAGACGACTGCCAGCCTCGACCGTGCCTGGTTGCGGGTGACCGGCGGGCAGCGGGAGGTTGCGGCGGCGATCGAGATGAAAGGGCGGACGGTCGAGATCCCCAGAGCATCGGGTCGCTGTGCCCGCTTCACTTTCGAAGAGCTCTGCGCGCGCCCGCTCGGTGCCTCCGATTTTCTCGCCATCGCCCAGCGTTTCGACATCGTCTTTGTCGAGAACATCCCCTATCTGGGGCCGGAAAAGCGCAACGAGACGAAGCGTTTCATCATTCTGATCGACGCGCTTTACGATGCGCGGGTGCGGTTTTTTGCCTCCGCAGTCGCGATGCCGGAGGCCCTTCTCACCGAAAAAAAGGGCACCGAAGGCTTCGAATTCGACCGCACGGTCTCGCGCCTTTTTGAGATGCGCAGTGCGGACTACCTCGCCGATCATGAGCAGATTCGCGCCGAAACGTGACGATCGTGTGACATAAATTCTTACCTTTACGTAAGAATTTTATGTTCTAACCGATTGAAATTCATGCACGGAAAATTATCGATTGCGATTCTATTAGCTTGGGTCTATGCGGTCTGTCCACAAGGACAGGCTAACACTTCGTCTCGACCTTGGTTTTGGATCTAAAAGGAAGCTCTGCAATGGCGCGCAAAAAGATCGCTCTTATCGGTTCTGGTATGATTGGTGGAACGCTGGCGCATCTCGCCAGTCTGAAGGAACTCGGCGACATAGTCCTGTTCGACATTGCTGATGGCATCCCGCAGGGCAAGGGCCTGGATATCGCCCAGTCCGGTCCGGTCGAAGGCTTCAATGCCAAGCTGTCTGGCGCGAGCGATTACGCCGCCATCGAAGGTGCTGACGTCTGCATCGTCACCGCCGGTGTTGCCCGCAAGCCGGGCATGAGCCGCGACGACCTGCTCGGCATCAACCTCAAGGTCATGGAACAGGTTGGCGCCGGCATCAAGAAGTATGCCCCGAACGCCTTCGTCATCTGCATCACCAACCCGCTCGACGCAATGGTCTGGGCCCTGCAGAAGTTCTCGGGCCTCCCGGCCAACAAGGTCGTCGGCATGGCCGGCGTGCTCGACTCGGGCCGCTTCCGCCACTTCCTCTCGGAAGAATTCAACGTATCCGTTCAGGACGTCACAGCCTTCGTTCTCGGCGGTCATGGCGACACGATGGTGCCGCTCGCTCGCTACTCGACCGTTGGCGGCATTCCGCTGACCGACCTTGTCAAGATGGGTTGGGTCACCAAGGAGCGCCTCGAAGAAATTATCCAGCGCACCCGTGACGGTGGCGCCGAGATCGTCGGCCTGCTGAAGACCGGCTCGGCCTATTACGCACCGGCTGCGTCTGCCATCGAGATGGCTGAGTCCTACCTCAAGGACAAGAAGCGCGTTCTGCCCTGCGCCGCCTATCTCACCGGCCAGTATGGCGTGAAAGACATGTATGTCGGCGTGCCCGTCATCATCGGCGAAGGCGGTGTCGAGCGCATCATCGAGATCGACCTGAACAAGGCCGAGGAAGAAGCCTTCCAGAAGTCCGTTGGCGCCGTCGCCAGCCTCTGCGAAGCCTGCATCAATATCGCCCCGGCTCTCAAGTAACAGCCTTTCGGCCCGGACAGGGCGGCCCAAGACAGGGACACGACGATGAACATTCATGAATATCAGGCCAAGGCTCTTCTGAAAAGCTTTGGCGCACCGGTCGCCGAAGGTGTGGCGATCTTTTCCGCAGACGAAGCCGAAGCTGCTGCCAAGCAGCTTCCCGGCCCGCTTTACGTGGTCAAGAGCCAGATCCATGCGGGCGGCCGCGGCAAGGGCAAGTTCAAGGAACTGCCGGCTGAAGCCAAGGGCGGCGTCCGTCTCGCCTTCTCGATCGACGAAGCCAAGGCGCATGCGAAGGAAATGTTCGGCAACACGCTGGTAACTGCCCAGACCGGCGAAGCCGGCAAGCAGGTCAACCGTCTCTATATCGAAGACGGCGCCGACATCGCCCGCGAACTCTACTGCTCGCTGCTCGTCGATCGCTCGGTCGGCCAGGTTGCCTTCGTCGTGTCGACCGAAGGCGGCATGGACATCGAAGCTGTCGCCCATGATACGCCGGAAAAAATCCACACGATCGCCATCGACCCGCTGACGGGTGTGACGGACGCGGATGTTGCTGCCATCTCTGGGGCACTCGAGCTTTCGGGCGCGGCTGCGGAAGATGCCAAGTCGCTCTTCCCGATCCTCTACAAGGCCTTCGTCGAGAAGGACATGGCGCTGCTTGAGGTCAACCCGCTGATCGTCATGAAGAATGACCATCTGCGCGTGCTCGACGCCAAGATGTCGTTCGACGGCAATGCGCTGTTCCGCCACGACGACGTCAAGGCGCTGCGCGACGAGACCGAAGAAGACGCCAAGGAAATCGAAGCCTCCAAGTGGGACCTCGCCTATGTTGCCCTCGACGGCAATATCGGCTGCATGGTCAATGGTGCCGGTCTCGCCATGGCGACGATGGACATCATCAAGCTGTACGGCAAGGAGCCGGCAAACTTCTGCGACGTCGGCGGTGGCGCCGGCAAGGAGAAGGTCGCGGCTGCCTTCAAGATCATCACGGCTGACCCGAAGGTCGAGGGCATCCTCGTCAACATCTTCGGCGGCATCATGAAGTGCGACGTCATTGCGGAAGGCGTTGTCGCCGCCGTGCAGGAAGTCGGCCTCAAGGTTCCGCTCGTCGTGCGCCTCGAAGGCACCAATGTCGAACTTGGCAAGAAGATCCTGAACGAATCCGGCCTCGCGATCACCGCGGCCGACGATCTGGACGACGCTGCCAAGAAGATCGTCGCGGCGATCAAGGGCTAATCTGAGGGACCTAACTGATGTCTATTCTTGTAAACAAGAACACCAAGGTCCTCGTCCAGGGCCTGACCGGCAAGACCGGTACCTTCCACACCGAACAGGCGCTGGCTTACTACGGCACGCAGATGGTCGGCGGTATCCATCCGAAGAAGGGTGGCGAAATCTGGACCGGTTCGAAGGGTGAAAGCCTGCCGATCTTCGCCTCGGTTGCCGAAGCCAAGGAACGCACCGGTGCCGATGCATCGGTCATTTACGTTCCGCCGGCAGGTGCCGCTGACGCCATCATCGAAGCGATCGATGCCGAGATCCCGTTTATCACCTGCATCACCGAGGGTATCCCGGTCATGGACATGGTGAAGGTCAAGGCCAAGCTCGACAAGTCGAAGTCGCGTCTGCTCGGCCCGAACTGCCCGGGCATCCTGACACCGGAAGAATGCAAGATCGGCATCATGCCGGGTTCGATCTTCCGCAAGGGTTCGGTCGGCATTGTGTCGCGCTCGGGAACACTTACATACGAAGCTGTGTTTCAGACCTCGAACGAAGGCCTCGGCCAGACGACCGCTGTCGGCATCGGCGGCGACCCGGTCAAGGGCACCGAATTCATCGACGTGCTGGAGATGTTCCTCGCCGATCCGGCCACGACCTCGATCATCATGATCGGCGAAATCGGCGGTTCGGCTGAAGAAGATGCGGCTCAGTTCCTGATCGACGAAGCCAAGAAGGGCCGCAAGAAGCCGATGGCAGGCTTCATCGCCGGTCGTACGGCGCCGAAGGGCCGCACCATGGGTCATGCCGGCGCTGTCGTCTCCGGCGGCAAGGGCGATGCCGAATCCAAGATCGCTGCCATGGAAGCGGCCGGCATCAAGGTTTCGCCCTCGCCGGCACGCCTCGGCAAGACGCTGGTCGAAGTCCTCAAGGGCTGAGACATCAGAAGAACAAGCCAGGCGAAGGGTAGCTGCGGCAAACCTTCGCCTGGAATTCGCATTGGAACGACGATTCGCTTCGGTGATCGAGAGTGGCAGGCCGGGCATCCGGCCATCAATTCTAGTCGGGAGGCGGGCCAGGGCGCTCGCGAAACACCATGGGTAGGCAAGAAGCCAACGAGCAGTTTCTGATCACGTCGTTCCTCGACGGGCAGAATGCGGCCTATATCGAACAGCTTTACGCACGTTATGAAGAAGATCCCTCGTCGGTCTCCGACGAGTGGCGGGCCTTCTTCAAGGCGCTGGCCGACAATCCGACCGATGTGAAGAAGGCCGCAAAGGGTGCCTCCTGGCAACGCAAGAACTGGCCGATCGCCGAAGGTGGCGATCTCGTCAATGCGCTCGACGGCAATTGGGGCGTGGTCGAGAAGGTCATCGAAAAGAAGGTGCAGGCCAAGGTCGAAGCGACCGCCGCCTCTGCCGGCAAGCCGGTATCAGAAGCCGAAGTCATGCAGGCGACGCGGGATTCCGTGCGCGCCATCATGATGATCCGTGCCTATCGCATGCGTGGCCATCTGCATGCCAATCTCGATCCGCTGGGCATTGCCGCTCCGGTCGAGGACTATAACGAATTGTCGCCGGCAGCCTACGGCTTCACGGAAGCCGACTACGGCCGCAAGATCTTCATCGACAACGTGCTGGGGCTGGAATACGCCACCATCCCGCAGATGCTCGACATCCTGCAGCGGACCTATTGCTCGACGCTCGGCGTCGAATTCATGCATATCTCCAACCCCGAAGAAAAGGCCTGGATTCAGGAGCGAATCGAAGGCCCCGGCAAGGGCGTCGAATTCACGCCGAACGGCAAGAAGGCCATCCTGCAGAAGCTGATCGAGGCCGAAGGCTTCGAACAGTTCATCGACGTCAAGTACAAGGGCACCAAGCGCTTTGGTCTCGACGGTGGTGAATCGCTGATCCCGGCGCTCGAACAGATCATCAAGCGCGGCGGCCAGGACGGTCTGGAAGAGGTCGTGCTCGGCATGGCCCACCGCGGCCGTCTGAACGTTCTGACCAACGTCATGCACAAGCCGCATCGCGCCGTGTTCCACGAGTTCAAGGGCGGCTCGTTCAAGCCCGACGAAGTCGAAGGTTCCGGCGACGTGAAGTACCATCTCGGCGCTTCCTCGGACCGTGAGTTCGACGGCAACAAGGTGCATCTGTCGCTGACGGCGAACCCGTCGCATCTGGAAATCGTCAACCCTGTGGTCATGGGCAAGGCCCGCGCCAAGCAGGACCAGCTCGCCAAGGTCTGGGATGGCGACGTCATCCCGCTCAAGGAACGCGCCAAGGTTCTGCCACTGCTGCTGCATGGTGACGCGGCCTTTGCCGGCCAGGGCGTTACGGCTGAAATCCTTGGCCTGTCCGGTCTGCGCGGCCACCGCGTTGCCGGCACGCTGCACGTCATCATCAACAACCAGATCGGCTTCACCACGAACCCGGCCTTCTCGCGCTCGTCGCCTTATCCGTCCGACGTTGCGAAGATGATCGAGGCGCCGATTTTCCATGTGAACGGTGATGACCCGGAAGCGGTCGTCTATGCGGCCAAGGTCGCGACCGAATTCCGCATGAAGTTCCATAAGCCTGTCGTCGTCGACATGTTCTGCTATCGCCGCTTCGGCCACAACGAAGGCGACGAGCCCAGCTTCACGCAGCCGAAGATGTACAAGGAGATCCGCGCTCACAAGACGGTCGTGCAGATCTACGGCGAACGTCTGATCGCGGAAGGCCTGATCACCGAAGGCGAACTGGAAAAGATGAAGGCCGACTGGCGCGCCCATCTCGAACAGGAATTCGAGGCCGGCCAGAGCTACAAGCCGAACAAGGCCGACTGGCTTGATGGTGCCTGGTCGGGTCTCAGGACCGCCGACAATGCCGATGAGCAGCGTCGCGGCAAGACCGCCATGCCGATGAAGCAGTTGAAGGAAATCGGCCGCAAGCTGTCGACCATCCCAGAAGGCTTCAAGGCGCATCGCACCATCCAGCGCTTTATGGAAAACCGTGCGCAGATGATCGAGACCGGCGAAGGCATCGACTGGGCCATGGGCGAAGCGCTTGCCTTCGGCTCGCTCGTGGTCGATGGTCACAAGATCCGTCTGTCCGGCCAGGATTGCGAACGCGGCACGTTCTCGCAGCGTCACTCGGTTCTCTACGATCAGGAAACCGAAGAGCGCTACATCCCGCTCGCCAACCTTGCGCCGACCCAGGCCCGCTACGAAGTCATCAATTCGATGCTCTCGGAAGAAGCCGTGCTCGGTTTCGAATACGGCTATTCGCTGGCCCGTCCGAATGCGCTGACGCTCTGGGAAGCCCAGTTCGGCGACTTTGCCAACGGCGCGCAGGTCGTCTTCGACCAGTTCATCTCGTCGGGTGAACGCAAGTGGCTGCGTATGTCCGGTCTCGTCTGCCTGCTGCCGCATGGCTATGAAGGCCAGGGTCCGGAGCACTCCTCGGCCCGCCTTGAGCGGTGGCTGCAGATGTGCGCCGAAGACAACATGCAGGTCGCCAACGTCACGACACCGTCGAACTACTTCCACATCCTGCGCCGCCAGGTGAAGCGCGACTTCCGCAAGCCGCTGATCCTGATGACGCCGAAGTCCCTGCTGCGCCACAAGCGTGCGACCTCGAGCCTTGCCGAAATGGCCGGCGAAAGCTCGTTCCACCGCCTGCTGTGGGACGATGCGGAAGTCATCAAGGACGGCCCGATCAAGCTGCAGAAGGATGCGAAGATCCGGCGTGTCGTCATGTGCTCCGGCAAGGTCTATTACGACCTTCTCGAAGAGCGCGAAAAGCGCGGCATCGACGACATCTACCTGCTGCGCATCGAACAGCTCTATCCGTTCCCGGCCAAGGCGCTCATCAATGAGCTCTCGCGCTTCCGCAATGCGGAAATGGTCTGGTGCCAGGAAGAGCCGAAGAACATGGGCGGCTGGTCCTTCATCGATCCCTATCTGGAATGGGTGCTCGCTCACATCGACGCCAAATATCAGCGGGTGCGCTACACCGGCCGTCCGGCTGCCGCATCGCCGGCAACGGGCCTGATGTCCAAGCACCTCGCCCAGCTCGAAGCCTTCCTCGAGGACGCACTGGGCGGTTGATCCGCCCAGTCCTTCCCTCGCAGACCGAAACCTTCTCTGACCAACGGAATTGAGATCATGGCCACTGAAATCCGCGTACCCACCCTCGGCGAATCCGTCAGCGAAGCCACCATCGGCACCTGGTTCAAGAAGGTCGGCGACACCGTCAAGGCCGACGAACCGCTCGTCGAACTGGAAACCGACAAGGTCACGGTTGAAGTTCCGTCGCCGGTCTCTGGCGTGCTGACCGAGATTGTCGCGCAAAACGGCGAAACTGTCGGCCTCGGTGCCCTTCTTGGCCAGATCGCCGAAGGTGCTGCTGGTTCCGCTGGTGCGGCTGCGCCGGCACCTGCCGCTGCTCCGGCCCCTGCTGCTGCGCCTGCTCCGGCCGCTGCTACTCCGGCTGCACCGTCTGCCATGCCAGCTGCTCCGGCAGCCGCCAAGCTTGCTGCTGACAACAACATCTCGACCTCCGACGTCGATGGCTCCGGCAAGCGCGGCCAGGTGTTGAAGGGCGACGTGCTCGCCGCCATCGCCAAGGGCGTTGCTGCACCGGCCCCGGCCGCTGCCCCCGCCGCCCCGCGTCCGGCTTCCACAGCTGACGATGCGTCGCGTGAAGAGCGCGTGAAGATGACGCGTCTGCGCCAGACGATCGCTCGCCGCCTCAAGGACGCCCAGAACACGGCCGCCATGCTGACCACCTATAACGAGGTGGACATGAAGGCTGTCATGGACCTGCGCAACAAGTACAAGGACATCTTCGAGAAGAAGCACGGCGTGAAGCTGGGCTTCATGGGCTTCTTCACCAAGGCCGTCACGCACGCGCTCAAGGAACTGCCGGCCGTCAACGCCGAGATCGACGGCACCGACATCATCTACAAGAACTACTGCCACATCGGCGTTGCTGTCGGCACCGACAAGGGTCTGGTTGTGCCGATCGTGCGCGACGCCGACCAGATGTCGATTGCCGGCATCGAAAAGGAAATCGGTCGCCTCGGCAAGGCTGCCCGTGACGGTCAGCTCTCGATGGCCGACATGCAGGGCGGTACATTCACCATCTCCAACGGTGGCGTCTACGGCTCGCTGATGTCGTCGCCGATCCTGAATGCACCGCAGTCGGGTATCCTCGGCATGCACAAGATCCAGGAGCGTCCGGTCGTCGTCGGCGGTCAGATCGTCATCCGCCCGATGATGTATCTCGCCCTGTCCTATGACCACCGCATCGTCGACGGCAAGGAAGCCGTCACCTTCCTCGTGCGCGTCAAGGAAAGCCTTGAGGATCCGGAACGTCTGGTTCTCGACCTCTAAGGAAACATCATGGAACCGGTCTCCGCCACGGCGTCACCTCTCGTCCTGTTGCTCGCCTGGAGTGTCGTCCTTCTGGTTGCGCATATCCTCACTCAGGGCATCCTGGCGACCAAGGAACTGGGCTCGGCATGGAATGCCGGGCCGCGTGACGGAGACAAGGAGCCGACCGGCAAATTTGCCGGCCGTGCGGCCCGCGCGTCGAGCAATTTCCGCGAAACCTATCCGGCCTTCGTGGCGCTTGCCGCTGGCCTGCTGCTCATCGGCGAGACCGGTGGGCTAGGGCTCACCGGCGCCATTGTCTGGTTCATCGGTCGTATCGTCTACTACCCTCTCTACCTCGGTGGCATCCCCTACATCCGCTCGCTCGTCTGGACGGGCTCGATGGTTGGCCTCGGCTTGATGTTCCTCGAACTGGCGTTTTTGAGGTGAGGCATGGGCGCGTCATCAGGAGCAACCGTTCTTCTTGCCGCGCTCGCGCTTTCCCATGCGGCTTCGGCCGCCGATTGCCTGATTGAAAAGGCCACCTTTCGCGAAGCCGAAACCGGGATCGAACTCGTCTTCGCAGCAGCAAGTGGCGAAAACACACCTGTTACGCATGGCTTCACCACGCAAATCGGCAAGGCCAAACTGGACGGCCACGTGATGTACGATGCGGAGATCGAGCGACCCGTGGGGATGCTGATGAACAACTGCCCCGAGGGGGATGTGACCGGCGCTGATCTCGCGGCCTGCACCGTCTGGAAGGGCATCGTCTACGGTGTCGACAAGGCCACCGGCCATGTCGATCTTCTGCCGCCTGAGGGTGCCAACGCTCCGGATGCGCTGCTGCTGCCCGGCTTCGGTCCTGCCGTCATGGCGTCTTCCCTCGGCAAGAGCCTCAAGGCCAGCCCCAGGGACGTCTTCGAGTTCAAGGGATGCGCCGCATGACACTCCGTCCTCTCCTCCTTGTGACTGGCGGAAGCCGCGGCATCGGTGCGGCCGTCGTCCTGAAAGCTGCCAAGGCCGGCTATGATGTTCTGATCAACTTCCGATCCGACGAAGCGTCGGCACAAGCCGTTGCAGACGCTGCCCGTGCCCATGGTGCGAAGGCGGAGATCGTCCAGGGCGATACGGCGACCGAAGAGGGGATTGCTGCGATCTTTGCCGCAGTCGATCGTCTCGGACGGTTGGACGCCTTGGTCAACAACGCCGGCGTGGTCGACCAGACGGCGCGGGTCGAGGACTTCGACCGGGCGCGGCTCGACCGGATGTTTGCGGTCAATGTCATCGGCAAGATCCGCTGCGCGACCGAAGCGGTCCGGCGCATGTCGACCAAACACGGTGGACGTGGTGGAGCGATCGTCAACATCTCCTCGATGGCGGCCGTTCTCGGCAGTCCCGGCCAGTATGTCGATTATGCAGCGGCCAAGGCTGCCGTTGACACCTTTACCGTCGGTCTTTCGCGCGAAGTCGCGACCGAAGGTATCCGTGTCAACGCCATCCGTCCCGGCATCATCGATACGGATATCCATGCCTCCGGCGGTTTGCCGGACAGGGCACGTGATCTCGCGCCGCTTGTTCCGATGCAAAGACCCGGAACGGCGGACGAAGTTGCCGATAGTGTGCTCTACCTCCTTTCTCCTCAGGCTTCCTATGTCACGGGCGCCATCTTGAATGTCAGCGGCGGTCGGTAACCGCCGAAAACGAAGGAAAATCTCATGTCTTATGATGTCATCGTTATCGGTTCGGGCCCCGGCGGCTATGTCTGCGCGATCAAGGCTGCCCAGCTCGGCCTGAAGGTCGCCGTCGTTGAAAAGCGCGCCACCTATGGCGGCACCTGCCTGAACATCGGCTGCATTCCCTCCAAGGCCCTGCTGCATGCCTCGGAAGTGTTCCATCATGCCGCCCACGGCATGGCCGATCTCGGTGTGGAGGTCGGCGCACCGACGCTCAACCTCGGCAAGATGATGGCGCACAAGGATGCGACGGTTAAGTCCAACGTCGAGGGCGTCGCCTTCCTGTTCAAGAAGAACAAGATCGACGGCATCCAGGGCACGGGCAAGATTCTCTCCGCCGGCAAGGTCGAAGTCACCAATGATGCGGGCGAAGTTCAGGTACTCGAGACGAAGAATATCGTCATCGCCACCGGCTCCGACGTCGCTGGCATCCCGGGCGTTGCCGTCGATATCGACGAAAAGATCATCGTCTCCTCCACCGGCTGCATCGCGCTGGACAAGGTGCCGGCCAAGATGATCGTCGTCGGCGGCGGCGTCATCGGCCTCGAACTCGGCTCCGTCTGGTCGCGCCTCGGCGCCAAGGTCACCGTTGTCGAATATCTCGACACGATCCTCGGTGGCATGGACGGCGAAGTCTCCAAGCAGTTCCAGCGTATCCTTGCCAAGCAGGGCATCGAGTTCAACCTCGGCGCCAAGGTCACCGGCGTCGAGAAGTCGGGCGAGGGCGCCAAGGTCACGTTTGAGCCGGTCAAGGGTGGTGAAGCCCAGACGATCGATGCCGACGTGGTTCTGGTTGCCACCGGCCGCAAGCCTTACACCGCAGGCCTCGGCCTCGAAGGTGCCGGCGTTGCCCTCGACAATCGCGGTCGTGTTGAGATCGACGGCCACTACCGTACCAACGTCGCCGGCATCTATGCCATTGGCGACGTGGTCAAGGGGCCGATGCTCGCGCACAAGGCGGAAGACGAAGGCGTGGCGCTGGCCGAAATCCTCGCCGGCCAGCATGGCCACGTGAACTACGACGTCATTCCGGGCGTCGTCTACACCCAGCCGGAAGTGGCGTCCGTCGGCAAGACCGAGGAAGAACTGAAGGCCGCAGGCGTCGCCTACAAGGTCGGCAAATTCCCGTTCACCGCCAATGGCCGCGCCCGCGCGATGCTCGCCTCCGATGGCTTCGTCAAGGTTCTGGCCGACAAAGACACCGATCGTGTTCTCGGCGTCCACATCATCGGCCTTGGTGCCGGCGAGATGATCCATGAAGCTGCCGTGCTCATGGAATTCGGTGGTTCGTCGGAAGATCTCGGCCGCACCTGCCATGCGCATCCGACCATGTCGGAAGCGGTGAAGGAAGCGGCACTCGCCACCTTCTTCAAGCCACTTCACATGTAACGGCGGCCGACCCTAAACAGGTCGTCCATTATATTCCGGTAAAATTGAAGGCTGTCGCTTGTGCCCCAAGCGACGGCCTTTATCATGCGTCGGTAATGCCTCTTTCCCAATTGACGAAAGGCAAACTATGCCCGCAATCGCCCCCGCATCCTATTCCATCTTCCAGAAGGCCCTGCACTGGACGATGGCCCTTTTGATCCTGTTCAACCTGATTTTCTCCGACGCCATGGAAGAGGCGGTCGAGGCTTATGAGCGTGGCGAAGTGCCGTCACCCGAGGCTCTCTCGTCTGCCAATATCCATGCCTATGTCGGCATTGCGGTGCTCTGTCTTGGGCTTATCCGGCTTGCCGTGCGCCTGATCCGCGGCGCGCCTGCCGCGCCGGCCGAGGAGCCGCCTGTCCTGCAACTGACGTCGAAGATTGCGCATGGCACCTTCTATGCGCTGTTCATCCTGCTGCCGATGAGCGGCATCGGCAAATACTACTTCGGCAATGATATCGCCGGCGAGGTTCACGGCGGCCCGCTCAAGCTTTTGATGTGGATCTTGATCGTGGTTCACATTGCCGCAGCGCTGGTGCACCAGTTCTACTGGAAGAGCAACCTTCTCCAGCGTATGACCAAGGGCTGAAGCTGGCGCCCCTGTGGTCGCCGAATCCCGGGGCGCTGCATGTCGAACGTATCCATAGAACCGGTGGCGCTGCCGCATCGGGCGCTACCCTCGGCTGATTGGGCCGATCGTTATGCTGTCATGACGCGCAACGACGACGCCACGGCACTCGATCTTGCGCGAAAAATGTTCGGGCGGTCGCCGCGCTGGGTTGGCCTGCTGCTCTCCCTGCGCAACCGCATCGTGGGGCTGTTCGGGTTGAAGTCGGCGGAACTCGGGATCGCCGAGGGAGAGAGGATTGGGGCTTTCCCCGTCGTCAGCGCCAGCGATGATCAGATCGTGCTCGGCTTCGACGACAGCCACCTCAATTTCCGGATCGTCCTGGATGTGACGGCTGCAGGTTCGCAGGCGCGGAAGCTTGCCGTCACCACACTCGTCGATCGACACAATCTGTTCGGCCGGATCTATATCTATGTGATTACGCCGTTCCACAAGCTGATCGTGCGTACACTGCTCGCGCGTATGCGCTGAGGCCGCCCAAGGCGCGGACCCAATAGGGCCGTTCAGCTTCCGGCGCGCGTGACGGTAAAACCCTGCTTGCGGAAGAGTTCGACGAGACCTTCCTCACCCGGCAGGTGCAGGGCACCGACGGCGATGAAGGCATTGCCCTTTTCCAGAGACGGGGCGCTGCCCTTGGCCATCACGAGATTGCGGTCTCGCACGATCCTGTCTTCGAAAGCCGCATAGGCGCTTTCGTCACCGCCTTCCGGTGTCGGCGCAACCGCCTTCAGCATCGGCATGGTCATGCCGATCTCGCCGCTCAGATAGAGGTCGGTCATGGTTTCCGTGACGTCTTCCATCTTGTCCCCGAGCGCGATGGTCTCAATCAGCGCCTGGAAGTGGAAATCAACCGGCAGATCGGCCATGGCCTGCAATTGCTCGACCATGGTTTCCAGGCCGACCAGAGGTTTGCCGGCCTTCACGGCGTCTTCGGCAATCTGCTTGTCGAGGAAGGAGGCGCCGCCCGCCTTGCGCGACATTTCGCAGGCGGGGAGGGCAACAAAGCTGGCGAGGATCCAGGGTTTCATGCGGGATACGGCAGCCAGGGCCAGGCCGCGCTCCTTCAGGCCTGCCTCCAAGGCCTTCAGGTCTTCCGCATCGAGATGGTCCTTGATGCTGGTGCCATCGGTGAACATGGTGAGCTCGGGATGCATCAGCAGTGCTGCGCCCGCCTTCTGCTCGTCGAGGATCTCATCCGATTCGATGACGACCGTATCGGCCGCCGCTGCGGCTTCGCGGGCGCCTGATGGCATGGTCAGCACGCGGGGATCGGTGACATGCATCGTGCCCAGCAGCCAGGAGGGGGCGATGCCCGGCTTTTCTATCTTCCAGAAGATGCCGCTTCCGTTCGGAACCTTTGCCGCCTCGTCGCGGATCTTCCTGAATTCCTCAGGCTTCTCCTTCTCCATCGCGACCAGCAGATTTTGGCCGTGGCAGCTCGTCTCCGTCGCCGCCTGGGCGGGGTTGAGCGAAAGGAGGGTGCTGATCAGCATGACGAGCAGCAAGAGCGGCAGCGCACCCGCGAGCCAGACCAGCGCATCCGCTGCAGACGGGCGCGGCAGACGGGTTCGCAGCGGGAAGAACGGTTGCGTGCTCATGATGTCTCCTGTGTGGATCGAGACAATAGAAGCGTCGATCCTCACGTTTGCTTAACGAATGTGGTTAACGCGGGTCAGGCGCGCGGGTGGGCGCGGTCGTAGATGTCAAGGAGGCGGGCACTGTCGACGCCGGTATAGATCTGCGTCGTCGACAGGCTGGCATGGCCGAGCAGTTCCTGGATCGTGCGCAGGTCGCCGCCGCTTCCCAGGAGATGGGTGGCAAAGGAATGGCGGAGCGCATGGGGCGTGGCCGAATCCGGCAGTCCGAGCGCCGAGCGCAGGCGCTGCATCTCACGCTGGATGATCGCCGGCTGCAGCTTGCCGCCGCGCGCGCCGCGAAACAGCGGCTCTGCCTCCGCCAGATGATAGGGGCAGAGCTTGCGATAGGTGTCGACGGCCTCGCCCACCACGGGCAGAAGCGGCACCAGCCGGGTCTTGCCGCCCTTGCCTGTCACACGCAGGCTGGTCGCCTTGGCATGGAAGGCTGATGGCGTCAGGTCGAGGGCTTCGGAGATGCGCAGGCCACAGCCATAAAGAAGAGAGAGAACAGCCGCATCCCGTGCGGCGATCCAGGGCTCTTCATTCATCTGGGTATTCAGGTCGACCACCGCCACGGCCTGGCTGCCGGAGAGCGGCTTGGGCAGCGACTTCGGCTGCTTCGGGGAGCGGACTGCCGTCGCGCCCGCCGCATTGACGAGGCCTTTGCGCTCCAGGAAGCGCAGGAAGGAGCGAAGGCCGGCAAGATGCCGCCCAAGCGAGCGGGCGCCAGCCCCTTCCTTGCGGCGGGAGGCGAGAAAGGATCTAAGATCCGCGGGCCGCAGATCTTTCACATCGTCCAGACGCACCGTGCCGCCGATGTAACCGGAGAGAAATTGCAGGAACTGGCGCGTGTCGCGCTCATAGGCCTCCAGCGTATTGCCGGACAGGCGGCGTTCCGCGCCCAGCCTGTCGAGCCAGGCCGCCCGTTCGCCGAGAAGTCGTTCGTCTGCGGGGATCACGATGAGGCCTCGGGTTCTTCGGAGGATCTGATCGCCCACGATGCCGCCGGAGAGTTACCGAAGTCCTAACGTCCATGCCGCTCTTCCTCGGGGATCACCTTAACCCCCTGCAATCGGTTGTTTCCTTTCCGGGCCGGGGGAGGCAAGTTGCACGCCGATGAAGGACGATTCGAACACCCTTTTCGGCGAACTCTTCGACAGTCCGCGCCGCAAGGTCGTGCCGGTGCTGGTGCCCATGCCGGCGCCCACCGCCTATAGCTATGCCGTGCCCTATGGCGTCACGGTCGAGCCGGGCGCGATCGTCCAGGTGCCGCTCGGCCCGAGGCAGGTGGTCGGCATCGTCTGGGACGGCGAAGACGGCTCGACCGTCGATCCGAAGAAGCTGCGCGAGATCACCAAGGTTTTTGACTGCCCGCCGCTCGACGGCGACATGCGCAGTTTTCTCGACTGGGTGGCGAGTTATACGCTGTCACCGCCCGGCTATGTCGCCCGCATGGCCTTGCGCGCACCGGCTGCCCTTGATCCGGAGCCGATGATTGAGGGGCTTCGCTACAGCGGCTACCCGCCGGAGAAGATGACGCCTGCCCGGCAGAAGGTTCTGGCACTCGCCAGCGACGGGCTATCCTGGACCAAGAGCGGCCTTGCGCATGCGACCGGCGTTTCCACCAGCGTCATTGACGGCCTCTCCAAGCAGGGCGTGTTCGAGCAAGTCTTCCTGCCGCCGCCACCGATCGTCGCTGCCCCCGATCCCGATTATGCCGAGCATCGTCTGGCCGGACCCCAGCTGGAGGCGGCGGACGAGTTGCGCGAGCAGATCCGCAATGGCGGCTTTTCCGTCTCGCTCATCGACGGCGTCACGGGGTCGGGCAAGACGGAAGTCTATTTCGAGGCGATTGCGGAAACGCTGAAACAGGGCAAGCAGGTGCTGATCCTGCTCCCGGAAATCGCGCTCACCGCCAACTTTCTTGAACGCTTCCAGGACCGCTTCGGCGCAAAGCCCGGCGAGTGGCATTCGGATCTCGCGACGCGGACGCGCGAAAAGGTCTGGCGCCAGGCGGCGACAGGCGAGATCCGGGTCGTTGCCGGTGCGCGCTCGGCACTGTTCCTGCCCTTCGAAAACCTTGGGCTGATCATCGTCGATGAAGAACACGACCCGGCCTTCAAGCAGGAAGATCGCGTTTTTTATAATGCGCGCGATATGGCTGTGGTGCGCGCCCGGATCGCTGGCTTCCCCGTGGTGCTGGTTTCGGCCACGCCCTCGGTCGAGAGCCAGGTCAATTGTATCGCCGGGCGCTACAAGCGCATTCACCTGCCGACGCGTTTTGCCGATGCGGCGATGCCGGATCTTCATCTCATCGACATGCGCCGTGCGCCGCCGGAGCGGGGCGGCTTTCTTTCGCCGATCCTGTTGCGATCTGTGGGCAAGGCGGTCGAGCGTGGCGAGCAGGCGCTGCTCTTCCTCAATCGGCGTGGTTATGCGCCGCTGACGCTCTGCCGGGTCTGCGGCCACCGGTTCCAGTGTCCACAATGTTCGAGCTGGCTGGTCGAGCATCGCTTCCGCGGCCAGATCCAGTGCCATCAATGCGGCTATCATGAGCCGACGCCGAATTCGTGCCCGGAATGCGGGACGCTCGACCATCTCGTCGCCTGCGGTCCCGGTGTCGAGCGCATCGCCGAAGAGGTCGAGAAACACTTTCCCGAGGCGCGCACGCTGGTGCTGTCGTCTGATCTCGGCGGCGTGAAGCGATTGCGGCTTGAGCTGGAGGCGATTGCCAATGGCGAGGCGGATATCGTCATCGGCACCCAACTTGTCGCCAAGGGGCACAATTTCCCGCTGATGACGCTGGTCGGCATTATCGATGCCGATATCGGCTTGTCGAATGGTGACCCACGTGCTGCCGAGCGGACCTTCCAGCTCCTGTCCCAGGTCACGGGCCGGGCCGGGCGCACGGGACGCAAGAGCCTCGGGCTGATGCAGACGTTTCAGCCGCAGCATCCTGTCATGCAGGCGCTGGTCTCCGGCGATGCTTCCGCCTTCTACGAACGCGAGATTATCGAACGGGAGCGGGCGCAACTGCCACCTTACGGCCGGCTGGTGTCGATCATCGTGTCGGCCGACACGCGGGCGGAAGCCGAAGGCCACGCCCGGGCGCTGCGCCAGACGGCGCCAACCGAATCAGGCATTACTATCCTCGGCCCGGCCGAAGCGCCGCTCGCGCTGATCCGCGGCCGTCATCGTTTTCGTCTGCTGGTGCATGGGCGCAGGAGCAGCGACATGCAGGCCTTCGTCCGCAGTCTTCTGGAGCGGGGGCCGAAAGAGCGTCGCTCGATCCAGGTGCAGGTGGATGTCGATCCGCAGAGCTTCCTTTGACTGCGCACTGACGGCCTGAGGCAAGAAAAGTCCTCACGGGCGATACTTTGTGCGCTGGAATCATGCCATAAGCCGCGCGGCTTCCTTCATATCTCGGGATCATCAATGGAGTTCTACTTTCCAACAGAAATCGGCGAACAGCTCGCGTTCCTCGCTGCGGCCGCAGCAGCCCTGATCGGCTGTTTCGTGCTGTTTGCTCCCGGTCTCGCGCTGAGACTGCTTGGCTTGGCTGTCGCGGGCGACCGTCCCGAAGGTCTCGGGGCCACTCGGTCTGCCGGCGGATTGATCGTCGGATTTTCCGGCACGGCGCTGCTTCTCGCGCAGCCGACCGTCTATCTCGCCTTTGGCGCCGCGCTCGGATTGGCCGCCTTCGCCCGCATCCTGTCCATCATGTCGGACCATGGCGGCACATGGCGCAATATGCTCCTTCTGGTTGTGGAGCTGGTGCTGGCTGCTCTCCCGCTTGCCTATGTCTTTGGTCTGACTTGAAGATTGGTAAAGCTCACAGGACGATACTGATCCCGCCAATTTGACGCAGATTTGGACAAAATTCGGCCCTAGGCCTTGCTCTGAAGGAGCAAACCGTTAATACGCGTGTTGCGAGTCCGGATATGCTATGCTAGACGAACCGCGAAATTCGGAAAACGCAAGCGTAACCCGCTTGAGTTTTTGAGGAAAACAAAACGATTTCAGGGTCTTGCCGAGCCTTCTTCGAGGTGTTGGGCGTCCTGGGTCAAGATCAGGGAATTTTTTGCCCGTGGCAGACGCATCCCAAGTGATTTCAGGTGTGGCCGAGCGTTACGCATCGTCGCTTTTCGAGCTCGCGCTCGAAGCCGGTGCGCTGGACGCCGTCTCTGCCGATCTCAACCGCTTCCAGGCGATGATCGACGAGAGCGCCGATCTGAAGCGCCTCGTCCTGTCGCCCGTTTTCACGGCCGAGGATCAGGTCAATGCCATCACCGCGATCGGCCAGAAGGCCGGTTTCAGCGCATTGGTTTTGAACTTCCTCAAGGTCGTTGCCGGCAATCGCCGCCTGTTTGCCGTATCCGGCATGGTGGCTGGTTATCGCCAGGCCGTCGCCCGTCACAAGGGCGAGGTCACGGCTGACGTCACCTCCGCTCATGCCCTCACGGCTGAGCAGGAAACCGAACTGAAGGCGGCGCTGAAGAGCGTTACCGGCAAGGAAGTCTCGATCTCCGTTGCGGTCGATCCCTCCCTGCTCGGCGGTCTGATCGTCAAGGTCGGCTCCCGCCAGATCGACACGTCTCTTCGCACCAAACTTTCCACCCTTAAGCTTGCACTGAAAGAGGTTGGCTGATGGATATCCGCGCCGCGGAAATTTCCGCAATTCTGAAAGATCAAATCAAGAACTTCGGCAAGGAGGCAGAAGTCTCCGAAGTCGGTCAGGTTCTGTCCGTCGGTGACGGTATCGCCCGCGTCTACGGCCTCGACAATGTCCAGGCCGGCGAAATGGTCGAGTTCCCGGGCGGCATCCGCGGCATGGCGCTCAACCTCGAAGCCGACAACGTCGGTGTGGTTCTCTTCGGTGCCGACCGCGGCATCAAGGAAGGCGACATCGTCAAGCGGACCGGCGCCATCGTTGACGTTCCGGTTGGTCCAGAACTGCTCGGCCGCGTTGTTGACGCACTCGGCAACCCGATCGACGGCAAGGGCCCGATCAATGCTGCCAAGCGTTCGCGCGTCGACGTGAAGGCTCCGGGCATCATCCCGCGCAAGTCGGTTCATGAGCCGATGTCGACCGGCCTCAAGGCCATCGACGCCCTGATCCCGGTCGGCCGCGGCCAGCGCGAGCTTGTCATCGGTGACCGTCAGACCGGCAAGACCGCCATCATCCTCGACGCCTTCCTCAACCAGAAGGCCGTCCACGAGAACGGCGCTGAAAACGACAAGCTGTACTGCGTATACGTCGCTATCGGCCAGAAGCGTTCGACCGTTGCCCAGTTCGTCAAGGTGCTCGAAGAGCGCGGCGCGCTGCAGTACTCGATCATCATCGCTGCTACCGCATCCGACCCAGCTCCGATGCAGTACCTCGCACCGTTTGCCGGTTGCGCGATGGGTGAATACTTCCGCGACAACGGCAAGCATGCCCTGATCGCTTATGACGACCTGTCCAAGCAGGCTGTCGCTTACCGCCAGATGTCGCTTCTTCTGCGCCGTCCGCCGGGCCGCGAAGCTTACCCGGGCGACGTCTTCTACCTGCATTCGCGTCTTCTCGAGCGCGCTGCCAAGATGGGCGACGCCGCTGGCGCCGGCTCGCTGACCGCTCTGCCGGTCATTGAAACCCAGGGCAACGACGTTTCGGCCTTTATTCCGACCAACGTGATCTCGATCACCGACGGCCAGATCTTCCTTGAAACCGACCTGTTCTATCAGGGCATTCGTCCGGCCGTTAACGTCGGTCTGTCGGTTTCGCGCGTCGGTTCGGCCGCTCAGGTCAAGGCGATGAAGCAGGTTGCCGGCTCGATCAAGGGCGAACTCGCCCAGTATCGTGAAATGGCCGCCTTCGCCCAGTTCGGTTCCGACCTTGACGCCGCCACCCAGCGCCTGCTGAACCGTGGTGCTCGTCTGACGGAGCTCCTGAAGCAGCCGCAGTTCTCGCCGCTGAAGACGGAAGAACAGGTTGCCGTGATCTTCGCCGGCGTGAACGGTTATCTCGATAAGATCGCCGTGAACCAGGTTGGCAAGTTCGAACAGGGCCTGCTCTCCTACCTCCACTCGGAAGGCAAGGCGATCCTCGACGCCATCCGCACCGAAAAGGCGATCAGCGACGATACCAAGAGCAAGCTCAAGGCTGCTCTCGATACCTTCGCCAAGAACTTCGCCTAATACAGGCTCAAGCCAAGGACGGATAACGGATGCCTTCACTTAAGGATCTGAAAAACCGGATCGCCTCCGTCAAGGCGACGCAGAAGATCACCAAGGCGATGAAGATGGTCGCCGCGGCGAAGCTGCGTCGCGCTCAGGAAGCGGCCGAGGCTGCGCGTCCCTATTCGCAGCGCATGAGCGTCGTCCTGGCCAACATCGCTCAGGCGGTTGGTACAGACGACAGCGCACCGCGCCTGATGACGGGCACCGGCAAGGACGACGTGCATCTGCTCGTCGTCTGCACGGCTGAACGTGGTCTTTGCGGCGGCTTCAACTCGTCGATCTCGCGTTTCGCCCGTGACCATGCGCGCAAGCTTTTGGCCGCCGGCAAGACGGTCAAGATCTTCTGCGTTGGCAAGAAGGGCTTCGACAGCCTGCGTCGCGAGTTCGGCGGTATGATCGTCGAGCGCGTCGACCTGCGTGAAGTCAAGCGCATGGGCTTTGCCGATGCGGACGCCATTGGCCGCAAGGTCATCGGCATGTTCGATCGCGGCGAGTTCGACGTCTGCACGCTGTTCTATGCCGAGTTCAAGTCGGTGATCAGTCAGATCCCGACCGCTCTCCAGCTCGTTCCGGCCGCTCCGCCGGTTGCAGCTTCCGAAAGCGGCGCGACTGCGCTTTACGAATATGAGCCGGATGCGTCGGCGATCCTCACGGATCTCATACCGCGCAACATCTCGGTTCAGATCTTCCGGGCCCTGCTCGAAAACGTCGCTGGTGAAATGGGCGCCAAGATGAGCGCCATGGACAACGCGACCCGCAATGCTGGTGAGATGATCAACAAGCTGACCTTGTCCTACAACCGTCAGCGCCAGGCCCAGATCACCAAGGAACTCATTGAAATCATTTCGGGCGCGGAAGCGCTCTGAGGTTAAGGAAAGAGGGTAAGATACATGGCTAAGGCAGCTACCCCCAAGTCTAAGGCGGTCAACTCCGCAGCCGGTGCTCTCGGCAAGGTCACGCAGGTCATCGGCGCCGTCGTCGACGTCGCATTCGAAGGCGAACTGCCCCCGATCCTGAACGCGCTGGAAACCGACAACGGCGGCAACCGCCTCGTTCTCGAAGTCGCACAGCACCTCGGCGAAAACCAGGTTCGCACGATCGCCATGGACTCGACCGAAGGTCTGGTTCGCGGTCAGCCGGTCTCCGACACGGGCGCTCCGATCTCGGTTCCGGTTGGTCCCGAAACGCTCGGCCGCATCATGAACGTCATCGGCGAGCCGGTTGACGAAGCTGGTCCGCTGGTCACCGAATCGAAGCGCGCCATCCACCAGGAAGCGCCTGCTTACGTCGAACAGTCGACCGAAGCTCAGATCCTCGTCACCGGCATCAAGGTCGTCGACCTTCTGGCGCCTTACGCCAAGGGCGGCAAGATCGGCCTGTTCGGCGGCGCCGGCGTCGGCAAGACCGTTCTGATCATGGAACTGATCAACAACGTCGCCAAGGCACACGGTGGTTACTCGGTCTTCGCTGGCGTGGGTGAACGTACCCGCGAAGGCAACGACCTTTACCACGAAATGATCGAATCGGGTGTCAACAAGCACGGCGGCGGCGAAGGCTCCAAGGCTGCTCTCGTTTACGGCCAGATGAACGAACCGCCGGGCGCCCGCGCTCGCGTCGCTCTGACCGGTCTGACGATCGCTGAAGACTTCCGCGACAAGGGCCAGGACGTTCTGTTCTTCGTCGACAACATCTTCCGCTTCACCCAGGCAGGTTCGGAAGTGTCCGCTCTGCTCGGTCGTATCCCGTCGGCCGTTGGTTATCAGCCGACGCTCGCCACTGACATGGGTCAGATGCAGGAACGCATCACCACCACGACTAAGGGCTCGATCACCTCGGTTCAGGCCATCTACGTTCCCGCCGACGACTTGACCGACCCGGCTCCGGCCACCTCGTTCGCCCACTTGGACGCAACGACCGTTCTGTCGCGCTCGATCGCTGAAAAGGGTATCTACCCGGCCGTTGACCCGCTCGACTCGACCTCGCGTATGCTCGACCCGATGGTTGTCGGCGAAGAGCACTACGAAGTTGCCCGTAAGGTTCAGACGACTCTGCAGCGCTACAAGTCGCTTCAGGACATCATCGCCATCCTCGGGATGGACGAACTGTCTGAAGAAGACAAGGTCACGGTTGCTCGCGCCCGTAAGATCGAGCGCTTCCTGTCGCAGCCGTTCTTCGTTGCTGAAATCTTCACCGGTTCGCCGGGCAAGCTGGTTGCGCTCGAAGACACGATCAAGGGCTTCAAGGGCCTGGTCAACGGCGAATACGACCATCTTCCGGAAGCTGCCTTCTACATGGTTGGCTCGATGGACGAAGCGATCGAAAAGGCCAAGCGCCTGGCTGCTGAAGCCGCCTAAGAATGGAACGCCGGCACGCGGGGTTATCCTCGCGTGCCGCTCCTCCCTTCATGAGAGAGTGAACGATCATGGCCGACAATTTCAATTTTGAGCTCGTTTCGCCCGAGCGTCTGCTGCTCTCCGCCCAGGTGAGCGAAGTCGTGATTCCGGCAACGGATGGCGAAATGACCGTCATGGCCAATCATGCGCCGACCATGACCACGATCAAGCCGGGCATCATCAGCGTGAAGCTCGCCTCCGGTCAGGTCACCAAGTATGTCGTTTTCGGTGGCTTTGCCGACGTCCTTCCGACCGGCTGCACGCTGCTCGCCGAATCTGCTGTTCCGCTTGCCGAGATCGCGCCTGATACGCTTGCCAAGCGCATCGACGAAGCCCGTAAGGAACTCGACGGCGTCGAGCACCACGAGCATCGTACCCGCCTCGAGCAGTACCTGGCAGAACTCACCAACCTGAACGGTGTTCTGGTCGCTGCCTAAGCCGAATCATTTGAGCAAGCATTTGATGAAGCCGGATCCTCGATCCGGCTTTTGTCATTTTGGGCCTTAGCGCAGATCTTCCAGGATCATAGCCGCTGCCTTTTCCGCAACCATCATCGTCGGTGCATTGATGTTGCCCGCCGTGATGTTCGGAAAAATCGAGGCGTCGACGATCCGCAGGCCCGGCACACCATGCACCCGCAAGCGATGATCGACCACCGCGCTTCGGGCATCCGGTCCCATTCGGCAGGTGCCGCAGAGATGGTAGATCGAGCCACTGTTGTAGCGGAAATAATCTAGCAGCTTGTCATCGGTGTCTGCCGCGGCAGATGGCGAAACCTCGTCCTCGATCCAGGCTTGGAGTGCCTGAGCCGAGGCGATGGTGCGCATCAGTCTGCTGCCCTGCAGGACCTCGTCGATATCCCGCTTCGTCGTCAGGAAGTTCGGCCGTATTACCGGTGCGGCTAACGGGTCTGCCGACGCGATGCTTACCGTGCCCTTGCTCGTAGGCCGGCAGGCGTTGAAGGCCATCAGGAAGCCGGGATAAGGCTCAGGCGTCAACCCTGCACGCGGATTGTCCGGAATCCGATAGGAGAGCGGGTTGAAGTAGAGCTGGATGTTCGGCCGCTCTTCCTCCGGGCTGCCCCGAAAGAAGCCGCCAGCCTGATTGACGCTCATGGCGAAAGGGCCACTGCGTTTCAACAGATAGGCGAGGCCGAATTTCGCCTGTCCCAGCAGGCTGCCGAAGTCACCGTTCAGGGTCGGTCGCCTGGAGCGGTAATAGAAGCTGGCACAGAGGTGATCTTGCAAGTTCTGGCCGACGGCCGGCAGATGGTGTTGGGTCTGAATGCCATGGGCCGAGAGTGTCGCCGCTTCACCGATACCCGACAGCTGCAGTAGCTTCGGTGTATCGATGCTGCCGGCGCTGAGGATCACCTCGCGACGGGCGCGGAATGTCCGCGTCTGGCCGTTCTGCTCAACCTCGACCGCCCTGGCCTTTCCGTCCGGTCCCAGCAACACCCGTCTAGCATGCGCATTCCGCTCGATATTCACCGCGCCTCGGCGCAAGGCGGGCCGCAGATATTCGGCGCTGGAATGGGAGCGCTGGCCACGACGGGTGTTGATGTCGTAGACGCCGGCCCCTTCGACCGTCGGGCCATTGAAGTCCGCATTCTGTGGCAGGTTGAGTTCGCTGCAGGCCTCAAGGAAGGCGTCACTCACCGGATGGGTCGCGCCGCGCATGGGGGTGATGTGAATCGGACCGTCGCCGCCATGCCATTGGCTTTCGCCTCGGGCGTGGGTTTCAAGCTTGCGGAAGTGAGGAAGCACGTCGTCAAAGCCCCAGCCTGGATTGCCGGCCTTCTGCCAGTCGTCGAAATCCTGCCGATCGCCACGCACGAAGACCATCGCATTGATCGAGCCTGATCCCCCTTGCACCTTGCCACGCGGCGCATAAATCCGGCGCCCGCCGAGTTCGGCCTCCGGCTCTGTGCGGTACATCCAGTTGACCTTGGGATTGTAATAGCTCTTGGCGTAACCGACCGGGATCTTGAACCAGAAGGACTTGTCCTCCCCGCCCGCTTCAATGAGGAGCACGGTATAACGCCCGCTCTCGCTCAATCGGCTGGCCACGATGCAGCCGGCCGAACCCGCGCCGACGATGACAAAATCGAACTCCATGGATGACATCAACCCTTGGCCGGCGCGAAGGCTTTGACGTCCATTGGTTCCGGCGCCATCTGCAGATGCAGCCGGTCGCCGGTATAGGGCGTGTGCCGGGCGATGACCTCATGGTTCAGCTCGATGCCCAGGCCTGGCTCGCGCGATGGGATCAGGTAGCCGTCGTCGAAGCCGAGTTTCACCTTCAGCACTTCGGCATGGAAGCCGCCGAAATCCATGATCGCTTCGTGGATGAGGAAGTTCGGGCAGGTGGCCGCGAGCTGGATCGAGGCTGCCGCCCCGACTGGGCCGTTATAGAGATGTGGCGCGATCTGCGCATAAAAGGACTCGGCCATCCCGGCGATTTTCTTCGCCTCCAGCAAGCCGCCGACGCGTGCGACATTCATCTGCAGGATGGAGGCCGAGCCAAGCTGCAAAATGCGTTGAAACTCGTATTTTGTGGTGAGGCGTTCGCCGGTCGAGACGGGGATCGAGGTGGCGCGCGCGACTTCCGCCATGGCGGCTTCCTGGCCGGGTGGCACGGGCTCTTCGAACCAGAGCGGATCATATTTCTCCAGCCGCTTGGCAAGCCTGATGGCGGAGGAGGGGACCATCTGGCCATGGGTGCCGAAGAGGATATCGGCGCGGTTGCCGATCGCGTCGCGGATCTTCCTGCAGAACTCCTCGCAGCGATCCATGATGGGAAGCGAGAGTTGGTGGCCGGAATAGTTGGTATAGGGGCCGGCCGGATCGAATTTCAGCGCGGTAAAGCCGGCATCGACCATGCGGATCGCTTCTTCCGCGGCAAGATCTGGATCATTGTAGTCGTATTCTCCAGCCGCGTTCTTCGGATAGAGATAGGTATAGGCGCGCAGCTTCTCAAAGACAGGCCCGCCGAGCAGATCCGCGACCGGCCGTCCTGCCGCCTTGCCGATGATATCCCAACACGCAATTTCCAGACCGGAGATGATCCCGACCATGGTCGGATCCGGCCGCTGGGTAAAGCCGCTCGAATAGGCGGCACGCCAGAAGCGCTCGATCTGGTGCGGGTCGTGACCCTCCAGATAGCGGGAGAAGACGTCTTCGATCAGAACGGCGATGCCCGAGGGGTGGAAGGCGGTCGAATAGATCTCGCCCACCCCCTTGATGCCGCAGGCCGTCTCCAGCTCGACGAAGATCCAGTACATGCCGCCGATATGCGGGGCAGGGGTTGCGACGACGTGTGTCTTGAGCGATGCGATCTTCATGGATGCCCCCTGGTGGCGCGCAATGATCAGTGCTTGAGGATGACGAGGCGTGTCTGGGTGAATTCCAGCATGCCGTGTTTGCCGTCGTCGCCGCCGAGGCCGGAGCGCTTCCAGCCGGCGTGGTAGCCCTGGTAAGGATCGGCGGGAAAACGGTTGATGTAGAGTTCGCCCGCCTCGATCTCGTTCGCCGCCTTCATCACCTTGCGGTAGCTCTCGGAAAACACCACCGAGGCGAGACCGAACTGGTGGTCGCTTGCCATTGCCAGCGCCGCGTCGAAATCGGTGTAGGGGATGACCGCCAGCACGGGGCCGAAGACTTCTTCCTGCACGATCTCCATGTCTTGCCGGCAGCCCGACAGCAGTGTCGGCGGGTAGAAATAGCCGTCACCTTCGGGCACATAACCGCCTGTCTCAAGGATGGCGCCCTCGGCCCGGGCACGTTCGATCATGTGATGCACGCGCAACCGGGCGGCGGCATTGGCGAGCGGCCCCATGCGGTCCGGATCACTGGCGCGATCGCCAAAGCGACGCTCGGAAAAGGCCGTCTTCAGCTTCTCCAGCAGGTCACCATGAACGGAGGCATGCACGTAGAGCCGTTCGACCGAGGTGCAGACCTGGCCGCAATGGGCGGTCTTTGCCGCCAGTACACTGCGGGTGACGACGTCGAGATCAGCATCCGGCTCGACGATGACAGGCGTCTTGCCGCCCAGCTCCAGCGAGGGTTTGGCGATATTGGCCTTGCAGTAGTCCAGCACGACCTGGCCGGCGGCGACACTGCCGGTCAGCGTGATCATGCCGACTTCGCGGCGCTTGCACATGACTTCCGCCACATCGTGGCTCATGGTCATGATGTTGACGAGGCCTGCGGGCAGTCCGGCTTCGGCGATGCATTCGGCAAAGACGAAGGCGGAGGTCGGTGTATTGTTCGACGGGCGCACCACGACCGCGTTGCCGGCAATCAGCGCGGGGGCGATCTTGCGCACCAGCGTGTAGATCGGGAAGTTGAACGGGATGAGGCAGGCGACGACGCCGATCGGCGCGCGCTTCAACATCAGAGTCTCGTCCGGGGTGTCGCTCTCGATTACCTCGCCTTCGATGCGGCGTGCCCATTCGGCATGATAGCGCATCAGCTCGACGCCGTAGATCGCTTCACCCGTGGCATCGGAAACGCTCTTGCCAGATTCCTTCGCCAGCGCCTCGCCGATCCGGCCGGCATTCTTCTCGATGATATCGGCCAGATTGCGAAGCGCATTCCCGCGTTCGATCGCCGGCAGACGCCCCCAGGGCTTCTGCGCCTCGGCCGCGTGGCGCACGGCACTGATGACTTCCGCCTCGGTTGCAGAGGGTACGGCGGCGAAGATCTGACCGGTTGCGGGATTGCGCACCTCGATCGTCTCGGCGGAGCCGGGCTCCTGAAAGGCGCCTGCGATGAAATTGCGAAAACTGGACATGACAAACGCTCCGACCGCGGATTTTGTCTGCCAGTAGGACGCCGGGCGGAAGGCTTCGCAAGCGAGATATTCTCGGTCTAAACATTCGAAAAACGAATGTTTCAGCCGGCCTTGAGATGGGACGCGCGAACGTCGTCTCGCGCAAGTTCGGTGCGCAGCCAGTCGTGTAAGGCTCGGACATGCCCGGAAGACGGCTGGTCCGCCCGGGTGACCAGCCAATAGGATTCGTGGCCCTCGACCTCGACATCCAGCACTTGCACCAATTGTCCTGCCTGCATGAGAGGCGCCACCATGGAACGGTCCGCGACGGCCACGCCCAGACCGTTGCAGGCCGCCTCGATCACCAGGTCGAGAAGATCGAATTCCAGCCCGCCGCGCGTGTCGGTCTGGCCAAGGCCGGCAGCATCCAGCCAGCGTTGCCAAGTGAGATAACGTTGATCGGCCGAAGCCAACACGTGCAGGAAGGTGAGGCTGGACAGATCGACGGCGTCGACATCCTGACCCTCAGGCAGAAGTTGCGGGGCGCAGACAGCGATGTGGCGCTCGGTCATCAGCCGCTCGGATTTCATCGCCGACCATTCGCCATCGCCGAAGCGGATGGCGCAGTCGAGAATGCCGCGTTCGGCGAGGTTGTCCTGCAAGTCCGTCGTTATGCTGAGATCGGTGCCGGGCAGGAAGCTGCGCAGGCTGGCGAGGCGCGGCATCAGCCAGCGCTTGGCGAAGGTCGGCGGAACGTTCACCCGCAGCCTTTGCGGATTGCTCTTTTCCATGATGTTGCGGACGGTCAGTTCCACATTGTGAAAAGCCTGCTGCAGCGCTGCCAGCAGTTCCATACCTGATGGTGTGAGGTCGAGATGATGATGCCGCCGGATGACCAATGGTTCGCCGAGCTGGTCTTCGAGATTGCGCACCTGGCGGCTGACGGCGCTTTGCGTCAGGTGCAACAATTCGGCCGCACGCGTGAAGCTGCGGGTCTGGCCGACCACTTCGAACACCTTCATGGCCGATAGTGCAGGCAGTCTTCGCATTGTCACTCCAGCTATGCGGTTTGCCGTTATGTCTGCATTTAATCAGAGGTGCCACACGCGCGCCACGCAGATTCGAACGGCATGGTGTATCGGGCCGATGTTTCCGAAAGCGGTTGCATGCCGTCGGCTGCCAATGAGATAACCAGAGCAGCATCCGGCCACTCCGGATCAGAGGGAGCGCGTCATGAAGGTTGGCATCGTCGGCGCAGGCATGGTCGGAAGCTCGGCAGGCTACGCGCTTGCCTTGATGGGGATTGCGAACGAGATCGTGCTGATTGACCAGAATGCAGCGCTTGCCGTCGCCCAGGCCGAAGACATTGCCCATGCCGTGCCCTTCATGTCGTCCACCGTCGTCAATGCGGGCAGCTATCGCAATCTCGAAGGCTGCGGCGTGGTCATCCTGGCAGCCGGTGTCAGCCAGAAGCCGGGTGAGACGCGGCTTGAACTGCTTGGCCGCAATGCGGTCGTCTTCCAGGCCGTGCTCGGCGAAGTCCTGCCCGTCGCGCCCGATGCGATCCTGCTGATCGCATCCAATCCGGTGGACATCATGACCCAGATCACCACGCGCATTTCGGGGATCGCGCCGCAGCGGGTGATCGGCTCCGGCACGATTCTCGATACCGCCCGGTTCCGCAGTCTCGTCGGCCGGCATCTCGGCATCTCCCCGCAGTCGGTGCATGCCTATGTTCTAGGCGAACACGGCGACAGCGAGGTACTTGCCTGGTCTGCCGCGCGCGCCGGCTCCATTGCCCTCTCCTCCTTCGCCGCCCAGGTCGGCTCGCCTCTGACAGATACGGTGCGTGCCGAAATCGATGATGGCGTGCGCAACGCCGCCTACAAGATCATCAAGGGCAAGGGTTCGACCTATTACGGCATCGGGGCCGGCCTTGCCCGCATCGTCAAGGCGATTGCCGGGGACCAGAGGGATGTGCTGACCGTATCCATTGCCACGCCGGAAGTGGCTGGAGTGACCGACGTCGCCCTGTCGATTCCCCGCGTCATCGGCGCCGGTGGGGTGAGCGCGGATCTCTTTCCCGATCTCGACGAGGCCGAATATCAGGCCCTCAACCGCAGTGCCTCGCTGCTCAAGCAGCAGGCCGATGCGGTGCCGCTTCTCGGGATCGCATAACGATGATCGACAAGCTGGAATTTTTCATCGCGCTCGCCCGCCAGCAGCATTTCGGCCGGGCCGCGGAAGAATGCGGTGTGACGCAGCCGACGCTCTCGGCCGCAATCCGACAGCTTGAAGAACAACTCGGGGTGATGCTGGTTCATCGCGGCTCCCGCTTTCAGGGGCTGACGCCGGAGGGCCAACGCGTTCTTGAATGGTCGCGGCGCATTGTTGCCGATACGCGGACGATGCGCGATGAAATGCGCGCCGTGCGCACCGGGCTTTCCGGCCATATCCGGCTTGCCGCCATTCCGACTGCGCTTGCGATGGTGCGCAAACTAACAGAGCCGTTCCAGAAGCGTCATCCGGACGTGACATTCACAATCTTGTCGCGAAATTCGCTGCAGGTCCTGAGCATGCTGGAAAATCTCGAAATCGATGCGGGAATCACCTATCTCGACAACGAACCGCTTGGGCGGGTGACGAGTGTTCCGCTGTATTCCGAGCGGTATCATTTGATCAGCGCTGCGGGTACACCGCTTGCTGATCGCGAATCGGTTACCTGGAGGGAGGCTGCCGAGGTCAAACTTTGCCTATTGACTCCGGACATGCAAAACCGACGGATCATCAATCTGCACATGTCCCAAGTGGGGGCCTCACCCCGGTTGATGCTGGAATCCAATTCGATGATCGTCTTGTTTTCCCATATCCGCACCGGCCAATGCGCCTCGATCATGCCTCGTAACGTCGCGGAATCTTTCGGTTTTCCAGAAGAAATCCGGATGATCCCAATCGTCGAACCGCATGCTGAGCATCTGGTTGGCCTCGTTGCGACCCACCGCGAACCCCATACGCCTCTTGTCTCCGCCTTGTTGCATGAAGCCCGCGCGCGCGTTGCAGCAATGGATTTTGATAGGAAACTTCTATCGTCCGACGGAAACGCGATATTGACCTGATACCCCCATCCACCCATGCTTCACCGATGGGCGGCCGATCTACCGGCTGCTGAAGGCGATGTTGCCTCGTGTTGCAGTTGATGCAGAGGGTCGTTCAGCGCGGTAGACGATCTCGCTGTGTCGGTTTGGGAGGACTGACCAATGAACCTACGTGCGGTTGTCGCTGATGAAGCGACACGGGTCTCCGAAATCATCGATCACTGTCGGCATCTGGAAGGTCCGATGCTGCCGATCCTGCACAAGCTGCAGGCAGAGTTCGGCTGCATCCCCGAAGGCGCCAAGCAGATGATCGCGAGTGCGCTCAATCTGTCGCGGGCCGAAGTGCATGGCGTCGTTACCTTCTACCATGATTTTCGCGCCCAACCGGCAGGACGCCATGTCCTGAAGCTCTGTCGCGCCGAGGCTTGCCAGTCGATGGGCAGCGAGCCTCTTGCGGACAAGATCAAGGCCAAGCTCGGCATCGACTGGCATGAGACCACTGCCGATGGAGCTGTCACTCTTGAGCCCGTCTTCTGTCTTGGGCTTTGCGCCCAGGCGCCGGCTGCCATGCTGGATGGCGAGTTGCATGCGCGCCTGGACGAGCACTGTCTCACCGACATTCTGGCGGAGGTGCGTACATGAGCGTCACCGTCTTCGTCCCCCGCGATGCGGCAGCGCTTGCCGTTGGTGCAGACAAGGTGGCGGCTGCCATCGAGCGCGAAGCTAAGGCTCGCGGCCAGGATGTCACCATCGTCCGCAATGGCTCACGCGGCATGCTGTGGCTGGAGGTGCTGGTCGAAGTCCGCACGGAGCACGGCCGCGTGGCGTATGGTCCGGTCAAGGCCTCCGATGTGCTATCGCTCTTCGATGCCGGCTTCCTTAATGGCGGAGAGCATCCCCTTGGCCACGGGCTTACCAAGGAGATGTCGTTCCTGAAGGGGCAGACGCGCCTGACCTTCGCCCGCTGCGGTGTCACCGATCCTCTGTCGCTTGATGATTACCGTCACTATCAGGGCCTCAAGGGCCTTGCCAACGCAATCGCCATGGCACCAGCCGACATCGTCAAACAGGTGACCGACAGCGGCTTGCGCGGTCGTGGCGGTGCCGGCTTCCCGACCGGCATCAAGTGGAAGACCGTTGCCGACGCGAAGGCAGACCAAAAATATATTGTCTGCAATGCCGACGAGGGCGACAGCGGCACCTTTGCCGACCGGATGATCATGGAGGGCGATCCCTTCGTCCTGATCGAGGGCCTGGCGATTGCCGGCATCGCGGTCGGCGCCACCAAGGGTTATGTCTACACCCGCTCCGAATATCCGCATGCCATCGCCGTCATGGAAGAAGCGATCGCGATCGCCCGGCGCGAGGGCATCCTCGGCGCTTCCGTGTTGGGTTCGGCTTACGCTTTCGACATGGAAGTGCGCATGGGCGCCGGCGCCTATGTCTGCGGCGAGGAAACCTCGCTTCTCAATTCGCTGGAAGGCAAGCGTGGCATCGTGCGCGCCAAGCCGCCGCTTCCGGCACTTCAGGGCCTGTTCGGCAAGCCGACTGTCGTCAACAACGTCATGTCGCTCGCCTCGATCCCGATCATCATGGATCGGGGTGCTGCGTTCTACCGCGATTTCGGCGTCGGTCGATCGCATGGCACGATCCCGATCCAGCTCGCAGGCAATCTCAAGCATGGCGGCCTCTATGAAACCGCGTTCGGTCTGCCGCTCGGCCAGCTGATCAACGAGATTGGTGGCGGAACGATCTCCGGGCGCCCGGTCAAGGCCGTGCAGGTCGGCGGGCCGCTCGGTGCCTATTTCCCGCCGTCGCTGTTCGACACCATCTTCGACTACGAAGCGTTTACCGCTGCGGGAGGTCTGATCGGCCATGCCGGCGTGGTCGTTTTCGACGACAGCGTCGACATGCTGAAACAGGCACGTTTTGCCATGGAGTTCTGCGCGGTCGAAAGCTGCGGCAAGTGCACGCCCTGCCGCATCGGCTCGACGCGCGGCGTCGAGACGGTGGACAAGATAGCCCAGGGCATCGAGCCGGAGAAGAACAAGGTGCTGCTGGAGGATCTCTGCAACACCATGAAATTCGGATCGCTCTGTGCGCTTGGCGGCTTCACGCCCTATCCGGTCATGAGCGCCATGACGCATTTCCCGGAGGACTTTGCACCGGCCCCGGTCAGGGAGGCGGCGGAATGATCGAGATGGCCAAGGTCAAGGGTCCGGCTTCCTACTTCCCGTCGATCGAGAAGACCTATGGAAAGCCGGTTCAGCATTGGCAGGACATCGTCCGCGAGCAGGGGGGCAAGACCCATATGCAGATCGTGGCTCTGCTCAAGCAGGAGCACGGAATTGGTCATGGGCATGCCAATGCTATCGTCGCGGCAACGCTTGCCGAGGCCAAATCGTAAGCAGAACTGAACATCGACCGCGCGACTGGCGTCGTGGCGGAAAGAATGATCCGGAGGTTTTCATGTCCCTCGTTGCAGAAATCGACTACGGCACGCCGGCATCCCGGTCCGAGACCATGGTGACGCTCACCATCGATGGCCGCGAAATCACGGTTCCCGAAGGCACGTCGATCATGCGCGCCTCGATGGAGGCCGGCATTCAGGTGCCGAAGCTCTGCGCCACAGACATGGTCGATGCCTTTGGTTCCTGCCGTCTCTGTCTGATCGAGGTGGAGGGCCGCAATGGCACACCCGCCTCCTGCACCACGCCAGTCGCACCCGGCATCGTCGTCCACACCCAGACGGAGCGGCTGAAGGCCATCCGCAAGGGCGTGATGGAGCTCTATATCTCCGACCATCCGCTGGACTGCCTCACCTGTGCGGCCAATGGCGACTGCGAATTGCAGGACATGGCCGGCGCCGTCGGCCTGCGCGATGTGCGTTACGGCTACGAAGGCGAGAACCACGTCAAGGCGCTCTCTGGCGAGGGCGGGATCAACGCCCAGTGGATGCCGAAGGACGAGAGCAATCCATACTTCACCTATGACCCGTCCAAATGCATCGTCTGTTCGCGCTGCGTGCGCGCCTGCGAAGAGGTTCAAGGTACGTTTGCGCTGACCATCGAGGGCCGCGGCTTTGATAGCCGTGTGTCGCCAGGTGCGCATGAAGCGTTTCTTTCGTCGGAATGCGTCTCCTGCGGGGCCTGCGTTCAGGCCTGCCCGACCGCGACGCTGACGGAAAAGTCCGTCATTGCGATCGGCCAGCCGGAGCATTCCGCCGTCACCACTTGCGCCTATTGCGGCGTCGGCTGTTCCTTCAAGGCGGAGATGCGTGGCGAAGAACTGGTGCGCATGGTGCCGTGGAAGGATGGCCAGGCCAATCGCGGTCATTCCTGCGTCAAGGGTCGGTTTGCCTATGGTTACGCAAGCCACAAGGACCGCATTCTGAACCCGATGGTCCGGGAGAAGATCACCGATCCCTGGCGCGAAGTGACCTGGGAAGAGGCCTATGCGCATGTGGCCGCTGAATTCCGCCGAATCCAGTATCAGTATGGCCGTGAAGCCATCGGCGGTATCACCTCTTCGCGCTGCACGAATGAAGAAACCTATCTGGTCCAGAAGCTGATCCGCGCCGGCTTCGGCAATAACAATGTCGACACCTGCGCCCGTGTCTGCCACTCGCCGACCGGTTACGGTCTCGGCCAGGCCTTCGGCACGTCTGCCGGCACGCAGAACTTCGATTCCGTCGAGCATTCCGACGTCGTGGTCGTCATCGGCGCCAATCCGACTGATGGTCATCCCGTCTTCGGCTCGCGGCTGAAGAAGCGGCTGCGCCAGGGGGCGAAGCTGATCGTGATCGACCCGCGTCGCATCGATCTGGTGCGCACACCGCATGTGGAGGCATCTTATCACCTGCCACTGAAGCCCGGCACCAATGTCGCCGTCTTGACGGCACTCGCCCATGTCATCGTCACCGAAGGCCTGTTCGACGAGCGCTTCATCCGCGAGCGCTGCGACTGGTCGGAGTTCGAGGATTGGGCCGCTTTCGTCTCCGAGCCGGCGCATTCACCGGAGGAGACCGAGAAGTTCACCGGCGTGCCGGCGGCCGAACTGCGTGGTGCCGCCCGCCTCTTCGCCACCGGCGGCAATGGCGCCATCTATTACGGCCTCGGCGTCACCGAACACAGCCAGGGCTCGACCACCGTCATGGCGATCGCTAACCTCGCCATGGCCACCGGCAATATCGGGCGGCCGGGCGTTGGCGTGAATCCGCTGCGCGGTCAGAACAATGTCCAGGGTTCCTGCGACATGGGCTCCTTCCCGCATGAGCTGCCGGGCTATCGCCACGTCTCCGACGACGCGACGCGCGAGACCTTCGAAAAGCTCTGGGGTGTCGAACTCAGCGACGAGCCGGGCCTGCGCATCCCGAACATGCTGGATGCGGCCGTCGATGGTTCGTTCAAGGGCATCTACATCCAGGGCGAGGACATCCTGCAGTCCGACCCGGATACCAAGCATGTCTCGGCGGGTCTCGCCGCGATGGAATGCGTCGTCGTGCACGATCTCTTCCTCAACGAAACGGCGAACTACGCGCATGTCTTCCTGCCGGGCTCGACCTTCCTGGAAAAAGACGGCACCTTCACCAATGCCGAGCGCCGCATCAACCGCGTGCGCAAGGTGATGACACCGAAGAACGGTTATGCCGACTGGGAGGTGACCCAGAAGCTCGCCCAGGCCATGGGCCTTGCCTGGAACTATACTCATCCATCGCAGATCATGGACGAGATCGCGGCGACCACGCCGAGCTTTGCCGGCGTCTCCTACGACTATCTCGAAAAGATGGGGTCGGTGCAGTGGCCCTGCAACGAGAAATTCCCGGTCGGTTCGCCGATCATGCATATCGACGGTTTCGTGCGCGGCAAGGGTAAGTTCATCCGCACCGAATATGTCGCGACCGACGAACGCACCGGCCCTCGCTTCCCGCTCCTGCTGACCACCGGCCGCATTCTTTCGCAGTACAATGTCGGAGCGCAGACGCGGCGCACCGAGAATGTTGTCTGGCACGAAGAGGACCGGTTGGAGATCCATCCGCATGATGCCGAGCAGCGCGGCGTGAAGGACGGTGACTGGATCAAGCTTGCCAGCCGCGCCGGTGATACGACGCTGCGTGCGCTGATTACCGATCGCGTGGCGCCGGGTGTGGTCTATACGACCTTCCACCATCCGAACACGCAGGCCAATGTCATCACGACAGACTTCTCCGACTGGGCGACAAACTGCCCGGAATACAAGGTGACAGCCGTTCAGATCTCACCGTCTAACGGTCCGACCGAGTGGCAGGAAGGATATGAGGAACTGTCGCGCCAGTCGCGGCGGATCGTCGGCAAGCTGGAAGCGGCGGAGTAAGGCGATGTTGACCGCATTCGTCCGAAGAGGGCCATCGGCATGATGCCCTCATCGCGGTCATGGGCAAGCCTTCAGGTGCGCAGCGGAGTCCGATCCGCTGGCAGCCGCCAGGTTCCGGAGGAAGTCCCCATCGCCTTCTCCTATGGCGGTTCCACCCATGCCGTGATGATGGCGACGCCGGACGATCTCGAGGACTTCGCGCTGGGCTTCTCCCTTGCGGAAGGCATCATCAGCCGGGCGTCGCAGGTGGTGTCCATCGAACCTGTCGAAGCCGATACCGGCATCGATCTGCAGATAATGCTGGAGGACCAGACGGCCGACGCGCTCATCTCGCGGCGTCGCCGCATGGCCGGCCCGGTGGGCTGCGGGCTGTGCGGGATCGAGTCGATCGAGCAGGCAACACGGCCGGTACCTGTCATCGTCGACCACGGCTTTGGCATCGTAGGCGACGAGATCGTCGAAGCGATGCGACTGCTCGGGAGTCATCAGCTTCTCAATCGCGAGACACGCGCCGTGCATGGTGCGGGTTTCTATATCCCCGGCCAGGGCCTCGTTGCGCTGCGCGAGGATGTCGGTCGCCACAATGCGCTCGACAAGCTCGTCGGCGCCGTGCTTCGGGGAGGCTGGAACCCGGCATCTGGTGTTGTCGTCGTTACCAGCCGCCTTTCGGTGGAGATGGTGCAGAAGGCGGCCATTCTCGGCTGCCCTGTGCTTGCCGCCATCTCCGTTCCCACCGCCCTTGCCATCCGCACCGCCGAACAGGCGGGCCTGACGCTGATCGGGATCGCCAGGGGCGACGATTTTGAAATCTTTACCCGTGCCGATCGTCTGATCGAAGGAGCCGAACGCAATGTCGCACAGTCATACCGATGAAAAGCTCGTCCGCATGGCCAACCAGATCGCGACCTTCTTCCTGTCGCAGCCCGAAGAGGTGCGGGTTGACGGTGTGGCGACGCATATCAACAAATTCTGGGAAACGCGCATGCGCCGACGCTTCTTCGAGTTGATGGGCGAGCCGAATGCTGGCTTCTTGCCGCTGGTCGTTGAAGCATCAGTCAAGATCAAGCGGCCGGGCGAGGCGGACGCGCTGTCTGTCGGAGTCGGACAAGACGCTGCCGATGGCGCTTCGAGTGGGAAGGGTGTGGTTGCCGGCGAGTCGCTATCCGAACCCAGCATTCCTGAGACGACGGCATAGATTTTTCTAATTTGGAGCTTGAGGAGGCTTCGAACGTATTTTCAAGAGGAGGACGGACTATATGGCAGTTTCAGGTGTTAGCGCTGACTCGTTGGACGGGGTCAGCATTCTCGACAAAGAACGAATTATTGCAAAACCGGGCTTCAATCGCTGGCTCGTCCCGCCGGCAGCCTTGGCAATCCACCTTTGCATTGGCATGGCCTATGGATTCAGCGTCTTCTGGCTGCCGCTCAGCCGCGCGATCGCGACGCCGGATCCGAGCTGCTCCGAACTCACGCTGTTCGGTGCCTTGTTCACCACGGCCTGCAACTGGCGTGTAGCGGATCTGGGATGGATCTACACGCTCTTCTTCGTCTTCCTCGGTTGCTCAGCGGCCCTCTGGGGCGGTTGGCTGGAGCGGGTGGGGCCGCGCAGGGCCGCCTTCGTTTCGGCATGCTGCTGGTGCGGCGGCATTCTCATTGCCGCAGCCGGTGTCATAACCCACCAGCTCTGGCTGATGTGGGTTGGTGCCGGCGTCATCGGTGGTATTGGGCTTGGCCTCGGCTACATCTCGCCGGTGTCCACCCTGATCAAGTGGTTCCCCGACCGGCGCGGCATGGCAACCGGCATGGCGATCATGGGCTTCGGCGGGGGTGCGATGATCGGTGCGCCTTTGGCCAACCTGCTCATGACGATGTTCAAGACAGACACCACCGTCGGCGTCTGGCAGACCTTCGTCGTGATGGCGCTCATCTATTTCGTCTTCATGATGGGCGGCGCCTTCGGCTATCGCATTCCGCCGGCCGGCTGGCGTCCGGAAGGCTGGACGGCACCGGTGTCGAAGAACACGATGATCACCACCCGCCATGTGCATCTGCGGGATGCCCATAAGACACCTCAGTTCTGGCTGATCTGGGCGGTGCTCTGCCTCAACGTCTCGGCCGGCATTGGGGTCATCGGTGTTGCGTCGCCAATGCTGCAGGAGATCTTCGCCGGATCTTTGATCGGACTGCCGGACCTGACCTTCTCGCAACTCGACACCGCGCAGAAGGCACAGATTGCTGCGATCGCTGCCGGCTTCACCGGTCTTCTGTCTTTGTTCAACATCGGTGGCCGCTTCTTCTGGGCGTCAATGTCCGACAAGATCGGTCGCAAGAACACCTATTTCTGCTTCTTCATTCTCGGCATCATTCTCTATGCCGCGGCTCCGACCTTGGCTGGTCTCGGGTCCAAGGCGATGTTCGTTCTCGCCTTCGGCATCATCCTGTCGATGTATGGCGGCGGCTTCGCGACGATCCCGGCCTATCTGGCCGATATATTTGGGACGCAGTTCGTCGGAGCCATCCATGGCCGGTTGCTGACGGCCTGGGCGACAGCCGGCATCGTCGGTCCTGTCGTGGTCAATTATATCCGCGAAGCACAGATCTCTGCAGGGGTTGCTCCAGGTCCGGAGCTCTATACCGGTACGATGTACATCCTGGCTGGCATGCTGGCAGTCGGCCTGGTTGCCAATGCCTTCGTGAAGCCTCTGTCGGACAAATGGTTCATGTCGGATGAGGAAGTTGCCGCCCTGCAGGCCAAGACGGCGGCCGCCAGTGCCGGCCCGTCCGGTTCGTTTGGGATCGGCAAGGGCGGCCTGGACGCCAAAGCTGCGCTCGCCTGGGCCGTGGTGGGGCTTCCGCTTCTCTGGGGCGTCTGGATCACGCTTCGCAACAGCCTGTCGATCTTCGGCTGAGACTTGCGCCGCGACGCGGGCAAAAAAGAAGGCGGACCGCAAGCGGTCCGCCTTTTCATTATCCGCCGGTTCTATGCCCAGTTAAGCCATAGATGGATGAGGGCCGCTTCCGGCGTTTGCGTGCCGCCATCGGCAATCCCCGTGCTCCATAGACCGGCACCCGCTGCATAGGCGCCTGGGGTCAGCCCACCCGATTCGCACTGGCTAACTGCGCGCAGCGTCTTTCCGGCGGACACGGCATCGGCAAGCACTGTCAGCAGTGCGGGATCGGCCATCGCCGTTCCCGATCCGAAAACGCGCAACACGGCGCCGTCAAGGTGCGCCAGCGTCGCCTCGACCATCGCCGCGGGAATAGAAGGAGAGAGCGTCAGGATCGCCAGCCTGCGCACGGCGAACCGGCGATGGCGCGGTATTCCCGGCTTTTCCTGTGGCTGTGCCCGAAAAGCGTCGACCTTGTGGCTGTCATGTTTCACCAGCCCATCGGCTTCGAGCAACTTGCCGGCAAAGGCGAGAAAGACGCCCGGGGGGCCGCTTCTTGCCGCGTCGACCGCAAGTGACAGATTGCCTTCGGCATCGCCCCCGGCTCCAAGTGGGTGCATGGAGCCGCAGAGGATGACGCGGCGCTCCTCGCCGGCCAGGGCCTGAGACAGGGCGGCGCCGGTAAAGGCCATGGTGTCGGTGCCGTGGGTCACGATGACCGCGGCTTCCGGATGGCTGCGGATCACGTCCAGTATCTCGTTCCAGTGGCCTGGGCCGACATCGGCGCTGTCCAGCAACGGGTCGAAGACATGGCTGACCAGTGTCGTGTCCGCACCGAGCCTTGCTGTCAGAGCCGCCTCGACCAACCCCTGCTTGGGGGCAAGACCTGCCGCCGTCTCTGCCATGCCGATGGTCCCGCCTGTATGGATCAAAACGAGCTGCATGGGTGAGGCCTCCGGTCTGTTTGCCGTCTGGTAGGGCAAGTGCCGGATGAGATCAACACGGTCCGGTGCCGAACGCGGTCGAAACGCAAAAAGGCAGCGCCGGTGACGCTGCCTTGGAAATGGACTGCTTGCGCCGATCAGGCGGCCATGTCTTCCAGGTCGCTGCCTTTGAACATCTTGGCGAGGTTCAGGAAGCAGATCATGCCGTTCTCGTTGGCGATGATGCCTTCCGAGAAGGTCTTGTCGAAGGAGGCCGAGACTTCCGGAACCGGCTGGACCTGGCTCGATGGGATGGTCAGGATGTCGGAGACGCGGTCGACCAGCATGCCGATGACCATGTTGTGCACTTCGGCGACAACAATCGCCGAGCGCTCGTTGGCCACCGTGCTCTTCATGCCAAGCTTGTAGGCGAGGTCGATGATCGGAATGACCGAGCCGCGCAGGTTCATGACGCCGATGACGTCGGCAGGGGCATGCGGGATCGGCGTCGACGGTGCCCAGCCGCGGATTTCGCGGATGGTCGTGGTCTTGACGCAGAATTCCTGATCATGAAGCCGGAAAGCAATGATCTCGAGTGTTTCGCCGCCGAAGCTGGTGGAACTGATAGTGGCCATGTGAACTTTCCAACCTTCCTGTACCTTGACCCGGGTGACGCCACACGATGCGCGCGACACTCGTCATCCGTCCGCGTGACGCAGTGCCAAAGACGGTACTGGGATGACGCTTTGGAAAGACAATACGGTAAGAACGTTGCGTAATTCTAAACCGCCTCACCTTTGACGAAGCTGCATTGCCACATGGATTACGTCAGGCTGCTGAAGGGTTTGCCGCCCACAAGCCCCTTCAGGGTCTCACGCTCCCCTTGTCGGTCGATCCAGGATCCGCTTGCCGAAGAGGCTGGCGGCGAGATCGACCATGACGCGCGCGCTGCGGCCGCGATCGTCGAGAAAGGGGTTGAGTTCGACCAGATCCAGCGACGAGACCAGCCCGCTGTCATGCAGCAGTTCCATGATCAGATGCGCCTCTCGGAAAGTCGCGCCACCCGGCACCGTCGTGCCGACGCCCGGGGCCACGTCCGGATCGAGGAAATCGACGTCGAGGCTGACATGCAGCAGAGCGCCGGCGTTGCGTACATCCGAAAGAATACGCTTGACGATGCTGCCCATGCCGTCCTCGTCAATGGCGCGCATGTCGAAGACATTGACCTGGTTTTGCGAGATCAGCCGGCGCTCCTCGTCATCGACCGATCGTATGCCGACCTGATAAACGTTGCGGGGATCAACGAGAGGACGGCCAGCCGGAAGGATCGGCGCAAATTCCGCCTTGCCGCAGAAGAAGGCGACCGGCATGCCGTGGATGTTTCCTGAAGGAGAGGTTTCTGGTGCATTGAAGTCGGAATGGGCATCGAGCCAGAGGACAAATAGGGGTCGGCCGACCGCGTGCGCGTGGCGTGCCATACCCGAGACGCTGCCCATCGACAGGCTGTGATCTCCGCCCAACAGCACGGGCACAGAGCCCTCGGATGCTGCCTTGTAGGTTTCCGCTTCAATAACGCGGGTGAAGGCCCCCACCACGTCGAGCTTGCGGGCGCGCTCCATCTGCGGCAGATCGCGCGCCGGCTCAGGCCGCAGGTCACCGCGATCCTCGACGGTAAATCCAAGGCCGAGCAGGGCCTGGGCAATTCCGGCAATGCGGAGCGCCGCCGGCCCCATGGCGCATCCCCCGCGGCCCGAGCCTTCTTCCAGAGGAACGCCGATCAGGCTGACGGTGTTGCTTTCATGGCTCATGGGTCGTCCTCGTTTCTCGATTTGCGCAAGTATCGGATATTCCGGCGTTATCAAAAAGATGGAACATCGTCACAAAGCACTATAGTTTGCGCAAATCGCAACCATCATGTGACGATCTGCAAAATGGATGATCTCGACCGCAATATCCTTGCCGCCCTTCGGCAGAATTCAAGGCTGCCGGTGGCGTCGCTCGCGGCTATGACAGGGGCATCGCGCGCGACCGTTTCGGCACGCATCGACCGGTTGGTGGCCAATGGCACAATCGCCGCCTTCACCATTCTCACCGGTCAGGAGATCCATTCGAGTGGCGTGCGCGCCATCGTCATGATCGAGGTGGTCGGCAAATTCGCCGATCGGGTCGCCCACCAGCTGCGGGGCTTGCCGCAGGTGAAGAGCCTGCACAGCACCAATGGCCGCTGGGACTTTATTGCCGAGCTGGAAGACCGCGATCTCGCGGGTTTCGACGAGACACTCCGCCGCATCCGTCTCATCGAGGGCATCAACCTGACGGAATCCAGTATCCTGCTGAAGACCAGCAAGGTCGGCTGAACGGCTCTAGTATTCCTTCTCGTAGAAAATGCCGCCGCCGGCACCGTCGCCACCGGCTTCGCCCTTCAGCTTCAGACCCCGACCGATGTCGAGATTGATCACGGCCTTGGCGCCGCCGCTGCCGCTCTGCTGCAGTTCGAGATAGGTTCGGTCGTTCAGGTATTTGCCTGCACTGATGCTGGTCTGGCCGGTCTCGTCGGTCGAGACGTCGAGGTCGTCGATGCCGAGCGAGGTTCGCAGGGACTGGAAGAGAGATGTGCCTCGTCCGCCGGCCAGCTGTGCCGCCGCATCGGCGAGCTGGGCGATCTGCAGCGCAGAGAGGCGGGCCATCGACTGGCCGAAAATCAACTGCGCCAGGATCTCGTCCTGTGGGAGAGCAGGTGACGAGTTGAAGGTCACCGACGGGTTGCTGGCGAGGCCGGTGAGGTTGATCGTGATGGTCGCGCCGCCCGAAGTGGTCGTCGCTTCCAGGTCTATCAGGGGAACGAGGTCGCCGCCGAAGGTGATCGTCGCTTCGGTGATGTTCAGCCGCTTCGTCAGGATCTGCATGCGTCCGCGACGCAGTTCGAACGCGCCCGAGATACTCGGCGCGGCGGCCGTGCCGGTCAGCGCGATCGTGCCGCCAAGTTCGGCATCGATGCCGCGACCCCGGATGAAGGTCTGGGTCGGCGAGGAAATTGTGAGATCAAGCACGATCGGGGCGCTCGACGAACGGCCCTGGGCGGGGTCCTGTTTGCTTTGCTGGCGCAGCACTTCTGCCGGCGCATTGCGATGCTCGATATCGAGTTCGCGCAGACTGGTCGGCTTGCTTTCCGAGATCGTAATCGAGGTGCGCGAGAGATTGACGGTGCCGGCGAGGGTCGGTCCTGCGAGCAGTGGGCCCTTCAGCGTCAGTCGCGCATCGGCCGTACTGGTCACTGTATTGCCGTCGACATAGACTGCCTTGTCGAGTGCGATGGTGAGGTCTGCCGGCAGGCCGGGTGCGCGGATGTCGATCGAGCCGCTGGCGGTGACGCGACCGCCTGTGGCGAAATTGCCGGTCAGGCTGCCGATTTCGGCGCGGTTGCCCGTGAGGTTGATCGTCGTTGCGATCTGCTCGATGGCGAGATTGCGGCGCACGTCAACGACACGGGCGCCGCTGGTCGCAATGGTTCCGGTGATGCCGGGTTCCGCGGAATTGCCGGATACCGTCAGGTTGACGCGTGCCGTTCCCTCCGCCACCAGACCTTGGGCCGCGAGCTGGCTGTTGATGGCAGAAAACGGCACGTCGCCCTGAATGCGCAGATCGAGGCCGACACCATTCGTCAGCGAAACCGTGCCGGTTCCGCTTATCCCGATGCCGGATCCGGTCACGCGGCTGTCGAGCGTCAGGCGCTGGTTTTCGAATCGGCCATTGGCGGTGAGGCCGAGCGGCGCTAAGCCCGCCGCCCGGCTCTGGGCAATCGCGGCTCCCTGCCAGTCGAGGCGGTAGTCGGCGACGGGTGCCGCCGCCGTGCCGGAGACGTCGATGCGACCGGAGATCGAGCCTTCCGGCGCGATCTGTGGTGCCAGGGCATTGGCAAGCGAGGCCGGCAGGTCGGTTATGTCTGCCTGCAGTTTCAACCGTTCGCCGACATCGCCCGAAACCGTCACCCGGCCCGATCCGGCGGAGATGGTTGTTGCAGGGATCACCACCGTGCCGTTGTCGATACGAATTGTCGTCGGCGCGGCAAGTGCCAGCGGAATGCCGCGCGGGGCAGCCTGGAGGCTGTCCACTCCGAACATCATGCCTGCTGATGTCTGGGATAGCCTGCCGCTCAGTGTCACCGGCGCATTGTCATAACGGGCCGCGAGATCGAACTGTGTCGCGTCGCCGGCCCGGTCGACGTTCAAACGCAGGCCTTCGATGCGGTTCGCACCTGATGTCACTGCATCTGCTGTCACCACGCCGGATGCGGCAAGGGCTGCAATATCCGTCGCATTGAGATCAATGACCGGGCGGTCGATCACAACGCCGTCGCGGGTGATTTTTGTCCCGCTGGCCTTGACGATGGCCGAAGTCTTGCCACCAGCCGAGCCCAGGGTCACACCGCCTTTCAGATCTCCCTCGACCTGTTGTCCGGCCAAAGCCGCGAGCAGGCTGAGATCCGGGAAATCGAAGGCGATCTCGCCGGTCGGGGCAAAGTCGGCGCCGAGCGACAACGCGCCGTTCAGGGTGTTCGGGCCGATGTCGACTGCCAGCCCTTCCACCTGCGTCACGCCTTCGGTGTTCACCACCTTGCCGCTTGCCTGAACCGGCTTTCCGTCGATCTGGCCGCTCAGCCTGATATCGCCTTGCGGGGCCGTGGCGCTGGCCAGTCCCTGGGCGGTCAGGGCAAGCCCCGTCAGCTTGTAGCCGGCGGCCTTGCCGTTCTCCACCGCGACGTTGACAGTCGCCTCTATGGCATCCAGCGGGCCGGAGGCGGAGAGGTCGAAGCTCGCCGCGCCCTGAATGCGGTCCACGAAGTTGCCGAGATCGTTCAGTTGTCCGGTGAGGTCGGTCGCCAGCGCACCCTGTGGATCGAGCGAAAGGCTGCCCTGCACCTGGCCGAGATTGGTCTGCAGGTCGATATCGCGCAGGCTCACGGCTTGCGGTGCGGCATAGTCGATCCGTGTCGACATGAGGACCGGACGATCGAGCTTTGCCGCGATCGCCGGCGGCAGGAGACCGGGCTCGGCGGTCAACTGCGCCGCACCGGAAAATCCCTTGGTGCTGAGCGTGTAGCGCCCGGAGACCGTCGCATCGAGCCCTTGCGTGTCGAGCGCCAAGGCTTCCGTCGAGATGGCATCCGTCTCGACCGTGAGCGGCGCCGTCAGGCGCAGCGGCGCCCGAACATAAGGGGCTATTCTGGGGTCGGTGACGTCGGCCGCCTTCACAGCCAGATCGACGGTGACGGGTCCCTGACGGGTCGACAGGTCGAAGGCATCGCTCGTCGCTGTCAGGTCCACGTCCGAAAAGCTGCCCTGCGGCAGGGTGAGCCTTGCCAGATCGAGTTTCGCGGCAAGGGCTGCAGCATTGGCCCCACCCCGCAGGCTGACTGTTGCCTGGCGCAGTCGCAATTCGCCGGAAATGTCCAGCGTGGGGGCCGTCAACAGCACCGGATCGCCGGTGGCTTGGGCGTCCAGTGTAAGGTCGTTGGTGCCCTGTGGATCGTAGCGTCCGGACGCGTTCAGGGTTGCGGAGGCCGTGGTCAGCGTCCCGGTCTTCACCGTGATCGCGCCGTCGCTGCCGAGATCGATATCAGCGTCGATCGCCGTCTCGCCGGCAAAGATGTCGCGCAGTTCGGGTGGCATGAGGCTGGCAAAATTGCCGCCGCCCTTGGCGCTGATCGTCCTGGTTCCGTCGGGCGAAAGCCGGTGTCGTGCGTCGACCGAAACCGTCTGCTCCCCCGAGAGTTCTGCGGTGATCTTGCCGGCCCAGTCGTCGAGGGGACCATCGCCGTCGATGTTGATCGCCAAGGGCGGTTCACCGGGCAATTGCAGCATCTCGCCCAGCATGCCGGCGCGCGGTTCCTGATAATCGAGCCGGATGCGCAGCTGGTTTTCGTTCGGCGCGTAGAGCAGGGCAGCGACAACGCTGTTGCCGGGATCGTCGAGCCGTGTCGCTGTCAGGCGGCTGGCAATGGTGTCTCCGACAATCTCGACTGCGCCCTGCGCGTCGAGCGTCAGTTCGCGCTGAGCAAGCTCCGCACCCAGCTGGATCGATGGGAAATCGAACTTTTTCACGTCGATGTCGATCGGCAGCGCGAAAGGTTCGTCGCTATCGGGTTCGGGCTCAGCCGTCGGCTCAGGCGCGCGCGTCACAGTCACGGCCTGGGCGGAAATCAGATCAGCCGTGAAGCGCTTGCGGATCAGATCGGAGGGCGTCCAGTCAAGTGACAGGCCGTCGATCGTCGCATAAATGCCGCGCGCATCCGAGACGGTGACCTGGTCAATGGTGAAGGGGCTGCTCAAAAGCGGCGCGATGCCGGTGATCTCGATGCGGCGGTTGTCGGTCGAGGCCAGCTTGGCGATCGTCGCGAACAGATAGCCGCTGCCGCTGCGCGAAAAGCCGGCTACCAGCACCGCCACGATGACGAGCGTCAGCACGGCGGCGGTCAGGGCGCCGAGCAGTTTCATCGTCCAGGTCAGGATGCGCTTCAGCCAGATCATCAGTGGTCCATCGTCCTTTGCACCGGTCAGAAGCTCTGACCGATGCCCGCATAGATGCCATAACGGCTGCCACCGTCATAACGTTTCAACGGCATGGCGACATCAAGGCGCAAGGGACCGAAAGGCGTCATGTAGCGCAGGCCAATACCGGCGCCCATGCGCAGGTCAGAAAACTCCGGGACCGTGCTGTCGGAGACGGAGCCAATATCCAGGAAAGGGACGATGCCAATCGTATCGGTGACGCCGATGCGCGCCTCGATCGATGCCGTGGTGTACGAGCGTCCCCCGGTGCCGTCACCCGCTGCGGTGTAGGGTGTGATTTCCTGAAACGAGTAACCGCGCACCGAACCGCCGCCGCCGGCGAAAAAGCGGCGCGTTGCGGGAATGGCTGAGAGATCGCCGCCGCCGAGCAGCGAGCCCGCAGACAGGCGTCCGGCCAGCACCACACGGTCTTCGGCGCCAAGGCCGAGATAGGCGGAGATCGAGCCCTCCACTGAGGCAAAGGCGGTCTGGCCGAAGAAGTCATAACTCGGCGTGACCGTCACCGTCCCGTAATGCCCTTCCGTCGGGTTCAGGCGGTTGTCGCGGGTGTCCCTGATATAGCCGATCGGCACGCCGAAGGTCAGGTATTCATTGCCTTCGGCGAAGGCGTCGTCGATGCTGTCATAGGCGAGCGACACACCGGCACTGACGGTGTCGGAGTCCGTCAGCTCATAGGCAAGGGCCACCTTGCCGGTCACGGTTGCCGCGTCGTAGTTGTCTGTTTCCAGCGTGCTGCCCTTGATGCTTGCCTCCAGCGTCGCCGAGGGAAAGAAGGCGCCCGGCTTGATGAAGGTGATCCCGGCCGTGTAGTCCAGAGAGGTTAGATCCGTCACGTCGCGGCTTTCGCCCAGTCCTCGGACAGCCCCTTCCAGCCGCAGGGATTCGGCGTTGCCGAAGAGGTTGCGGTGACCCCAATAACCCTCGAAGCCCGCGCCATCGAGCGACGAATAGCTGGCGCCGAAGCCGAAATAGCGGTGTTTGCCCTCTGACACGACAATGCCAACCGGCAGGCTGCCGTCTTCGGCTAGGCTTTCGTCTTCCTGCAGGGTGACCGACGAGAAGACACCGAGTGCCCGCAGCCGTTCAGCCGCCTTGCGGAGCTGCACGGGATCATATTTCTGGCCCGGCTTCAGGCGGGAATAGCGCTCGATGAACGCGGCATTGACCGTGCGTGCCCCCTTCACCGTCACGGCTCCGAGCGGAGCGACCGGACCGGCATCGATGGCGATCGTGACATCCACGGTATTCGTCTCGTGATCGGCCACCACGTCGCGACGGCTGATCTCTGTGAGGGGCCGGCTTTCGGCCTTCAGGGCGTCAGCCATTTTTTCGGCGGCCTTCAGGATCACCAGAGACCCGGCATTGCCGCCGGGTGTGAGGTCATACTCGACCGGGTCCAGCCGGCTGGCGTCGCCTTCCAGCGTCACCTTGCCGAGGGTGAATTGCGCGCCGGGGTCGACGGACACGGTGACAGGCACCGGTCTGGAGCGGTCGAAGGTCGGGTTTGGCTGGAGGTCGTCGATATCGGTGCCATCGATGCTGATGCGCACGATGCCGCCATAAAGCGCGCGTTCGTAGAGGGTGGCAATCAGACGGTCACGATCGTCGCGCGCCTTGATGACGAGGCCGAGATCGCCGGAGACGGGATCATCTTCGTCCGCCAGAAGCAGCGAGGTACGCTCCAGCGATTTGCGGAGATCGCGGGGGGCTGCTCCGGTGTCGAGCGTAATGGAATAGGCGACGGGGTCGATGATGCCGCGATCGGGTTCCTTGTCGCCGAAAAGATGGATGCCGAAGAGCTCGAACGCGCTGGCCGGCGTGGCCATCGTCACGCTCAGCGGAAGCGGGCTTGCAGCGGTCAGAACCAGTCCGAGCCGGAACGCATGACTAAACTTCGGCAATTTCGATCCACTCGGTCTTCGCATTTCGCTACATCGCGATCTGTCAGGCACTCCCCTGCCTTTAGACAACTTAGGCGCAAAGGCTCAAAAAGGGACCCCCTTTTTTAGCGTCAGACGAAAAAGGCGGGGAGTGTTGCCTCCCCGCCTTCGATAACCAACGGTCCTTCGGATTAGTAGCCGCGCGGGCAGGCGTCGATGTAACGGTTGCCGTTGCGGTCGCGGTAGTAGCACTGGCCCGGCTGTTCCGACACGCGGCCGATCACGGCACCCGCTACGCCACCGATGGCCGCGCCAATGGCAGCACCACGGACATTGCCGGTGGCGATGCCACCGATGATCGCGCCAGAGGCAGCGCCGATGCCGGCGCCTCGTTCTGTCTGGGTGCAGCCTGCGACCGAAAGGCCGACCAACATCAGCACAAGAGCTTTCTTCATCTTCATCTCTCCAAGTTCACGCGCCCGGTCCAGCCGGTCTTGTTTTGACAGCATGCCTTGCCGCTTGAGCGCGCCTCGGGCGGCTGTCGGCTTGCAAGAGCATAGCCTTGACCAAGGGAAAGTCCATGGTCGTGGCTCACACCTTCGCAGATGGTTCCCTTGCATGAGGCATCAAAGATGAACCCAGCATTTACAGGCTCTCCATGCTGCGTCGCGGCATATAAAATTTTCGCCTACGACCTTTTGGCCAGTTGCACATGTCATGCAAAACCCACACGATGCCTGCCGTGTCCGGGAGAGACACGAGGAGGAACAACATGGCTAAAGTGACACTGACGGTGAATGGCCGGACAGTGAGCGGAGAGTGCGAGGATCGCACCCTGCTCGTGCATTTCATTCGCGAGAAGCTGGGTCTGACGGGAACACATGTGGGCTGCGACACCACCCAGTGCGGCACCTGTGTCGTTCACATGGACGGCAAGTCGATCAAGAGCTGTTCGATCCTGGCCGTGCAGGCTTCGGGATCCTCGATCACCACCATCGAGGGGATCGCTGCCAATGGCGAACTGCATCCCGTCCAGGCGGCCTTCAAGGAGCATCACGGCCTGCAATGCGGCTTTTGCACACCCGGCATGGTGATGACCGCGCTCGACATGATCTGTCGTCACAACGGTGCGCTCGACGAAGCCACCGTCCGCCACGAGCTCGAAGGCAATATCTGTCGCTGCACGGGCTACCACAACATCGTCAAGGCCGTGCTTTCGGCCAACGAAGCGATGACCGCCGGCCGTCAGGCCGCCGAGTGAGATCCAAGCGAATAGGGAATAGCGAGTAGCGAATAGCCGTCGCATCGCGACGTCACGCAATCGCACTCAGCCCTCTATTCGCCATTCGCCATTCGCTCACTTCTGGAGGAGAAGACAATGGGTGTTGAAGGAATCGGCGCACGGGTTGCGCGCAAGGAAGACAAGCGTTTCTTAACCGGCAAGGGCCGGTACACCGACGACATGGTCGTCCCCGGCATGAAATATGCCTATTTCGTCCGTTCGCCCTATGCCCATGCCAAGATCAAGTCGATCGACGTGTCTGCGGCAAAGTCCATGCCGGGAGTCATCGACGTGCTCGATGGCAAGCAACTGCTCGCCGATGGCATCGGCAATCTGATCTGCGGCTGGATGGTCCATTCCAAGGACGGCACGCCGATGAAGATGGGCGCCTGGCGTCCGCTGGCGCATGAGACGGTGCGTTACGTCGGCGACGCCGTCGCCATCGTCGTTGCCGACAGCTTTGGTGAGGCGCATGACGCATCCGAAGCCGTGGTGGTCGAATACGAGGAGCTTCCGGTTGTGACCGGCGCGGTCGATGCCTTGAAGTCCGGCGCGCCGCAGATCCATCCGGAAGCCCCCGGCAACCTGATCTTCGACTGGGAAATCGGTGACAGCGCTGCGGCTGACGCGGCGATTGCACGGGCCGCCCATGTCACCGAGATCGACATCTTCAACAATCGCCTGTCGCCGAACCCGATGGAGCCGCGCGCGACGCTCGGCATCTATGACGGAGCCGAAGACCACTACACCTGCTACACCACCTCACAGAACCCGCATGTTGCGCGTCTCGTGATGAGCGCCTTCTACAACGTGGCACCGGAGCACAAGCTGCGCGTCATCGCGCCTGATGTCGGCGGTGGCTTCGGCTCGAAGATCTACATCTATCCGGAAGAGATTGTCTGTCTCTGGGCCTCGAAGAAGACAGGCGTCCCGGTCAAGTGGACTGCCAACCGCACGGAGGCCTTCCTCACCGATGCCCATGGCCGCGACCATGTCTCGAAGGTGAAGATGGCGTTCGACAAGGACAACAACATCATCGGGCTCAAGGTCGACACGATCGCCAATCTCGGCGCCTATATGTCGCTCTTCTCGTCCTCGGTCCCGACCTATCTTTATGCCACGCTGCTCTCGGGCCAGTACGCGATCCCGGCAATCCACGCCAATGTCCGCACGGTCTACACCAACACGGTTCCGGTCGACGCCTATCGCGGCGCCGGGCGGCCGGAAGCGACCTATCTGCTGGAACGCACCGTGGAGACGGCCGCGCGCGAACTCGGCGTCTCTCCGGCAGACCTGCGCCGGCAGAACTTCGTCCGGACCTTCCCGTACCAGACGCCTGTGATCATGTGTTACGACGCCGGCAATTACGACGCCTCGCTTGATGCCGCCATGTCGGCTGCCGACTGGAACGGCTTTGCGGGCCGCAAGGCGGAAGCTGCCCGGCGCGGCAAGCTGCGCGGCATCGGCATGAGCTGTTACATCGAGGCCTGCGGCATTGCGCCGTCGGCGGCGGTCGGCTCGCTCGGGGCGGGCGTGGGCTTGTGGGAATCGGCTGAAGTCCGCGTCAATGCGGTCGGCACGGTCGAGGTGCTCACCGGCTCGCACAGCCATGGCCAAGGCCATGAAACCACCTTCGCCCAGCTTGTCTCCGAACGCTTCGGCCTGCCGATCGACAATGTGTCTATCGTGCATGGCGATACCGACAAGGTGCAGATGGGCATGGGCACCTATGGCTCCCGTTCCGGTGCCGTGGGCATGTCGGCGATCGTCAAGGCGCTCGACAAGGTCGAGGCCAAGGCGAAGAAGATCGCGGCCCATCTGATGGAAGCGGACGAGAGCGACATCGTCATTGAGAATGGCGAACTCAAGGTCGCCGGTACCGACAAGACGCTGCCGTGGTTCCAGGTCGCGCTGGCGGCCTATACCGCGCATAACCTGCCGTCCGGCATGGAGCCGGGCCTCAAGGAAGGTGCCTTCTACGATCCGTCCAACTTCACCTTCCCGGCCGGCTGCTACATTGCGGAAGTCGAGGTCGATCCGGAAACCGGCAAGACCGAGATCATTCAGTTTGTCGCCGCCGACGACTTCGGCAACATCATCAATCCGATGATCGTCGAGGGGCAGGTGCATGGCGGTATTGCGCAAGGCATCGGTCAGGCGCTTCTCGAAGCCGTGCATTATGATCCGACAACCGGCCAGCTCTTGACGGCAAGCTACATGGACTACGCCATGCCGCGCGCCGACGACCTGCCGTCCTTCAATGTCTCGCACCAGAACACGCCATGCCCCGGCAATCCGCTCGGCATCAAGGGCTGTGGCGAGGCCGGTGCCATCGGTTCGCCGCCGGCCCTGATCAACGCGATCACCGACGCGATCAGCAACAACGATCTCAACATGCCGGCGACGCCGCTTGCCGTCTGGAGTGCGCTCCAGACTCATGCGACCCGCCAGGCCGCCGAATAAGGGAGGAGGGGACCATGCAGCTTTATTCGACCAGCTATCATCGCGCCTCGTCGATCGAGGATGCCGGAAAGCTTCTCTCGGGCGCCGAAGACGGCAAGTTCATCGCCGGCGGCCAGACGCTGATCGCGGCGCTCAAGCAGCGTCTCGCCCAGCCCTCCGACCTCATCGACCTCAGGCATATCAACGCCCTCAAGGGCATCAAGGTGGACGGTCGGCGCGTCACTATCGGGGCGGGCGTGACGCATGCGGAGGTTGCCTCTTCGGCGGCCATCCGCGCCGTCTGTCCGGCGATATCTCATCTGGCGTCCCTGATCGGCGATCCGCATGTGCGGCACATGGGCACGATCGGCGGCTCTGTCGCCAATGACGATCCAGCGGCGGACTATCCGTCGGCCGTTCTCGGGCTTGGAGCGACCGTCGTCACCAACAGCCGCGAGATCGCGGCCGACGACTTCTTCGTCAGCCTGTTCGAAACGGCGCTCGCCGAGGATGAGATCATCACGGCAGTGCGTTTCGATGCGCCGGAACGGGCCGGCTACGCCAAGTTCGCCAATCCGGCCTCGCGTTATGCGATGACGGGTGTCTTCGTTTCGAAGGGGGTGGGCGGCGTCAGGGTCGCGGTGACAGGTGCCGGTTCCACCGGCGTTTTCCGCCATGCGGGGCTTGAAGCGGCCCTGTCCGCCAACTGGTCGCCCGATGCTGTGTCCGGTGTTGCGATCGATTCGTCGGAGCTCATGTCGGATCTGCATTGCACGTCCGAGTACCGGGCTAACCTGATCCGTGTCATGGCAAAGCGGGCCGTTGCGGCCTCGTGAGTCCTGATCACATCTGCCAGAGAGCGAAAGGACGGCGTTTCGCCGTCCTTTTTGCCTGGAGTTGACGCAGATCAAGTTCGTCGCGGCAGGAATCGTTAGGATTTATATGTGAAGCTTCTAAAGTTCGCGCCTTTTGTCGCAGTTTAGAATGAATATATAGAAGCGGGGTTGACCCCGGCGACGGAGATACCCCAAAAGGGTCTGAAAGACTGGAGTGACAGGCATGGATTTCGAGGCGTTTTTCACGGAGCAGCTGGCGGGACTTCACGAGGAAGGCCGCTACCGCGTCTTCGCTGATCTCGAACGCCAGCGCGGCAGCTTTCCGCGCGCGACCCGCTACACCGAAAAGGGCACCCAGGACGTCACCGTCTGGTGTTCGAACGACTATCTCGGCATGGGCCAGAACCCGCTCGTTATCGATGCGATGAAAAAGGCGATCGACGACTGTGGCGCGGGTGCGGGAGGCACCCGGAATATCTCTGGCACCAACCACTACCACGTTCTGCTTGAGCGCGAGCTTGCCGATCTGCACGGCAAGGAATCGGCGCTGATCTTCACATCCGGCTATGTCTCGAACTGGGCGGCGCTCGGCACGCTCGGTGCCAAGATCCCGGGTCTCATCATCTTCTCCGACGCTCTCAACCACGCCTCGATGATCGAAGGCATCCGCCATTCGAAGGCCGAGCGCGTCATCTGGAAGCACAATGACGTCAAGGATCTGGAAGCCAAGCTCGCGGCCGCCGATCCGCGCGCGCCAAAAATGATCGCGTTCGAGTCCGTCTATTCGATGGATGGCGACATCGCGCCGATCAAGGAAATCTGTGATCTCGCCGACAAGTATGGCGCGATGACCTATCTGGATGAAGTGCATGCCGTCGGCATGTACGGCGCGCATGGTGGCGGTATCGCCGAGCGCGAAGTCCTGATGCATCGCCTGACGGTCATCGAAGGCACGCTCGGCAAGGCGTTTGGTGTGATGGGCGGTTACATCGCCGCCTCGACCGCGCTCTGCGATTTCGTTCGTTCCTTCGCCTCGGGCTTCATCTTCACCACCGCACTGCCGCCGGCACTTGCCGCCGGTGCGGTCGCCTCGATCCGCCATCTGAAGACCAGCCAGGTCGAGCGTTTCGCCCATCAGGAGCGCGTGCGTCGCCTGCGCTTCATGCTCGACAAGGCCGGCATTCCGCATGTGCAGAACCCGAGCCATATCGTGCCGGTGCTGGTCGGCGATGCGTCGAAGTGCAAGTGGATCTCCGACCTGCTGCTCGACAACTGTTCCATCTACGTGCAGCCGATCAATTATCCGACGGTCCCGAAAAAGACCGAGCGGCTGCGCATCACCCCGACGCCTCTGCATTCGGATGCCGATCTCGAGCACCTGGTCGGTTCGCTGCACCAGCTCTGGTCGCGCTGCGCGCTCGCCCGCGCGGTCGCTTGATCGCAGGCCAAATCCTTCGCATAACAATGCGGGTCCCGGTAACGGGGCCTGCATTTTTCTTTGGGAGGTTTTGAGCACGTGACCATTTCCAAACGCGTTGATGCCCTGATCGACGAAGTGATCGAAGAGGAGCGCATCACGGGTGCCGTGGTGCTGGTCTATCAGGACGGTCAGCCGATCCTCGAGAAGGCCGCAGGCTTCGCCGACCGCGAGGCGGCCATCCCGGTGCGGCTCGATACGATCTTCCGCTATGCCTCCGTGACCAAACCGATCGTCGCGGTCACCGCCCTTGTGATGATCGATAAGGGATTGCTCCGTCTTGAGGATCGCGTCGCCGATTATCTGCCCTGGTTCCGGCCGAAGACGCCGGATGGACGCGAAGCCGCAATCACCATCCGCCATCTGCTGACCCATACCTCTGGCCTCACCTATGATCCCGCGCTTGAACTCCTGCCCGAGGGGCAGCGTATGACGCTCGGGCTCGGCAATACGGATTTCAGCCTCGAAGAGAATTTCAGCCGTCACAACGGCATTCCGCTCGCCTTCGAGCCAGGCAGCCGCTGGGCCTATTCCTTTGCCACCGACATCCTGGGTGGGGTGATCGCTGCCGTCCATGGCGATACGCTGGAAGCGGCCGTTGTGCAGCATGTCGCCGGCCCGCTCAGCATGGCGGATGCGCGTTTTCATGTCACCGATCCGGAGCGCCTCGCAGTCGCTTACGCCGATCATCCAGGCCGTCCGGTCCGCATGCCGGACCCATGGGTGAGCGGCGACGAGGAGCGCTGGCGTACAGTGTTTTCGCCCGGCCGGATTTTCAACCCAAAGGCTTTCCAGTCCGGCGGGGCTGGGATGGTGGGCACAGCCCAGGACGTGATGCGTCTTCTGGAGGTACTTCGCAGGGATAGTGAAACGCTCTTGAAACCGGAAACAGCCAAGGCAGCACTCTCGAACCAGATCGGGGATATCGAGGGCGAACCCGGCTACCGATTTACCTATGTTGGCGGCCTCGTCGTCGATCCGGCTGCTGCCGGGACAGCTCTGCCCCAAGGCGCGATCCAGTGGGGCGGCGTCTATGGCAATACCTGGTTCATTGATCCGGCCGAGCGCCTGACCGTCGTCAGCCTCACCAACAATGCGCTCGAAGGCTGCACGGGCGCCTATCCGGAAATGCTGCGGGCCGCCGTCTACGACCGAAACTGAGGTTCAGAGGCGGTCGATCACACCGGCCGCGTGGCGCCTTGCTTCGCGGTCGGCGGCAAAGACGTCGGCAATCGAGGTCGGTTCGGCAATCCCCGTCAAATCGTCCATCACCCGCTCCACGATATCGGCCATGGCGAGGAAGCCGATGCGGTCCTCGACGAAAGCGTTGAAGGCCGTTTCCTCCGCGGCATTCAGGATCGCACCCTGCAACCCGCCGCGCTCCAGTGCTGTCCGGGCAAGCCGGATCGCCGGGAAGCGGACCTCGTCCGGGGCCTCAAAATCGAGCCGTGCGAGCTTGGCGAAATCGAGACGGTCGACATTCAGCGTCGGGCGCTTCGGATAGGTCAGGGCATAACCAATGGCGGTGCGCATGTCCGGCACGCCGAGCTGGGCGATCACCGAGCCGTCGGTGTAACCCACCATGGAATGGATGATCGACTGCGGATGCACGACGACCTCAATCTGGTCGGGGCGCACATCAAACAGATGTTTGGCCTCGATCATCTCCAGCGCCTTGTTGAACATCGAGGCGCTGCCGACGGAGATCTTCAGACCCATCGACCAGTTCGGATGACTGCGGGCCGTCTGCACGGTGACATTGGCCATCTGCTCGCGGCTATGGGTGCGGAAAGGGCCGCCCGAGGCCGTCAGCACGATGCGCTCCAGAGCGTGACGCTGATCCTGCTCCAGGCACTGGAAGATCGCCGAATGTTCGCTGTCCACGGGGATCAGCCGTCCGCCGCCATGTCTCACCGCCTCGACGAACAGGCTGCCGGCGGAAACCAGGCATTCCTTGTTGGCAAGCGCGATATCGGCGCCGCGTGCTGCTGCTTTCAGCGTTGGCGCGAGACCTGCAGTTCCAACGATCGCGGCCATGACCCAGCCTGCATCCATGTCGGCCGCTTCGTCGAGCCCGCTGGTGCCCGCGGCAACAGCTGTGCCAGAGCCGGAGAGAAGGTCTTTCAGCGCGACATACTGGCTTTCATCGGCGGTCACCGCGAGCTTTGCGCCCGTGCGGCGGGCCTGTTCGGCGAGCAGATCGAGATTGCCGTTGCCGGTCAGCGCCATGACCTCGAAGCTCTCGCGGCCGCCGAGCTGCTCGATCACGTCGAGCGTGTTGACGCCGATCGACCCGGTGGAACCGAGGATTGAGAGGCGGCGGGGCCGGGCGTTGTCGATCATGCTGCTTACGTCCGATTGCTTCATGCTCAGAAGGCTCTACAAGGGAAAGGCTAGACCAGCAAGAGAGAGCCTTTTCGGCCAGACGCCGAAACGCGGGAGGACGAATGTCCAACGTCGAGCCGATGCGATGGTTGCGGGAGAGTGGCCCCTTCCTGCTCGCGGGTCTGGCGCTTCTCTGTCTTGCGATGGGCGGGTTTCTCCATCTTACCGGATCTGTGCTGCTGGCCTCCTATGCCTGGGCCTTCGGGGCGCTGGCCGTGCTCGTCATGCTCGTTGTCGACATGGCGCGTGCCCTGCTCAGCGGGCGGATCGGTGTCGATGCGATCGCGGCACTCGCCATCGGGACCGCCCTTCTTCTCGGCGAAAACCTCGCCGCCGCGATCGTGTCGGTGATGTATGCCGGCGGACAATTGCTGGAAAGTTATGCGGAGGGCCGCGCCCGGCGCAATATGAGCGCGCTGCTCGGTCGGGTGTCGCGCACCGCCATGGTGCATCGCGGCGAAAAGCTTGAGGCCGCCCCCATCGAAAGTCTGGTGCCGGGCGACATCATCCTGCTCAGGCGGGGCGAGGTGGTGCCGGTCGATGGCCGGTTGATGGGGCCGAACGCCGCGCTCGACCTCTCGGCTCTCACGGGCGAGCCAATGCCCGTGAGTTTCGATCGGGGCCGCGAGATCCCGAGTGGCGCCACCGTCGTCGGCGATGCCTTCGACCTTCTGGTGCTGCGTGGCTCTGCGACCAGTACCTATGCCGGCATCGTGCGGCTGGTAGAGCAGGCGCAGCAGAGCCGCTCCCCGATGGCGCGGCTCGCCGATCGTTACGCGCTCTATTTTCTCGGCCTGACACTTTGTCTCGCGGGCGCCGCCTATGGGTGGAGTGGCGACCCGGCAAGGGCGCTCGCCGTGCTGGTGGTGGCCACGCCCTGTCCGCTCATTCTTGCCGTGCCGGTCGCGGTGATTTCGGGCATGTCGCGCGCCGCAGCCCAGGGTGTCCTGGTCAAGACAGCCGGTGCGCTGGAAGCGCTTGCGGCCGTCACCACCGTCGTGCTCGACAAGACCGGTACGGTCACGTCTGCCCGGCCGGAGGTGGATGCCGTCGTACCGGCAGACGGATTTTCCCGTGACGAGGTGTTGCGGCTTGCCGCCTCGCTCGACCAGGCCTCTGCCCATGTCGCGGCCGAAGCGCTGGTGCGCGCTGCTGTCGATGCGGGCCTTTTGCTGTCCTTGCCGCAAGATGTGGTCGAGCAGCCGGGGCAAGGACTGTCCGGCCTGATCGACGGCCGCCCGGTGCTCTTAGGCGGAAGCGGGTTCGTGCGCAGTCGACTTCAGCCGGGAGAGAATTTTGTGCGGGCGGCGTTGCCACCCGGTGCCGCGGTCGTTGCTGTCGGCATCGATGGCAAGGCGGCCGGTCTCATCCTGCTCACCGATCCGGTGCGCCAGGATGCGGCGGAGGCCATCGCTGCCTTCCGCGCCTTCGGCATAACCCGGATCGTCATGGCCTCCGGCGACCGTACCGACGTCGCCCAGGCTGCCGCCGGCACCCTGCATCTCGATGCCGTCGCGGGTGATCTGAGCGCTCCCGACAAAGTGGACCTCGTGCTTCGGGAGAAACAGGCCGGTGTGGTGATGATGGTCGGGGATGGTGTCAACGACGCGCCGGCACTGGCGACCGCCGATGTCGGTATTGCCATTTCCGTCCGGGGCTCTGCCGCCTCCTCCGAGGCGGCCGATGCCGTTCTTCTGGCGGATGATCTGCGGCGCTTGCCGATCGCCTGCGGCATCGCGCTGCGGTCACGGCGCATTGCCCGGCAGAGCGCCGGCGCGGGGGTGTTGTTCTCGGCAGCCGCCATGGTCGCCGCTGCCTTCGGTCTCCTGTCTCCGGTGCAGGGCGCGCTGCTGCAGGAAGTGATCGACGTCGTCGTCATTCTCAACGCCCTGCGTGCGCTCCGCGTCTGATCGGCGACCCTTCATCCCCGTACGGTTTTTTCGCAACGCCGAATCGCGGATCTGACGAATCGTTCCCCCCAGGCGCACAAATATCGCCAGGAACAAAGGGACATGCGGCCGGTTCTCTTGGTGCAATTCCTACAACCGAGGAGAGACCCAATGGCGACGAAGACACTCGACGACCTGTTCCATGAAACCCTGAAAGACATCTATTACGCCGAGCGCAAGATCCTGAAGGCCCTGCCGAAGATGGCGCGTGCCGCGCAGGACGAAAAGCTCAAGGCTGCCTTCCAGCAGCACAAGGACGAGACCGAAGGTCAGATTGAACGCCTGCAGCAGGTGTTCGAACTCATCGGCAAGCGTCCGCGTGGCAAGACCTGCGCGGCCATTGAGGGCATCCTCGAAGAAGGCGAAGAGATCATGGAAGAATTCAAGGATGCGCCCGCGCTGGATGCCGGCCTGCTGGCAGCCGCCCAGGCAGTCGAACACTATGAGATCAGCCGCTACGGCACGCTGAAGGCCTGGGCTCAGCAGCTTGGCTATACCGAAGCCGTGACACTTCTTGATGCGACACTCTCGGAAGAATCGAAGACCGACGAAGCGCTGACCAAGCTCGCCCAGAAGGCCGTGAATTCGGCTGCCCAGAAAAAAGCAGCCTGATCACGATGGCATAGTCCTGTTTGCAAAGGCCCGGCTTCGTCCGGGCCTTTCTGCATTAGAGCCGTTCATTTTTAAATGGAAGCAGTTCTGYCGGAGCAGGTTTTCGTCGGGGCAGTGGCGATCGGCGACGTGCATACCCGGATG